>Ga0315282_10011175_pt1 | contig 13952 bp, 10 predicted proteins | sample YL17G07_20_MG_FD_203693 | JGI IMG/M metagenome (GOLD analysis project Ga0315282, IMG submission 203693) | Sediment microbial communities from Yellowstone Lake, YNP, Wyoming, USA - YL17G07_20 | ecosystem: Environmental > Aquatic > Freshwater > Lake > Sediment | place: USA: Wyoming | collected... | reverse complement strand
AACCTCGTCGCCGCGGGTCAGGCCCAGGCCGTTCAGGATGACGTTGATCCCTTCGGTGGCGGTGCTGACCAGCGCGATTTCGTCGGCGCTGCAGCCGGGACCGAGCAGCGCGGCACACTTCGTCCTGATGCGGTTCCAGTCTTCTTCGCTGTGCCCCGGGGCCGGCGCCTCCTCTTCGCGGTCCATCCTGGCCTTCACGACGTTGGTCACCGCGAACGGCGAGGCGCCGAGACCGCCGGTGTTCAGGTAGGCAGTTGCAGGCGACAGGTGGAACTCGGCGCGGACGAGCTGCCAGAAACGCTCGTCTTCGGCGTCGAGCGTCACGCGGGCGGTGCGAATCCGGTCAAGCGTGGATGACCACGCGCGCGTTGCCGCGAGCAGCGCGCCTCCCGCTGCACCGCCAACTCCGCGCAGGAACTCTCGTCGTCTCATGGCTTATCCTGTCGATTCGCCGAGGCCGACGGCGGGGCTAAAAGCCAATGCCTTCGGACATTCGCGTTGCCGATCCGCCGCGGCCAGCAGCCCGTCCCTTCGCGTGCCGGGCTCCGCGCTCCGGAAAACGTCCCTCCGTCCGCGCTGTTTTTCGGCTCGAGCGTCGGCCTGGCCCGTGTACGCGCTTGATCGACCGCTACGGGCTGCGGCCGGAAAAACAGCGCTGCCTGCGCTCCGTTTTCGTCGCGTTGACCGTCGGAGCACTCCGCACGGCCCGCTTCGGGGCAGACTGCTGACTGCGTTCGGCGCCCCAGCGAATTTCCGAAAGGCACCAGGGCTAAAGCCCCGCCCTACGGCCACGATTGCGTATCGCAACATCCCGTTCATGCCAGCGCAATCTCGAAGCGCATCTCGCCATCAACGCGGCACGAGAAGTCCGCGTAGCCGCTCGTCTCCACGAGCGCGTTTGTCAGTCCCAGCTCGCGCCCGCCGCACGTGACCGATCGCGCCTCGGCGCCCGGCGGCAGCAGGACGCGGAAGGCGATGTCCGAGCCGGCCGCGGCGACCTCCAACGTGATCCGGTCGCTGCGCGCCCGGACCTGATACCCGATGCCGCGGCCCGAGCACTCGTAGCCGATAGCCACCTCCGCCTCGTCCACGCCGGCCGCAAGCCAGCGCGGCGACACCTCGGCCCGATCGAACCCGCGACCGCGGTCCACCACGCCCGCCAGGCCCTCCGTCAGCGCCCAGAGCATCGCGCTCGACCCCCAGCCGTCGGTTGGCGACGCTTCCGGGCTCGTACTCGTCGCGACGCTGCTTGGTGTTCCGTCGGGAAAATACCAGAGGAACGTCTTCCCCGTTGGCGACACCAAGTCGAAGTACCGGCGCAGGATGTCGACGCCGTACGCCTCGAACCCGTGACTGAACGCGGCGCGCGCCAGTTCGCCGCCGACCAGCGGCATGATGCCGCCGTTGCAGTAGGCGCCCTGGACCAACCGCTCGTCGCCGAAGACGCCGTCGGGAAACGGTGGATCGATCGAGAACCACTCCGCGAACGCCCGGCCTTCGTCGCGGCGCCGCTGGTACTCGCGCAGGATGGACACGGCCTGGTCGTGGCTCGCCGCGCCGCGGTTGATGTCCATCGGGTTGCTCAGGCTGAGTTGATCGGCCTCGTTGACACCCGGGATCGTCACCGGCGTGAGCTTGACGAAGTGCGTGTAGAAGCGCCCGTTCCAGCAGATGCGGTTCAGGTTCTCGCGGAGCGTCGCGGCCCGTGCGTCCCACGCGTCGGCGCGCGCAGGCTCGCCGAACCGGCGCCACAAGGCGGCCATGATGCGGAACGCTTCGTAGTAGCCGCTGTTGTCGCCATGCATCACGCCCCAGAACGTGTCGCCGGTGATCTGGAACTGCAGCCACTCGTGCCGCCCGGCCGTGTAGGCGAAATCCCACGTGTCGATCGTGTAGGCGCGCTTCACCAGCCCGTGACTGCCGTCCCAGTACCACGGATGCGACATCACGTATGCCAGCGCCTTTTCCATCCGTGGCAGCATCCGGCAGATCCACTCGTCGTCTCCGCTGGCCTGCCACGCCAGCCACGCGGCCTTGACGAACCGGTACTCGACGTCGGCTTCGACCGGCACGCGCACGTACTTCGTCCAGTTCTCGCGCTCGCTCGGCGGCTTCTCGGGAAAGGTCGTGACGTAGTCGAAGATGCGACCGCTTTCCGCCTGTGTCTCGCCGAAGTGCTGGACGGCGCTCGTCAGGTCGCGCTCGAAATGGCGGAACGCCCGCATCATATCGCCGTGGTCGCGGATCCAGATCGAGCGCGCGTCGGCCGAGCGGTATCCGCGGATCCGTTGCCCGTCGATCGACAGGTCCAGGACGTCCCGTTCGAGGAACGAGCGCACCAGCGGGTACAGCCCGTCGAACTCGCGCCGGCCGCTCCGGATGAACGTCTCACCGCTAGCGGGTGCCAATCTTCACCTTGTCGCGCCAGTAGCGCACCTTGTCGAAGCCGGCCGTGTCGGCGGCACCGTCGAACGGCAGGCCGTGGAACGACTGCCCGACCTGGAAGATCTGGCGGCCGTCCCACTGCGCCCTCGTCATGTTGACAATCGTGTAGGACAGCTCGCCCTTGTCTTCGATCGCGAAGGCGAGGTCGCCGTCCGTTTCGAGCGGGCCGTACGCGATTTTTCCCTTCTCGTAGGTGTAGCGCGGCCGCCGCCAGTCGCGCGCGATGTCCATGCGCAGATCGTTCTTCACACCAATCGTGACGACCCGCTCCCCGGCGTTGATCCTGACGCCCATCCCCACGCGCGCCGGCACCGTTTCGACGAACCGCACACGGCCGGCGAGATCGGCCGGGGCCTGGTTCCTGGGGTGCGGGATCAGCACCGTGACGAATCCTTCGGTGTGGGTCTGCTCGAAGTGGCTGGCCGTCATCTGATAGATGGTCTGCTCGTCCTGGTAGTGGCGCGTCAGCGGCTCGACGCCCTCCAGCCGGAAGTGCGTCTGCGGAAAGCAGATGAGCAGCGCGCGTTCGGCCGGCAGTTTCGCGGTGCCGATCGCGTCGTACACCGTGTCGTACCAGTGCTCCCCCTTCGCGAGGATTTGCCGCGTGTGCCACAGGTTCGCCAGCGTGAAGTACTCCGACGTCTTCGACTTGAAGACATCGAAGACGACGAACATTTCCGGATCCTTCACGTACACGACCACGCGATCCGCCTCGTATCCCCACCCGTCGTCAATCAGGCGCGTGCGGCTGTAGTCGAACTCGGGCAGCGTGAGGAAATCCACTTTCTTGGTGCGCACGGGACGGTACGACCCCGCGTCGCGCATGAACTCGAAGAGCGGTTGCGCCGGCACGGCGTCCTTCGTGCTGTAGCGCCGCTCTCCTGCCTTCTGGCCCATGAAGATCTTCTCGGGCCGCACCACCAACCGGTTGTGGAAGTAGTCCTGCCGGTAGGCACCGAAGGGGCCGCTCGGCATGTAGTCGCGATAGCCGCCGTCGTGCAGGAGGATCGATCCGCCCGACATCAGCAGGACGAGGCTGTTCTCGTCCGCGTGTCCGTGGGTCATCTTCTCTTCCTCGACCTCGATCGAGTCGCGGAGGTAGTCGCGGAAGTTGAGGCCGCCGTCGCCTTCGTCCCGATAGTTGAGAAGCAGGTAGGTCGAATCCGGTTTCCAGCCGTTGCGGAACACGATCTTCTTACCCTGCACGTCTTCCATCACCTCGGCGCTCAGGTTCCTGGGCGGCTCGGCGGCGATGTCGTCGCGGCCCCAGCGATAGGCGTCGAGCAGGAAGCAGCCCATGCCGGAACTGGTCGGATGGTCGAAATCGATGTATTTCGCCGCGATCGTCCGCGCGGCCCACTTCATTTCGGGGTCGTTCAGCCGGGCCGCCGCCGCCTCGAAGAAAACCAGGAAGTGCTGCCAGTTGGAAGTCCACTGGGCGTCGCCGAAATCGGGCACGACGCCGGCGGGCGACATCAGGTTCAGGAAGTACTGGGCGTAGTAATAGACCTCGGGCGTCCTGAACAGATCGTCCGTGCGCCCGAGCGCGTCGGCGTACCCGAGCAGCGCGTACACCCAGACGCCGTGGTAGATGGTGGCGTCCTCGATTTCCCAGTGGCCCCAGTTGTCGTCGCCCAGGGCGCGGCGCTGCCATTCGTACGCGGCCGCGCGCGGGTGATTCTTCATGGCGCGCACCGCCCACGCCAGCGATTCGGCCCTCAGCATCGCGCGGTTCATCGCGCCCCATTCGGAGGTCTGCAGCAGGTAGTCCATGCTGTGCGCGACGAGCGATTCCACCTGCGACGCTTCCGCCGCCGTGAGCCTGCCAAGCCGATGCAGTGTGTCGTAGGCCCGTACGAAGCGCATGACGACGAAGAAGTCCGGGAGCGCGGGAACACCGTTCGTGTAATCGGGCCGCTTCTTCGCGGCCCAATCGGGGAACTGCGACCGGTAGTCGCCGTAGGTGAGCAGCACCTTCTTCGCGCGCTCGGCATAGGACGCGGTGCCCTCCTTCTCGAAGAGGTACGCATAGATGAGCGCCATGTCGATCAGGCCGCCGGGCGCCCGATAGCCGAACGGACTTTCCGGGTCGAACGTCTTGCGCCAGCTGGCGAGGATCTCGTCCTGGTGATCCCACGTCCAGTCGGCCGAGGCGCGCGCGTATTGGAGGTAGCGCTCACGCGTGATCGCCTGGGCGGCCGAGGGCTGCGCGGCTTGCGCGATCCCGTTCGCGCCGGCCATCGTCGCTCCTGTCGGCGCCGCCTCGGACCGACCGGCCGACTGTCGCGAATGCGGAAGGAGTTCCACCGCTCCGGCGACGATGACGAAGGCGGCGAGCGCGAAGACGGTTCGAGTGTGAATCCGCATGGGCGTCTGTCCTTCTTGTTCGACCTCTGCAACCGAACACATGTAGGGCGGACCTTCAGGTCCGCCGTAGCGCCGGGCCTTCAGGCCCGGCGTCGCGAGCGACGCGCCCGATCTCATTCCACGTCCGAAAGACCTCGAAGACGTTCTCCGGCTTCGCGCCGGGGCCGAACTCGCACTGCGCGATCACGCCGCCGTTCGCGTACAGGTTGTCCCGGGCCTCGCGCACCGCGCGCCGCACGTCGTCAATCGTCCCGAACGGCAGCAGGTGCTGCCTGTCCATCTCGCCCCAGAACGTGATTCGTCCCGCGAAGCGCCGGCCCAGCTTGGTGGCGCCCATGCACGTGATCTGGCTGTTGAGGGCGTCCACGCCAATCTCGATCAGATCGTCGATGATGTCGATGATGCAGCCGTCCGAGTGCATGAACACGTACTTGCCGTGGCGCCTCGCAATCTCGCAATACTCGCGGTAGAACGGCTTGAAGAGGCGACGGAAGACGTCGGGCGCCACCAGCATCCGGTTCTGCATGCCCCAGTCGTCCATCAGCACGATGGCGTCCACGTCGGTCGCGGCCCAGGCCTCGACTTCCTTCACGTAGTGCGCGTGGATGCGCCCGAGCAGTTCGAACAGCTCCGGCGGCTGGCGCAGCATGTCCATCATCGCCAGTTCCATCGTCCGGATGAACGTCAGGCGCTCGAACGGGCGAACGAGCGTGCCGGCGAGAACGAAGCGGTCCGAGCCGCAACAGAAGGCGTTGACGGCCGGGCGATCGACTGCCAGCGGCGCGTCCGGCGTCCTGAAACGATCGAGGTCGCTCCAGTCGCGGATGAGCGGTTCGCGGACGATTCCAATCACGCCGCCGTGGATGTTGGTGAAACGGCAGCCCCACTCGTCCACGTACACACCCTTCTCGTAGCGGCTTCCCACCACGGGCAGCGGCGAGCGGTAGAGCGCGGGAGAGGTGACGATGTCGTCGGGGAACTCGGCGCGCAGCCGCGCCACGTCGGCCGGATAGTGATCCTCCGCCCACGGCAGTATCCAGGCCTGCCGGGGCACCAGCGGCGGCGACCCGAATTCCAGCGTCCGCCGTACCAGCTCGCGCGACGTCATCATCGCTCTCACGCTTCAACGGCAACGCGCGTTTGCCGGCCCGTGTGCCTCACACGTCGCACCGCACATCGCACGTCGCGCTTCGCACTTCGCACCGCACTTCGCACTTCGCACCGCACTTCGCACTTCGCACCGCACTTCGCACTTCGCACATCGCACGTCGCACTACTTTTCCCTTCCGCCCGGGAAATGATGGTAGCCGCTCAGGTCCACGGTTCGTCCGGCGACCGCCCATTCGGCGCCCGCCTCGCTCGGAAGGATCCCCTTTGCGTAACAACCGAGGAGGATGTCGTCCAGACCTGCCACGAACAGACGCTCGGACCCCTCCTGACGACGCACGACAGTCGAGGGGAAGGTGTTGATTCCGATGATGGAGTCGTGCATCGCGTTGACACACAACGTCTGCGACATGGCCGCCTCGGGACCGCAGATGATCGGCTCGAGGCCATCCCTTCGACTCGCCGTCGATTCCGTGGCTCGCTCACGGCAGGCGCTTAGCGGCGCCGTGGACTGCCCGGCTCGTTCGCGGCATTCCGAGGCTCGCTCAATCGCCGCAACCAGCTTCTGAAACTGCGGCGTGTCGTCCGGTGCCCCGTATCGCTTCCGCCGTCCCTTGCGATCGACGGCGACGATCTCCTTCTCCTCGTCTTCATCCCAGGTGATCACGGCGTCCTCGAACTCCAGGCGGAAGCGCGGAGAGACCGATCGCTCGGTCACGTGCGACGCGTAGAAGAGCACCTCCACGCCGCCGCTGGTCACGGCCCGGCAAACGGCGGTGTCGCAGCTCTCGATCGGGTATGCGCGATAGAGCTCGGCCTGCACCGAAAGCGGGCAGGCGCTCAAGTGCATCTCGGGCCCGAGAACGAAGAACAGGTTGTGAAGGAAGTGCGCCATCGCGTTGTTCGCCGGGCCATCGAGCACCCAGCGGCCCGTCGCCTCGTCGCGCAGGCGGCCGGCCCAGTCGTTGCGGCGGTAGTACCCGGCTTCGCGCGGCCAGAGGCAGAGCGCCGAAGCTCTTATCGGCCGCCCGAAGAGTCCCGCGCGGACGTCCCGTTTGAGCGTCAGGATTGCCGACGAGAACGACCACTGGTAACCGATCATCACCCAGCTGCCCGATTGTCGCCTGGCCCGGATGAGATCCTCGGCTTCCTGGATGGTTGCGCCAAGCGGCTTGTCGCACAGGACCGCCGATCCGCGCGAGAGGGCAGTGATGGTCTGCGGCACGTGCCAGTGGATCGGCGACGAAATGACCGCGAGGTCTGCGCGGTGTCCTTCCGCGTAGAACTCTTCAATCGAGGATCGGACGGGGACATCGAGCGCGCTGACGATCGGCCACGCCGGCGACTGCATGGCCTGCGGATCGACGACGCCGGCCAGCCGGCAGCGAGGCGACTCCGGCGGCGTGAGCGCGAGCAGTGCGTTCAGGTAGTGCTGGCCGTAGCCGCCAATGGCGACCATGAGGACGGAGACCGGTCCGGCGCCTGTTTCGGCCATGGACGTGAAGGACCGTCACGTGAGGCCCGAAGCGGGCCGTGGCGGATGGTAGCACGGCGAGCCCGGCGTACTGGAGCGCTTCCGCAGCTGTGCGCTTGCAGCTGGACCCGGCGCAGCACTTCAGCCTGTCAGTGTGAGTCTGTAGATCCTTCGTTGCGGGCCACCACCGCCTGGGCGCGATTCGGCCGCGGCGGCCGTTACTCGATACCCAACGCCACCCGTGCGATGTCGGTCTTCGCGAAGTCGTCCCCTTTGGCGAGGAGCGGTTCTCCGGACGTGGCGGCAAGCGCGTAAGCGAAGCAGTCGCCGAAATTCAACCCGGCCTCGTGACGGCCCTTGCCGAACCTGCGCCAGGCGTCGCGGCCGATCTCCACCTGTTCGGCGGTAACCGCTGCCACTTCGATGGCGGCCTTGTGGACGAGGAGGTCCAGTTCGCGCCCGCCCGCAGCACCGAGGCGCGTTTCGACGACGATCGCCGTTTCGAGGTACGAAGCGGCGGACAACAGGCGGACCGGATCCGCGTCGATCGCAACTTCAATGTCGTCCGCTTCGGGCTCGTTGAACAGCAGTGCGAGGATCGCCGAGCTGTCGAGCACCATCAGCGCGGCACTCCGCGCTCGTCGTAGCCGATGATTTCGTCGGCCGAGCGACCGTTCTCGACGGGGAGGGCCGCGCAGCGTCGCCTGATCGCCCGCAGTTCCTCGCGCAGCCGCACGCCGCGGATGCGGCCCCGCTCGCGGCGCAGCCGTTCCTTGAGCGCTTTGACAATCGCTTCGGTCAGGCTTTCCCCCGTTGTCGCGGCCAACTCTCGGGCGAGCCGATCCGCCTCGGGATGCTTGATGCTGAGTGCCATATAGATTCTATACAACTTTCTATATTACATATTCTAGCACGCCAACCGGGTCGTGTCTATGATGGTCGCCCTCCGTTCCAGCAAGTCCGTTTCCTGCAACTTCCTGGGTCAGTTGCGAATCGGCCGATGGCTGGCGGGTGGGATCGTCTGGACACATGGCGTGATCGAGGACAACCCGGGCCGGTACCTGCACCCGCGATAGAATGCGCGACCGGGAGGGGCTGCCATGCGCGCTGCACTATCCGTCATTCTCGTGAGTCTGGTTCTGGCCGTGACCGGCGCACGGGGGCAGGCGCCTGTCGCGCAACTGCCGTCCGAAACGCCAGCGCAGAAGGAGGCGCGCCTCGCCTGGTGGACCGATGCGCGCTTCGGCATGTTCATTCACTGGGGACTTTACGCGCAGCCGGCGCGCCACGAGTGGGTCAAGAAGAACGAGCGGCTCACGAACGCCGATTACCAGAAGTACTTCGACGTGTTCGATCCCGACCTGTACGACCCGCGCGAATGGGCGCGGCAGGCCAAACAGGCCGGGATGAAGTACGCGGTCATCACGGCCAAGCACCACGAAGGTTTCTGCCTGTTCGACTCGAAGTTCACCGACTACAAGGCGACAAGTACGCCGGCGCGAAGGGATCTTCTGAGGGCGTGGGTCGAAGCATTCCGCGCCGAGGGCCTCAAGGTCGGCTTCTACTATTCGCTGCTCGACTGGCACCACCCGTCCTACACGATCGACCGGAACCATCCCCAAAGCCCGGCGAGTGAGGCCGACTACGAAAAGCTGAACGCCGGCCGCGACATGGCGGTCTACCGGCAGTACCTGAAGGACCAGGTCCGCGAGCTGCTGACCAACTACGGGAAGATCGACATCATCTGGCTGGATTACTCGTTCCCGGGCAAGAACGGCAAGGGGCGCACCGACTGGGACTCGGTGAACCTGCTCAAGATGGTGCGCGACCTGCAGCCGGGCATCATCGTGAACGATCGCCTGGATCTGCTGGATATGCCGGGCGGCTGGGACTTCCGAACGCCCGAGCAGTTCAAGCCGGCCGAATGGGTGAAGGTGAACGGCGTCCGCGTGCCGTGGGAAACCTGCCAGACATTCTCCGGCTCGTGGGGCTACTACCGCGATGAAACGAGCTGGAAGGATTCCAGGCAGCTGATTGAACTGCTCATCGACACCGTGAGCAAAGGCGGCAACCTGCTGATGAACGTCGGGCCGACCGCGCGGGGAACGTTCGACCAGCGCGCGCAGGAGCGACTGGCGGCATTCGGTCGGTGGATGCGGGTGAACGGCCGCGCCATCTACGGCGCGACGCAGGCCCCGGATACGTTCAAGGCGCCGGCCAACTCGCTGCTCACCTACAATCCGCGCACGAATCGACTGTACGTGCACCTGCTCGCGTGGCCGATGGGCGAGGTGGTTCTCCCAGGCTACGCCGACAGGGTGCAGTACGCGCAGCTACTCCACGACGCGTCCGAGCTGAAGACAAGTACACGGAAGAACACGACGTGGATCAGCGAAGACGCGCGCGCGGGCGACCTGGTCGTCAGGCTGCCGATCCTGAAGCCCGACGTCGAGATCCCGGTCATCGAGCTGTTTCTGAAGTGAACGGGCCGAACCCGGCACGTGGCTCCGCGAGGCGGAGCGTCTGTAGGCCGACTTCAAGGAGCTGACGCCGTATCCGTACCGCCCGTTGCGCGGCGCCGACAGCGGGGCCCACGTTGAACGCGACAGCTGTACGAACTGATGGTTCGCCTGCGACTGGAACGGCGGCACTTCGACGGACAGGCGCCCGCGACGCAGAACGCGTTCAGCGGAGTGCGCAGTTCGTGCGCGAACGCGTCGGCGCTACCGCCTGGCGGCAAACACCGCCAACGAGCTGCCGACCGACCGTCCCAACGGGTTGTCCGACGAGACGTTGACGAGCGAGGCTGCGCCGGTCGTCGGGTCGGCCATCGCCAGTGACGTTGAACCGCCGCCGTCGAGGTTGATCGCGTCCCACACGCCGTAGTCCTCGATGAGCATGGCCGCGACCTCGCCCACACGCATGCCCTGGCTGCCGCCGCGCGCGTCTACGGTGAAAAGCGTCAGCCTGTGGCCGTCGCGCGAGAGTCCAATCGCCGATCGCGCGGTCGTCACGTCGTACCACGAGGTGGCGTTCGAGTAGGCGGGCGGGCGGGGCTCGAGCAGCGCCGCAGGATGTGCGGCATCGCGATACGCCGGCACGCTGGCCCGACCGCCTGTGACGATTTGCGCTGACCCCGACACCGTCGTCCACAACGTCACCGCTTCCCGGACGTGCAGGCCGTCCTCCTTCGACGGATCGCGGTGCACGATGGCGGCGTGGTTCTCGCGATCGATGTTGAGGCCGGGGGCGTCGGCCACAATCGCGTAGCGTTGCTCGGGTGTCTCGAACGCTGAGTACACGCGCCCATTGGACGCGCCGATGCCGATAATCCACGCCGTCCTGTCCGACGAGGGAAACGGCAGAAAGAAGTGGGCGTTGATCGCGATCTGCGCGCGTTCCTGTTTCAGAAACTCGAGCGTCGTCTGCCGGACGACCTCCCGCTCGCCTGCGGGCGGCGAAAGCGTGAAGCGCACGCCTCGCGCGGTAAGATCGACCTGGACGGCGTGGATGTGGATCGCGCGAGGAGACGTCTCGGTGCGGTCGATGCAGGTGATCCCCTGATACGGATGGGTGACGTGCGCATCGGTGGCGATCGGCTGCTGCGCGAAGCCCAGAGCCAGGAGCACCGCCGCGGCGCCGGCCAAAGCTCTCACCAGGACTCGCGATCCGCGTCCGGCGTCATGCATGTGTCATCAGCTCGCGCGATTGTCTCCGAACGGCAAGATTCTCGAAGACAGCGGGGGAAGAAGCAAGAAGGAAAGTGAACGCCAGGATCGTTCAAGTTCGTGCGCGGCTTCCGATCGCCGCGTCGGCGTGAGACGACGGTGGAGTTCGTGCCGCGGTAGGGATTCGGTGCCCCTTGAATCGCGCGAGACCGATTAGTTGGCGGAGAGACAGGGATTCTCTGGGCCAGCTGTCAGGAATGGCCGCCAAACGGCCATCTTCACGCCAAAAGCACGCGCCGGCGGGATTCTCGTGATCGGCTGGCGGCTTCACCTGCGTGGCGTCCGCCTGCGAGCCGCTCGCGCCCCGTTCGCCGGCCTGGTCTTCTCGTGAGCTTGCGTTCGAAGACGGCCTGCATGAGCAATACGCAGGAGCAACCCGAGCGCTTGGTTCACCGCCTTGCTGTCGGGGAACGCTTCCGCGATCTCCGGCTCGAGCAACACGAGGTTCGTCCCTGCGCGAGCGCGTTCGTAGTACTTCCCCCGAACGCGACCAGTCAGGCTCGCAAGGTCGTACTCGGGTCGCAGATCATCAACGGTTCGAGCGGTGCGCTTCCTGGCAGCCATGGCGTTCTCTGCGAGTCACTTTCCTCGCACTGATGATCCTCGTTCGATCCTCTCCGATGTCCGCGTGGGCGACGAACAGTATTCTCCGTCGCTCCGACTCGCCGAGAGTGATGAACCGGCGCTCGTCCACCGAGTGGTCGGGATCGTCGAAGGTCAGTGCGAACGGATCGAGAAACACCGTCGCGGCCTCTTCGAACGAGACGGCGTGTTTCCGCTCATTCGCCTTCGCCTTGCGCGGATCCCACTCGTAGATCACCTCGTGATTCTACTCCGCCATCGGGAGCTCCGGCGATCGACGCACATCGGGCGTCGGCTCGCATCCGAATCGCTTCGCGGATGGTAGCACGGGTTACAATGTGTCCGACTCCTTCTTCAGTCGACGGAGTTCTGACACATGGTGCGGTCCGCCTTCATCGTCGCGTTCAGCGTGATGCTGTCGGGGCTCCTCCAGGAGCAACCGCCCCAATTCAGAACGGGTGTGAAGCTCGTTGTCGTGTCAGCGCGCCCAGCACGATGCGGCATCGGCGTTTGCCCGCGAAACCGGCGGCTATGCCTTTTTCAACACCAACTTCTTCGAGCGAGCCGTCGATCGAGTGTGGCAGGAGGCCGCGGCGTACTACCCGTTGTCGTACGAGCCCGGTGTCAGCGATGACAGGTCGCACCAAATCGAGGTCCGCGTCAAACGGCGTGGCGTCGAGGTGCGCGCTTGAACGAGCGGCACGCGGGATGCTATTCTGAAATTCTCGATAGGCGTTGGAGTTCGCCCTTACCCGCCTGCGGTGTACCCGCCCGGCAGATGACTCCTACGAGCGGCTCGCTCGGGGAGCATCTCTTCCTTGTCGTATCCCGAGCAGCTGAATCTGGTGTTTCTGGCGGGTGCCGGGTCGATTCTGCTCACCTTCCTGGCCGGCGCGGAGCTCGATCCGGCCGTGTTCCGGCGGAAGTGGAAGGAAGCGACCGCAGTCGGCCTGGTGGGTTTCCTGGCCCCCTTCCTGGGCGCCGCGGCAGTCGCCCGCTTCGTGCTTGGCTGGTCGCTTCCCGCAAGCTGGCTCGTGGGTGTGGCTCTCTCGACCACGTCCGTCGCTGTCGTCTACGCGGTGATGCTCGAGCTCGGCCTGAACCGCACGGAGTTCGGCAAAGGGATCCTGGCCGCGTGCTTCGTGAACGACCTGGGCACCGTGATCGCGCTGGGGCTGATCTTCTCGCCGTTCACGATCCGCACTTTGGTGTTCGTCGTCGCCGGTATCGCGGTGTTTGCAGGTCTGCCCGTGTTCACACGACGCGTGTTCAGCCGGTATGGCGGTCGCACGTCGGAGCTGGAAGCCAAATTCCTCCTCTTTGCGCTGTTCATCATGGGCGGGCTGTCGGTCTGGGCGGGAAGCGAGGCGGTGCTGCCCGCCTACATCATCGGGATGGTGCTGGCGGGCGTCGTCGGGACGGACCACGCGCTCGTTCGGCGCCTGCGGACGTTGACGTTCGGGCTCCTGACCCCGTTCTATTTCATCCGCGCGGGCGCGTTCGTGTCGGTTCCCGCGCTGGTCGCGGCGCCGCTGATTTTCGTGGCGCTGTTCCTCGCCAAGAGCGTCACCAAGATGACGGGGTTGCTGCCGACCATCAGGGCGTTCGAGTTCGCGCGGCGCGAGAACATGTACTACACGCTGATGATGTCCACCGGGCTGACGTTTGGTACCATCTCGGCCCTGTTCGGGCTGAACCACGGGATCATCACGCAAGTTCAGTACTCGCATCTCGTCGCCACCGTTATTGGCAGCGCCGTCGTGCCCACACTGGTCGCCAATGCTTTCTTCCTGCCGCACCACCTGCTTCCAACGGGTGAGCGGCAGGATCGGCCGCAGGCGAGTACAGTCGAATTACGACCGGCAGGGTCGCTCGATTGAGAATGACATGCGGCGTCGGCCGAATGCCGGCGGCGCTTTCTACTCCGGACTGCTGGCGCAGCTTGCCGGCGCGGTTGCGGCGGGCAGGCCGCGCTGCGGTGTATGATGGTTGCGTTCGTGCGTTGGAGTTCGCCTGACCGTCCCGCCTGACCACTGCGGCGGAGCAGAGCCTCGGTGGGGCAGGGACAGATAACTCCTACTGACGCGTCTTGACGGGCCGAGCCGAGCTCGGCCCCATGTCGCTCGGTAGGAGTTTTTGCTTTATGGGCGACCCGAACACTGTCCCGCTCGCAGACGCCGATGGCACCGCGGCCACCCGCCTGAACGAGCACCAGCAGCGCCACTTGCTCGTCAGCTGCCGCCACATCG
>Ga0315282_10011173_pt1 | contig 13958 bp, 13 predicted proteins | sample YL17G07_20_MG_FD_203693 | JGI IMG/M metagenome (GOLD analysis project Ga0315282, IMG submission 203693) | Sediment microbial communities from Yellowstone Lake, YNP, Wyoming, USA - YL17G07_20 | ecosystem: Environmental > Aquatic > Freshwater > Lake > Sediment | place: USA: Wyoming | collected... | reverse complement strand
TCTCGAAATTCAAAATTTTCAGGAGGAGATCCCATTAGAACCATTGGCGGAGGAAGAGTACTCCATTAAGAAGTCATCCAGATTCTTAGAGAGCACCCTCATCAAGAAGGCATTGAAAAAGACGAAAGGAAATCATACCCATGCGGCCAAGCTGCTCGAAATAAGCCACCGAGCACTTCTATATAAGATTAAGGAATATGGCATCATTGAGGACGACCTTTGACCCAATAAAAATTGATTACCATGATTTTCCTCGATTTGAATTCAACCGTACGCTAAGATTAGACTGACGCTGCATGACGGTTTTGACCGGTATCTAACTATTTGATATTTATAAGGTTTCAATCCAACATCACATTTTGTCCAGAGGGTTTAATCTTTTCATAACATGCTCTGCCAAAGTCCATTCCATATTCCCTGACCAAATGCATCCCCGGGTTACAACCTTTCAAAATATTTGAATAATCTCCAATCGTTCGTTCCTCTCTTTTTCCTGTAAAACCTCTTGGTATAGGTTTTGCAACCTTCAATGTAAAAATTCGACGGAAGGGAGATTTGCTATTGAACCCATTATTAAGATCCAAAGGATTTACGTTGATTGAAGTATTGGTAGCCATGGTCATCCTCTCTTTTTCCTTATTGGCCCTTGCAGGTCTCATGGTCACCACAACGAAGAATAATTCTTTCGGGGGCCACATGACCGAAGCAGCTACCTTCGCCCAGGATAAATTAGAAGAGTTAAGAGCAATAAAATGGGAGAATTTAATTGACGGGAATAGTACGGACCAACAAGGTGGTTCAACGGGCATCAACTATACAAGAAATTGGAATGTGACGACCAACGGCAGCTTAAAAACGATCACCATCAGCGTGAATTGGAATGACCGCACCGCTCATTCGATTAAGCTTGTATCCGTCCTTTCCCAATAACGTCGGTTCTATTTTAAAAGAATTCTGGAGCCTTAAGAGGGTGAAAAAGATGAAACAGTTAAACAGGAAGGGTGTTACTTTGATTGAATTACTCGTAGCCTTAGTCATCTGCGGGATGGTGGCTGCCGGAATCTATCAGGTATTTATCGCTCAGAGTAAGGCCTATACCGTTCAAGACCAGGTCGTGGAGGTGCAACAGAGCGTTCGAAGCGCCATGGAGATGTTGTTAAGAGATCTCCGAATGGCCGGATATGATAGCGACAATCTTCTATCGACGATCACCATTACCAGTCCCCTCGCCAATCTAAGCAACAATTCCATCACAGTGAACTACGAGTACTACGACAAGGCCCTTGCCCAATATCAAAAACACACGGTGGCTTATTGGAGAGATGGGGGATCCTCCAGCTTGATCCGGCAATTGACCGTCAATGATGTGGCGAGACCTCAAGAGACCCTACTCGAGAACGTAGAAAACCTGAACTTAACTTATGGGGTGGATGTCAATGAGGACGGCGCTTTGGATAACTGGGTTCCAGCCGGATCCATCGGTATATCGAAAGTCGTGGCTGTGCGTGTAACCTTGACCGCCCGACCCGTCCAGATCAATCCAGATAATAATAAGATGATATCTCCAAGGACTTTAGTTTCGAATGTCAGCCTAAGGAATTTGTCCATGATTAGGTAAGTATCATTCTTTCGTCCAGACAGAAGTCTACAAAAATCTAAAGGGAGCGTGCTTTATGCATAAAAAAATTGTTAACCCTATTAAAGATCAATCGGGTGTTGCTTTGGTGCTGGCGTTGGTCATGATCGTGATTCTCACTCTGATCGGTCTTGCCTCCACCTATACTTCAACCTTTGAAATGAAACTGTCAGGAAATAAAAGGGGAACCACTGATGCCTTTTATGCCGCTGATAGTGGTGTCCAGGTAGTGGTAGCCAGTGTGGAGAATTTTAGCTTACCTGGGAAATATGTGGATGAAAAATACGATCCCTTTACGGACCCGAATAATCCTAACCCAACCAAGGCAAAAGTGACCATCACTCATGACATCAGTCAAGCGGGGTCACCGAGAGGAGCACAAATGAGTGCCATCCACTTTGGGTTCGAACATTTTTGGATCGAATCAAAAGGGAGCGATCAGTTGGACTTAAGCCTTGTGAAATCCAGCTGCACCGTAGAAGAAAAGATCGTGAGATTGGTGCCAACGCTTCAAGGAGGTTATTAGAAAGATGAAGTCGAAAAGAATTTTATTTGTCTTATTAACTCCTTTATATCTTCTTCTTGCGGTGACTTGCTTCGCGTCCGATATCGATCTCTATATGGCAAGCGGGCAAGGGGTGGAGGCTAATCTCCTGATCATGTTCGATAACTCAGGAAGTATGAATGATGAGATTCAGGCTTATTTTTACGAACCATCCACAACCTATGACCCCCTGGTAGTTTCTCAAGCAAATCGTGATGCGGTTTATTATCGGGTCTATGGTGGAGGATGGAATCTGTTTGCGAATTCTATCGCCAACGTGGCTTGCCCTTCTGCTCGAACCGCACTCACCAATAACGGACACTATGAAGGAAACACTAATGCCAGCTGTTCTTCTACAAATCGGACGCTGCGGACTGGAAATTATAGAAATTATCTTGCCTCGGTTGGTGGGAGTGAATTTTTGCCCAAACTAACCATTGCCAAACGGGTGATGGAAGATTTCTTGAACACCATCCAGGGGGTGAGGATAGGGATGATGGTTTTTAACTACTCGGAAGGAGGTCGGATCCATAGTACGATAAGAAGTCTGAATGAGACGACTCGAACTCAATTGATCAATGAGGTAAAAAATATCACGGCGGAGACCTGGACTCCGTTAGCAGAGACACTTTATGAGGCAGGACTCTATTTTAGAGGAGCTTCAAGCTATTTCAATTCAGGGGTGGCCTACACAAGCCCAATTCAATATTATTGTCAGAGGAATTATGTGATCATCATTACCGATGGGATGTCCACACAGGACCGGCATTCCATTTTGGCCTCAGCCATTGGTGATCGAAATGGCGACCAGAAAGAACCCATCGGTGCTCTAAATGACCCGAACTATCCAAACAATGGGTCTGACTATCTTGATGATGTAGCGAAGTACCTTTATGATGGCGATCTCCGGTCCGACCTGACAGGTCAGCAGAATATCATCACCTACACCATCGGTTTCACGGAGGATAACGATCTCCTCGAAAGAACAGCTGTTCACGGACACGGGAGGTATTTCTACTCCGATAATGCGCAGCAACTGGCAAATGCCTTTCAGGACATTATCAATGAAATTTTGGAAAAATCTTCTTCCTTCGTAGCCCCTCTTGTTCCCGTCAGCCGAATGGAGAGAACATCTGCAGGAGATAAGATCTATTTAGCCTTATTTCAGCCTGAAAATGATGGCATGTGGAGTGGGAATATTAAAAAATTCGGCGTGGCCCAGGAGAATAATACTTTCACGAATATCTTCCTCGGAGATATTGTGGATTCCAATGGTGCGGCAGCATTAGACCAAGACGGCCAAATTCTTTCGACAGCCAAATCCTTTTGGACAACCATTAACATGGATGGGGGCGATGTGGAAAAGGGAGGGGTCGGTGATGTTCTAAGAAATCGGTCCTCTTCTCGAAATATCTATACGTACTTAGGCACTGCTGAAGTCACCCATTCTTCGAATGCCTTCAACAATACAAATATCACACCTACAGCGCTGGGTCTGGCATCCGCCGACAGTTCAGGGAGAGATAAATTAGTCCAATTTGTCCATGGTTACGATTCTTATGACCGTAATGGTAATGGTGATACCACCGAAAAACGAGATTGGATCTTGGGTTCTTTTCTTCACTCCAGGCCTTTGCTTATTCATTATGGAACACGGTCTGTCATCTTTGCTGGTGCGAATGACGGGATGCTCCATGCTTTTGATGATTCGGACGGAACTGAGCTCTGGGCCTTTATTCCACCGAATCTTCTGAGTAAGCTTCAAGCCTTGCACTCCGATGTGATTGAGTCGTTTGTGGACGGTTCGCCAAAGGCCTATCTCTCTTATGATTCTAATGGGGAGATAACCAAAGCAATTCTCATATTTGGTCAGAGGAGGGGGGGCAATCATTATTACGCGCTCGATATCACGAATCCTTTGCTTCCCAAATATCTATGGAAGATCAGCCCAGATATGACTGACTACGGTGAATTGGGGCAAACATGGTCTTCTCCAATGATTGGGAAAATCGCCTATTTCACAGGAGAGAAGTGGGTTGCTTTTATTGGGGGAGGGTATGATGAAAATCAGGACAATGATCCGGTTACCGCCTCCGATTTAAAGGGTAGAGCCGTTTACGTGGTAGATGTGTTGGATGGTTCTCTGGTGTGGCGCTATTCCTACGCAGAGAATAATGAGATGGCATTTTCCATACCAAGCGATATCCAAAGAATAGACACGAACGGAGATGGGAAAGTTGATCGGCTCTACGTCGGTGATATGGGGGGGCGAATTTGGCGATTCGATATCAGCAACCCTGATCCTGCGCTATGGGCAGCAACAGCGAAGATCATTTTCAATTCCGACGCAGGAGGCGAAAAAAGAAAGATCTTCTACCCACCTGATGTAACCCTTGAAAAGGACAGCGGAGATTATGAGATGTTATTCTTTGGGACAGGGGATAGGGAACATCCCAAGGAATCTACCAACATCAATAGACTTTACGCCATTAAAGACAAAAATCCTTCAGCGCCTTTAACAGAAACCAATCTGGTCGATGTGACACAAGATTTATTACAGGATGCCAGCACGTCTCCAACTGATAAGACCGCAATTCTTAATGCTCTGGGCGCTAAGGAGGGGTGGTTTATTAAGCTGGATCAAAATCTTGGCGAGAAGTGCCTTTCCAGTCCTGTAGTGTATTATGGAGTGGTCTATTACACTTCATTTGCGCCCAACTTTGGATCTGACGGGGACCCCTGCTTTGTGGGTGAAGGAACAGGAAGACTCTATGCCTTCAGATACAAATCAGGAAATGCCGCCTTTAATCTGGATGGATTGGGTACGGAGGGTGCCCTCACCCGAAGCGATCGTTCTACGACCATCGGCACCGGTATCCCATCCGGAGTCATCATCACCTTCATTGAAGGAAAAACTGTAGCCTATGTGGGCGTGGGTGGACCAGGTGGCCCCCGCGTTCCTAAACCAAAACTTTTGAGTGACAAAAGCATTGTCCCTGTTACTTGGAGAATAGTCTTCTAATAGGAGGTAAGACGTGAAGGGAAAATTTTTCTATCATGGGGTGGCCCTCGTTATTTTCTTGGTCTTGGTTATTTATTCTTTGACTTTTGCGTTGGATGAAAGTATAGTTAGACTTCAGGGGAGAGTGATGGAGCTGGATTTGAAGAAGAACATGATGATTGTTAATGAGAGGATGTTTTTCTGGGGCCCGAATACAATTTTCTATAATGAGAAAGAGTCCACCATTACTGCAGATCGGTTGAGAGCAAAGGTCTGGGTCTATCTTGAAGGCACAAGGCATGAGGCTGACAAAAAAGTGGTTGCAGAAAAGATATATCTTCTTCCTAAATATATTCATGAAAAAGAGAAACATCTCTATCCCTTCATTCAATAAAGCAGAGCCCCGTGGATTATGGTCACTGACTAAAGCCGTAACCTTCTTTCTTCTACTGTCTTGTATCGTCGTCCCCTTGTCCTGTGAAGGCCAGAAGGCAGCAGAACCTCCCTCTAAAACGAAAGCCAATTCGCTTCCAACCATCACATTGGTGACCATTCTACCAGAAAGACCCACCCGGGAGAATGATTTGAGCTTAGTCATCCAGAGCCAGGACTCGGATGGAGATTTGGTGAATTACCGTTATCAATGGATCAAGAACGATATAGAGATCGCTGGAGAGAGTGGCAATGTCCTGAAAGCTGGGAGCTTTAGAAAGGGGGATATGTTTCAGGTTAGAGTCATCCCCTCAGACGGGAAAGGAGACGGTAAACCGTTTCTTTCCAATCCGGTGAAGATCCTGAATGCTGCCCCCGTCGTCAGTGAGGCCTGGATTGAACCCCAAATGCCTACCATCCAAAATGATCTGAAAGTTCATGAAAAGAGCACGGACGCAGACGGAGATTCCATCTTTTTTTCCTATCAATGGGAAAAAAATGGAGCCGCCCTTATGGGCGAGAGGAAGGACATGTTGGAGCGAGTTCGATTCACGAAGGGAGATTCGATTTCCGTCACCATCATTCCTGATGACCGGGAGATCATGGGGGCACCGAAAAAATCAGAACCCGTCAAGATCTCCAACAGTCCACCCACCATTGTATCCTCCCCCCCTACCTCTATCGAAGGGACGAAATATCTCTATCAAGTCAAGGCCAATGATCCGGATAATGATCCAATCACGTTCACACTGAAGTCAGGGCCGAAGGGCATGGGGATAGATCCAAAGTCGGGTTTGCTCCAGTGGCAGATTCGCAAAGAAGATAAAGGAACCCATTCGATTGAAATTGAGGTTTCGGATAATGAAGGAGCGAGAAGCTATCAACAGTATACACTGGCGATTGAGGTAAGGTAAATTGATCCCCCATTTTTTCTAGATCTGAATTCGTGCAGGTAGACCCTAAAATCCTCTCTCCGATTCTGTACTTCAGAGACTCTAACCAGATACCGTCTTAAGCTTTTTAATAATTTCATAATTAAAGCAACAAATTTGTGATAAAGTCGCAGTTATTTTTTTGGCAGAACAGAAAATCGTCATAAATTTCGATAGATTATAAAACTTCATCATGGGTGGCATAACATTTGCTTTTTAAATTCTTTTTATAGAAAGGTAAGAATCGGAGGTTATTTGATCAAGTTGGTTGCTTTGCAATCTGTAAAATACTGTCAACTGGTGTAAATCAGACTGTTTTTTGCAAGAAAAATATATTGACAAAAATTTATGATTTTATCAGAATAAAGGGAGGTAAGGTTATGAAGATGAACAAAAGAGGAGTTACCTTAATTGAGGTGGTTATTGTTTTCGCAATCATTGCCATTGGAGCCGTGCTAATGGTTCCTAATATGGGTGCCTGGGTGCCTAACTACCGGTTGAGAAGTGCAACGAGAGATATGGTTTCGACCATGAGGGTGGCCCAGATGAGGGCAGTTTCGAATAATGCGGATTATCAGGTTCTTATCACAGGAGGAAGCTATACCCTACAGCGCTTTTCATCGGGACTAAATACCTTCGTCTCCGAAGGGGATCCGAAAACCTTTCCCACTGGAATAACCATTAGCAACAATACGTTTCTAGCTTTGGGTACGACTCCGACTGGTAGTGCGTTGTTCAGACCGAATTCACAGTCCAACGGTGGAACGATCGTTTTAAGAAATACGAAACTCAGCAACAGGACCATTACGGTCTTGCCATCAACAGGCAGAATTAGCATTCAATGAACCGATCGATGGTTTTTAGAAAAGAAGGGTTTTCACTAATCGAGGTTTTGATCAGTTTGGTTTTCCTTGCCATCGGTCTTCTCGCCATCGCCAGCCTCCAAGTCACTTCCGTCCGAGGAAATTTTTTTAGCAATAACCTGATGCAGGCTACGTACGTGGCCCAAGATAGGTTAGAGTTCTTAAAGAATCTTTCTTTGGGTGACCCATCGCTGAGCACAGGAAATCATGATGACGGGACATTTAAAATCCCGGACTCAGATCTCACCTTCAAGCGTTCTTATTCAGTGGAGCCCTTTGATCCCAATGGAAATTATTTGATAAAGTATTCTGTGGAATGGAATGATCGTACGGACCATAAAACTCCGGATCATAAAATTTCCTTCTCAACGATCAGGTCACAGTGAGGATCCATTTGATCGGTTATCGATTGAAAAGGTGTAAGGGATTAACCCTGATTGAATTGCTGGTGGCAATGGCCATCAGCGCGGTTCTGACCGCCGCCCTCTATCGGACATTTATAGGGCAGCACAAGACCTATGCCGTACAGGAACAGATCGTGGATATGCAGCAGAATGCGAGGGTGGCGATCAGTCGGATGATGAGAGAGATTAGGATGGCGGGGTTTGGAAATGTCGGCGACGTTCTTGACCTGCCAGGTGGTGTAAATGGTTTTACTAATGTGATTACTCCTAACGATAATAGCATCACTATAGTGGGAGGATTTAGGCAGATTTCTACATTAGCGGCAGATGCAGCAGTCGGTCAGAATAAGATTACCCTTGCTAACGCAAAAGATGCTTCTGAGTTTGATGGGGCGACCCACCACCGCTATATATCCATTGGAGGGCTTGAAAGCAATACCGTTCAGAGTATAACAGGGACAGATTTGACTCTTGAAAAACCCCTAAAGCTAGACCACAAGACAACGGATCGGGAAGGAAAACCTCTAATCGTCCCTATTTTTAAAATTCATGCGATCAGGTATGGAGTAAGAGATGACGACGGGGTTCCTGTCTTATTTAGAGATTTATACCCGAATACTGTAAGCACTCAGAGGGATACGGTGGCAGAAAATATAGAAAGTGTTCGATTCGAATACTTCGACGCCATTGGGAACCCGACAGCGATCCCAGCGAATATACGAATGGTCAAAGTAACTGTAACTGCAAGAACTCGGATGCCAGATATTGAAATAAGAAAAGAAGGAAAGCTTCTCAAAGAAGAATACCGCAGAAGAACTATTATCTCAAATATTCTTGTTAGAAATAATTTAAACCCTTAATGAGGTGAAGGAGGGGCTGGGTGGAGAAAGATATTTTAAAGAACAAGAATGGCGTGGCCTTAGTGATTGCTCTGATCATGCTTCTTATTTTAACCTTTATCGGAATCAGCGCGATCAGCACGACCACCTTTGAGACAAACATAACGGGAAATGAAAGGGTGGGAACGGCTGCCTTCTATGCCTCAGAGGCTGTATTTCAGATTGGCCTGAGACAACTCGATGCTCTTGATTCTGCAACTAAAGTTAAACCGATTCCTCGTACACCAATTGGGGAAGATTCCTACGGCTGGAGTGGGAGCCCCAAGGACAAAGATTCACCCAAGAACCTCATATCTTTTGGAATGTATCCGAAGTCTGGATATGATTCGTCCTGGGCATTCAATCGGTATCAAATCAATGTGACAGGAGAGTCTTTTGGAGCCATGAAAGAGGTTGAGGCCCAAGTGAGTTACGGTCCTTTCCCATCTGGCACCCAATACTAATTTAGGAAATTCTTAAGGATTTTCGAAGCAGACGGAGGCGAGATGAAACTTCAAAGGATTTTCCTGCTGAAGTTGGTCGTGGTCATCCTTACCCTTTTCATATTTCATCCAGGGTTCTCTCAGGTTAGGAGCGAGAGGACCATATCCTTTTCCGGGACCATTGACAGTATCCCTAAAGATCCGAAATTCATTGTGGTGAATGAATGGCGAGTTTATCTATCCTCAAACACAAGAATAGCGAACGCGAAAGGAAGTATTTTAAAAAAGGATGACTTAAGACGAGGGCTCAGCGTGACCATCGAAGGGGTACAGAAACCGGAAGGCGTTTTTGCTGAAAAGATTACTGTTCTTGTGACGCCCAAGGTAAGACCGTGAACCTATTCCCAGAAAAACAGAGGTGGAAATGAAGACGAACAAATTATCTTTAGCCCTATTCATTGGCCTTTCCATCATCATCGGGGTTGCTCAATCCAATGCAAGTGATGAAGACCTTTTTTCTACAACAGTTCCTCCGGATGCCCTGATTATTTTGGACATGTCGGGAAGTATGAATTGGGACCCTGCAGGGAATGCCGCTTCTTCTCCAAACAGGAGAATAGATATCGCCAAGAGTGTGATCTTCGATCTTCTCGATGATGATAATAATGGGACTGTCGACGGAAACGACGATACAAGCCTAAATGTAAGATTAGGATATATGAGATTCAGAAATATAGGCGAGTATGATAATGACGATGGCGACCCTTTTAATGGGAATATCAAAATTTTTACCATACAAGATACCCAGCCCTCTACAGAAATTGGGGCTCCTTATAGTGATATTTGGAAGAAAGTTTCTGATGCCGCTGAGACGGCGGGAGGTTGTACGCCCTTAGGAGCGACTTTGGTAGAGGCCAAGAAGTACATTAAGGATTATGTCAATCCCAAGGATACTGCCATTGCCTGCAGGCTGAAATACATCATCTTCGTGACAGATGGCAGTGACACGGTTGGATGTCATGGCGATTGTTCTGAAAACGCAGCCGATATGTGGAAGCGGAGGATGTTGACGGTCCAAAGAGCTAAGGAAGTGCATGATGCTGGGACCCACGTCTTCGCTGTAGGATTCGGTGGGAACATGCCAGATCATTTGAAGAAGACTTTGAACTGGGTAGCGAGATATGGAGGGACAGACAACCCTTTAGAGGATAACTCGAGTGATCCAATACCCTATTATAATATTCAAAATTACATCCCCAAGGACGCCAATGGAAATGACTTAGAGGCGTGCCTGACAGAGGCGTCGGCAGCAGAGGCGGATCCTGCTAACTATGCTCTTTCAGGGTATGCCTTTTTGGCAACGACCGCTGATCAGCTCAGCCAAGCCCTGAAAACCATCTTAAAATTCGTTAGATCGCAACCTTATTATATTACAGCTCCGAGCATCCCTTCCGTTCGACTTTCCGAAAAGGAAGGTGAGGATAATGTGGTCTATATTTCCTCTTTTGTCCCCAACGATTCACCTTTCTGGAAGGGGTTTTTGAAGAAATATCGAGCAAACGCGGATGGAACCCTTCCCGTGGATCAAGACGGAAACCCAATCAAAGCGAATTTGATTTGGGATGCATCCGAACAACTGAAAAATGTTGGTCCGAATTCGCGAAATATTAGGACCTATGTGAACAGTGCCATGGCGAGCTTTATATATGGTAACCTAACCAATGCAGACTTAGATGTTGCCTCAGACAAAGAGAGGGAAGACTTAATCAATCATATTCGAGGTGTAGATGCCTACGATGTAGATGGAGACGGAAATAAAACCGAGACACGAGAATGGAAGCTCGGAGATATCTTTCATTCGAATCCGGTCATTGTGGGTTCCCCATCGAGGTTTTTTGAGGATACGGGGTTTAGCGGATCAGGTGGATTTTACGAAAGGAATAAGAACCGAACGAAAGTGATCATCGCAGGGGCGAATGATGGAATGCTTCACGCCTTCAACGCAGAAACTGGAAATGAAGAATGGGCATTTATCCCCGGTAGTCTGCTGAAGACTCTAAAATTGATGAAAACCGCTCACACCTATTATGTGGATGGCTCTCCAAAAGTAGCGGATGTTTGGTTCGATTCTAACAATGATAATAAGAAAGTGGCTGATGAGTGGAGGACTGTCTTGGTTTGCGGTTTGAAGAAGGGGGGGAAGCACTATTTTGCACTGGATATCACAGATACCTTAAATCCGAAGTATCTCTGGGAGTTTCCGAAGACACCCGGGGTTCTAAACAAACTTGGAGAAAGCTGGTCAGACCCTGCTATCGGAAAAGTTAAGATTGAGCAGGGAGGCGATCTTGTTGAAAAATGGGTGGCCTTTATTGGGGGAGGTTTTGACCCATATGACCAGGAAAAGGGGTCGGAAGCTATCAACGGAAATGGATTTTTCGTCATCGATATTATGACAGGTGAAATTATTAAAGAATTATCTGGTTTGGTTCTTATGAGGCACTCATTTCCAGCGCCTCCCACAGCTTTAGATACCAATTCCGATGGATATGTGGATAAGGTCTATGTTGGTGATTTAGCAGGACAGATGTGGGTATTCGATGTTTCGTTCGATGGCATCAGTAAGAAAAGCAACAGTCAATGGAATGGGAAAAGACTTTTTAAGGCGCCATTGGAACCCTTTGAAAAACATAACTGTTATTATCAACCTGCCGTGGCAATTGATCAGTATGGAATTCCGTGGGTCTATTTCGGAACAGGGGATAGGGAAAACCCAACAGATACGACAAATCCCCAGGAAAGGTTCTACGCGGTGACGGACGACGGAAAAGGGGATTATCCCCGACTTGAGAATGACCTAAAAGACGTGACCAATTTGTTTACGTTCAGTCCAGATAGAACCAGAAAGGGTTGGTACATAAGATTAGAAAAAACTGGAAAAAGGTTAGAAAAAGTCTTGGGAAAACCGACCGTGTTTAACAAATTATTGTATTTTACGACTTATTTTTACAATGATAAGAGCGATCCTTGCTCAGTGGCAGGCGATGCAAGACTCTATGTCGTTGAATATGTTTCTGGAGGCGGGGCCTTCGTATTGGAAGATTACTTACAGGGGATTCACTCTGAGCAGCGTTGGGAGAAGATTGGATCTGGGGTCGCTTCTTCCCCTGTGATCACGGTAAATATGAAGGGCCAAGATACGGTGATCGTGGGCACAACGAGTGGTCAGGTCTATTCGACCAAAGCACATTCACCTACGACTTTAAAGGAAACCCTTTATTGGCGAGAAGTTATCCCATAAGTTTCTTCCTCATTTCGTAAAGATCAGCTTCACGTATTCTAAACGGCAAGCAAAGCGGTGAGGATAAGCCCTATTTTTGTTGGAGGCTTCTGATTTTCTCTTTGGCTTCGGAGGAGGAAGGATTTAATTTCAGGGCAAGCTGATAGGCATCCAGGGCGTCCGAAATCATCCCATTGGCTTCATAGGCTAAGCCCAAATTGAGATTGATTTGAGCCAGCTTTTCCTTTGATAAACCTTTTATTTCTGTTGCCATCCTATAATGTTCAATTGATTTATCATAGGCCCCTTTCTCCATAAAACAATTTCCTAGCATGATATATGAATCAAATTGTATAGAAGGGTTCAAAGCAGCCTGCTCAAACTCTGAAATGGCATAGTCAAAGAGCTCCATCTCTTTGTATGCAATCCCTAAATGGTAATGCATTTCCGAATCCTTGTCGGGGGCAGACGGGGGTTCTGTTTCAAAAGCAGGTTCGCTTTGAAAAGATACGTCAGGACTATCGGGAGGGAGAGGGGAGGTGAGTGGGATCTCTTCTTCAACTTCTCTGGTCTGTGGAATAGGGGCTGAATACCTCGGAGTAACGATTTCTTGTTGAGGGACCCTCTTGGGAACTTCTTCTTGGTAAGGGGCCCTCTTGGGGACTTCCTTAGGCGGTTGATCTTCTGCAAGACTCTTAAAGGCCTCTAGCGCCTTTTGGTCATGGGGCCTCATTTTTAATATGCTATGATAACAATTCTTAGCATCTCCTTTTAATCCTTCCTTTAAATATAATTCAGCAATCTTGTGATAGGCTTCAATCAGTTTTGGGTTTAAGGATAGGACTTTCTTATAGCTTGAGATGGCCCGGGAGTTGAGATCTTCTTCTTCGTAGAGTTCAGCCACTCTCAAATATTCCTCTATGGCTTTTTCGTTTTCGCCATCTTTTAAATAGAGATCCCCTAATTTAAGACGGGCTCGAATATCCTTTGGGGTGGCCTTCACAATTTTTTGATATTCTTTGATGGCCTTTTCAGTTTGACCTTTCAGCACATATTGCTGAGCTGTCTTCAATATTTTTTCTTTATCCATTGGGAAAAAGTTTCTCGATTGCAAAAATTTAATTAATAAAAACTTACCTAAAGACCCCTGAAAAGTCAAGTTTTTAAAAACTTTCTTTAAAAACTTTCCTGAAGCATCCGTTCCATTCAGTGGGTTAGGCTGGGGTGAAGAATCATTCAGACCTTGTTCAAATCGAAAAAGAATGCGGTGAAAGGTTCATGCTCATTGGATTCTGATGATTTAAATACCGTATGAGAACGGCAGGAGAAGGGATTTCAAAAAACCCAAATGTGCCTAGGATGGATTCAAACATTCCTCCACGCTTTAGATAGGGTTTCCTAAACGATATTTTCTTAAATAGACATTCTGACCCGCAGAAGGTTCATATCAATACGGAGATTCCAATGAGTGTTAGCGCCGATTTAGATATCCCCCTATATCACTGATCTCATATTCCGTCCTTATAATTCCTGTTCTTCAAGATC
>Ga0315282_10011172_pt1 | contig 13959 bp, 13 predicted proteins | sample YL17G07_20_MG_FD_203693 | JGI IMG/M metagenome (GOLD analysis project Ga0315282, IMG submission 203693) | Sediment microbial communities from Yellowstone Lake, YNP, Wyoming, USA - YL17G07_20 | ecosystem: Environmental > Aquatic > Freshwater > Lake > Sediment | place: USA: Wyoming | collected... | reverse complement strand
TTCCTCGCTGCGGGGCCGCCCCGAGGGGGCCGGTGGTGAGGCCGCGGGCTTCACGGGCTTCCACCTGATCGAGCCTGATCTGCTCGAGCGCATCCCCGAGGGCTTCTCCGACATCATCGAGGTCTACCTGAGCTGCCTCGCGGCGGGCGAGCCCCTGTGCGGCCACGTCTCGCGCGGCCACTACTTCCGCGACGTCGGCACCCCGGCCACCTACCTGGCCCTGCACCTGGACATCCTGAACGGCAACCTGGGCGCGGCCGCCGGCCTGCTGCCACCAGGCGCGAGCCCCGAGGGCGGCGTCCTCTTGGCCGAGGGCGTGGTCAGGGGCGAGGGCTGCCGGCTGGGGCCCGCCGTCGTGGCCGGGCGCGGCGTCAAGTTCGGCGCGGGCTCAAGCGTGCGCGAGAGCGTCATCTGGGAGGGGGCCGAGGTCGGCGCAGGCGTCGAGCTCGAGCGCTGTGTAGTGGGGCAGGGGGTGCGCGTGACGCGCTCGGCCTCCGGGGAGGTGCTGGTATGAGCGCACTCAATCTGGCGAGCCTTGCGCCTCTGACGGCTGCCGAGGAGCGGGAGCTGCTGGAGGCGTGCGGCCTGCGCGGCCCGGCCCGCTGGGAGCTGATGAAGGGCGACGGCTCGCAGCGGCGCTTCTACCGGCTGTGGGCTGTTGGTCGCAGTGCCGTGGCCATCATGGCCGCGGCCGAGCCACCGGGGCGGGAGGAGGCGGCGAGCTACCTCTATCTGGCCGCCCACCTGCGCGCCTGCGGGGCCCCCGTGCCCGAGGTCTACGGCAGCCTGGACGCGGGCCGCTGCGTCGTGGTCGAGGACCTGGGCGACACCCATCTCGAGGACGTCGCCAAACGGGCCTCCCAGGCCGAGGTCGAGGCCACCTACCGCCGGGTGCTGGAGCGCCTGGCCCACATGCAGGCCGCCGCCGCACCCGGGCTCGACCCCGCCCGCCTCTACCAGGGCCCCCGCTACGACCGGGCGCTGATGGTCGAGAAGGAGTCGCGCTACTTCTTCGAGCGCTACCTCAACGGCTATCTGGCCCTGGGGCTGGCCTGGGAGGATCTCGCAGCCGACTTCGAGGCCCTGGCCGACCGGGCCACCGAGGCCCCGGCCCACTTCTTCCTCCACCGCGACTTCCAGTCCCGCAACATCATGCTGCGCGGGGGCGAGGTCTTCTTCGTCGACTTCCAGGCCGGCCGCCACGGCCCGCGGGCCTACGACGCCGCCTCGCTCCTCATCGACCCCTACACGGCCCTGCCTGATGCCCTCCAGGAGCGCCTGCTGGGCCACTTCGCCGACCTGGCCGGGGGGGAGGCGGCAAATGATCTCCGGCGCGGCTACGTCGCCCTGGCCCTCCAGCGCAACCTCCAAATCCTGGGTGCCTTCAGCTTCCTGGGCCTGGTGCGCGGCAAGAGCGCCTTCCTGAGCCACATCCCTGGCGCGCTGGCCTCCCTGCGGCTGCTGCTGGCCCACCCCGACGCCCCGCCGCTGCCCCGGCTCAAGGCCCTGGCGCAACGTTTTCGCTAGTTTCACGCACGTTGTGCTTGACTTTGTATACGCGCTAATGTATAAACGGTAGTCGGGGAAGGAAGCGAGAATATCGGAAACGTGGGAAGCGAAGAGGCTCAGCAGATCCGCCCGTATTTCCGAGGGTAGGATTAGCCCTTCCCCACTTGAGAATCCTTCCGTTGTTGATCCCCCTGCGGACGAACCCCTCCCACCGCAGGGGGGTCTTTTTTTTGCGGCGAGCCAGCCAGGTTGACACCCCGGGGCGCATCGGCTACCGTGCTGGGACGAGGGCAGCGGCCATGGATATCAACAGCATACTCGTCGGCATCGATTTCTCGGAGGGCTCCAGGGCCGCCTTCCGCTACGCGACCGAGCTGGCCAGGCGCTTCGGGGCCAGGACGGTGCTCGTCCACGTCATCAGCGACCACGACCTCAAGCTCGTGGCCTCGGTGAGCGGCGAGGACGAGGCCCAGCTCCTGGGGCGGCTGCGCCGGGAGGCCGAGCAGCAGCTGCGCAACTTCATCACCGACGAAGGCTCCTCGGGGCTCGCGGCCGAGACGCTGGTGTGCGCCGGGGCGCCCTACCAGCAGATTGCCCTCAAGGCCCGGGAGCTGGCCGCCGACCTGATAGTCATGGGCGGGGGCGGCATGACCCGCGACCGCATGGCCGAGGCCTTCTTCGGCTCCACCGCCGAGAAGGTCGTCCGCCTGATGCCCTGCCCGGTGCTCTGCGTGCCCGCCAAAGGGGGAAAGTAGGACATATGCCCAAAAGCAATAAGACCAGCGGCAATAAGACCAGCGGCAAGAAGACGAGCCAGCCGCCGCAACAGGCGCCGCAAGAGGCATCGCCGGAGGCACCGGCCACCATCGCCCTCACCTTCGACGACGGCCGCGGCCAGGTGGGCCAGCCCGACGACTTCCGCAGCATGCTCGAGGAGCAGAAGGCCAGGTTCCGGGCCAAGTTCGGCCGCGACCACCAGCCTACCGACCCGCTCTACTTCGACCCCGACCAGGACACCCCGACGCTCATCGCCCGCGAGAAGCTGCCCCCCGAGGTCGTCGAGGCCTTCGGGCAGGCCACCATCCACGGGGCGCTGGTCTACGCCCAGGTGAAGGTGGGCTTCTTCCTCTCCCCGCTGAACTACGACGTGGCCACCGACGAGCAGAGTCTGGCCTGGGACGGCGCCGTGCGGGAGTTCGTCTACCTCAAGGGCCTCATCCCGGCCGCGGTGTAACTGAAAAGACGGCCTCCCGGCACCCCTCCGTCATAAGTCCCGCCGATAATGGGATAACTTTAAACGGAGGTGAGCGATGCTCGTTTGGTGCTGTGAGCTCTGCCAGGACGTCTACGTCAGCCCCTGGCCCCTTGACCCCTGTCCCACCTGCGGTGGCCCCGGCCGCCACACCCACGCCATCGAGGCCGACGGCCCCCCGATCTGCTGTCCCGCCAGTTAAGGGGTTTTTGTGAAAACAATTTCACGGCCCCGCCTTTGTCTCGTAAGTCACTCTAAGAACTGACGACCGGGGCAGGGGAGGTGCCGGGGTGCGACGTCTGTCGCGCTCTTGCCTGTTTTCTGTCACCATTCTGTAACAATGCGGGCGTAAAATCCGAAACAATATGAAGAATAAACTAACCACGCTCAAGAAAGCCCACGAGACCAACCTGCTGGTCCTCATCCGTGACTACGGCCAGGTCCTCCAGCGCTACTTCGGTGACCGCGTCGAACCTGTGGTCCGCTCCTGGTACGCCCAGGAGCAGCAGCGCTTTGAGTATCCCGAAGGCCTCGAGGCCGGCCCCGCCAAGGTGTGGGACTTCATCCCCATCCTGACCCGGCGGGCGGTCGAGGAGCGGATCCGCCAGCTTGACTCCTTCTCCGAGCACGCCTTCGAAGGGGCCGCCTGAGCCTCTAGGAGCCAGGCGGTGCACCCGGTGAGCCCAGGCCGCCTTCTCTCTCTCTGCGGCGGGCGGGTTGGCTGGCTGCTGTCGCCCCTGGCGCCGCCCAGGTGAGGTGCCGCTCGTGTCCCCCCGACTAGCCATGCCCCCCCGGCCACGTTCCCCGCGCTGCCTCGGCTGCGTCCATTTCACCGGCTTCGCCCCCCTTGGCCCGCCTGAAGCCTGGGACCCCGACCGCGAGGAGGAGCACGCCCTCACCTGCCTGGCCTTCCCGCGCGGCATCCCCGAGGGCGTCCTGGGCCATCAGCTTACCCACCACGGCCCGCTCCCCGGGCAGGAAGGGGCCTACGCCTACGACCCCCGCGACGGCGCCACCCTGAGCACGAAGGAGGCGGCGCGGCTGGCCGGCTGCTCGGCGGCCACGATCAGGCGCTACCTGCGGGCGGGGCTGCTGTGGGGTGTCAAACGGGGTGGCTGCTGGCTGATCTGCGGCGAGGAGATACGGCTCTTGCGGCGCCCCGGAGGCAGGGTAGGGCTGCCGCCGGGCTTCCTGCGGCCCGTGGGCTAGGCCTGGGCGGTCTGTTGCCCGGCGTCCGTGCCGGGTGCGGCCTGGGCCGGCTGCTGCTGCCCGGCCTCGAGGGCGCGGGAGACGAGGGACGTTACCTGGGCGCAGTCGAAGGGCTTGGCCAGGACGAGGTCCACCCCCCGCTCGGCCAGTTGCTCGGAGCTGAACTCGGCCCCCCAGCCCGTGATCATGGCCACCGGGGTATGGGGGGAGAGCCCCTTCACCGCCGCGGCCAGCTCCCAACCGCTCATCTCGGGCATCCCCAGGTCGGTCAGCACCAGGTCGAAGCCGCCCTCGCCGAACTTGGCCAGCCCCTCGCGGCCCCCCGAGGCCGTGACCACGGTGTGCCCCTCGCTCCCCAGCACCTCGGAGAGGGCATCGAGCACCATCTCCTCGTCATCGACGATGAGGATGCGCGCCTGCTGGCAGGCGGTCCCCTTGGCCGCCTCCGGCGGGGCCTCCACCTGCGGGGCGTCGGTCGCTGGCAGGCGGATGTAGAAGGTGGTGCCCACCCCCTCCTGGCTCTCCACCTCGATCTGGCCGTCGTGGCGGCGCACGATGCCGTAGGACACACTCAGGCCGAGGCCCGAGTTGGTCACCCCCTTGGTGGTAAAGAAGGGGTCGAAGACGCGGCGGCGCACCTGGGTGGGCATCCCCCGGCCGGTGTCGCTGATGGCCAGGCAGGCAAGGCCGCCTTCCTCCCAGGTGCGGACGGTGATGCGGCCCCCCGCGGGCATGGCGTCCACGGCGTTGAAGATGATGTTGGTGATGACCTCCTTGAGCTCCGAGGCGTTGCCGGCCACCGGGGGCAGGGGCGATATCTGGGCGTCCAGGCCGATGGTGTGCCCGAGGCGCTGCGGCTGGTCCTTCCAGCGCGGGCTGGTGATGAGGACGATCTGCTCAACCAGCTCGTTCAGGTCGAGGCGCACGAAGTTCTTGTCCTTGCGCACCCGGCTGAACTCCTGGATGCGCTTGATGGTCTCGGCACCGTCCTTGGCCGCCACCTGGATCAGGCGCAGGCGGCGCTTGAGCTCGGCCTCGTCGCCCAAGTGCTCCTCGAGGAGCTGGGCGTTGGCGATGATGGCCGACAGGATGTTGTTGAAGTCGTGGGCCACCCCGGAGGCCATCTCGCCCAGGGCGCGCAGCTTCTCGGACTCGCCGAGGGCCTTCTCCATCTGCCTGCGCTGGGTGATATCGATGATGGCCCCCTCGAGGCAGTCGTTCTCGGGGTAGTAGCGGCCCGAGACGTAGATGATGAAGCGGGAGCCGTCGCGGCGCAGCATCTCGAGCTCGAACTGGCGCACCTCGCCGCGCTCGCGCAGCATGGTGGTCAGCTCCTGGCGCTTGGCGGGCTCGGCGTAGTAGCGCATGATGTTGTGGCCGACCATCTCCTCGCCGCTCTCGTAGCCGAAGAGGCGGGCGAAGTCGTCGTTGACCAGCATGATGGTGCCGTCGCTCACCCGGGTGCGGAAGAGGCCCACGCTGGCGTTCTCGTAGAGGGCCCGGTAGCGCGTCTCGCTCTCCTGGAGCCGCCTGGCGTAGGCGTCCAGGTTGGCCTGGGAGTTGGCCAGGTCGGCGAAGATGCGCTCCATCTGCCCGATGATCTCGATCCACATGTCTTCCTGGAGCTTGCTCTGGCGCGTCCGCTCGGTCACGTCGCGGGCGATGTGCAGGAAGCTCTCCCCGCCCGGCAGCGGGTGGACGGCGATCTCCATGTGGACCTTCTCGCCGTCGGAGCCGTAGTGCTCGTGGGTCACGGAGTAGGGCTGCCCGTTCTCGATGACCATCTGCAGGGGGCAGGTGTGGAGCGGCTCCTGGCAGGGCGTGGTCAGCCGGTGCGAGATCCAGTAGCAGGTCTGGCCGCGGATGTCGGCGTGGTCGAGGTCGACGTAGGTCTCCCGCGCCTTCCGGTTTGCCCAGATGATGCGGTAGTCCTTCCCGATGACCATGACCTCGTCGGGGAGGTTGTCGGCCACCAGCCGCAGGTCGTCGTCTTTCACGCGAGCGCTCCCCCCTTCAAGCAGGCTCTACGGCGTGCACCGTGCATGACAGGCACGGGTCGAAGGAGCGGATGATGTGGGACAGCTCGACCGGGTTGGCGGGGTCCTCCACGGCCACCCCGGCCATGGCCTGCTCGATGGGCCCCGGGTTGCCGTCGGCGTCGCGGGGCGAGGCGTTCCAGGCCGTCGGGGTGATGACCTGGTAGCTGGTCACCCGGCCGTCGGCGATGTTGATCCAGTGGCCCAGGCAGCCGCGGGCCGCCTCGATGAGCCCCACCCCGCTCGGGCCCCAGTAGCCGCTCGGGCGCAGGTAGAAGGGCTGGCGCGGGTCGATGCCCTTCATCCACTCCTCGAGCTTCTCGAGCAGCATGACCATCTCGTGGAGCCTGGCCAGGGTGCGTGAGTAGACGTTGGCCCCCCGGCGGCGCACCACGTCGCAGATGAGCGGGTTGCCGGCCACGAGCAGGCGGGCCATCGGGCCCACCTCCACCGGCTGCCCGAAGTAGCGCGGCGCCTTCGACCAGGAGTAGGCCCCCTTCTTGTCCACCTCGGGCTCGGTGAGCCCCTCGGAGGGGTGGCGGGCCCCCGCGCCGCTGTAGTAGGCGCAGGCGATGTCCTCGGTGATGGCGCTCGGGTCCACGGGGAAGCGCTCCCAGTCGGCCCAGTAGCCGGGCGCGAGCCAGTGGCCCCCCTCGGGCAGGTCGTAGGCCCCGAAGGACAGGAACCTGCCGCAGCTCCCGCCAAGCTCCCCGATCCCCATTGCCTGGAGGCAGTGCAGGAGGATGCCCAGGTCAGACTGCGCGTGGGCCGGCTCCTCGCACCAGGCGTCGAGGGCGTCGGCGCGCTCCAGGGCCAGCCAGGTGGGCAGGTCGCAGCCCAGGAAGGCCGTCTCGACGAAGTCGCGGAACTCGCGCAGGATCCCCAGGCCGCGCGTCAGGTGGCTGATGTCGACGCACGAGGTCACCCCGCCGGGGTGCAGGGCCAGGGTGTTGGGCCACTTGCCGGCAAACAGCCCCATGATCTCGAGCGGGCTGCGGCGGGCCTTGAGGGCCCTGCGGTGCGAGCTGCCGGAGAAGGGGCGGAAGCGGCTCACCAGCTCCGGGTAGCAGGGGTGGTTGACGTACTTGGCGTTGATGACGTCGGGCAGAAACAGGAAGTAGAGGTGCGTCAGGTGGCTCATCAGCGTCTCGGTGCCCAGGACGATGTTGCGCACCAGGTAGGCGTTGCGGGGCATGACGGCCCCCAGCGACTGGCGCAGGGCGGCCGAGCCGGCCGTGGAGTGCGTGGTCGAGCAGATGCCGCAGATGCGGCAGGAGAGGGCCAGGGTGTCGATGGGGCGCTGGCCGACCATGATGCGCTCGAAACCCCGGAACATCGTCCCCTTGAGCATGGCCTCGTCGACCTGCCCCCCGCTCAGGTGGGCCTCGACGGCCAGGTCGCCCTCCACGCGGTTGAAGGGGTCAACGATTATCTGTGTCATGGCCCCCTCCGATGGGGTTGAGCTGCGGGGTGTCCACGTCCACCCGGCGATAGGAGATGGCGTTGCGCTTGAGGCGGACGGGGCAGGCCATCTTGGACAGGCCCGAGATGCCCACGTACCAGGCCTTGGGCACGTCCAGGGGCAGCGTGGTGGGGATGTCGCCCACCTTGCGCGTCTCGAAGTAGGGGCGCTGGGCGTCCGGGAAGCGCGGCGAGGTGCAGGCGATGCACGGGAAGCCGCCGCGGGTGCACGAGCCGGTGCGCCCGAGCCAGAGGCGCTCGTTGCAGTCGCTCTCGCACTGCGTGCCCTTGCAGCCCAGGAACTCGAACAGGCAGCCCTGGTGGGTGTACTCCGTGGCCGAGGCCTTGAACTCGTAGTACTCGTTGCGGGGGCAGCCGTGGTGGGCGAGCTTGGAGAAGAAGACCTTCGGGCGCTGGAACTGGTCGAGCTCGGACATGTCGAGCTTGCCGAAGAGGGTCATGGTGAGTGTTTCGATGAACCAGTCGGAGTGGGCCGGGCAGCCGGGGACGTTGATGACCGGCAGGCCGCTGCGCGAGACGTAGTCGCGCCCCAGGAGCCCCCCGCGCTTGTCGTGCAGGTACTGGAGCCCGACGGCCTCGGTCAAATTCGCTCCCGAGGTGACGATGCCCCCGAAGCAGGCACAGGTGCCGATGGCGATGACGTGCACCGCCTGGCGGGAGAGCTCGAGGACCCAGTCGCGGAAGGGGCGGCCGTGGAGCAGGAAGTAGCGCCCCGTCCCCTTGGGGCCGTTCTGCACCGCGCCCTCGATGACCAGGACGTCGAGGGGCTGGCGGCCGGCGGCCAGGTTCTCGATCAGGAAGGCGGCCTCGCGGCCCCCCTCCGGGCTCAAGAAGGGATGCCAGACGAGCTGGACATCGAGCATTTGTAGGGCGGTGAGGATCTCGGGCTGCTCGGCGTTGAGCACCGAGATGGTATCCCCCCCGCAGCTAGTTCCCTGAAGCCAGAGCAGATTGTACATCAGCACCCCCACAAGGCCTTTGGCCAGACACACACATTATCGGTCCGCGGCCATAAACCTTTAGCCGCCCAACAGAATGCTAAATCCCTTTTGGAGCAGCGCCACTTAGGCCGCATACTGGACGGGTGGCCGGGGAGCCGGCCGCCTGAATGCGCCTCCCCGCCAGCCGAGGGGCCACGATGCGAACCGTGCCGTATCCGCTCTGGTACGGCGACTGGGGGACAGCGGTCTTCTCGATCCTCTTCTTCGGGCTCTTCTTCCTGGGCAGCCTCTTCCCGCGTCGGCCCCGGGAGTGGCGCTCCTTCGGGGTCTTCAACGCCTTCCTGATCGACTTCTTCGCCGAGATGTTCGGCTTCCCCCTGACGCTCTATCTCATCGCCCCCCTGCTGGGCGAGCGCCTGGCCGGCTTCGGCCTCTTCGAGTCGCACCTGTGGGCCTACCTGGCGGCACTCACCGGCCTGGTCAGCCTGGCCGGGGCGGTCAAGATCATCATGAATGTCGCCATCTTCGGCGTAGGCGTGGCCTGCGTCCTGGTCATCCTCGGCTGGCTGGCCATCTATGAGGCGCAGGGCAGGCTGGCCACCGGGAGCGTCTACTACCTGGTGCGCCACCCCCAGTACCTGGGGCTGATGCTCCTCGTGGCGGCCTTCCTTATCCAGTGGCCCACGCTGCCCACCATGCTCTTGGGCCCCTACCTCATCTGGCGCTACTATTGCCTGGCCCTGGCCGAGGAGGCCGACCTGGAGCGGGCCCTGGGCCGGCAGTGGCGCGACTACGCCGCCCGGGTGCCCCGCCTCAGCCCCTGGCCGCGCTAGGCCGAGGGCCTAGAACCAGTCCCGGCCCCTTGAGGGTTCAGCGGCTGCTTGCGGCTCAGCGTGGGGCCGGAGTCCCGGCGGCGTTGCCGCCGGGTCGTCGGTGGCACCGAGACGGCCGCCAGGCTGACTCCCCTAGAACCGACTCCCGGCCTAGGCCGAGCGCCGCGGGTGCAGCCGCAGTCGAATTCGCGGCTTAGCGGGAGGGGGCCTTCCCCGTGCGCATTTTCACCCGATTAGGGGCTTGACACCCCCGCCGGGGTGCGCTATTGCCAGACGCTAGATATGGCACAGGACAGATGGGGCGCCCCCTTTATATTGTGATGGGTGCTCGGATTTGCACAACTCACCGCCCGGCAAGATCAACTCGCAATCGTTCGGCAACCTTGATGACGCAGACGCGCCGGGATTGGCGGCCAGAGCCGGCCACCCCCTGGCCCAGGGCGACCCCCAGGCACAACCTGTCAGGGATGCATCGCGGTAGCGCCGCAACATCTAGCTAGAGACAAACACGGACTTCGGAGGAGGAGAAGAGGTGCCCGAGGCAGCTAAACTGGTTCAGCCCGAGACTACTGACCTGGCCCTTTTCGTCCGCACCTCGGCCGAGGAAATGGCCGGCTGGGACCGTTCGCGGATCGTCGATGCCCTGCTGCGTGAGACGGGCCTCGAGCGCGAGGTGGCCGAAGTGGTCGCCCGCGAGGTCGAGGAGGCCATCTTCGCCTCCGGCTTGGGCACCGTCACCGCCCCCCTCATCCGCGAGATGGTCAACGCCCGGCTCATCACCCGCGGCCTGGAGGCGGCCCGCCGCAAGCACACCCGCCTCGGTGTGCCCATCTTCGACGTCGAGCAGATGATCCTCCACCAGAACAAGGAGAACGCCAACATCCCCCACGGCCCCGAGGCGACCAACCTCACCCTGGCCGAGGGCATCAAGAAGGAGTACGCCCTGCTGCGGGTGTTCTCCGACGAGGTCGCCGACGCCCACATGTGCGGCGACATCCACCTCCACGACCTGGGCTTCATCGACCGGCCCTACTGCTCCGGCCAGTCGCTCGAATACCTGAAGAAATTCGGCCTGTCCCTGCCGCACTCCCTGGCCATGGCCAAGCCGGCCAAGCACCCCGAGGTGTTGCTGGCCCACATGGTCAAGTTCGCCGCGGCCCTCCAGAGCAACTTTGCCGGGGCCATCGGCTGGGACGCCCTGAACCTGTTCTTCGCCCCCTACCTCGAGGGGCTCTCCGACCGCGACGTCCTGCAGATCGCCCAGATGCTCATCTTCGAGTTCTCCCAGCAGGCGGTGGCGCGCGGCGGCCAGGCGATATTCTCGGACATCAACCTCTACTGGGAGGTGCCCAAGCACTTCGAGACCGTGCCGGCCATCGGACCGGGCGGGGAGTATACCGGGCGCACCTACGGCGACTACGCAGGCGAGGCCCAGCGGTTCGTGAAGGCCATCTTCGATGTCTTCGCCGGGGGCGACGGCTGCGGCCGGCCCTTCTTCTTCCCCAAGCCGCTCGTCCACATCACCGAGAAGTTCTTCTCCACCCCCGGCCACGAGGAGTTCCTCGACACCATCTGCCGGGTGGCGGCCGACAAGGGCAACACCTACTTCGTCTTCGACCGGGGAGAGACGGCCAAGATATCGGAGTGCTGCCGCCTCTCCTTCAAGCTCGAGAAGCGCGACCTGGAGGATGCGCGCACGCCGTGGAAGATGCGCTACAGCGCCCTCCAGAACGTCACTATCAACCTGCCGCGGCTGGCCTTCGAGGCCGAAGGCTCCGAGGCAGAGCTGTTCCGTTTGCTGTCCCAGAGGGTGGAGCTCGCCATCCAGGCCCACCGCGAGAAGCGGCAGTTCATCTCAGAGCTGCTCTCCCGTGGTGAGTCTGGCCCCCTCTCCTTGTTGGCCATGGACCGGGACGGGTCGCCCTACCTCAGACTCGACCGGGCCACCTACCTCATCGGAATGGTTGGGCTCAATGAGTTGGTGCAACATCACCTCCAGAAAGAACTTCACCAGGGAAAGGAGGCCATGAAATTCGGGCTACAGGTGATAGCCCACATGAAGCTGCTGGCCGACAGACTCAGCCAGCGCCACGGCATGCGCTTTGTGCTGGAACAGACGCCTGCCGAATCGACTGCCTACCGATTTGCTAAGCTCGATCTCAGGCACCATTACCCCCAGGCGAGCAGCGTGGTGAAAGGCGACCTTGCCCGCGGCGAGGTCTACTACACCAACTCCACCCTCTTTAATGTCGCAGCGCCTCTGAACCCCATCGATCGTGTCCGCAACGAGGGGATCTTCCACCCCCTCATCGAGGCGGGGGCGCTGACCCACATCTGGCTGGGAGAGTCGAGGCCGTCAGCGGCGTCGCTGGCCAACTTCGTCGTCAAGACCTTCCGCATGACGAAGAACGACCAGATCACCTTCTCGCCAGAGTTCACGACGTGCCGGCCGTGCGGGCGCACCAGCCGAGGCATACTCGCGCAGTGCCCGTACTGCGGCTCCGCGGACTGCGAGTCGATCACGCGCATCACCGGTTACTTCACCCGGGTCTCCAGCTGGAACAAGGGCAAGCTGGGTGAGCTGCGGGATCGCTACCGGAGCGGGGGCCACTTCGCCCCGTCCACGGGAGGGCTGCCAGGCAGCCATTGACAGGGAGGCCGGGGCCGGCGCGAAGGGGTGAGAGCCAAAGTGCCGGTCCCGGTCGCCCCGCAACCACCATTCGGGTTGGAGGGAGCTTCTTCGCTTCCAGCGTTTTTGCGGCCGGCCCACCAGGGATGCGTGGCCACAAATCTCCAGGGGCCTAAGACCAACTTCCAGATCCGGGGCGGCCCGCGGCGGCCGCTCCGCTAGCCAGACCGGGGCAGGCTCGCAGACAAGCTGCCCTTCGAGCGGCGCAGCCAGGCTGCCCGCCATAGCTGGACCAACTGTTTGACATGGACGTGCCGCAGTGCGGGGGCAGTGGCCACCCAAGGACGGGTCGGCCGCCCCCGGTCAAAGCTCGCGGCCCTTCGGCTGCGCTGCCAAGCTATACTTTCGGGAGGGAGCGAGGGGACATGGTGCTGTTCACGAAGACGGGGTGTGGGAGCTGCGACTATATCAAGAAGAACTTCGACCTGGGCCGCCTGGGGGTCGAGGTGAAGGTGCTCGGCCAGGATGCCTACGAGGCCCTGGCGGACCTGGCCTGGTACGGGCTGGTGGAGGAGGCGCAGAAGAGCCTGCCCATCCTCGTGCGCGACGACGAGACATCCGTGCTCGGCTCGGAGGCCGTCCGGGACTACCTGATCCGCAAGTCCTTCGCCGCCTAGCCCCATGGGCACGGCGCTGCCACCCATCAAAGGGTTCCTCGAGACCTCCTTCGTGGATTGGCCCGGCCAGGTGTGTGCCGTCGTCTTTCTGCCCGGCTGCAACCTGCGCTGCCGCTACTGCCACAATCATGAACTCGTCCTGCACCCCGAGCGGCTGGGCGACTGGAATATCGACGACATCATGGCGCGGCTGCGGAAGATGCGCGGCTGGATCGACGGGGTGTGCATCACCGGCGGGGAGCCCACCCTGCACCTGCATCTGGCCGACCTGTGCCGCCTGTTCAAGCGCGAGGGCTTCCGGGTCAAGCTCGACACCAACGGCACGCGCCCGCGCATCCTGCGCGACCTGCTGCGCTCGGGCCTGCTCGACTACGTCGCCATGGACATCAAGGCCGCCCTCGATGAGCGCAGCTACCGCGAGCTGTGCGGCCGCCCGGCCGACATCCACGCCATCCGCGAGAGCATCGGCCTGCTCAAGCGCTCCTGCATCCGGAGCCTCGACCACGAGTTCCGGCTCACCGCCCTGCCGCAGTTCCACAGCCAGAAGGTCGTCTGCGACCTGGCCTGGGAGCTGCGGGGTGCCTCCCGGTTCACCATCCAGAACTTCTCGCCCGCCAATCCCCTGGACGAGACCCTGCGTGCCGCCGCCCCGTTCGGGCAGGAGGAGCTGGAGCAGCTCAGGTGGCGGGTGAATACCATCGTGGCGGGAGAGGCGGGCCACGCCTGAGCGGCAGGCAGTCGCCTGCACCACTTCCGGGCAGGCAGTCGCCTGCACCACTTCCGGCCCCAGGGACGCCCGATGTCAATTGTAGGCTTGCCGAGGGGCCGGGGCCGGTTGGCGTTGCCAACCGGGTACTGCGCCGCCTGAGGCAGGCTCGCCTGCACCACTTCCGGCCCTAGGGGCGTGTGATGTCAATTGCAGGCTTGCCGAGGGGCCGGGGCCGGTTGGCGTTGCCAACCGGGCGGTGTGCCGCCTGAACGGGCCCGCTCTTGTTGCCCGCCGCGCCAAGCAGACCCTGGCCGAGCTGGCCCGCCCCCGCTTCCCGGGCACCCCGGGGGAGCGGGAGTGCGCCCGGAACCTTGCGCAGCGCCTCGAGGCGGCAGGCTACCTGGTCCGCGAAGAGGAGTTTTACTGCGGCGAGTTTTACTGCGGCGGGTTCTCCTGCGGCCGGGCCGATGTCGCCGTGCGCCGCCTCTTCGGCCTGGTGGCCGTGGGGGCCCTCGCCGCCGCCTGGGCGCTCTCCGCGACCCTCCCTCTGGCCTCGGCCGCAATCGCCGCCTCGCTCCTGGCCGCCGCCCTCCTGGTGGGCCGGGTGTGGCTGGCCATTACCTCACGCTTGGCCTCACGCTTGGCCGCGCGCCTCACCCCCCGTGGCCCGGGCCGCAGCCGC
>Ga0315282_10011171_pt1 | contig 13960 bp, 13 predicted proteins | sample YL17G07_20_MG_FD_203693 | JGI IMG/M metagenome (GOLD analysis project Ga0315282, IMG submission 203693) | Sediment microbial communities from Yellowstone Lake, YNP, Wyoming, USA - YL17G07_20 | ecosystem: Environmental > Aquatic > Freshwater > Lake > Sediment | place: USA: Wyoming | collected... | reverse complement strand
TAAACGAAGAAGAACTGGAAGAGTATTTTTGGATTCCCCTTGAAGACTTTGTTAGAAACAGAACAACAGCAAAATTCAGCTTCGGAGAAGCTCCCGCCTTCGTCGTAGGAAGCACCATCATCTGGGGACTCACGTACAGAATCGTTGAAAGCTTCATACATTGCCTTGAAACCTAAATCCGACATCTGCTTATCAATCATCTCCTCGTCAGTCACGATGTCTTCCTTTGAAATCGCATACTATAAGAATCTGTTGTTGAGAGTTTAATAGATCAGCCTGATCAATGAAGCAAAAAAAGTGATTTGGAGTTATTATCTATGCGTAAAATCATTCAGATCCCTCACAAGTTCTGCGACTACACTTGTTATGTTAACGGTCTAGAAGATGCGCTTGCTTGGAAAGGAAGTTGTTACACCGACTTCCCACTCTCAGTCGTGAGAGGCATGGCGAGTTTTGCCTATTTGAAGTTCAAGAGTGCGAAGCCGCCTTGCATGGTTTACTGGAGTACTAACCCGAAGTATCTGCTTCGCAACCTTGAGCAGATAATCGGTTTCAAACAGTTAGTGAGTGAAGGAAAGAGTTTCAAGACAACGTTCACCAAGATTAAAGAATTCATCGACAGGAATGAACCGGTCATGGCAGGCGCGCTCGACATGTATTACCTGCGCTATACCCCCAGATGTACAATAAATTTCACGTACCCATTCACTACATTTTAGTCGTCGGATATGACGATGATGAACAGGCAGTTTTCGTTCACGATTGCGGCAGAAAAGACGCTGAACAAGTGTCATACGCCGAATTCGAAAAAGCTCTTAACGTAAAAGTTCCCGGAATGAGCAAGAAGAACACCTTCAGGGTCTTCAAGCTTCCTGACGAAATTCCTTCAGAGTTTGAAGTTGCAAAGACCGGCTTTGCCTTCAAGTCTCAACAGATGCTCAAGCCTCCAGTCAAAATGTTCGGTATCCCCGCCATGCGCAAGCTCGCGAAAGAAATCACTTCTTGGAACAACGAGGAATGCTTCAAACACTTGGTTACGTTTGCAACGACTCCCCCTGAGCTTCCAAGTAATTTTGAGCACAGTGAAGGCATGAGATATGCCCAGGCGGACGTGCTTGAAAGCCTTGGCAGTAAATACAACGTTAATGAATGGGTTGACGCGGCGAAGCTGTTCAGAAAATCAGGAAGGCTGGTCATCGAGTTGTGCAGAACAGCTATGAAACAGGACCTTGGAAAGTGTTCCGAGTTCATCACACAAATAGCCGATATCGAAGAAGAGGCTTACTGCGTCCTCGAGGACACTGTTCATTGCGCAGGCTCGAGAAGGGAGGACCAATTAAGACTTCAGATGATACCCTGAGCTCTATGATCGATCGAAAAATGCAGACGGGTGTGCCTACGAGAAATTGTGATACTAACCTCGCTTGCGGAGACGTTGGATTGTCTCGGCACCGAGAAAGCCCACAAATGAGTAGATTCCAGCCAGCGGTAGCGTCAGAATAGGCATCGTGCCGTAGGTCGTTTGCTGGATGGGTAATACCTCATGTCCGTTTTGGACGATTGTTTGTGCTGCAGAAACTCCTTCCTGCAGTGGTGGGAAACCTATCCTGACGCCCCATACTAGAAGAGCCACACAATATGCCAGCGCAAATATACCGACGAAACACACGAGCAACAGAACACTGAAAAGCGGAGCCCTTATCAGGTTCTCGATTTCGTGGTTTTTCAAGCGTTTGTTACACAGGAACCACATGAAGGCTCCAGGCACTAGAAAAACGTACAACACAGTTAAGATACTCGGCCACAAACCGACCACCAACGGTATGCCCAAGAAGTTTTGCAAGATTGCTGGGTTGAGAAATATCAGTGCGAATCCAAAGGTGCCTATCAACACTATGTTCCGAAGGTTTGCTTTTTTGTTTCCATTCATATTCCAGGCTGGACCATTCGTAAGTAGTTGTGCAACATGGGAGCCCTTCTCCGTCAGCCGATACTTACCATCGTCACCTTTTTCCAGGAAATCTGCGAGAATCTTCAGGTGATAATTGAATCTGCCCGTGTTGGAGACTTTTGATTGACTCATCAGTTCCACGTAGGTCAACGGCTGCTCATTTTGAAGCAACAAGAGCATTCTTTGCCTTGTAGAATCCTTCAGAACCCTAAAGAGCGAATCCTGTTCAGAACCCATCGAAGTCAACTACTAAAACAGAAGAAGACTGTTTTATTAAACCTACTTGACTAGAAAATTTATCAAGAACGCTTGAAATAAGGATAGCTCATTATTTATAGGACGATTCAAATTCATTACAGTTATTCACCCAGTTCCTGGAGGAAAGATAATTGAGGAAAACTGCAGTCGTGGCCATCGGTGGAAATTCCTTGATTACAGACGAGGACCATCAGACGGTGGCTGACCAGTTTAAGGCTACTCGGGAGACTTGCGGTCACATAGCCAGCATGGTGGAAAAGGGCTGGGAGGTCATCATAACCCACGGCAACGGGCCACAGGTCGGTTTCATTCTGATGCGATCTGAACTGGCTGGAAAGGCCGTGCACACTGTCCCGCTTGATTCTTGTGGCGCCGAAACGCAAGGGGAACTGGGTTATATGATTCAACAGTGTCTATACAACGAGTTCCTATCAAGAGGCATCGAAAACCCGGTTGCTACGGTCGTGACCCAGGTTCTCGTGAGAAAGAATGATTCTGCCTTTAAAAATCCCACTAAACCCATCGGACCTTTCTACAGCAGAAGGAAAGCTGAAAAATACAGAAAGGAACGCAAATGGAGAGTAGCCGAAGACGCGGGACGCGGTTGGAGACGTGTAGTTCCGTCACCCATGCCCGTGCGCATCATTGAACAGGACGCTATCAAGACTCTTGTTGACCAGGGGGTCGTAGTCATCGCCGCAGGAGGCGGAGGTATCCCCGTTATCAAAGAAAAGGGCAGGTTGAAAGGCGTCGAAGCCGTCATAGACAAGGACTACGCTTCAGCCATCCTAGCCATCGGCGTGAAAGCCGACCTCTTTCTCATCTCCACAGCAGTGGAAAAAGTCGCGTTGAACTTCGGCAAACCCAACCAAAAGCTGCTTGACAAGATGACCTTACCCGAAGCAAGAAAATACCATAGACAGGGACACTTTTCGCCTGGTAGCATGGGCCCAAAAATCCGAGCAATCATCAACTACCTTGAACATGGAGGAAAAAAAGCCATTATCACAAACCCGCAAAACCTAGAAAATGCACTACTCGAAAAGACAGGTACACATATTGCCCGATGAAAAGACGGTTCTCCCTTCTCTGATCAACAATATGAAGTCGTGATTGTTCCACAAACCTCTATGTTACAGTTTTTCGATATTCTCAACTGAAGAAGAGTCAGTGTGGCATTTTAGTGCGCGCTCAAAGCTCGCAAGGCGAGTGATATGCTACCTTGATTTTCCCTTTCGAGTCCTTCTTAGGAGCTTCTTCTTAGGAAGTTTCGGTTTCTTAACTCGCCTAGCGTCCGAGGTCACCAAAGACAAACCCTCAGAGAGAACAAGAGCTCCACTTGTTATTAGAAGCTTCGCACGCGCTGTTACTGGAGAAATTTAAGAGAACCCGATTGCCGTAATCAAAGTAGAGGAATTGATTCTGAAAAGAACTGCTTCTAAAGTATTACCAGCTCTGCCCTCGATGGTGATATTAGCCTTTGCTTTGCGCACGCTAAAGCATGCCTTAAGATTGATTAAAATTGCAGAGGAGCATAGAGTAGATAAGGAATGGGTTTCGTGTGCAGGCAGTCGAGAGCGCGCGGTACTATGAGAGTGGTCAGACGTGGCCCCCGCCATCGCCTCCATAAACGATTGAAGAGGGCAGTTTGAAAAATAGATCGAAGTTTCTGCTATGGTCAAACATCGCGCGCACTTCACGAGGATGCGAAAATGATGGCCCCGAGCAAAGGCAGCCAAAGAACCAAGCAAACCGCAATGCTAGTTATGTTCACAGCCCTATACATAGTGCTAAGATTTGTACCATTCAGTATGTTCATAGGAACAACTGGAGGATTCCTTTCAGTCTCAGATTTCCTCGCCCCAATTTATGGAATACTGCTTGGACCTTACCTCGGAGGATTAAGCGTTCTGTTCGGAAACTTCGCAGCCATAGGCATGGGTAGAACCATGTCGTTCTACGGCTTAGATTTCCTCCCAGACTTCATGGCAGCCATCTCCACGGGATTCCTGTATCAGCATAAGCGATCAACATGGGCAGTTGTTGTCGCACTCAACGCAACGCCACTGGGCATATTCTTCTTGAATCCGTTAACCAGCGTCTTTGTCTTCTCAGTTCCCTTCACATGGATGCACATCGCGGCATTCGTGGTGCTCCTAACTCCGCTCAGTTTCATGGCAGCCAAATGGTTGCAAACGGTAGACTACAGGAAAATCGCGTTTGGTGTAGCAATTTTCGCTTTCATAGGCACAATGATCCAGCACCTCATGGGAAACATTTTGTTTGAAGTTGTTCTAGGTCAAGTCACAACATCTATTCCTGCCGTTGCATACCCTGAAATCTGGACAAGCGTGTTCTTCGTTTACCCTGTGGAAAGACTGATTCTAATAATCTCCGCAGTTTTGGTAGGGACTCCACTAGTCTATTTGTTTAACAAGGTTCCTTTCCTACACCCAAGAAATCAACAGTCTGCACCTAAACCGGGCGCACGCGGTTGTCTGGTTTTGTGCTTGTTGCCAAGCGCTAATAGCGCGTGCCAGAGCCAAGTTTCCAACAAACAGCGAAAATGAGTTTTCTTCCCCCGTTCGGTCTTACGCTAGTTGCCAAGCTTGGTCTTAAACTTGTAGATATGAGCGCACGCATAACTGTTGAATGAACGAGCGTTTGCGCGTACTGAGTTCTGAAACTATACGTACGCTGTCAGACCTATTAGTACGTGCCCTATGGGAAAGTAGTTTAGCGCGCGCTCACGTTACATAAGAAAGAGAATTTGAAGAGTGCTCTAGGCAATTGCTTCGCCTATCTCTATTCCCAGTGGCCTTACTCCTCGAATAATTGCGGCGCCTACTATTGAAGCCATTATGGTTGCTAGAAGTCGTTCCACGGGGTAAACGAAAGCAACGGCTTCCCATTCGCTTGGCGGTAGCGGAGCTACCACTTGAAAGATGAAACTTCCCACAATTTCGTCTACTAAAACGCCTATCAGCGCAAAAATGGCAACTCCTAAAACCAGTTTTTCAACATTGACCGTTTTGAAGGGAAGCAGGTCCAGTTTTTCAACGTTGAACGTTCTAACAAAACGGGCTGCAAGTGTGGTTGCGGGAGAAAGCAGCAGAAAGAAACCCACAACGATAAACCACACAAAGTATTTTGCGTCTCCAATGCTCGGCAGTGACACAAAGGCTAGAATGAAAGGCGCGAATATTGCGGCAGATAAATACCATTTTCCTCTAAAAGCAAGTCCTGTACAGAGGGCGTCAAGCGCTCCTGGCAAGAAGGAAAAGATTCCCATGGGCGTGTTTCCAGTGACGGCCATTCCGGCAAGACCGCCAATCGTAACCGCCAAGACCCCGCCTGCTGGCCCTAGAACTATGCCGATTATTGGTGCCACGACTAATGCAGCTGTAATGAATTGGCCGTATGTACCAAAAATGTAGAACATAGGAACTGTTCCTAGAACAGCATACAAAGCTGCGAATATTGCAATAAGAGCTATTGACTTTGTGGTTATTCTTAGTTGTAGGTGCATGTTAGAGTCTCTGTGTAGAGTTGTTCACCGCATTGTAATCTTTTACACAACATTAATAAAACTTTCCGCGGTAATGGGCTATTTGACGGGATCAAACGATTGAGGACGGGTAGCAAGACAAGACACATCGGGCGATGTCTTGAATTGGCCATTTTGTTAGAGGTCAGTGCCCATAAACCTGGGAATGTGAGCGTAGTAACCAACTTTGAGAAGACATTTTATGACCATTTTCTTGCTTCTGCCGTCGCTGTCGGTTCTTCCTTTGAAATTGCTGCTCAGAAGGGGATCTTTGTTTCTCAAGCAAAAATCGATTTGACTGATGTTGGCGTGGGACAGTTAGTGAAGAGGGGCGTATCTGACATTAACGCTTGGCAACATGGTGGCAATACGTTGCTCGGCGCTGTGATTTTGCTTTCTCCGATTGCAGTTGCTGCCGGTATGGTTTCGGCAATGGGAGATTTTGACATCCAATGCTTGAGGAAAAACTTGAAACGCATCGTGGAGTCAACCACACCGAGGGACGCTGTCAACATGTATGCAGCAATCGAAATGGCCAACCCGAGCGGACTTGGAAAGGCCCCCGCTCTAGACATCAACGACCCAGCTTCGTTGAAAAAAATACTTCACGATAACATATCCCTATACGATGTCTTCAAAATAGCCGAACAATACGACACGATATGTTCTGAGTGGATACACAACTATCCGATAACATTCGATCTTGCCTATCCATCCCTGGCCAAACAACTGCAAGACAAGAGTGACCCAAGTGATGCGATAGTTCAAACCTTTTTGGAAGTTCTGGCAAAGGTTCCGGACACGTTCATAGCCAGGAAGACGGGTATTGACAAATCGCGTGAGATTTCACTTAGAGCCAGACAAATATTGGACTTCGGCGGAATTGAAACTCCTGTCGGTAAAGAAAGTTTGAGCGAGTTTGACAGAGAACTCAGAGAATCTAGCAATCTCTTGAATCCTGGTACAACTGCAGACATACTTGCAGCAGCTCTAGCATTATGCGTTCTCAACGGATATAGGCCGTGACCTAGGACGACATGCTATCTCTGGTTAACAAGAAGTCCAATTGAATTCTCGAGTCCTGACGGATCAATGTTGTCCTAGAACTTCCTTTTCTGCTTCTTTGTAGGTTTCCAGGTCATCTTTTGAGAAAAGAACGAACATCACTTTGTCGAGGTTGTCTTCTTTCTCCAAGAAATCTTTAGCAGTTGTTAAGGCGATTCGACTGGCTTTTTCAATGGGATATCCGTAGGCACTCGTGCTTATCGATGGGAACGCAATGGTTTTCAGTCCTATGGAAACCGCCAGTTTCAAGCTGTTGCGGTAGGCTTCTGCCAAAAGCTCCGGTTCCTTTTGTTTGCCATCGTGCCATACGGGTCCAACAGTGTGGATGACATGTTTGGCCTTGAGATTGCCTCCAGTGGTTAAAGCCGCCTTTCCTGTCGGAAGCCCTTTTGGCCATTCTTTAGCTCTTAGACGTTTGCACTCTTCGAGTATTCTCGGCCCACCTCTCCGGTGGATTGCCCCGTCAACGCCTCTACCTCCCATAAGGGAGGAATTGGCTGCGTTCACTATAGCATCAGTGTCCATGTCGGTTAGGTCTCCTTGAACAAGACAGACCTTCGCATTTCCGACGGCGAATTCATCTTCGCTCATTCTCGCTCCTCACCTTTAGGAACAACTCCTAAGTCTTGCTCTATTTTCTCACATGGCATGAAGCGTTTTTGCAGTTCTACTACTTCTGTGCTGTCTTTCGCGTTTGCATAGTTTTCAAGTCTTTCATGGTTCATCTCGAGAAAAGTGTGTCCCCACTTGAAAATGGACAGCACATCGTTTGCTTGATCTCTGAACCCGACGATGTAAAGGGCGGCCGCGAGAGCTTCGGTCGTTGTGAGTTTGGTGGGCTTGCCAAAATTAACAGGGTTACCCGCGACCAGTATCGGGAGGCAACGGGACGTTCCTCTCACGTGTTTCAACAGGACTTTTTCAGCGTGTTCCCAGCTGCAATCCAAGCCCACCAGTCCAAACTCTTCAACGCGGTTTCTGTCAGCAGGAGAAAAAGCGATCTCGGAGAACGGATTAAGCACAACCGCCCTCTTCGGCAGAAACCGTAGCTGAACCACTTGTCGAACCAGTCCGAATCGTTTAAGCTTCAAGGCCGTGCACTTCTTGGGATCACACTGTCTCGCGTTGTAGACAACGATTCTAACTCGTCTTTGCACGCGCCTTCTGCACCTTCAAGTGACTCATAGGATCATTCAGAACGCTCGGTATCTGGCGGATAAGATCCGATGCGACCATGTGAGGCCCCAATTCTTCGAAGACAAAGTCCCCCGCAGCACCGTTAACAAAGGCTGCGGCAACTGCAGCTTCGAAGCAGTCCGCCTTCTGAGCGAGAAAAGCGCCAGTGATTCCCGAAAGCACGTCCCCTGTGCCGCCAACCGTCATGCCTGGGTTGCCTGTGAAATTGAGCTTGACGCGCTTGCCATTGGAAACAACATCGACGGGCCCCTTTAACAGCACTGTCGCGTTCAACGTCGCAGCCGTCCTCTGCACTTGCAGAGCTTTTTCAAGGAGGGGTTCCGGCGGTTTCTTCCCTGTTAGAATGGCGTATTCTCCAGCGTGAGGCGTCAACACCAACGGCACATCCAGTTTTCTCTTGAACTCGGCAAAGCCTTTCAGTCCATCCGCGTCCAGGAGCAAGGGTTTTCCAGACTTCTCCACGGTTTCGACTACATCTTTGACGGCCTCTCTGGTTTCGGGATGCAATCCAAGGCCTGGACCTAGAACAACGGCATCAGAGACTTCAACGTAGGGTTTCAGTGTTTCTAAGTTGTTCGGGTTTAAGTGTCTTCCTTCTAGTTTTATGGTGATGAGATCCGGGGACAGGGATGAAATAGCGTAGGCAGTTTTCTCCGGCGCAGCAACATAGGCCAAGTCAACACCAGTGCGCAGGGCAGTTTGTGCGACCAGAGTTGGAGCTCCCGAAAAGGTTTCGCTGCCACCGACAACCAGCAAACGTCCAAAATCTCCCTTGTGAGACTCAGACGGACGGGGTTTGGCAACAAGCAGAACATCACCCGGCCCTGCAAACTGTTCAAACTCTTCGGGCAAACCGATGCTCTTTACAACGAGCTCGCCCACGTACTTCCTTGCTTTCTCAAGTCCCTTCTTCGTCCTGTGAAAAGTAACGGTCAAGTTCGCCTTCACAGCTTCACTCGACACGGTTCCTGTGTCCGCATCGACTCCTGTTGGCACATCGACCGCAACTCGGAAAGCCTTCATTTCATTAATTCTCTCGACAAGCTGCAGAATAGGCGGCCTCGAGCTTCCCTTGGCGCCCGTCCCAAGCAATGCATCAATCACTATGTCCGCCGTTGTCTCCGACGCAAGTGCACTGTCATAAACCTCTTCAACAGGAATCGTGTCACTCAAGAATTGTATTGCACGCCAGTTTTCAAGCGTCGCTTTGTCCAAAATGTCTTTGTTCTTTCCAGCAAGAATGACTTTGACCTTGAAACCCATGCAGGACAGGTGCCTAGCCGCAACGAAACCGTCGCCGCCGTTTCCGCCCAAACCACAGAAAACCACCACAGATTTCCCAGGCTTAAACCTTGAAGAGACTTCCAAGGCAACATTGTGACCTGCGTTTTCCATAAGCAACAGTCTTGAAACACCGAAGTACTCCGCATTCAATTCCAATGCTCGCATACCTCGGCTCGTTAAAGCATGTTCAGGCATACCCAAAGCCCAGTAATCTAGTGTCTGGAAAACAAAGATAAGTGTATCCGTATTATCGGCAAGAGGAAGTGTGACAGGCTTGACCCACAGGGCAGCAGAAAGCAGAAAGCACGAAGGGTTCGCCTCAAAGTGTAGCAAAATATTTTAATGCATACACGCAAACATAACTGTGGAGATTTGAATGCCAACAGCTTTCGTGTTAATCAACACCGAGATCGGTTCAGAAAGCGACGTGCTTAAAGACTTGAAGAAAGTTGAAGGAGTAGAGCAAGCAAACGCCGTCTATGGAGTCTACGACATCATCGCAAGAGTGAGCGCAGACACGATGGACAGGCTTAAGGAAATCGTCACGTGGAAGGTCAGAAGACTCGACAAGGTTAGATCAACGCTCACGATGATCGTTGTGGAAGAAGCGGCAAAGAAATAACAGGCACTCCCTCTTTTTTATTTGCACCCGCAATTCATTGCTTATATTTTCCCCCGTCTCTAATTCTAGAATAGCTAGGTCTATGAGATGTCCCCGAAAACGATGCACATAGGACTGGACGATACAGATTCAACGAGGAAGGGATGCACAACCTACGTTGCCGCTCTTCTGGTGGAGAAACTGCAGAACCTCGGCGCCAGTTTCACCGATTATCCAAGTCTAATCAGGCTGAACCCCAACGTGCCGTGGAAGACTAGAGGAAACGGGGCGCTTTGCCTAAGAATACAACACGACAAAGACGCTGAGAATCAAATAAAGGAGGCAGTCGTATCCACGGTTGAAGAAAAAGCGGATTTAGAGTTCAGAGGCACAGACCCTGGTGTTGTCTTCCTTGAAAAGGTGGGAATCCCCAAGGAAATCAGAGTTTATGCAAAAAATGCCATAACCGGAATCGTGACTCTCAAGGAAGCTTCAAAGCTTTTGAAAAGATATAATGGAGAAGCAGTGGGCTTCAAGAATGGCAGAGGAATCATCGGCGGTCTAGCAGCTATCGGCGAAACGCTTCAAGGAGACCACACCTACGAGATTCTTGCGTATCGAATTCCAGAGAACTACGGCCTGAAAAGAAGGGTGAACGAAGCATCAATCTTCAAAATGGACAAGGCAACAGCACCGTATACGTTCAACAATGTTGACACGGAGAGACGCAGGGTCATCATAACGCCTCGCGGACCAGACCCGATTCTTCTCGGCATCCGAGGAGAGACCCCAGAAATCGTGAGGAAAGCTTTTGAAATGGTCAATCCGCTAGAACCTGTTGAAAGATGGGTCATTTTCCGCTCGAACCAAGGAACAGACGCGCATCTCAAACGGATCAATGATCTGAGCCAACTGAGACCATACAGTTCAGTTATTGCAAAGGGAGTCGTGGCAGCGAACCCGAAGATGATTCGTGGAAGACACGTGATTTTTCAAGTCAGAGATAATAGCGCTCAGGTTGACTGCGCCGCGTATGAACCGAGCGGTACTCTAAGCCGAGCCGCGAGAGAATTGATAAGTGGAGACTCGATAGAGGTTTATGGTAGCGTCCGAGCTCCTTCGCGAGGAAAGCCTTTAACGGTGAATCTTGAAAAGATCCGACTGTTGAAGCTGGCCCCAAAGATTGCTTTCCAGAATCCAGTTTGCCCAAAGTGTGGAAAACGGTTGAAATCAATGGGTAAGAACAAGGGTTTCAGGTGTGAGCAATGCGGGCTGAGAAACACGAATGTTGGAAAGGTTGGGGTCAGGATGAAGCGCGAAGTAAAGAAAGGCCTGTACACAGCTTCAACCAGATCTCAGAGACACTTAACCAAGCCACTTGCCCGGTACGGAATGGAAAAACATCACAGAACAGAGGTAAGGTTGATTGAAAGCTGGCATTTTCCCTAGGCTTGTTCATCTCTCACTTTGAAGATTTCGCACAGCATGCGATACAGTTCGTCGCCGCCTTCGACCTTTGAGAAAAGCTCTTTTTCCGCTTTGAGGATGCGTCCCATGGTTTGATACGTCTGTTGCCATTCCAGTTCTCTCCACATCAAACGGTAGTTCCGCAGCTCGAGCCATGCGCGGAAAACCAGAACGGCGAACATGCCCAAGGTGGCTAACAGATTTAACACGTAAATTTCAAATAAATCCATGACACTTCACCTCCGCTCCTCTTTTGCCACGATGAGTCTATAGACAAAGCGCATTTAAATCAAACGCGTGATAGCAGGAACAAAGAAGACGCGTGCCAACGAGTGAAGTCATCTCTGCGCTCGTTCTCGAAATGGCGTCATTGGAGTAGGCAGTGTCATAGTCGGATGCGCACTTAAGAAACTTGGCAAGCTCATACTTTTCCTGATAGGAGTTTTCATTGCAATGCTTGTCCACTTGAGCACGCAGGGCGTGGTCAACGTAAGCTACAGTGGACTTTGGAGTGCGCTGAGCGGCTTCATCGGTTGGACAGGATCGGCTTTCCTGGCTTGGTACCGTAATGTCGCTTCTGTCCTTCGTAGCCAGCTTCATCGCCGGCGTTCTACTCGGACTTAAGCTTGCATAAGTCACCACATCATGATGATTTCTTCGCGCAAGCTGGAAAAGCGGCACGTTTGGGAAACAGCACGCTGAAAGAATATCCAGCGAAATGGTTTAAATTCCTGTGTTTTCTTAATCCTTTGAAACTTGATTCCAAGTTTGGAGTGTCTGTGATTTGCAACAGTTTCCCAAAAAGGAATACGATCTACCGTTTTTCAAAGAGCACGGCTACGTTAGAAAATTGTGCCCCAAGTGTGGCGAGTATTTTTGGACACAGCTTCCAGATCAGGTAACATGTGGGGAGGCAACTTCAGAAGGTTGTGCATCCTACACTTTCATAGATAATTCGCCTGCAAGCAAAAAGTATAGCATGCGCGAGATGCGTGAAGCTTTTCTCTCGTTCTTCGAGAAGAACGGTCATGCGCGCATAAAGCCTTATCCAGTCGTGGCAAGATGGAGAGATGACATCTATCTCACCCATGCGAGCATAATTGATTTTCAGCCATACGTAACTGACGGGATTGCCCCTGCACCCGCAAACCCGCTGGTAATCTCTCAACCTTGCATACGCTTGGTGGACATAGATAACACGGGTCCAACTTTTGGCAGGCACGAGACTATTTTTGAGATGGGCGGAGCACATGCGTTTAACTATCCAGACAAGGAAGTGTACTGGAAAGACCAGACCGTCAGATACCAGCACGACTTCGTTACAAACGTTTTGGGCGTCAAGTCTGAGGAAATCGTGTACAAGGAGGAGGTTTGGTGTGGCGGAGGAAACGCGGGTCCGTGCGTCGAATCCATCATAAGAGGTTTAGAAGTGGACACCCTCGTTTTCATGCAGTTCAAGGTGATCAATGGTGACTTTGTTAAGCTGCCAATTCGCACGGTCGACACGGGCTACGGCATAGACCGTTATGCTTGGCTTTCCCAGGGCGCACCCAGCGGTTTCCACGCGATATATGGTGACCTACTTGAGAAAGTTTTCAAGATGGCAGGCATAACCAGAATCAACGGTGAACTTTTGAAAAGAGTGGCAGAAGCTTCAGGTCTGGTAAACTTGGACAAGATGGCAAGTAGGGTTGAAACTAGAAAGAAAGAAGCAGAGCTTGTGGGGATAAGAGTAGATGAGTTGGAAAAGTTTGTGAGTCCGATTGAGAACGCCTTTGCAGTTGCGGATCACACTAAGTGTTTGAGTTTTATACTTTCTGAAGGCGTGGTTCCTTCAAACATCCAAGAAGGCTACTTGGCTCGCCTCATTTTCCGCAGGGTCTACCGCCTGCTGAGGATGCTGGGCATATCTGACAAGCTCTACGAGATCGTGGAAATGCAGGTAAACCTGTGGTCCAAGGATTATCCCCACTTGAAGGAGATGCGAAACGAAATAATGGAAATGCTCAAGGTCGAAGAAGAGAAATTCGAGGAAACCATCAAGCGTGGCGAGGGAATGGTTAGCCGCATATCCAGCGAACTGAGAAAAGAAGGAAAGAAGACAATTCCCGTAGAGACGTTGACAGAGCTTTATGATTCCCATGGGTTGCCGCCCGAAATAGTCAAGCAGGCTGCGGAAAAGGAGGGCTTCAGCGTGGAACTCCCCGACAACTTCTACAATTTGATTGCGCAAAGACACATGCAAGTTTCAAAACCCATGGAAGAAGAAGCCACGTTTGAACAGAAGTTGAAGACAGAAGTCGCTGAGCTTCCTGCAACGGTGGCGTTGTATTATGAGGATCAGTACATGAAGGAGTTTCAAGCAAAAATCCTGAAAGTCATCAGCAAGGAGTTCGTCGTGCTCGACAAGACATGCTTCTTCCCAGAAGGCGGCGGACAACCTGCGGACAGCGGACACTTCACCTTCAACGGAAAAAAAGCCGAAGTAGTTGATGTTCAAAAAGTCGGCAAGGTCATCGTTCACCAGGTGAAAGGCGATGTTCCGAAAGAGGGCACCGTGGTCAAAGGAGCCATTGCATGGGAGAAACGT
>Ga0315282_10011170_pt1 | contig 13963 bp, 10 predicted proteins | sample YL17G07_20_MG_FD_203693 | JGI IMG/M metagenome (GOLD analysis project Ga0315282, IMG submission 203693) | Sediment microbial communities from Yellowstone Lake, YNP, Wyoming, USA - YL17G07_20 | ecosystem: Environmental > Aquatic > Freshwater > Lake > Sediment | place: USA: Wyoming | collected... | reverse complement strand
TACGCTTCAGGCGCGGCCGGCGGCGGCACACACTGTGGATCGTGACCACGCTGATGGACACGATGCTGTTTCCGCGGCGGCTGATGGCGGCCGGGTACCGGCGCAGGTGGGACATTGAGCCGCGGATGGTCAAGCGCGACCGGCGGCGATATCCGTATCTAAAGGAACCACGAGCCGTTGCGAGAGAAAGGTGCTTAACTTAGGGCCATTGGGGACAGGCACCGCCGAACAGCGTGGCGGAGCCAGTCCCCTGCCCTCGGTCCGACACCAGGCAATGTAGGATGTCCGCGCGAGAATCAATCGGGATGCGTATAACGCCTGGCGCGATGCGGCGGCCAGTCACGGCAGCTTCCAAACACCCTCGATCACCTCATTGCACTTGGGGCATCGGCCGTCGCGAAGGTGCACGCCGCGGACGAAGTACCCCTGCCGGTCTATCAGCAGTTCGCGGCAGTTCGGGCAGCAGGTGAGTTCGTCGGCGCAGCCGGGCAGGTTGCCGCTGTAGACGAACCGCAGCCCCGCCTCCCGGCCTATCCGGCACGCGAGTTCCATCGTCTCGACGGGCGTGGCGCGGACGTCTTGCATCTTGTAGTCGCCGTGGAACCGGCTGACGTGCCACGGCACGGACTCGCCGAGGTCTTTGGCGATGAACCGGGCGATGTCGCCGAGCTCCTGCGGCGAGTCGTTCATGCCCGGCACGACCAGCGTGGTGACCTCGACCCACACCCCCGCCGCCACCAGCGCCCGCAGGGCCGTCAGGACGGGCTCGAGGCGGGCCTTCATGACCCGCCGGTACGTCGCGTCGCTGAACGCCTTGAGGTCCACGTTGATCGCGTCGAGCAATGGCGAGATCATCTCGACGGCCTTGGGCGTCATGAACCCGTTGGACACGAACGTGTTGCCAAGCCCCCGCGCCCGCGCCAGCCGGGCCGTGTCGTACGCCATCTCGAAAAACACCGTCGGCTCCGTGTACGTGTAGCTTATCGACGCGCAGTCGTGGGCGATCGCGGCCGAGACAACCTGCTCCGGGCTGACGGCCTGGCCGCGAATCTCCGAATCCGTCCGCGGCGACTGGCTGATCTGCCAGTTCTGGCAGAACTCGCACTGGAAGTTGCAGCCGGGCGCGGCGACCGAAAGGCTCCGCGTGCCGGGCAGGTAGTGGAAGAACGGCTTCTTCTCGATCGGATCCACGTTGATGGCCACGAGCATCCCGTACGTGAGGCTCCGCAGTTGGCCTGCGACGTTCTGCCGGACGCGGCACAGCCCGTACTTACCGCCCAGGATCACGCACTGGTGCCCGCAGAGCCCGCAGCGCACCTTCTGGCCGTCGAGCTTCTCGTAGAGCATCGCCTCATGCGATTTAGCCATGGCGTTCACCGCCTTTCGAGCGAGGCCCTGCCGGCGCCGCGGGTCCAGCCGGCGCCGCGGGTCCGCTCATTTCAGCATAGACCCCCGGCCGGCAATGTGCAACTCACTCACACTACGGGCCAGAGGTCCATGTGACTCAGGGGCGGGACGCCCATACTACGGTTTTCACTACCGCATTCTCATCGCCCAGCCGGCCAGCCAGAGGGCCAGAGCCGCGGCGGCCAGCAGGGGCCAGAGCTCGATTTGCGCCCCGACGACCCGTGGCGGCGGCAGCGGCGCGGATGTCACGGCCTGGAGCGGGTCGGGAGGCGTCGGCGCATTTCGCGGCTTCGGCCCGGCGGCCGGCGGCGGCGCTGCGCCCAGGCCGACCAGGCTGACCGCCCTCACCCGCCCGGCCTGGTCAAGGTACACGCCTGGGGCAGGCAGCGGGCCGGCGGCGTAGGCTTTCGCCTGCTCGGGCGGCATGTCCGCCGGCGGCGATATCGGCTTCCACCCGGCCACGCGAGGGGCCTGGATGGGCGAGACGTACTCGTAGGCCGCGGCGGTGCTGCCCGGCGGGGCCAGCAGGCCCGCGGCGTTGGCCAGCAGCACGACCAGCGCCTCGGACACGCCGAGGTTGGTGTTGTCGCCCGAGAGCTCGAAGGCGACGTAGATTCGCGCCGGGGCGTCCCGGCCCGCCCCGCCGCCGGCACGCCAGCGACTGGCAAGGATTACCGCCCCGCCGTCGATGGATACAAGCGGCCGGAGAGAGGAACTGTCCCCCAGATGAGTCCACGGTCTAACCAGCCTCACGGCCACGGCGGAGAGGTTCACGCCGGCAAGCAGCGGATCATTCGCGGCGACGTTGGCGTCGGCAAGCGTGACCGCCCGGCGGAGCCGGCCTCGCTGCCAGGACGGCACGTCGCCCGGCGGGTCGATCACCAGGGCCGGTTTGTCCGGCGGCGGCTCGGCCAGGTTGGCAAAGACGAAGTCCGCCTCGCCTGCCAAGCCGACGAGTTCCAGCGCGCGGTCGGCCCGGATGAACCTCCGCAGCAGCGGCTCGTCGCGACCGATGATGGCGACCTTGCGCCTGGCAACGTCGACGCGGGCGACCTGGGCGATATCCAGGACCGTGTCCTGGAGCGTCGTGAGGACGGCGCGGAGGGCCTCGCCGGCCTCGGCGCGAGCCACCAGCCCGCCGCGCCCGCCGGCGGGCACCAACGTCTCGGCCTGTCCGGCGGATCGCCACCCGGCCAGGTACGGCCCAAGGGACTCGACAAGCACGCGGGCGCCAAGCGGCGAACTGGTGTGATTGCGCACGGCCACGTACAGTTCAACCTGCCCGCCCGGCCCGGCGGCGCCCGGCCTGCCGGCGCCCGGCCCGGCGGCGACCGGAGGCAGAGCTACGGCGCCGATTGCATCTATGGTCAGGTCGGCCAGATGCTCGCCGATCGCGATGACGGTCGTATGCGGCCCGGCCGCCCTTGGGCCATCGAGGGGCGCCGCAAGGCAGGCCGGCACGAAGCGGTAGACGTGTTGAACGTCCCGCGCGTCAGCCGGCATGGAAAGGTCGGCCGCGGCGGCGGCAGGCAGGGGAAGTCCGGCGATGCGCCGGCCGGCATCCGCCGGCGAAAGCGGACCCGACGCACCGCCAAGCTCGGCCGGCAGCTCGAGCCGGACGCGGTCGCGCGCGCCCAGCCGCCCCAGCAGGCGGGTGGCGGCGGCGGTCATGTCGGCGAGGCCTCGCGGGCCAAGCTCGGCCGAGACGGCAAGCGACACGGCCACGTCGCGCGCCTCGCCAGCCGTCTGAAACACCGGCCGGGCCAGGCCAAGGATTCCCGCGACGGCCCCGCCCAGCAGCATGAGCCATGCCGCCGAGATTCGCCTGCTGGATCGTTTGGCGGACCGGTCGAGCGACGCCAGGGCCTTTTGCCAGACGGCCAGGCTGCCGACGATCGCCTCTTGCCGGCCGGGGCGGATGAGAGCCCATGCGGCGACGGCTGCGGCGGCGATGAGTCCCACCAGCGATAGCGGCCAAATGAACATCATGTTCAGAACTGTCCGAGGTTCAGTTCGACCATAACCTTGCGGAGCAGCAGATACCGGTTGCCCTCGTAGCGGGTGACCTTTCCGGAGACGCGGAAGATCCGCATCCGGCCTGGGCGTGCATCGCCGGCCAGGGACTTGGCCTTGGCCAGCATGGTGCACGGCAGCAGGCGCATCGGCGGTTCCTGGAGCGTGTTGTCGGCCTCGAAGGCCGCGATCCACCACCGGCCCGCGGGGTCGGGAACGATCCGCACGAGCCGGTCGGCGACCATCTCGCCACGTGGCACGGGCAGCACGCCGGGCCCTGCCGGGGCAACCGACGCCGGCTTGGGGGCATCCGGCAGGACGGGCACGGTCTGGATCGGCCGGCCCGTGTTCTCGCGGAGAATGGCATTGAGCAGATCGTCGCTTGTCAGTTCGCCTGGTTTGCCCGCGGCGGCGCCTCCCTTTGCCGGCTTTGGATCCCCGCTGGGGGCGGAAGCGGCGCCGGCCGCCGCCGGCGACGGAGCGGGCTTCGCCGCGGACGCTTCGGCGGGCGCCGGCATCGTGGACGGCGCCAGCGCGAAGGGCGCCAGCGCGGCCGACGGCGCAAAAGGCGCCTCGTGCGGCAGGACGGTCACCTTCGTGGGAAGCAGGTAGGCATGGCCCTCGAAGACCGTCGTCTCGCCGGAGATGCGAAACCTGGTGCCCGGCGTACGAGCCGCAAGCGTCTCCATCTGCTCCATCAACTCGCACGGCAGCAGGCGGCGCTCGACGTCGTCGGTTGCCGCTGACTGCGCCGCGGGCCGGTCGGGATCGGGCTCGTAAGTCAGCACGAGCCAGTAGCTGTTTCGCTCCGACCACAGCCGGCAGATGCGGTCGACGAGCATCGTTCCCTCGGCCGGCAGAGGCGCCGCCTGGGCGGGCTTTACCATGTCCATGGGCAGGGTGATGGGCACCTCGGGCTTGTCAAACAGCAGGCGGGTGAGTTTCTGGTCCACGTCGGAGGCCGACATGTCGAAACCCGAAGCATTGGCGTCGCCGGCCGCCGGGGCCACTGTCGGGGCGGCTTTGGGGGCGTTGGCGTCACCGGCCGCGGCGGCAGGCGGCGCGCAGGGACCCGCCGCAATCGCGGCTGCGACAAGCCAACATGTCAGGCTTCCGGTGCTGATGTTCTCACCTCTGGCGGGGCTCACCCGCCCCGCGCTGCCGGCCGGGCTTTCCGGACCGCCACATTATTCTACCGCACCGCCCCCGCCTTACCAAGCCCCGGCCTGCAAACGCAGCGATTCCGTAACCCGAGGCGTTTGGCGTGTCCACGGCGGGAGTTGCGCCGTTTCTCGGGACGAGGCAGATGCGCGAGGCCATTTTCGCCAAAGGGCGCCGCCAGAGGATTGCTCCAGCGCATTGAGGCTGCCCAGCCGGGCCGGGAATATCACGGCCACCAAGCGAACGATCGTCGCGATAGGAATCTGCGGAGCCGTGCGGGTATCGCACACCGCGTCCAGCGGCGACTGCCAACCGAGGACCGGGCAAACCTAACGAACACCGGGACCTTCATGGCGGACCCCTTTCCTGACGGGGAATGCGGCCTTGCCAGGCCAGCGATCCCCCACCGCAACAGGGGTCGGAGTTCCTCGGGCAATGTGAAGACCAGGTGGAAGTACGCCACCGGCAGCAGCTCCTTCCGCCGCGATGTCAGCCAGGCCTCGGTGTCCCGGGCATGGCACTTGGGGCAGCTACGGTTGCGGCAGGAATGGTAGGAGTACTCCTGGTGTCCGCAGTGGTCGCAGGCGTAGACCTGGCCGCCCTTGCCGTGGCGAAGGCACAGGACCATACGCCGGCTGTCGACGTCGGGGATCGTCAGATGGACGGCCTGGGAGACCCGCAGGCCGCAGGAGTACATCGGCAGGGCGGCGATCCGGGCCTGCGGCCGGCGGATGTGGGCCAGCAACTGGCGGACTTCCCCATGACTGAGCACGGCCGGGAGCTTGCGGTCGCGTTTGAGGCGGATCAGGTCCAGCATCGGCGAAGGCCGCCCAAGGGTGTAGCGGTAGATGAACTTGATGGCGAAGAGGTGGACTCGGACGGTGCTCTTGGACCGCCGGCGTTTGAGGGAGATGAAGAAGCGCCGGAGTTCTTCATCCAGCAGCAGGTCGGGCGATCTATTGAAGTGGCGGGCGAGGTTCCTGACGGCATCGACATATGCCCGCTGGGTGGCCTCGGACAGGCAGCGCAGGGACATGTCCGCGATCATTCGGCGTCGCAGCTCGGTCACGGTGATCTCCTTCTGGCTTCGTGGATGACAGGGACTTCCACGGCGGAAGTCTTTCAGAAGGAGAATACGCCGATCTGACCTGGGTTAACTCGGAACTCACGACACGGAACAAGCCCCCTGCTCGCCATCGATCACCGCACACCCACTGCGAAGCGGTTTAGTCCAACCAGCCCATAGCCGTGAAGGGCTTCTTTGGCCAGGGCTGCCAAGGCGAAGACTCAGGTGATAGATTAAGGCTCAGGCCGCCGACTGTCTGGAAGTTAACGGTCATCAGCACAGCCGTGAGGATGAGAAAGCCCGTCCACACGGCGGCGGCCCGTATGTCGACGGCGTGGACATTCTTGCCGGCCTGGTGACGGGGCAGGCCCCTCGCCGGGCACGAACCCGGCGATTATTCCCGGACGGGGAACGTCACCGGCCGGCCTCGCTTCATCGACAGGTACGCGCCGCGGACGATTTCCAGCGCCCGCCGGCCATGGGCAGCCGGTATGGGCACCTCGCGGCCTTCGATGATGGCCTTGGCGAAGGCGTCGGCCGCCGCCGCCCGCGCGTCTGGGAAATCCTCCGGCGGCAACAGTTCGTTGGCCTTGCCGACCTTCAAGTCTCCCCAGGGCTCGGTGACGGTCACCTTCATCGGCTTGCCGAGATCGATCTGGCCCTTCGTGCCGTAGATGTGGTCGCCGAACGTGCCGCAGCCCGGCGCGGCGCTCGATCCGTCCAGGCTGACAATTGCCCCGCTCTTGAGCCGCATCACGAACGACATGAAGTCCTCGACCTCCACGTGCGTGCGGAACGTGCCGTACTCGGCATAGATCCGCTCCGGCTGGGGGTCGAGAATCTCGATTATCGCCGAAAGGTTATGGATCTGGTTCATGATGAGATAGCCGCCGCCGCTTTTGGCCAGCGAGATGCGCCAGTCGTCCTTGGCGCGCCCGGTGAATCCGCCGTGCCAGTAGCTTTCGGGCTTGTTGCCCATCTCGTGGAGCTTGACGGCCACTACCTCGCCGATCGCCCCGCCGCGGACCAGTTCGCGGGCCTTGACGGCCTGGAAGCCGAAGGGGCTCGGGTGGAACACGCCGAGCCGCACGCCGGCCTTGGCGGCCGCGGCGATCATCTCGTCGGCCTGGCCCAGCGTGCAGGCGATGGGCTTTTCGACGAGCACGTGCTTGCCCGCCCTGGCGGCGGCGATCGACAGCGGCGCGTGCTGGTAGTGCGGCACGGAGATGATCACCGCCTTCACGTCGGCGTTGTTCAACACCTCTTCCAGCCGGTGCGTCGAAGCCGCGCCGTGGACCTTCGCCAGGTCCTTGGCCAAGTCTTCGCGAATGTCCATGCATTGCACGACACGGATGAGCCTGGCCTTCTTGATGCTCTCGGCGCCCACCGCGGCGATCTCGCCGCAGCCGATCAGTGCCACGTTCACGTGGTCGGACATGTTGCCCGTTCCTTTCTGCGTCTGCAAAAGGGTCTAGATACCCAGCGTCCGGCGAAGCTTCTTCCAGCCTTCGGCGTGTCTGGCCATCACCGCCCGCGGGTCGTCGGGGCTGATGACCTCGACTGAGAAGAACCCGTCGTAGCCCTCGCCCAGCAGCAGTTCGGCCTGTCGATGGATGTGGCCCGTGCCGGTGCCCTTCTCGTCGAGGCTGAAATGCACGTGCGAAACCCGCCCCTTGATGTGCCGGTAGGCCTCGTCCACGTCCTCGCCGTGGCCCAGGCAGTGGCCCAGATGCCAGTTGATTCGCAGCGCGGGCGGGTAGCCCGTGCGGTACAGCATCTCCCCGGCGTCGAAGGCGCGGAAGTTGCAGTGGGTCTCGAGCACGAGCGTAACGCCCGCCTGGCCGGCCTTGGCGGCGGCGCGGGCGAGATACTCCGCCTGGTACTGGTAGCAGGCCGCCCGCTGCCCGTCGTTGGGCAGCGGGTCGCCGAAGACCCGTATTCGGCCGATGCCGACGTCCGCGGCGAGTTGCACGTACTTGCAGAGGCTCTCGAACTGCGCGTCGCGCTGCCGGGCCTCGGGCGCGGCGAACTTCACGCCGGGCGACAGGGCGCAGCCTTCCAGCGGACCCTCGGCCAGGACCTTGGCGATTTGCTTACGCTGGGCGGCCGAGGCGGCCAACTCGACGCCGTGGCCATGATCCCATTCGGGCCGGAACTCGATGCCCTCGCAGCCATACTTCTCACCGACGGCCAGCAGCTCATTAAGCGTCATCTTCGGAAAGACCGAACTCATGAATGCCAGTTTCATCGCGTTCTCCATAACCTTCCTGCCCCTCAGGGGGCCAATCGGCCTGGTGCTACCGCTGCCGGGACCTTCAACCCGGGCGGCATACGCTTGTTTTGGGCCTGGATGCTCTTATGCAGTTGTCGGTCTGAGGATACACGTCCTTTGCCAAGGCGCCAATTGCAGAAAGTGAAAGCGATTATCGGTTCTCGCCCGGGTCTACTCAGAAAGACTGGCCCGGCTGCGGAATAGCACTCGCGGGAACTCCCGGATCAGTCGCAGAATGTCCATATCCCTGTCTCCATCCTTGGTCACAAGGCCGGAATCCCACGAGCGGGCCCCTCCTCTGGCAAGAAACGTAAGTCCGCCGGAATCAAGGCGGACGGAATACTCGGGACAGACAGCCCTTCAGGACCATACGCCGGCGATGGGCGTCTGGCAGAACTTGCACTTGCCGGCCTGCAGGTTCATCTTCAACACGGAGAACACCTCTCGCCGGATGATGACCTTCCCGCATTTGGGGCAGAAGGTGTCCACCACCTCCGGCAAGCCGGGCACGTTGCCCACGTAGACGTATCGCAGGCCCAGCGCCATCGCCTCGCTCCGCGCCCTTAGTAGGATTTCCACCGGCGTGGGCATAAGGTGCGCCAGCTTGTGCAGGGGTGAGAACCGCGAGAAGTGCAGCGGGCAATCGGGGCCGATATTCTCAACCAGCCAGCCGCACATCTTCTTGATCGTGTCGATGTTGTCGGTGTACGTCGGCACGACCAGGTTGATCACCTCCAACCATATGCCCATGCTCTTGAGCGTCTTGAGCGTGTTAAGGATCGGCCCCAGGCTGCCCGTGTTCAGCTTGCGATAGACGGACTCGTCGAAGCCCTTGAGGTCCACGTGGACGGCGTCGAGGTACTTGCCCAGGTCCCGCAGGGACTCCTCTTCGATCGACCCGCAGGTGACCATGACGTTGCGAACTCTCCTGGCCCGGGCGGCCTTGCAACTGTCGTAAGTGTATTCGTAGTACGCCACCGGCTCGGAGTACGTGTACGAGATCGTCGGACAATTCGCGGCCTGGGCTAACGCGGCCAGGTCTTCGGGGAACAGGCTCAGGCGGCCCATCTGATCGCCGCTCACCGATTCGACGCCCGGCCGGAGGCGGAACTCCTCGCCTCGAGCATTCTTGGTTTCTTCGGGCTTGTGCTGCGAGATCTCCCAGTTCTGGCAGTTGAGGCAGCGGAAGACGCATCCCGCCGTCGCCAGAGAGAAGGACGGCGTGCCCGGCAGGAAGTGGAAAAGCGGCTTCTTCTCGACGGGATCGATGTGGATGGCGCAAGGGTTGCCGTAGGCCAAGCTGTAGAGGACGCCGTCGCGGTTGACCTTGTTGCGGCAATGGCTGCGGTCCCCGTTCTCCAGCACACAATGGTTGGGGCAGACGCGGCATTGGACGTTCCGGCCGAGCTTGAGGTAGTGATATGCCTCCTTGACCCAGCCGCGTTTCTGCCAGAGCCGCCAAAGGTCCTCCGGCGGGGCGTCGTTCTTGAAGATCTCCGCCGTGGGGGCATCGCCGACGGCGTTCCGCCGGAGCAGGTACCATATCAACGATCCCACGCCGCCGGAACCAGCGGCGGCCAGTCCGTACTTCAGCACTCGCCGGCGGCCGATGCCGCGGCGCCGCTTCGGCAGCGGAACTGCCCGGCCCCCGCTCACGCTGTATTCTTTTTCCTGATCCATCCCCACCTCACGAAAGCAAGGTAGATGGCCGGCAGCGAATGCGCCACGAACAACGCCACCAGCGGCACGTCAAAGACCTTGTGAACGCTCAGGGCCGTCTCCACGGCGATCCACCGGCCCAGGGTTGCCTGCCCGCAGAGCACGTAGCCCGTTATCAGATATAGTATCATCAGTGCCAGCAGCGGCCACGCGGTAATCCGGACGGCCTTGACGCAGACGATGTTCAGTTTCGCCATGAAGATGATCTCCTAGGCCTTCCGCAACAGGATGATCGCGGCCGCGGCCGCATTCAAACCTGCCGCCAGGATACACACTGCCGTCACGCCCAGCAGCGGAATCAGCAGCGTGCTGGCCAGCAGCGCCCCCACGCATGCCCCGACGAAGTCGGCTGTGTACAAGCGTGAAGCCGTCAAGACGCTGTCGGCCGACTCCGCCAGCCCGGCCAGCGGAAACTGCATGCCGACCAACCCCGCCACCACAAAGGTCATCGCGCCGATCGCAACCTGCACGCCTGCCGTGGAAGCCAGCCACCCCCCGGCCCCCGCCATGCCCATCAAGCCCAGCGGAATCAGCCCGCCCATCGCCGCCAGGGCAAGTCCCAGTCTGGCCAGATCCTTTCGCGGCGCCGTCGAGGTCCGACGGTTGGCCAGGAACGCCCCTGCCGCAAGCCCGCCCATAAAGAGCGTCACGATGACGCCCAACTGGCGATAGACCGACCCGCACAGCACCTGGAATGCCAGCAACAGCACCACTTCCAGCGATGAGGCGGCAAAGCCGGAGGCGAAGATCGCCAGCGGCACCGCCCGGATGCGAACCAGGTAGATCGCCAGCAGCGCCAGCAGCACAGCCTCCATCAGGGCGAAGCTCACCTTGAACTGGCTCATCCAATAAAGCAGATGATAGTAGTACAGCACGGGGCTGAAGTCTTCGTTCGTCGCCGCCGAGCGCGCCGTGACCCGTGCAAGGTCGGTCATCCGGTCGCGGGCGAGCATGGCGTCCAGGTAGTGGCGGTTCATCAGCTTGGTGGCAACGCCCGCCCGTTCGATCCTCGCGGCGATGTCCTGGTACAACTCGCCGTCGGAGGCCAGGAAGAACACACGCCCGCCGGGAATCAGAAGCACGTTTCGGAAGGATTGCCTCAGCGTTCGCTTCAGCGAGACCAGCATCTCCGCCAGTTCGGGGCCGACGTAGTTCTCATAGTGCCCCATCGCCAGCGACAGCACCCCGCCGGCGGAAAGACGGCGTTTGGCGTCGCGGAAGAACTCGGCGGTATAAAAGCGGTTGATTTGCGAAGTGGACGGATCCGGCACGTCGACGATGATCACGTCGTATGCCTGCTCCGCCCGCCGCAGGAATTGCCGGCCGTCGGCATTGGCGACCCGTATCCGCCGGTCGTTCAGGCTCTCCGGCATGAAACGCCGGCCCACCTCAATGATCAGCGGATCCAGCTCGACGTACGTCACTTCGCCGACACCGTACTTAAGGATTTCCTTCGCCGTGCCGGAGACTCCGCCGGCCACCAGAAGGACGCGCCGCGCCGCCGGCCGCTGGGCCATCGCGTAGTGAACGGCCTCCTCCACCTGCTGGACATTGTCGGTGGAGATAATCGGCAGGCCGTTCTCGATGAAGTTGATCTGCCCCGCCGACTCGGTCACCACGAGCCGGCCGTAGGGAGAATTGCCCCGGAAGACAATTCTCTGGCGGGGGTATTGCAGTGACGTCGAGATTTCGTCCAGGTCGGTCGCCGCAACCAGCGCGACCAGGCCGGCAATCGCGATGCCGGCAATGCCCGCCGGCACTTTGCGGTCCAGGCACACGGCGACTGCTCCGGCCAGCAGCAGATTGAGCAGCGCCGGGATGCAGAGGATGCCCAGGTGGTCGAATAACCGGATCAGGACAAAGCTGAAGACCGCCCCGCCCACGATGCTGCCAAGGCTGTCGGCCAGATAGACGCGGCCGACGCCGCGAGAATCTCCCTGGCGCTCCAATACCGCACAGGCCAGCGTCAAGAAATACCCGGAGACCAGGCAGTATGGCAGCAGGAGCACGAAACTGGCGGCGGCCGTTTCGGCCGGCCCGATCACCTGGCCTCGGACGAAGACCACGTCGCGAAGCGTCCGCAGCAGGAAGACCTGCATCAACGGCAGGACCGCCAGGAGCATCTGGGCCCAAATGAAGAGCGAATCGGGGTTCCGCAGCCGTCGGGCGGTTCGGCCCAGAAATGCGCCCATGCCCGTCAGCAGAAGCCAGTTGCCCAGGATCACGCCCAGGACCATCTCGTTGCCGGCGAACGCCCCCAGCATTTCGCGCATCAGCGACAGTTGCGTGACGATGGACGAGACGCCAACGCCGACGACGGCCCATACGATCACGGCGCGGCCGCGTCGCATGTCGGCGACGAGCGTTTCTCCGTCGACCATCGGATCACTTCTCCGATTCCTTGAACGCTTCAACGTGGTAGATCAAGACGGTCGTCGGCTCGGTCTTCCAGGCGTTGGCCCCGCAGCCGGCCTTGGCCGCCAGCGAACTCAGGAAGTTCTGCTTGTCGGGGATTTGCTCCCAGACCTGGGGCAGGTACGTGGCCATGTGATCGCCGATCTTCAGGATGACGCCGTCCTTGCCTGGCTGGAGCTGATTCAGCAGGTCCTGCGAGTCCTTGAAGTACAGGGGCTCGGGGTTTGTGAGAACGCTGATCTCGATCTCGATCTTGCCCACCTCGTCGGCCCGCACGGGCGGGAAACGCGGGTCGCGCAAGGCGGCGTTCCGCGCGTTATCCATGATCGCCTTGTACAAAGACTCTTGTGGAAGGATGTGGCCAATGCAGCCGCGAAGTGAGCCGTCCTTGGTTAGCGTGACGAAACAGCCCTTGGGCTCAGTGAGTTTCCTGCCCAGGTTGGCCGCGTCCGCCGGAGCCGGCTTTCCAGTGGCGACCGACTCCTTCAGGGCCTTGCGGGCAAGTTGCAGCATCCATTTGCGCTCTTCAGGGCTGAAGCTCTGCGCCGCCTTGCCCGGGGCGTAGAAGGCGATCGCCCCATAGCCGACGACGCGCCCCTTGTCGCCCGCGGTGTCGCCGCTGTTGCGGTAATCCAGGAATCGCACCCGCCAGCCTTTCCTATTGGCCAGGTGCATCAGCGTCTGGATCGGCGCCTTGCCGCAGGCTTCCTGGCCCTTCATCTTCTCGATGTCCAGCGTGCAGACCGCAGTCAGGCAACGGTCGTCCAGCTTACGGGCTTCATCATAGGGGTAGAAGTGGCTCAAATCGGAACTGGCAATGATGACAGTCTTGTCGTCCAGCACCGGCTCGATGGCCTTTGCGGCGGCCGCCGGGTCCACATTCCCGTAGATGATCGGCACCAACGTGAAGTCCTTCAGGACCCGCTGGAGGAATGGGACCTGTACCTCCAAGGAGTGCTCCCAGGTGTCAGGCAGGTCCTTGCCGTCGGCCGGCGCGGTCTGGGGCGACTGCCGCCACCAGCCGGGGCGATCGACCCGGCATTGCGGGGCGCTGGTGAAAGGCTTGACCTTGGCCAGCTCGTAAGCCTTGGCCGACAGCGGCACCAACCCCAGCGGCGTGCGATAGGCGTCCACGCGCGGCAAAAACGCGCCCTCGAAAAGGGCATAGTGACTGGGCGCCAGGACAATCACGGTCTTCACGTCCTGCCCGGCCAGCAGCTTGTACGAGAACGCGGCTGTCTGGCCGGAGAACTCGTACCCGGCGTGAGGGCAGATCAAGCCGCGAAGGTTCTCGACGGGGCTTTCGTTCACCCTGGCCAGAAAGGCGTCGATCATCTTGCCCAGGGCGGTTTCATCCCTGGGATAGAACAGGCCCGCCACGGCCGCCTCGCGCACAGTTTTGATCGGCCGAGTCTGCGAGGCCTGCCCGGATTCTTGCTTTTGCGGAGAGCTTTGGGATCGACGAGACTGACAACAGGAGCAGACGGCCGCCATGCTCGCGGCGACCAACAGTGCCAACCATTTCTTTCGGTTCATTGCCATTGCATGACCTCGCTTCTTCGCCGGTTTGGGGCGAAATGGCCCGCTGTAATGAATGTTGACGCATGCGCGGCCCGTATTATCCCTCTAATTGCCCGGGAATGGATAGTCTTTTCAGATGCACTTCACAGGACGCTTACGTCTTTTCGGCGACCTGTAGACAAAATGGATTGACCTGCCCCCGATCTCAAGGTCGTGGATTACGCTTGGGCTCAACGTGTTGATGGGTCCGAACGCAGAGCCACTTTAAGAAAAAGCAGGTCATGACACAGTCTACGGCATTCGTTGGTCTACGAGGCCGGCCCATGCGGCTACGGGCTATATCGGCAGTTAAAGGACATGGGCCACGAGTGCCTGGTGGCGGCCCCGTC
>Ga0315282_10011169_pt1 | contig 13963 bp, 18 predicted proteins | sample YL17G07_20_MG_FD_203693 | JGI IMG/M metagenome (GOLD analysis project Ga0315282, IMG submission 203693) | Sediment microbial communities from Yellowstone Lake, YNP, Wyoming, USA - YL17G07_20 | ecosystem: Environmental > Aquatic > Freshwater > Lake > Sediment | place: USA: Wyoming | collected... | reverse complement strand
GCCACCGCCGCCAAAGCCTTGCTGGGCCGCAAGGAGGGAGTCACCAGGCTGCGCGGCAACTGGTTCCAATGGGGCGACATTCCGGTCATGGTCACCTACCATCCTTCCTACCTGCTCCGGCCTTACAACCAGAACGCCAAGCGCGAGGCCTGGGAGGACCTGAAAAAAGTTCTGCACTACGTCTATGACTGAAGCGAAACGCGGCCTCTTCATCACCTTTGAAGGCATGGACGGCTGCGGGAAAACCACCCAGATGCGGCTGCTGGCCCAGCGGCTGCGCGCTCAGGGCTGCCAGGTTCTCGAGACCGCCGAGCCTGGCGGCACGCCCATCGGGGTGCAGATTCGCCGCATCCTCCTGGATTCCGCCAACCAGGAACTGTGCCCCACCGCAGAACTGCTGCTCTATTTCGCCGCCCGCGCGCAGAACGTCGAGGAGTGGATCTTGCCCGCCCTCCGGCGAGGCGCCGTGGTGCTCTCGGACCGGTTCACGGATTCGACCCTGGTCTATCAGGGTGCGGCGCGCGGCCTGGGCGAGGAAACCGTGCAGGCGCTGGATCGCATCGCCTGTCACGGGCTGGTCCCGGATCTGACCGTGCTGGTGGACATCGATCTCGAAACCAGCCTGGCCCGGGCCAGGAACCGCGAACTCAGCAAGTCCGAGACGCGCATGGACGAGCAAGCCCTCGAGTTCCATCGCCAGGCCCGCGAGGCCTACTGCCGGCTGGCCCAGCGCGAGCCGCATCGCTTTCGCGTGATTGACGGACGGCCGGACCGTGAGACCGTGGCTGGCCGCGTCTGGGAGGCTGTCCTCCCGCTGGTGAGGACGCTGGATGTTTCCTGACTTTTTCGGAAACCGCCCGGTGGTCGAAGCGCTCGAACAAATGATCGAGAACCGCCGGATCACCCAGACCCTCTTGTTTGCGGGGCCGGAAGGGATCGGCAAGGCCACCCTGGCGCGGCGCTTCGCCGCCCGCTTGCTGGGCGCCCCGGAGAAGATCGAGAAGGACGACCTCAGCCTCCCGCACAACGCCGCCTGCCTGAGCGAGCGCGAGAAGTGGCCCCCCGACAAACGCTCGGAAGACCCCCTACTGTTCTCCTCGCATCCCGACTTCCTCACCTTCGCACCCGACGGGCCCTTGCGCCAGACCTCCATCCAGCAGATGCGCCTGCTCAAGGAGCGCGCTCAGTTCAAGCCGCTGCGCGGCCAGCGCCGGGTTTTTCTGATTGACCAGATCGACCGGGCCTTCGAGCAGGCCGCCAATTCCCTGCTCAAGATCCTGGAAGAGCCGCCCGCTCACTTGATCCTGATCCTGACCGCCGCCAATCCCTATGATTTGCTGCCCACCATCCGCTCGCGCTCGGTCTGGTTCCACTTCGCCCCGCTGGCCGACGACGAGATGGCCGAGTTCGTGCGCACGCGGGGCCTGGACCATCCCGAGCGCCGCATCGCCCTGGCGCGCGGCAGTCCCGGCCTGGCCGTCTCGCTGGATCTGGAAACCTACGACCGCCGCCGGACCGCCATGCTTGCCCTGCTCGAAGTGGCCGCCGGCGCTGCCCCCTTCGCGGCCTGGCTCAAGCACGCCGAATCCGCTTCCAGCCGCCAGGAGAAGCTCGAACCTCTGCTCAGAATTCTCCACTTGCTGCTCGAAGATCTGCTGGTGTTGCGCTTCTCCGGCGCCCGCATCCGCAACGCGGATCTCCAGCCCCAGTTGCAGGCCCTGGCCGCGCGGGTCTCCTTCCCCTGGATCCGCAACGCGGTTCGCAAGGTCGATGAACTGGCCGATCTGCTGCGCCGCAACATTCAGAAGAACCTCGCCCTGGACGCCCTGATCCTGGAGTTGCGGCCGGGCTGAAGGTGATCACACCGCGAGCGTTCGCCGGAAGTCGGCCACGGTGACGATCGAAATTTCCTGTCGGCCACGACGTGGAGCCTCATTTTGGGGGCAATGATTTCAGCAGTCTTCACCAGCCGCTTGATCCCGCGTTGAACGAAGGGTTCTTGCCATCTTGGCTCGGGAGGCATGCATGATCCGGTCCGCGAGCCTCTCCTCGATCTTCATGGGGCGCTCGCGCTCTTCGCGCTGGGCCTCCTCGATGATTTGCGTGACTCAGCGGTTCTCTTCTGTGTCCCGGTGTTTGCGATAGCGCTGGTAGACCCGGAACATCTCCCGGAAGAGTTCACTCTTGGTGCGGCGCTCTTCCCGAGAGACACGCTCAACCTCTTTGAGGACAGTGGGTGGCACTGACAAACCGATCGCTGGGGCCGGGGGGTGTCAACTCGGGCTTGCGGCGCTCGCCCCAGTGTGCTATTCATAGACATAAGTCCTGACCTGAGCGCCAATTAATAGCCTTTAATGAAGGAGCCCCCTGATGGAACCCGCCAATCGCAAACTGATCCGTCCGTCGCTGGTCGAGGTCAAGGAGCAAATGAACTCCCCTCGCCGCAACAACAATCACCAAAAGAGGGCCTCTCCTCCCGAGCAGACCAACGCTGAGAATTTCTACTACCTCAAGCAGATGCAGGCCCGCACGCCGATGGTGTTTGTGCTGCGCGACGGAGAGACCCTGGAGGGCGTCATCGAGTGGTATGACAAGGGAAGCCTGAAGATCCACCGCGACGGGAAACCCAACCTGCTCCTGTTCAAACCCAGCATCAAGTACATGTACAAAGCGGCGGGCTGAACTCGGCGGCTGGGCTTACCTGCTGGCCCGGCGTTTCAGTTCCAGGCGATACGCCCGGCGTTGTCCCGCTTCTTCGTAGCGCCGCTTCTCATCCTCAGTCTCCGGAATCACCGGCGGGACCGCCACCCGGTTCCCCTGCTGGTCAATGGCCACAAAGGTCAGGTACGCGGACGAGGTGTGTTTCAGCTCGCCGCTAATCAGGTCTTCCACGAAGACCTTCACTCCCACTTCCATCGAGGTCCGAAATGCGCGGTTCACCGAGGAGCGCAGAATCACCAGTTGCCCGATGTGGATGGGGTGCAGAAAGTTCATGTGATCCACGGCCGCCGTCACCACCGGGCGCCGGGCATGTCGCATGGCCGCCATGGCCCCGGCCAGATCCACCAGATGCATCACTTTGCCGCCCAGCAGGAAGCCAAACGAGTTGGCATCGTTGGGCAAGGCCAGTTCGGAGTACTCTGAAACGGATTCCCGCACTGGCCGGGGAGCGGGTGGCTGGCGGTCTGCTCCCTCAGCGGGCGGATCCCCGGGAGCGAAGTTCCACATTCCACGATCCACGTTCCACGATCCCTCACCGCCGGTGCGGGTTGTTGGCCTCGTCTTGGGGCTCGAATTTCCGGCGCAGGTAACTCTCGACATAGGCCTGGGCCTGCTTGACCACCAGCGCGCTGGAGTGGCTCCGCACAAACCGCTGCTCCGGCACCGAGTACTCCAGCGGGCCGTGCTCCAGCGGCGTATAGTTCTTCTCGATCACGTAGTACAGCTTGAGGGTCCCGTTGGTCTCGCTCAGGGCCGTGAAACGAACCGCATCCGGATCCGCGTCTTTGGGGAACCGGGGGCACTTCTTGCGCGCGTATCCCAGATTGCAGGCCTCCCGCAGCGTGGCTTCATCCGGCCGCCACTCCCGCATCGGATCCACGTGACAGACGCCCTGGTAAGGGTCCCCCAGCGGGAGTCGCGGCGGTTTCCTCCAGGCCTTCTCGGCAAACCTCTCGATGGGGAAGAAGAACGGACACGCCATCGCACGTATATTAGCATAGAAGGGCATGCCGGACCGTTTGGAAGCTCTCAAGAACCTGGTGGCTCTCAACCCCAACCAGGTCTTCGCCCGCTATGGATTGGCGATGGCCTATGCCGGCCGCGGCGAATTCGAACAGGCCCTTCAGGAATACGACGTGGTACTGTCCCTCGACCCGGACTATGCGGTGGCATATTTTCAGGCCGGACAGGCGCTGGAGAAACTGGGACGTCTGGAAGAGGCCAGACAGATGTACGGCCGGGGCATCCAGGTCACAACCCGGCTGGGGCAGGGGCACGCGCGCGACCAGCTTCAGGACGCGCTGGACCTGCTGGGTTGAGCCTGGAAGAGGCTTGCACCGCTGTTAGAACGGCACGTCGTCGTCGGTGACCACCTGCGAGGCAGCCTCTTCAGGCGGGCTGGGTTGCGGACGCGGCACGGGCACGGGCCGGGGTCCGGGCGCCGGCGCGGCGTGCTGCGCATCTTCTGCCGGGGCCTCTGCGCCGCGACCGCCCAGCAGCACCACGTCTTCGGCGACCACCTCGGTCACGTAGACCTTCTTGCCGTCCTTGTCGTCGTAGTTGCGGGTTTGCAGGCGCCCTTCCACGTACACCTGCTTGCCCTTGGTCAGGTAGTTGGCGAGGTTCTCCTGGCGCCACAGAACCACGTTGTGCCAGTCGGTTTCCTCTTTCCACTCGCCGGTCTGCTGGTCTTTCCAGCGGCGGTTGGTGGCCACGGAGAAGGTCGTCTTGGCAGCGCCACTGGTAGTGAACTTGGTCTCTGCATCTCTTCCCAGGTGGCCGATCAGAATAACCTTGTTGACGCTTCGGGATGCCATATTCCCTTGCACTGTACCACAACCGGGCCGGTGGTGGGATAAGCTTCAGCTTGTCTGGCCCATCTTCCAAGACAGCGCGCACCAGGCTGAAGAGGTATTACCCCCCGCGGCCGGTTTTCGGTTGAGCGATTTTAATGCATAATGGAACCAGCGAGGGGTGGTCATCTGGACGGTTTCCGCAAGTGGTTGTACAATCAAGAGTCCGGGTACGGCAGGCGAGCGGGGATACAATAAGAGTAGGACAGCAGCCTGGGTGCTGAACGCGATGAGGAAGCGCTGCTCAAAGCGGACCGTTGGAGTGGTTGCCCGGTGGTTGCCCGGCCTCGCGGTGGGGCTGATCTTGCACGCCCAAACCCCGATTGTGGGTTCGGGTCCGGGCGGCGCGGTGCGCATCTTTAATACCGATCTGGCGGTCCTGGAAGTCCAGGAGCCCCGCAAAGATCTACCCTGCACGGTCAGTCCCGTCAAGCCGGTCCTGGGTTTCGACCTGCGCTTTCACGCCGGCTACGAGGTGAGTGTTCCGCTCCGGGAACTGGCTGGCGCGGAGAATCTCCTCACCATGATTTTCCGGATCACTCCGGACAGTCACAAGGATGAGCCCTTTTTTTTCGTGCAGCGCATTCGCGTGCCTCCCATCCCTGAAGACGCCAAAGGGGAGGCTTACCTGCAAGGTGGTTTCGACCTGGGTGAGGGCCACTACCATGTGGACTGGCTGATGCGGGACCGCAGCGAGCGGGTGTGTTCCTTCTACTGGGACGCGGAAGCCGCCCTGCCGCCTAAGGACAAGCAGATCAGCGTGGGTCTGCCCCCGGATTCCATCCAGGCCTCCGAGACCGAACCGTTCAAGGAAGAGCCCCCGGTGGCCCGGGCTCAGGGCGAGCTTCCCCTGAACGTGAAGGTGCTCATCAATTTTGCGCCCCAAAACTCCCGCTCGGCCACCCTTCAGCCCCTGGATACCACGGCCCTGGTTTCCATTCTGCGCAGTATCTCGCGCGAACCCCGGATCGGCAAGTTCTCGATTGTGGCCTTCAATCTTCAGGAGCAGCGCATTCTCTATCGCCAGGACAAGGCCGATCGCATCGACTTCCCCGCGCTGGGCGAGGCGCTCCATTCCCTGAACCTCGGTACCATCGACCTCAAGAAGCTCATTCAGAAAAACGGCGAGACCGAGTTCCTGACCAATCTCATCCAAAGGGAGATCGGCGGTGAGGAACAACCCGACGGGCTGATCTTCGCGGGTCCCAAAGTGATGCTCGAAGAGAACGTCCCGGTGGACTCCCTCAAGGAGGTCGGCGAAGTCGAGTATCCGGTCTTCTACATGAACTACAATCTGCAACCCCAGACCAACCCCTGGAAGGACGCCATCGGCCGCACCGTGAAGTTCTTCAAGGGGTACGAGTTCACCATCAGCCGGCCCCGCGACCTGTGGGTGGCGACGACCGAGATCGTCTCGCGCATTTTGAAGTTCAAGAGCGCCCGCCGCACCTCCGGGGTGGCCTCTCAATAGGTGCACTATGCTGCCTGCTCCCGCCTGTTCCTTCATTCTGCTTCTGGCGGTCCTGCCGGGCTTGGCGCAGACCCCGCCGGCAGCCGAACGGCTGGCCCCCTATGTCCCCTCTCCGCAAGTGGTGGTGGAAAGGATGCTGGAAGCCGCCCGACTGAAGCCCGGAGAGACCGTCTATGACCTGGGTTGTGGAGACGGTCGCATCCTGATCATCGCGGCGCAGAAATTCAAAGCCAAGGGAGTGGGGGTCGAGCTTTCCGCCGACCTGGCCAGAAAGACCCAGGAGCACGTCAAGCGCCTGGGGCTCCAGAACCGCATCACCATCATTCACGGCGACCTGCTCGGGGCCGACGTCAGTTCCGCCGATGTCGTCACTCTGTATCTGGAAACCAGCTCCAATGCCCGCCTCAGGCCCAGACTCGAACAATTCCTCAAGTCCGGCGCCCGGGTGGTCTCACACGATTTCGCCATGCGCGGCTGGAAGCCGGTGCGGATCGAAAAGGTCGAGGACAGCAGCCGCATTCATACCATCTACGTCTACCAGATCAAGAAGAATTGATTCATTGCAGAATTGAGTCATTGGGTCATTGAGTCATTTCAATGGCACAATGGCTCAATGGCCTCTGTTGTTTTTCCTGGGAGGGCATTCCGCGGGCGGACATCTGGCCGCGCTCGCGGCACTGGACCAGCGCTACCTGAAAAAGCACGGCCTGTCCTCCAACAACATCCGTGCGGTCATGGCGCTGAGCGGCGTCTATGAGATCCGGGGGCTGGAGGCGGTGTTCGGAAAGGACGAGCAGATCCGCCAGGAGGCTTCTCCGATCCACCACGTCAGAGCTCCGGCGCCCCGCTTCCTGATCACTTATTGCCAGTGGGACTACGACACCTTGCCGGCCCAGGCCCGGCAATTTCACCAGGCGCTCGAAAGAGCCGGAGTCGCCTCCGAGCTGGTTTTCATCCCCAAGCAGAATCACATCTCGGAAATGGTCAACATCAACAAGCCGGACGACCCGACCGCGGCGGCAATTCTGCGGCTCATTCGGCAGCCCGAAGGACGTGTTACATTCGGGGTCTTATGCCGGAATTCGACGTGGTAGGCCTGGGCCTGAACGCCACCGACACCCTGCTGCTGGTTCCTCATTTCCCCGCCTACGCCGGCAAGGTTCCGTTCCAGGAGGAGATCCTGAGCCCTGGCGGGCAGGTGGCCAGCGCCATGGTGACCTGCGCCGCGCTGGGACTGCGCGTCAAGTACATCGGCACGCTGGGGGATGATGAGCGCGGGCGCATCCAGCTTGAGAGTTTGCGCGCGGCGGGCATCAACCTGGACCACGTCCAGGTGCGCCCGGGGTGCGCCAACCAGTCGGCTTACATTCTGATCGACCGCTCCACCGGCGAGCGCACGGTGCTCTGGCGGCGGCCCGATGGTTTGCGCCTAACGCCCTCCGAGATCACCCCCGGGCAGATCACCTGCGCGCGCCTGCTGCACATCGACGCTCACGACACTCCCACCGTCGAGCGCGCCGCACGCATCGCGCGCCAGGCCGGGCTTCCCGTCACCGTGGATGTGGACACCGTTTATCACGGCTTTGACAAGGTCCTGCCTTACGTCGACTACCTGGTAGCCAGCTCCGAATTTCCGGTGCAGTGGACCGACCAGAGCGACCCCTTCAAGGCCCTCGAGCTGATCCAGAACGAATACCACATGCAGGTGGCCGCCATGACCCTGGGCGCTCACGGCGCCCTGGCGCGCGTGGAAGCCAAGTTCATTTACTCGCCGGCCTTCGTGGTGAATTGCGTGGACACCACCGGGGCCGGCGACGTGTTCCACGGGGCTTTCTGCTATGCTGTTCTCCAGGGGATGTCGATTTCCGAAGCGCTGGATTTTTCTAACGCCATGGCGGCCTTGAATTGCACCGCCCTGGGCGCCCGGGGCGGCATCCGCACCTTCGAGGAAGCGCACATGCTCATGAGGCGGGCGGAGCGCCGATCGCATCCCGATTTCGCCGCCGGCGCCGCGCGCATGCTCTGATGATTCCGCTCCGGGATTCCCAGCCCAGTTACTCCAAGCCGGTGGTCACCACCTTGCTGATCGTGGTGAACGTGGTGGTGTTCCTGTACGAACTGTCGCTGGATCCCTTCTCCCGCAATCACTTCATCGCGATCTACGGGGTGGTCCCCGACCGCTTTCACGCTTTCTCTCTGTTGACCTCCATGTTCCTGCACGGCGGCTGGCTGCACGTCATCGGCAACATGTGGTTCCTGTGGATCTTCGGAGACAACGTGGAAGACATCCTGGGACCCTGGAAGTATCTGGCCTTCTACCTGCTGTGCGGGCTGGCCGCAGGCCTGGCGCACCTGGCCGTGAATGCGGGTTCGCGGGTCCCCACCATCGGCGCTAGCGGCGCCATCGCTGGGGTCATGGGCGCCTACCTGATCAAATTCCCGCACGCCCGCGTCCTGACCCTGGTGCCGGTTTTTGTTTTTCTGACCACCTTCGAATTGCCGGCCTACTACCTGCTGGTGTACTGGCTGGTCATCCAGTTCTTCAGCGGGTTCGGCTCGATCGCTCACTCGCACCTGTCGGAAGGCGGCGTGGCCTGGTTCGCGCACATCGGCGGGTTCCTGGCGGGCATGCTGTTGGTCAACCTGCTGCGCCCCCAACCGCGTTACCGGCGCCGGCGGGATTTGTACTGGTGACCATGCCTCCGCTCGATCTGCTGGCCATTGCCGCGCACCCGGACGACGTCGAGCAGACCTGCGGCGGGACCCTCATTAAGATGGCCGGGATGGGCTACCGTACCGGAGTGCTGGATTTGACGGCCGGGGACATGGGCACCCGGGGCGATCCTGAAATCCGTCTCCAGGAAGCCGAAGTCGCGGCCCGCCACATGTTGCTCGCCTGGCGCGGCAACCTGCGCCTGCCGGATGCCCGCCTGGAGAACACGCTGGCGGTCCGAATGACGGTGATGAATGAGGTCCGCCGTTTGCGGCCGCGCGTGGTCATCCTGCCCTATTGGGAGGCGCGGCACCCGGACCACTACCGGGCCGGGGAACTGACCTATGAGGCCTGCTTCCTGGCGGGAGTGCGGAGATTGGACGAGTCCACCCAGCCGCATCGGCCCTTCAAGGTCCTTTACGCCTCGCTGTACGCCCAGGTCACGCCCTCCTTCGTGGTGGACATCACGGCCCAGTTCGAGCGCCGCATGGCCGCCCTGCTGGCCTATCACTCCCAATACGGCCCCAGCCCGGAAGCCGCCGATCTGTTCCCCTCTCCCGAGGAGATTCGCGACCGCCTGGCCTCCGTGGCGCGCTACTTCGGCAACCTCATCGGCGTGAAATACGGCGAGCCCTTCGTGGTCAAAGAGACCCTGCGCGTGGATGACGTGCTGGCCCTCGGGGTGCGCAGCTTCTGAAGGGCCGCTCATTCCAAGATGCTAGCGAGGTTCCACCTCAGACCGGCCAGATTGCTCACCGCAGAGACGCAGAGAAGATGCCAGAATGTTTTCTCTGCGTCCTCTGCGCCTCCGCGGTGAATCAAAACTCGACTCAATTGCACCGAGTCTCCGGGGTCAAAGCCCCTAGCGGCTGGCAACCCTCAGGGCGGGTTTCAGGTTCAGGTTGCGGATCAGACGGTGGAGATAGTTGGGATGGACGCCGAGCTGACGGGCAGCGTCGGTGTAGTTGCCGACGGCTTGCTCGACGGCTTTCATAATGAGCAGCTTTTTGGTCTGGCGGATGGATTCGTGGTAGCTGGCGTCCGGTGCGCCTGCTGCGGGTTCGGTCTCGAGCAGGCTCTCGGGAAGATCTTCCGGCAGGACAACGTCGGCGGAGCCCAATACGATGGCGCGCTGAATGGCGTTCTCCAGTTCCCGTACGTTTCCCGGCCAGTCGTAGTTGAGCAGGGCGGAGTGCGCTTCCGGCGAGAGCCCCGTCACCTGACGGTGGGCCTCCTGGCTGTACTTGGCGATGAAGTAGTTGGCCAGCAGCGGGATATCTTCGCGGCGCTCGCGCAGCGGCGGCATGCGCACTAAGATCACGTTGAGGCGGTAGTAGAGGTCCTGGCGGAACTTGCCGGCCCCGACCGCCTGCTCGAGGTCTCGGTTGGTGGCAGCAATCAGCCGGACATCGACCTTCACGGGGGAAGTGCCGCCGACGCGATCGAATTCGCGCTCTTGCAGCACGCGCAGGAGCTTGGCCTGAAGCGCCAGGTTGAGTTCCGAGATTTCATCCAGGAAAACCGTACCGCCGTTGGCCACCTCGAGCTTGCCTCTCTTAAGCGCGATGGCCCCGGTGAAAGAGCCCTTCTCGTGTCCGAACAGTTCGCTCTCGATGAGCTGCTCGGTCAAGGCGGCGCAGTTGATAGCCACGAAAGGCTTGCCGGCGCGGAGGCTGTTGCCATGGATGGCCCGCGCAGCCAGTTCCTTGCCGGTGCCGCTTTCGCCGCAGATCAAGACCGTGGAGTCCCTGGGCGCCACCTTGGCGATGAACTGGTACACCTGGCGCATGCGCGGGCTCTCGCCCACCATGTCGTGCTCGATTCTGACCTCGGTCCTGTAGCGCACTGGGTCAGCGGGCGCCTCCGCAAGCTCCTCGTCATCCACAAAGAAAAGCAGCAGGGGATGGCCGATCCGGATCTGGTCCCCGCTGCGCAGCAACTGATTCCTCACCGGAATGCCGTTGAGAAACGTCCCGAGCCCAGTGTCCAGATCCCAGATACGGAACTGCCCACCCCCCAAGCCCCGGATCAGGCAATGGCTCGCGGCCAGAGAGGGATCGTCGATCCACAACGGGCTGACGGGGTCACGGCCAATCAACACCTCCTGGCCGTCCGTGAGGGCATAGAAGGCGCCCTCCAGCGGCCCGGCCAGGCCAATCAGCTTCGGGTTCACTTGGCTGTCCGCCTCCCAGTTATTTCCCAGTTTGAAGACTCTCTATCACCATAGACGCAAGTTTCAGAGGGGGTGTTACCGCAGGCTATCCCGTCGGATAAGCGGGCTATCCGATCGGATAGCATCTCAGGGCGGGAAGCTTCGGGGCGGTAAGCCGGTGGTCCCGGCTATGTCGTTGTATTCAAGTAGGTTCCTGGTTTGGCAGAGGGGGCCTGGGGCGATGGCAGGCCAGTTGCACTGATGAAGGCGACACTCAGAGCACCTGAGGGGGACATTGAAACAAGGAGATTGACATGAAAAGCAAACTGTTCACACTGATTGCTGTGTCGGGCCTGTTGGCTGGACTGGGAGTCGCGCCGCTGAGCGCGCAACTGACCATGCCGCTCACGGCCAACATCCCGTTCGAGTTCATGGTCGGGGGCAAGACCCTGCCGGCCGGAGAATACATTGTCAGCCCCGAGACCACGAAGAGCGTGCTGAGGATTCGGAACGATGACACCAACGAGGGCGCATTGGTCTTAACGAACTCGGCCGAGACTCTCAACTACTCGGATCAGGCCAAACTGATTTTCCATCGCTATGGGAACCAATACTTCCTGTGGGAGATCTGGGCGCCAGGCGCCAACGTGGGTTACGAGGTGCCGAAGTCCAAGGCGGAGCGCGAGGCCAGCCAGACGGCCTCAGTGCGGCGCGAGAACGTGACCATCCTGGCCATGCGGTGACCGCACGGTGAGCGCCGGATGAAAACTCACTCCCAATGGAAACGGCAACCCGAAGCTCCGGGCTTGGGGTTGCCGTTTAGCCCTGTTGGCCTTCCAGAATTCTCGAATCGGAGAGTCCTCCTGCTGCATGCACTCCATCGAGAACCCTGAAATGGGGGGCTGGAGAATTCCAACACAGAAAAAGGAGACTGAAATGAGCAGCAAACTGTTCACACTGATTGTTGTGTCGGGCCTGCTGGTCGGACTGGGAGTCGCGCCGCTTGGCGCACAAACCAACCTGCTGGTCAAGGCCAACATTCCCTTCGAATTCATGGTTGGGAGCAAGACGCTGCCGGCCGGAGAATACACGGTTACTCCGCAGATCGCCCCGGGCCTGCTGTCGATTCGGAACGAGGAGACCAGGGACAGCGCATTCGCGCTGACGAACTCGGTGGAAACTCTCGGCTACTCGGACCAGACCAAGCTGATCTTCCACCGCTGCGGAAACCAGTACTTCCTCTCGCAGATCTGGACGCTGGGCGCCACTGCGGGTCGTGAACTTCCGAAGTCCAAGGTGGAGCGCGAGGCCAGCCAGACGGCCTCCATCGAGCGCCAGAACGTCACCATCCTGGCCATGCGGTAACTCCGCCTGGAGCGCCGGATGGCGATTCAACTACCACCCGAACGGCAACCCCAAGCCCGCGAACTTGGGGGTGCCGTGTAGGCTCGTGTTCTGTCCCGCCCGAACCTTGACAATTCCTGTGGGGCGGTCCCCCTGGGCCGCGCCGGACGCCCCCGTCCGGCTTGGGTTGGGAACCAGGCCAAGCCCGACCAGGGGGTCGGGCTGCGGGCGAGGGCGCCCGCCCCACAGGATTCCCCCGGCCGTTGTCAAGTCTTGGGTGGGACAGGACACTCGTATGCCTTCCGGAAATCCCGAATCCAAACGTCCTCTTCCTGCATCCAAATTAATAGAGCAAACCCGAACTGGGATAGGAGGTTAGCACAGGGATGAAACGGGTATGGTCTCAACTGGGTGAGTTGTGGTGCCGGCGCATGCACTCAGCTCCGATGTGGCCTGTCAAGGGGCGCTATCAATGTCGCACCTGCCTGCGTAGTTATCCGGTAGCTTGGGAACAGCCGAGCCATCGCGCGCGCTCCGCGTCCGGCGTTGCGGCTCCGGGCGGCGCTCGCATGGTGGCTGCGGTTCTTTCCAGATAGCCCTTGACAGCCGCTGGGTGCTGTCAGCGCCTCGCGATCTCCGGCCTGGAGATCCAGCTCCACTTGACACCTCCGGACAATAAGAGCAGAATGCTCCCAGGAGGAAGTCCTGTGCGTCTCAAGAATGTTCTGTTGATCCTATTGGCGCTCAGCCTGGCTGCGACGGCTTGGGCTCAAACCAAGACTTCAGGCACCTTGCAGTGCGGCAAGTCCGACCCGTCCTACCAGATCCCGGTCGGCGACCGTCCCGACCATGTCTTTAGTATCGGCAAAGCGAAGTGCACCTGGAGCACGGCCCTGGAAATGGCGGGGACGCAATCCAAGGATCACGAATCTGCGTCGTTTGCCGATATTCGCGGCGCCCGTGGGCAAGTCCGAACCGCGGATGTGGGAACCATGGCCAACGGGGACAAGTACTTCGTCAGCACTCAAGGCACTACGACCGTGAAAGAGGGGGTCACCCAGACCTATGAAGGCACTTGGAGGTACACCGGGGGCACCGGGAAGCTCAAGGGCCTCAAAGGAAAAGGGACCTTCAAGGGCAAAGCCGGCGCCGACGGCGCCATGACTGTCGAAGTCGAGGGTGAGTACCAGCTCCCCAAGTAACGAACAGTCAGTCCGCCAGAGACAGGTTGGCCTGCGCAGCTAGAGAGAAATCGGCGAACTGGCCGCGCTCGAGCCTAGGGAATGCCGCGGCCGCGATCATGGCGGCGTTGTCGGTCGAGAGCGCGGGCGTGGGAAAGTGTACGGGGCAGGGAAGCCGGGCCTGGAGGGCCGCCGCGCGCAGGCCGGAATTGCAGGCCACGCCGCCCGAGACGATTATGCACCGCGCCTCGATCTGCTCCGCGGCCTGGGCGGCGCGGCGCAGCAGTTCCGTGATGACAGTCCTCTGAAACGAGGCCAGCAGATCCAGCGTGGCGGGCGGGGTGACCGCAAGCCATTCCTCTGCCGAGGGGCGGGGATTCAGGCGCAGCCACTGGCGACGCGCTTGGATTTCCGCGCTCATGTCTCGCTGCTGGACCCAGCGTAGCACCGCGGTCTTCAACCCGCTGAAGCTGAAATCCAGCGCATTGCCTTTCATGCGCGCCAGGGTGAAGCGGATGGCTTCCGGAT
>Ga0315282_10011168_pt1 | contig 13964 bp, 11 predicted proteins | sample YL17G07_20_MG_FD_203693 | JGI IMG/M metagenome (GOLD analysis project Ga0315282, IMG submission 203693) | Sediment microbial communities from Yellowstone Lake, YNP, Wyoming, USA - YL17G07_20 | ecosystem: Environmental > Aquatic > Freshwater > Lake > Sediment | place: USA: Wyoming | collected... | reverse complement strand
TCGTCCCCATCATAATCTTCTACTCTTTCTTCTTTTATTAAACATAATGTTTCAAAGTCTTTTTTTTCTTCCCTAAAATTTATTAGAAAAGCGGTAGGTTTTCCTATTCCCCCCATCACTACGGGTCCCATTACACTTGCAATTCGAATTTCATAATTAGTCCCGTCCGAATCAGTAAAGGGAATGTTTTGGTCGGGAAATCCATATTGAGGGCAGTCTATCATCCTAACTACTCTCGCCCCATCAAGACTTACATCTAATTGGCCAACTGTCCTACCGTGGTCTCGAAGAAAATTTAATAGCAGATCATAATTACTTTCTTGTATTTCTTTTCTCTCTGTTCCTCGTTCAGAAGTTTTTTTTATAATTTCCTTAATAGTTGGTTCTTGCTCGGTCATTACCAAGCTAATTTATTCTTTCATTATCGTTTTGTCAAGTTATTTCTTTCTTGGCTCCCAAAGCTATGGCTAAACCCATAAAAGTGGCCAAGAGGGATGAACCCCCCGCAGAAACTAAAGGAAGGGGAACTCCCGTAATGGGCAAGATGCCGATATTCATGCCGATGTGAATAAAGGTTTGGAGGAAAAAAGTTAAGAAAAAACCAGCCACAAACGCTCTTGCTTGGGGACTCCTGGAATTTTCCATAATTCTAATAAGACCTAAAAGAATAATTCCTTCTGCTACTAAAATAAGGCCCACACCGACAAAACCCAATTCTTCGGCTGTGGCTGCATAAATAAAGTCGGTTTGCCTTTCCGGAAGAAAAGAAAGTTGTGTTCCGGTTCCTTTACCCAAGCCCTTCCCCCACCATCCCCCAGAACCCACTGAAATCATGCTTTCTATAGCGTTATACCCTGCTCCTTTGGGATCTTGCCAAGGTTCCAAAAAAGTTAAAATTCTTGTTTTTTGGTAAGGAGCTAGAATTAGCCAAAAAAGAGGGGCTAAGGCTAAAAGACCCAAGGTGGCAAAAAGAAAATATTTTTTGTTGATGGTTGAAGCTAATAAAATTCCTATAAATCCAGCGATAGTCAAAAGAGAAACCCCAAGAGACGGTTGAATAAAAATAAGAAAGACGGGAATTCCCAAAAGGATAATTGCTTTAAGAAATTTTCCCAATTTTAAATTCTGGGAAGATAAATAATTGGCAAAGAAAATAAATAAAAACGGTCTAACAATTTCAGCCGGTTGAATTGATAAGGGGCCTAAAGGAATCCATCTAATTGTTCCCCTCGTCACTCGACCAATAAGAAGAGTAACCATCAGAATAATTAAACTTAAGACATAAAAATGGTTACCAAAAAGAGAAATTACTTCAAAATCAATTTGAGAAAGAATAATAAAAGCAATTAGGGCTAGGATGAGGTAAACAAAATAAATTGGGAATAAAGATGGGGCAATAGAATAAAGCACCAAGATAGAAATCGAAACCAAGGTCAAAATTCCTAAAAGAATCAGGAAATTATCTCTAAGAATTTTTAAAAATCTTTGCATTTAAATTTGGGGTTATCTCTTAACAACTTTAAAATCACCCGAATCTAATGATTCTGTTAACGTTTTCTTTAAAATTCTCTCCTTAAGTTTCTGGTCTTTAGGAATCCAAAAGTTAGTCACTTTGACTTTTTGGGTTAAATTAAGACCCAGATTTCTTCTTTCTTCCTGAATTTGTCTTATCAGTTCTCTTGCCTTAGCTTCTTCTTCAAGTTGGGGGGTCATGGTCGTATCAATTTTTACTTTTTCATTATTACTACCCTTAATTAACTCAATTTCTTTAATATTTACTTCATCGGAAACAATCTTTAAAATTTCTTGATCTAAATTAGTAAATTCAGTTGGTACTTCGACTGATAAAAGCGGCTTTCTGGTTGCCAAACGTAAACCTTTTCTTTCAGCGTGTATTCTCTCTACAATTTCCCTGGCCTTCTCCATATCAGAAATTAGTTTTTCTTCCTCTTTAGTTATTTCTTCTTCTTTAGGCCACTTGGTTAGATGTATTGATTCTTCTTTAGTTAAGTTTTTGTAAATAAAATCAGTCGTAAAGGGTGTAAAAGGGGCCATGAGTTTGGTTAAATTAACTAAAACTTTATAAGCTGTTTGATAAAAGGCATTTTTGTCTTTTATGTCTTCCCCGGCCGGACCAACTCTTTCTCTCGATCTTCTGATATACCAGGTGGAAAAATTCAGAGTAAAACTTTCGATGGCTAAAGCGGAATTATAAGTTTGATATGCATCAAGATTTTTAGTTACTTCCAAAACCATTTTTTTAAGTTTAGCCAAGATCCATTGGTCCATTAATGTTAAGTGAACTTCTTTACTTTCCCCTGGCACCCATCCATCAATGTTGGCATAGGTCACAAAAAAGTTATAAATATTCCAAAGGATAAGCAAAAATCTTCTATTTACATCTTTAACCAAATTGACAGAAAATCTAAAGCTTTCTCCAGGAGAGACAACAGAGTAGAAATACCAGCGCATGGCATCTACCCCTGCTTCATTAATGACTGTCCAGAGGTCAAGAACATTTCCTTTGGATTTACTCATCTTATTTCCATCTTCATCAAGAACATGGCCCAAGCAAATCACATTCTTATAAGGGGTTCCTCTTCCTAAAAGGGTAGAGACGGCTTGAAGGGTATAAAACCACCCTCGAGTTTGATCAATGGCTTCGGAGATAAAATCGGCTGGAAAATTCTCCTCAAATTCTTTTTCGTTCTCAAAAGGATAATGATATTGCCCGAAAGGCATGGAACCCGAATCAAACCAACAATCAACCACAAAGTTAAGTCTTTTTGCTTCTCCCCCGCATTCACACCTAAGTTTTACTTCGTCCACAAAGGGGCGGTGAAGATCAAGTTTACTCTGGTCTTCACCTGAAAGATCAGATAATTCCTGAATGCTGCCAACAACGATTGTTTTTCCGCACTTGGTACATTTCCAGACTGGAAAAGGAGTCCCCCAATAACGGCTACGGGTGATGGCCCAATCGCGATTTCCCTCCAGCCATTCCCCCATTCTTCCTTCCTTAATATGGGAAGGTATCCAATTAACTTCATTGTTGTTTTTAATGAGATCTTCTTTAACCGCCGTAGTTTTTAAGTACCAAGAAGTGAGCGCATAGTAAAGAAGTGGAGTTCCGCAGCGCCAGCAATAGGGATAGGTATGTAAAATTCGATCCTGTTTAAACAAGAGGTTTCTTTTAAGAAGATCTTCAATAATTTCGGGGTCTAACCTCTTCACAAATTTTCCCTGCCACTTCCCTACTTCAGAAATAAATTCACCTTTTTCATTTACCACATGTTTCCGTGGCAAATCAAATTTCTTTCCCAGTTCAAAATCTTCTTCTCCATACATCACCGCGGTGTGGACTATTCCTGTTCCTTCCTCCATGGAAACAAAATCAGCGGAAACTACGTAATGAGCTTTTTTGTCATACTTCACAAAATCATATAAAGGTTCATATTCCCAATTAATCAACTCTTCACCCCGATATTTTTTAACAACCTTACCTTTAAGATTAACCGCCTCAAGCCGAGCTTCAGCCAAAATCAAATTTTCATCCCCTACCTTTACTTCCATATAAGTAGCTCTGGGATCAACTGCTAAGGCCACATTACCAAGAAGTGTCCATGGTGTGGTGGTCCAAGCAAGAAAGTAGGTATTTTCTTTTCCTTTAACTTTAAACTTAATAAAAATAGAGGGATCGGAAACATTATCTTTATACCCCAAAGCCAGCTCGTGCGAAGAAAGGCTGGTTCCACAGCGGACACAATAAGGAACTACTTTATAATCTTCATAAAGCCAACCTTTTTCCCAAATTTGCTTAAAGATCCACCATTCCGTTTCAATAAACTCATTATTTAAAGTCTTATAAGGATTCTCCATATCCAGCCAAAAGCCAATTCTTTTGGTCATTTTTTCCCATTCGCCCACATACTCAAAAACACTTTCCCGGCAAAGCCTGTTAAATTTCTCCACTCCATATTTCTCTATCTCTGGTTTACCTGAAATTTTAAGCTGTCTCTCAATTTCAATTTCAACTGGCAGTCCATGGCAATCCCACCCGGCTTTTCTTTCCACAAAATATCCGCGCATGGTTTTATAACGGGGGATTAAATCTTTAAAAGCACGTGCCTCAACATGATGTACACCCGGTTTACCATTGGCTGTAGGGGGGCCTTCATAGAAGATAAATTTCTTTCCACTCTTGGTTTTTTCCAAACTTTTTTCAAAAATTTTATTCTCTTCCCAAAACTTCAAAATTTCTTCTTCAAGAACCGGAAAGGAAATTTTTGGATCAACTGGGTCAAAATAACTTTTAGCCATACTGAAGCTTATTTTACACTAGATTAAGAAGGATTTGAATAAATTAACCAATTCAGTGTTGTTTCTTTTGGAATTATCTTCTGTTTACGGCTATTCTGTCCGCTTCGTTTAATTGCCGACAAAAAGTTTCTGGATCTAGTATAGAAAAAATAGAACTAATACTATGATCCAAAATAGAACCCATTATTAGACTTCCGACTTGAGAGGATTCTAATTGAGAAAATCCTTTTAAGTCACTCAAATTACGAACTTCTTGTGGGTTAGATGAAGCTTGATAAAAAGGGTGCATGGGTTCCAAGTGAACTATTACTTGTCCTGCTTTAATTTTTTTATCCTGAAGGGTAAGAATATTCTTTGTTCGCAATAAATATGTATTTATTGGAGAAAGTAAGTTACTATATACCTCATCAGAGAATGGTGTCTCGTTGAGTCGCTCAATTATCTTAATCCACCCTACAGTTTTCGATTCTACATAGGCTTCCACCACTTCACCAACATATTTTAAATTATCCAAAGCCTCGAGGGAAAAATAGTAACAAAATTGTTTCGCTGCTTCGTCAAAATCATTTGTGTGTTCCTGTTTTTTCAGGCCATCTATTATTTTTGATTTCCAATTAATAACTTTTAACCACCGGGGATTATCTGCTGTCATCTGATTTTCCTTAAAAAAGCAGGGATTTCAAACTTCTGTCCAAAGACATCTTCCTCTTCCTTTTCTCCGTTGGTTTCATTTACTTCTTCTTCCTCTTCCTTCTCTTCCTGGGGAATCTCTTCTTTAGGAACTTCACTGACTACTCCCTGTATGGGTTGTGTGGGAACTTTGGTCATTTGGGAAATTCTTGATCTGGTTTCATCAAAACCCGTAGCAATAACGGTGATTCTGACTTGATCGATAAGTTCCTCTTTAACCACCGCTCCAAAGATAATGTTGGCATCAGGATCGGCTGAGGCTGAAATAATTCTGGCTGCCTCATCCACCTCAAACATGGTTAAGTCGCTTCCACCCGCAATATTAAAGAGCACTCCCCTGGCTCCTTCAATGGAAAGGTCAAGAAGGGGGGAAGAAATTGCAGCACGGGCGGCCATCTGGGCCCTATTTTCTCCTACGCCTGTTCCAATTCCGAGAAGTGCACTTCCCGCATCCTTCATAATGGTTTTAACGTCGGCAAAGTCAACGTTGATTAAGCCCGGGGTGGTAATAATATCGGCAATTCCTCCTACGGCCTGACCCAAAACTGAATCAACAACCTTAAAAGCTTCCAGAAGAGTCATTTTTCTGTCAATCACATCCATCAACCTTTGATTGGGAATAACAATTAAGGTGTCCACCTGCTCACGAAGTTTCTCAATTCCGTCATCGGCAACGACCATCCTTCTGGTTCCTTCAAAAGCAAAGGGTTTGGTGACAATTCCTACGGTTAGGGCTCCTGCTTCCTTGGCCAGTTTGGCAATAATAGGGGAAGCTCCCGTTCCTGTTCCTCCACCCATACCGGCAGTCACAAAAACCATGTCGGAATCAATAAGTAATTCTTTTACTTTCTCTATCGATTCTTCGGCCGCTTGCGTTCCCATTTCAGGATTTCCACCAACGCCCAATCCTTTCGTCAGCTTTTCTCCAATTTGAATTTTGGTGGGAGCTTTATTGGCCAAAAGTACTTGCGCATCGGTATTGACAGCAATGAATTCAACACCACTAATATGATCGCTGTCAATCATGGAAGAAACCGCATTGCCTCCGCCACCACCCACACCAATTACTTTAATCTTGGCAATTCTAGCTGAATCTGGTTTAACTAAAGCCATATATTTTTCTTTGTAGGCAGATATTAGCGTGAGCAGGAGAAAAAAACAAGTTAGAAACTATATATACTATAAATAGTACTAACTAGTAAATAACCTAAAAAACCTTTTAAGTCAACTACTTTTTATCATTAGCTTAGGGCAGAAGATTTTTAACTGCATCAATAATCTTTCCAGCAATACCCAAGGAAGGCAATTTAAAGTGTTTCATAAAAGAGGGGTTTCCTTCCATCGTCTGATTTCTTGCTCCATAGATAATTAGTCCCACAGGTACGGCAAAAGTGGGGTTAATTATATCGTCAATAAGTCCTCCAATCCCTTTAGGCTTCCCGATTCTTACCGGCAGAGAAAGGGTTCTTTTCGCAGAATCGACAATCCCTACTGTTTCGGCTCCTCCCCCGGTTACGACTACCCCCGAAGGAATACGGTTAGCAATTCCTGCCTTTTCAAGTTCTAATTGAACCATCGTAAAAATTTCATTTAAACGTGGCCTAATGATTCCCTCCACCAATGTTTTCTTGGAAACTTTTTTATTTTCTCCTCCTTCCAAATCAGACAAATCTAAAGTATCGCTGCCTCCCTCCTCTGGACTTTTGGTTTTTGAGATTGGTTGACCTAAAGCAATCTTTACTTCCTCCGCTGCTTCAAGAGAAAGCCTTAAACCAATTGCTAAATCATTGGTCACATTTTTAGCTCCAATGGGAATAACTCCGGTATAGACAAGCCCCCCATCAACATAAGCTACCACGGAAGTGGTTCCCCCACCAATATCCACCAAAACACAACCTAATTCTTTTTCAGTCGAAGATAAAACTGCCTCCGCCCCCGCCAAACCACTAAAAACTAAACCTTCTTGAGAAACCCCTACTTCATTTAGGGCTTTATTGATGTTTTTAATAGCAGCTGAGGCAGCTGTCACAATATGTGTTTCAATCTCAAGCCTGACCCCACTCATACCGATTGGATCCTTAACCCCTGCTTCTCCATCAACAATATATTCAGTCGGAATAACATGGATCACCTCTCGAGACTGGGGAAGAGAAATGGCTGAGGCAGCTTCAGTTACTCTTTCTACATCATCCGGTGAAATTTCCCCATTGGGATCGGAAACGGCAACTACCCCATGGGAATTTTGGGAGTGAACATGTGCACCACCTAAGGCAATATATGCTTTATCAATATTATAACCAGCCATCCTCTCCGCTCCCTCAACCGAGGCAATCGTCGCATCAACCGTTTCTTCGATATCCACAATTTGGCCTTTTCTAATTCCCTTTGAATCACTTGAGGAGACTCCTACAATATTAATTTTTGTTTCAAAAGTGGTTTCATCTGTCGACACTTGTGCCACAATCGTGGCTATTTTAGAAGAACCTAATTCAATCCCAGCAATAATTCTATTTTTATTCATTTTAAAATTCTTTTCATCTTAATACAGGATTTTTAAAACGCAAGTCAATCTCATAGACAACTTTATTAATTTTAAGTTCTTTCGCATCTTCATTCAACCGGTTTAAAATTACTGTTAATGCACCCAAAAGCACGTCTTTATCTCCCTCCAAAGGAAATATTACCTTGATTCCGTTTTTCAGTTCAATTAGCAAACTCTCATTTTGAATTTTTCCTTTATCAATTTGGTAAAGAGAAAAGACGCCCGAAATAATTTTTAAGGCAAAGAGTTCTTTTTCTGAAACTTTCTCACCCACATTGGGAAAGGAATCTTCAATTTCTACATAAGGAAGAGTTGTATTATCTTCGATTTTAAGAACCAAACCTTCTTTATCAACTAAGCCGTAAACATTTTTAGAAAGGCTCTTTAAAGCAAACTTAGGTTTATCTTCCAAAAGAGAGATTTTTAAAGTATCGGGAATTTTAAATTGAGTTGAATAATCCGATAAAGACAAATCATTTTTAAGAATATCTTCAATCTCCTTTTTCGCTTCTCTTAAATTTTTTCCTTCAGCCTTTTTAAGTTTCTCTTCTAGATCATCAAAACAATTTCCATATTGGCTTTGACAGGAAATGTGTTTAATTAAAATTAATCTGGGAGTTGCCACAATTAAACCGACCAGAAGAATAAGAGCAATAATTGGAAAAATAAATTTTAAATATTTCACTTTTAATCATTAAGAATGTCGAGAATAAGATCAACCATTTTTGTTGATGCTTCTTTATCCGGACTTTTTTTATCCCTAACTTTAAGCATAAGATTAGACCAATTGGAATTTACTTGATCAATGGCTTTAATTAATGTCTGATCATTAAGATTATCTTGCTCAATAATCTCGGCTACCCCAAAATCTTTAGCCAAAAGAGCATTTTCTTTCTGCTCATTTAAATAAGACCAAGGGATAGGAACTAGAATTGAGGGTCTTTTCGTCGCGATTATCTCCGAGACCGTATTTGCTCCGGCCCTTGCCACAACCATGTCCGCCTCACGATAAAGATTATCAATTTTAAGAGGGTCAATTCGATCATAAACTTCATAATGATTACTTAAACTCACTGGTAGGTTCTTTTTAATCGTTAAAAAATTCTGATAATCAAGATGGCCCGTAACATGAACAATTTCATACCGAGGTAGTAAATTGATAAGGCATTTTTCCAAAACTTCATTTAAGGTTTGGGAACCCCGCGATCCGCCCAGGATAAAAATCACCGGAGGGTTACCTTTTTCTTCTTTGGGGGTGATTTCCGCAATCTGAGTCAAAATGGGGTTACCGATTAAAACAGTTTTGTCAGAAGGAAAGTGTTTTAAACTTGTTTTTCTGGCCACCGCAATTTTCCGAGCGAAAAAGGAAGAGGCTTTATTAGCTCGGCCGGCTGTGGCAGTTTGGTCGTGAATGACTACAGGAATACCCAAAAACCAGCCAACAACGACCACCGGAAAAGCGGCAAAACCGCCAAAAGAAACAATAATTTCTGGTCTAACTCTTAAAAGAAGGATAAGAGCATGAATAAAACCTAAAGGAATTTTCAAAAAAGAAGGGATGGTCCAAAAGGTAAATTTTCTTTGGATTCTACCGGTAACAATAGGTAAAAATTTAACACCCAATTTTGGTAAAACTTCAAATTCCAAAGTAGGAACAGTTTTCCCCTCTACCGCCATTCTTGCTCCAACCCAATAAATATCCCAACCAAATTTTTTCTTCCTTCGAATTAACTCCTCAATGACAGAAATGGCCGTGGTAGCCGCATGCCCTCCAGTGAGAATAATTTTTTTATTTGTGCTCATAAGTATATTTAGAGATATTTAAAAGTATACCGCAAGAAGCCAAGATCATGCTAAGAGCACTTCCTCCGTAAGAGAAAAATGGCAAAGGTACCCCCGTTAAAGGAACTAGGGAAACCATGGAACCAATATTCAGAACCACCTGGCTGGCAATCCAAACAACTATTCCGGTTCCTAACATAAAAGAAAATTTATCGGGTGCCTTTTGCGTAATCCTTAAGGCTCTAAAAATAAAGACAATCAAAAGAAGGATAATGACACCCGCCCCGATAAAACCAATCTCTTCAGCAATAATGGCAAAGATAGAGTCAGTGGCCGCTTCGGGCAAAAAGAGAAATTTCTGCCGGGAGGAACCCAAGCCCACCCCTAAAAGACCACCAGAGCCTAAGGCCAAAAGAATTTGTCTTAAGTGGTAATCTCGTCCTAAAGGATCTTGAGATTGGTGTAAAAAAGTCAAAAGCCTTTCTCTCCGATATGAAGAAGAAAGAGCAAAACCAAGACTACCTAAGAATCCCAAGAGTCCAATGCCGATAAATTTAAAATAATTTATGCCTGAAACAAAAATTTGGGCGATAGCAATAGCAAGAACAACAAGAGTGGTTCCCAAATCGGGTTGAAGCATGATAAGAAAAGCAGTCAATCCGATAGGTACCAAATAAGAAATAAGTCCTTTTCCTTTTGCCCCCAACTTGGCCAAATAAAGAGCGAGAGTAAACTTAATTATTTCCGAAGGCTGAATTGAGATCGGACCCAAAAAAATCCACCTTCTTGCTCCTAAAATATGGGAGCCGACTCCAGGAATAAGAACAATAACTAAAAGGACTAAACTTCCCCAAAAGGTAATTGTCGCAATCTTTTCCCAGAATGAATATTTAATTTTAGAAGCAATAAAAAGCAGAAAAAAACCAAAAACTGCCCAGACAACTTGCTGTTTAACAAAATAAAATTTATCTTTAAAAACATTTAGAGCTTGGGGGGCTGAAGCATCGGCAACGGCAATAAGACCAAGAACAGTGAGGGTAACAATAAGGTAAAAAAGAGTTTTATCAATCCCTATAGATTGTTTTTTAAGTCTTCCTTTAAACACAATCTAATTATAACTTATTTATTTCACCAAACCCGCATCTTTAAGTAAGCTGTTTATTTTTTCTCCAAGTTTAGTCTTTGAATTCTCAGAAAAACTATAGATTCGTAATTGTCCGTCTTTTGGGTTTAAATTTACAATTACAACTTCGCCTTCAAAAGCCATAGTGATATTACTGCCCCAGAAAGGATTGTTTCTATTTTTCTTTGATCCCCAACCCCTTGCCCGACAACCATTATCATGTACTTCCTTCCATAAACCAGCTAAAACCTCTCTTGCTTTAACTAAATTATCAGAATGCTTTTTTTCTCCCTCTGTCATTACCTATGAAGTTTACTAAAATTTTTGGAGGACGCAAGAGTAAAATAGCCATTACGATGAAAGATTGATACAATACTTCTCATGCTTGAACTAGATAGAAACTTTTTCCAAGAAACAGACGAGCGGCTTCGCATTTTAGAAAATAATCTTAAAATACGGAATTTAAAATGCAAAATTGATTTGATGGGAGTAGGACATGCTGGCAGACCAGAGGAAATCGTGTTAGATAAACTCAAAAAAGCAAATGTAGTAACGCTTGAATTAACTCGCCGGGTTGTGGAAGCAGGTTTAACCAGCCACAATAGTAAAATCTTAAAAAAGAATGTCTTTTGGAAAACTATCATTAAGGAATTGCGTAATGGAATGGAAGAAAAAAAGATAAGTGGAATTGAAGTCAACCAAACTCCGCGTGTTGCCTGGAAAAGACTTAGCTTACATTATGGAGTTTCCACTCTTTCGCCATCGCCCATTACCATAGAAATCGATAATGATTCCATCCCAAGGCTATCTGCTCTACTTGGCGAGCAGGAAATAGATAATTTACAAAAATTTAACTGGCTTATTACAACTCACAAAAGTATTGCCTATGCAGCAGTAGCAGCTCTTTTTAAAAAGATAGAAAAAAATAAAAATGCAACAAATTTTTTCCCCATTTCTTTAAATCCTGGTATAAGATTGGTTTCTTGTAATTTAGGTAAGATATCTAAAGATCTCAAAAAGGAAACATATAATAACTTGGTCGAAAATTATGAAATTACTTTTATGACACCGCCCCATCCTTCTTTAATTAAGTCTCATAAATTATGCAGAGATATTATTAAGGAAACCAACTTAGTTGACCATTCTTATGTAGATTTTATTGCTTTAGCAGTTATGTGTGTTTATCTTCTCTCTCCAGTCTCGGTTACAGAAACCCGAGAAATTGCGTATATTACAAATCAATATGTCAGGAGCATAGATAAAACAAAAAAATCCCATGTCAATGTTTTACACATAGGTGGTTCTATTCACACATCTCGGCTTCTTGAAGCTTTTCGCACTTCTGTTTCTGTAGATAATCCAATAATTGAAATAAATCAAGATTATGATTTAAAGAGTAAAAACTCTTATTCAAAAGGTTTTGTAAGTTTTTTTAAAGACCACATCCCTTTTATAAATACATTAATGGCCTCAAAAGTAAATGGTTATGAGATGGAAGTATTTCCAGAAATGATAAAGAAGGATCTGGAAAATTTAATTACTAATAACAGAGATGAATTTAAAGAAAGATTAGAAAAAATAAAAAGGAAAGGTAAATAAATTAAATTGCTGCTAGCCAAAGACCGAAGATGGCTAAAATTATTCCTGCCAGCCAGGCCCTCATCACAATCTTTGGTTCTTCCCAACCCATAGCTAAAAAGGCATGATGGATGGGAGCAAGGGGAAAAATTGGTTTTTTAAATATTTTCCAACCGGCAATTTGAATCGCCGAAGAAGCCAATTCCAAAACAAAAATTCCACCAATGACCACTAAGGCAATCAAGCTTCCCGTTAAAAGCCCAATTACTCCCAGCATGGCCCCAAAAGAAAGCGCTCCCGCATCTCCAAGAAAAATTCTGGCCGGATAAATATTGAAATACAAAAAAGCCATGAGAGCACCCGTCCAAATGGCCATAAAAATTGAAAGAGGAGTATCAAGTGCGCTCGCCGCAATAATGCTAAAGGCAAGAAGGCAGATCACTAAAAGTCCGCAGGCAAGGCCATCCAAACCATCGGTAAAATTAAAGGCATTGCAAAAGGAGACAATGACAAAAGCAGCAAAAGGAATATAGAAAACTCCCAAATTAAAAGTTTTTTCTAATAAAGGAATGTGAATAATCTGAATACCTAAATATTTATAAATTAAGTATCCGATAAAACCCCCAATAATCCACTGCAGGATAAACTTTTGTCTTCGGGTCAAGCCAAAGGCCAAACCCATCACGCCTTTTACTGGCTTGCCAAAAATTTTAATGAGATCATCCAGAAGTCCCAAGAGTCCAAAGGAAATAAAGGTGAAAAAAAGAATAATGAGTTCTGATCTTAAATTATAAGAAGTCTGAACAAAAATACCTAAGTATGAAGCCAAAGGGAATAAAACAAAAAAAAGAGAGGTAACAATTAGAATAATTAAAATTCCACCACCAATGGGAGTTCCGGCTTTAATATCATGGAGTTTATCAAAAAGAGGAACCTTTCCATTTTTGGGAGCTTCTTTTCTTCTGGTAAGCTTTAGGGCATAAAGGAAGTTAATAAAAGGAACAACGATGACGCTTGAAATAAGGAAGGAAAAAATAATTAAGCCTAAAATCAAGGGGAGAAGGTTATGGGAACTCATGTTCTTAATTATATTCTTCTTTGCAAATCTATGACAACCCCGAAACCGCTTGTTTTAAATTGGTTGATCTTAAATTATACCTAACTTTCTGGCTGAATACCAAAAAGGGGGAGTATTTCTTTAACTATGGAATACCAAAGGGGTGCGGCCGTCTCCGAAGCCCATTGAGAAGTTTTAGGTTCTCTTAAGGTTACCAACATCACAAACTTTGGTTTCTCGGAAGGAGCGAAGCCGATAAAAGAAGCCATGGTTTTTTCTTGATCATAATGGCCTGAGATAGGAATTTGGGCTGTACCAGTTTTACCAGCAATACTAAAACCTTTAAGGTTGGTCCATTTGGATTCACCGTTTTTGGCTGCTTCCACCATCATAATTTTAATTTCGTCAATTGTCTTGTCACTTAAAATCTTCGTTCCGACCTGGGGTTTAATTTCTTCCTGCCACCCTTCTCCCTGTAATTTACCAACCACTTGGGGAGTAACTAAATAGCCACCGTTGGCTAAAGCAGCCACCGCCCTGACCATCTGAATGGGAGTTACCACGATTCCCTGACCAAAAGAGGCTGTTGCCAAATCAACGATGTTCCAAGTCCCTTTTTCGCGCATTTTTGGGGCAACCTCACCCTGAAGATCAATTCCGGTTGTTTTTCCTATCCCAAACTTATCTAAATAATCATAAAGTTTGTCTGCTCCTAACTTTTGTCCGACAAAAGACATCCCCACGTTATCTGAGTGAACAATAACATCAACCATAGTTTGGTTGGGGTTATATTTCTTATTCCATGTCTCAATAAAATATTTGTCAACTTTATAGGGACCGCTACAAATATCGCACTGAGTCTCTGGTTCAAC
>Ga0315282_10011167_pt1 | contig 13964 bp, 15 predicted proteins | sample YL17G07_20_MG_FD_203693 | JGI IMG/M metagenome (GOLD analysis project Ga0315282, IMG submission 203693) | Sediment microbial communities from Yellowstone Lake, YNP, Wyoming, USA - YL17G07_20 | ecosystem: Environmental > Aquatic > Freshwater > Lake > Sediment | place: USA: Wyoming | collected... | reverse complement strand
GACGCGATGAATCGAAAGTACGGTCGCGTTGGTCCATGCGTTGTTCTACCGCCCCCTCAGGTTGGCTGCGTGGACGGAAGATGCGAGAAGATAGGACGATGATCCGTCCTTGCACAGGCGACGACTTCGCAGCGATCTACGCCATCATCAACGACGCGGCGCAGGCGTACCGCGCAGTCATTCCGGATGATCGGTGGAAGGAACCGTACATGCCGGAGGAGGAGCTTCGCGACGAGATCGCCGACGGGGTTGAGTTCTGGGGATATGAAGAGGATGGGGAACTCCTCGGCGTCATGGGCATCCAACAGGTCAAGGATGTGACGCTCATCCGGCATGCGTACGTGCGGACGAGACACCGGAATCGGGGCATCGGCTCGAAGCTCCTCGCGCATCTCAGAACGCTCTCCGATCTCCCCGTGCTCATCGGCGGCGACGTGGGCGATCCGGTTCTACGAGAAGCACGGCTTCCGCGAAGTGACCCAACAGGAGAAGAACCGCCTCCTGAAGACGTACTGGAAGGTCCCCGACCGGCAGATTGACACTTCCACGGTGCTCGCGGATGAGCGGTGGTTCGCGCGTCGCGGTGAGAAGGTTGCGCGATGACCGAACTCGGACGCTGGATCGTCATCACCGGAGTTATCCTGATCGTGGTCGGCGCGCTCGTGATGCTTGCCGGGCGAGTCCCCGGCGTCGGCAGGTTGCCCGGCGACATTGTCTGGAGGAAGGGAAACTTCACGCTGTTCGCGCCGCTCGGCACGATGCTCGTTGTGAGCGTCGTGCTGACGATCATCCTGAGTATCATCGCGAGGTGGATGAAGTGAGCCGCCCAAGCCGTTCGCCGTGCCGGAACGGAGAGGGGCGTGGCATGACGGGTTCCTTTGCGTGGCCCGGCCCTTCTCCTCCGTAGCCCCGGGGTTCCCCCGCGCCAAGGGCCGCGTCATGCCACGCCCTTCGGGATGCCAAGCGGGACGGACATGCGGTGCCATGCCCGTGCGACGGACCGGCGTCACGCCAGCACGACCCTCACCGTCACAATCTTCTTCGGCCCTGCCTCGAAGGACATTGCACTTCCTGATGGCCTCAACGCACCGTACCTCTCTTCCTCGCCCAGGCTGAGCAGTTCCGCCTCTCTGATGTCCTTCCACGCGGCGATCCTGCCGGTGAGCTTCGTCGTCGTCGGATTGAAGAGCCGCATCACGACGCCGCGCCCGTCTTCCGCCGGTTTCAGCGCGCTCATGACAAGGTCACTGGGCGACAGACTGAAGAACGACATCGCCTGTGGCAGGTCGCCGACGTGCGGCCCGACCTGAGCTACCTCGACGGGCACGTTGAGCCGCTCCACCTCGTCGAAGATGCGGGCATCGGCCCACGTTCCGGCGTGCGGGACGATCCGGTAGGTGAACTCGTGCCTTCCCGCGCACTGGGTAAGCTCCATCTCCGGGTGACGCTCCCACACCCACGCAACCGTCGTCAGCTCGATCTGGAAGGCCCGCATGAGCGTGATCGAGAGTCGCCGCTCCTCGTCGTCGGACACCTCGTATTCGCGCAGACCGTCGTTCACGACCGCCAGACCGATCTTCCCGTCCGATAGGTCCACGAACCGGCCCATCGGGTGCGTCGGATTCGGTCCGAGCGCCCAGGCGCTCCCGTCCGGGCGGTCGATCTCCCGCTCGACCACGTCAAAGGGTGTCTCCGCCGCGGATACCTTCGCGTTCAGGTGCGTCGGGAACGAGACGCGCAGCCTGTGGAACTTGCACACGTTGTCGAAGGAAGTGGTCACCTCGACCGACCGCGCGCCCCGGACAAGACGCACGTCCGAGGCAACCACGATCTCCCGCCGCTCATTGGAGCGCCGCACGGCATCACCGCCCTCCTCAAGCCTGCGCGTGCGGTCGGACGTCCCCTCGTCGATGCCGACCGGGATCATCATCCGGTGCTCGACCCGGAGCGTTGCGGAGAGTGGCCCGGCCTCGACGACCGATACGCTGAACGGCGAGCCAATGGACGAGACGGCCTCGTCGTGCGCCGGAGAGATGTGCCGCCACGCATGCCCGATCTCGCCGCCGTCCTCCAACTCGTTCAGGCCCGTGAACACGTGCCCCGTTGCCTTGTCCTTGACCGTGAGCGTGCCGTTGTCCGCGACCTCGACGCGGAGGTGCTCGTTCTCCAGCGCACGCTTGCCCACGAGGAGCGAGCCGATCTCCGGACGCGCCGACTCCTCGCGTCTCAGGACGTACGTCCGGTAGCCGAGGGCCGGGAGCCGCCCCGCCCAGAAGTGGAGTTTGACCCGGTCCGTCCACATGCACATAGGCGTGTCACCGAGATGGCGCACGACCACCATCTCCCGCTCGCGGCTGACCTGCTGGTGCTCGACGCGCCCGCCCGCTGCCGCGTCGTACAACCCGAAGAACTCGATGCCCAGCTTGTCGTCGAGGTCGAGGAACGCGGTGACGACCTCACTGCGCTCGTACGGCGAAGGGTTGAAGACCGTCACGACGATCTTCTCTTTCGCCACCGAGCTGTTGTCAACGCGGAGCTGGATGGCTGCAAGGGCGCGCCGCTTCAGGCCGTCGGCGATGTTCCTCGCTTGGTCGAGCCGGTACATCACGTCCCGTTCGATCTGGTCAATCCCCGCTCCGGCGATGCTGTCGTGAGGGTGACATCTCAGGAGGTACTTCCACGCGAGGTCCATGAGGTGCCGCGGATACTCCACGCCGAGCGTGCTGGCGGCGAGGCAGAACGGTTCGGCGAGTCGCTGGAGGGCATGTTCCGCCACGGTGTTCTTCTGCTTGAGGCGGCTCCGGCTGCTCGTCACGTCGCCGAACAGATGGACATGATGGCCGAAGCTCTTCGGCGTACGCCGTTCCCCCTTCAGGACGGTCAGGTCCATCCCCTTCACCGCCTCCCTGATCTTCTCAAGGTAGGCGGGCAGGCTGCTGAACAGGATGACGTCGCCGGGTTCGAGGAGGTCCTTCGCCCGCCTCACGAGTTCGACTTCGAGCAGGTCCGGCTCGGTGCTGTCCATCCCCTGCATGTAGGCAAGGTAGCGGGTGCGAGCGTGCTTCAGTTCTTCGGCTTTGAGGTCGGCGAGGGCCTGCCTGAGGTTGCTGTCGTCGATGGACTTCTTCACGTCCATGAGGAAGTGGTGCGACTGATGGCTCCTCGGACCGGCGAGGTGGAACGGCATCCCACCGAGGGTCCACCAGTACGACCGTTCGCGGTTCTTCCGACCGTACACCGCGGGACGGTAGACGCCGTAGTAGAAGTTGTACCGCGCGAACGATCCCATGCGCGAACCGAGGACACGCGAGCCGTCGGGTGCTTCGAGGATGAACTCCGATTTCGTCTCGTCGGCGGTGATCCCGTGGTAAAAGAGGATCGTGTCGATGCCGAACCCCCGGTAAATCTGCGTCATCTGCGAGTTCTGCCCATACGAGAACGGAGTGCACCCGGTCTTCGTAACCTTGCCGAACTCGCGGGCGACCCGGTGTCCGACGAGGAGGTTCCGCACGAGCGATTCGCCGCTGACGTTGAACTCCTCCGGCAGGGTGGTACCACGGTCCGACGTGAAGGCGATTCGCCTTCACGTGCCTTACGACCCGTTCGCGGTTCTCCGGGCGCGCTTCGAGGTAGTCCTCAAGCGGCACGGTCTGGGAATCGAGGAGGTAGGACCTGTACTCCGGCTCGGCGTCCAGGATGCCGAGGAGCTTGTCCATGAACTGGACGAGGAACATCCTCGTGTCCTGGAGGTTGTAGAGCCACTCCCGGTCCCAGTGGGTATTCGCGATGACATGCATCTCATGTCCGCCTGACATGGTGGGGTCCTTTCGCAAACAGGGTGATTGGGGGACTCATCTCGAAGGAACGCGTCGAAGAACCCAAGCCGTGACACACGCTTTGGACCTCCGCTCCGAACCGAGCAAGCCGATTGGCTCGGTTTGTTGTGCCTCCGCGAGGACAGCTTCGCCATCCTTCACGATCCGACGTACCCGGTCAGTCCGCGGAACCCCCGGTGGGTCACGGCTTTGGTCAAGGTACGGAGGAACGAACGGAAGGCAAACTGGGCGCCCACGCCTCGATGAACGCCCGGAGTGGGGGCGGTCCGGACGGGCGCGAGTACACGCCGCGACACCGCGCAGGGCAGCGAGGCAGGATCCGGTGCCTGTTCTGCGGGACAGATTCGGCAACTGGACGGCGGCGGCTTCGAGACGGCGCTCGGAGGATGTGCGACGACAGGACAGGGACGACCTGGCGGTCGCCCCAGCCCTATGCGCGAAAACCCAGCGTCCGCGCTCAGCTCGTGGCGCTCGCAGGCGCTGAAGCCGTGAGCCTGGCGATGTGGGCGTGAAGCTCCGACTTGTAGCGCGCTGCCGCGTTCTTGTGGATGACACCTCTTCTCGCGGTGCGGTCGATGATCGGCTGCGCCTTCCCGAACGCCTCCGCAGCGGCTTCCGGGGTTTGGGCCTCCCGGACGGCCTTCATTACCGTCCGGAGACGCGACTTCCACTGACGGTTCCGCGCTCGCTCCCCACGACTTGTCTTGATCCTCTTGATGGCACTCTTGTGCGTCGCCACAATCGTCTCCTTGCCGGATGGTTCTCGGCGGCTTCGATTCCGCCCTTGGGGTGACTTGAACCATTAAGAGTACGCAACCGACCGCCGGCGGTCAATTCGCGCCCCTCGCAGCGTGCACAGAGGCCGCAGTCCGATGATCGCCAGCGGCAACCGGAACGCGCAGTCACGTGGATGCAAGGGCCACTTCGGCGGGATGGTCTTCGGCATCTGGCACGCGTATGCCGAACGGCGGCGCTCGTCGTCCACGTGTTCCCTGTGTACTATGAATGGAGACTGAAAGAGGTGGGTTCTCGGCGCGAGAGTGCCCGGGAACTCCATATATTCTGTACCGGGGTCCCACTCTTGCCTACCGTTGCCGAGACGGTCACGGGATTCCCACTCTTGCCGTGAGAGGTGTGCGCCCAGAGGATGGGTCCGCCACAGGGAGGAACCGGCACCTCACCGGTCGGCGGCCCGATCGGGGCGCGTGGGGAGGAGTTGCGCATGGCCCTGCTGTCGGGTGGGCATAGGCATGTCCTCTTCAATGTGCCCGCCTTCGCCAGTGTCCCGCTGGCGAACGGCACGCTTTGTGACGGGGTCTTCGTCGCCGACGACGTGGGCAGCGCCATCGGTAAGCGGTGCATCGGCTTCTTCGTCGGGTTTCATGACCAGTTTGACAAACCGCTCTACCGCGCGTGGAAGGAGCATGGCTTCGGCATGATCGACGTATACCTATTTCCGAGGGAGTTGACTCATGAGATGCGCGAAGCTCGTACACGCCCTCAGGGTGAGAAGGTTCAGTTCGGCGGTCGGTAGTCTCGCGTTGGCGTTCGTACTCGTCCGAGCCGCTGGCGCACAGGAGACGCAGGCGCGTGTGGAGGAGGGCTGGAAACCAGATTCGGAAGCGTCGTCCAGCGCTGGCGCACAGGAGGCGCAGGCGCGTGTGGGGGAGAGAGCGCCTCGCTTCTTCCTTCCACAACTGGAGGGGGGCGATTTCTATCTGCGCGATTACGCCGGACCCGATGACGAGATCCGCAACCGCCGGCGCGAGCGCCCGAAGGCGGTCGTCGTCCTGAGCTTCTTCGCAACCTGGTGCGTCCCGTGTCGGAAGGAGCTGCCGGAGTTGCAGAGGCTTAGTCGCGCATTTGAGGGCCAGCCAGTGGAGTGGAGACTCGTCGATGTTGGCGACCGCGCCGACTCGACCCGTTGGTTCCTTCGTCAGCTCGGCGTTGAGATGCCGGTCCTCATGGATCACTACAGGGTGGTTACGCAGTGGTACTGCACTACCCTCCCGACTCTCGTCGTCATCGACAGGGAAGGCGTTGTGCGATACCTGCACACGGGGTACGGCGAGGACGACTCGGGGGCGATGAGGCGCGCCGCCGCCGTCCTGAGCGACGCCCTCGGCGTCCCGATTCCCGCCGGATGGGAGATCGGAGCCGACGTCAGTGGCTCACCGGGGGACAGCAGTGCATCCGTCGAGAGGGAGGTGCGTTCGCCGGGCGCATCGCAATGAGGACGGAATTACATAATTCGTGTTATCCTTCGTTGGGATAGTGGTGTCGTCCTGCGAACGGCACCCTCAGCGTGATCCGCAAGACTCGCGAGGAGGACAAGATGATCTTCGTTACGCTCGCCAAAGTCGTCCCCGGCAAAGGGACGCAGTTTGTCGAGGCGCTCAGGTCAGGGGCCATGGGTCAGTCCCGGCTGCCCGAAGGGGTGAAAGCTCACTCCGCGTACATCACCTACGGGCAGTACGATCTCGTGCTCATCCTCGAAGCACGAGACCTGGGCGCTGCGAACCGAGCGCTCAAGCAGCTCATCACCACCGGGATCGTCACAACGGAAACCCTCGTCGGGCAAACAGTGAGCGAGTTCGTCTCGTGAGCGGAGCCGCGCTCAGAGATCGGTTTCCCGCGAGCGGCCCGAGGACGTGCCGGACGCTCTTCGTATCATGAACACCCCAAGGACGCCCACCGTGCCAATCAGGGCGACCAGCAGGCGCAGAGCGTCTCCTTGCACCCACGACCGGACCGCGATCGTCGGTAGGACCGCGACCGAAGCCGTGGCAAGCGCCCGGCAGAGAGCGCCCCACGGAAGGAGCCGGGACACGGGCATCTTGAGCGGCCTCGCCAGGACGATGAGGTAGTACAGTGTTTGGACCCATGTCGCTGTCGTCGTGGCGACGGCAGGGCCGATCGGACCGATGAGGGCGGCAAGTGCGACGCTCAGGCAGACGTTGAGTGTGAGGTCGAGGGCGGCTCCCCACAGCAGGAGCCGCGTCTCGTTCATCGCAAGGAACAGCACCGAGTAGACGGCGACCCGCAAAGGCAGCACGAGCAGGTAGACGCGGAACACCGGCAGGCCGTCCTCGAACCGTGAAGTGAACAGCAGTTGGAGCAGTTCCGGGGCCCACACCCACACCCAGAGCCAGAGCGGGAAGACGATCCACGCCGTCCTGCGAATCGCCGCATGCCAGACGGCGAGGAAGTCCTGTGTCCGACCGGCTGCCCAGTGCTCGCTCATTTCCGGCAGGATCGTCGAGACGATGGCACCGAAGAAGACGCTCATGAACGGCACTTCCCACGCCCCGGTGACGTACCATCCAAGCGTCCCGGCGCTGAACAGCAGCGCGACCACGGCCCGGTCAACTGATGCGGAGAGCATCGCAAGTAGGCGGTTGGCGGAAGCGGCAAAGCTCGTGCGCAGCAGGGGCCAGATGGCGGACGGCCACGCACAGAGCACCTGCCATGGGACGCCACTCCACTTCCAGAGCGCCACGAGGCGTGATACCCCGGCGAGTGCCAAGCAGAGGTAGACTGCATCCACCGTCGGATGGCGGAAGAGCACGAGGCTGCTCGCCGCCAGACCGCCAAGGGCAGCGGCGGCACCGATGATGCTCGCCCGGAGATGCCGTTCCTGGACGACGAGCACCGATTCCAGAGCTGCGGCGGGGATCGTTGCCGCGATGAGAAGGCCGGCTGCCGGAAGTGCGTGGGCGATGGCCTGATCGGGTAAGATCAGCCCGACACAGACGAACCCGACCCCGGCTAGAATCCCCAGCACGAGTGAGAAGGAGATACCTCTACGGAAAAGGTCGTCGCGCTGATGCGGCGTCATCCCGCCGCTTGCTTGCAGCAATCCGATGGGCAGTCCGAGGTCGAGGAGCGCGGCAAGCGTGAGCAGCAGGCGAATCTGGTGGAAACGGCCGAACTCCTCCGGCATCCACCATCGGACCAGCACGAGGTTGATGGCGAACTGCGCGAGGACCACCGTACCGCGCCCGACGCCGAGCGTGGCCGCCTTTCGGGTGAGATGTCCGATCCGCAAAGCGACCTCGTGCAGGTGTGGCCCAGTCGTCCCGGACGGCGCATTGCGGTCTCGACGAGCGCCGTCTTACCGTACTGTCGAAGGCTAGGCAGATGTGACTGCCCGGTCAGGCGGTCTTTCCCGCCATGTCTGTGGCGAAGAGGAGGAGCGTCCGCCGTGTCCGGACAGTGGCCCAACAACCGGGGAGAGCACAATGTCCGACGTGACCATCGACCCGCGATTCGCCGGGGAAGCGCCCGTCCGATCTGAGATCCCGACCATTCAAGGGGTCGTGATCGCTCAGGTCAAAGAGAACGTGGATGACCGGCAGAGGCTCTCGGTCTATCTCAAGGCATCCGACCCGTTCTTTCCGGGATTCGCGCAGAGCTACGTCACGATCACCCAGCGCGGCGTTGTGAAGGCGTGGCACTACCATCTCCAGCAGACCGACGTATGGTTCGTGCCGTCGGGGAAGATCAAGGTGGGGCTGTTCGATGCCCGGAAGAACTCGCCGACCTGCGGCGTGGCGAACGCCATTACCATGGGCGGAGGTAACAACGTCACGCTCGTCATACCCCCCGGCGTGTTTCACGGCTACCTCACCCTCACCGAGCAGAGCATCCTCATCAACACGACAAACCGGCCATACGACCCGCAGGACGAGTACCGCGCCCCGTGGGACGACCCGCGCCTCAACTTCGTCTGGGAGGTTGAGAACCGGTAGGCGAGGGGCATCAGGTTCAGCCCAGTCGCGCCTCGACGATGCCCAGGATGATCCCGTGCCGGAGCCGGACGCGGAACCGGTCGCGTTCGTTCACCTGCCGTGCGTCGGTTATGACCTGACCATTCGTGTCATGCTCGCAGACCGCGTACCCTCGACTGAGAATCTTGAGCGGGCTGAGCGCGTCGAGCCGCGCGGTCAGTTCCCGAAATCGCCCGACGCGGTGCGCGACGATGCGTTCGGCCTTCCTCCCGACGATCTCCGTGAGGCGGTCAATGTCCTGCGAAGAGCGGTCGACACGATCCCGAAGCCTCCGTACCACTTCCGGGTTCCACGCGTCACGCAGCCGATCTGCCGCCTCCTGGATCCGCTCGTTCAGGCGGGAGACCAGTTCCCGGTGCAACGCGACGACGTGGTTCCGGGTTTCCTGGACGCTTGGCACCACCATCTCGGCGGCGGCTGATGGCGTCGGCGCGCGCACGTCGGCGGCGAAGTCGGCGAGGGTGAAGTCGATCTCGTGGCCCACCGCCGAGATGACGGGAATCTTCGACGCGGCAATCGCCCGAACCACCGGCTCTTCGTTGAACGCCCAGAGGTCCTCTAACGACCCGCCTCCGCGCCCGACGATCAGCACTTGGGCCTCCCCGTGCTTGTTCAGTTCACCGATCGCCGCGACGATGTCCTGGGCCGCCTCCGCGCCCTGCACCACGGTCGGTCGGATGATGAGCCGCGTCGTCGGCATTCGGCGGCTCACGACGGTGATGATGTCCCGAACTGCCGCACCCGTCCCGGAGGTGACGATGCCGACGACGGACGGCCATTCGGGGATCGGGCGTTTCCGCAATGGGTCGAACAAGCCCTCGGCGGCCAGTTTCGCCTTCAATTCCTCGAACGCCTGCTGGAGCGCGCCGATTCCTGCGGGCTGGAGATAGCCGACGACAAGTTGGTACTGGCCGCGCGCCTCGTAGACACTGAGCGTCCCGCGGGCGAGCACCTGCATCCCGTCCTGCGGAGTGAACGAAACCCGCACCGCCGTGGCGCGCCACATGACGCACTGAAGCTGCGCCTCCGCGTCCCTCAGCGTGAAGTAACAGTGGCCTGACGGCTGCCTGCGGAAGTTCGACACCTCGCCGACGATCCAGACGACGCCGAACGACGTGTCGATGAGTTGCTTGATCCGCGCCGTAATCTCGCTGACGGTGAGTGCGCTCTGGAATTCGGTCGGCTGCATGTGCGAGTCCTGCCCGCTTGGTCCAATCACCTCAGCCTTGCTCGTCAATGAAGTTCGTTTGCTGCGCCCCTTCGGCCGGTACGTGCTTCGGAGCCCTCTTGAACGTCACGTCGACGCCCTCGGTTGCCGGGCAATCGATCTTCTTCCCGGTGAGGAGCTCCGCCAGCGTCAGAATCTGAATGCGCGGGTGACGACCCCACGGCGATTCGTAGAACCCCGCGCTCGCCGCCTCCGACCGCATCGGCCCGGTCGGCTCCTGCATCGTGATGAGCACGCCGATCGCCGCGCCTTCCCGCTCCACCACGCCGCGGAGATCGCGCACGTGCGCGGCCTGCGTCTTGCCCGCCTTCACGCTCAGCATGATGCTGGCGTAGTTGCCCTTCACGTTCGGGTCGTAGAACCGCCGCCGACCGTCGATGCCCCGGTCGGCTCCCTTCTTTTCCTCCACGGGTCGCGCGCCGACGAGGCCGAGCGCCCAGTACTGGAAGTGGAACGCGTTCTCCGCGGCCAGCTTCTCCGCGTCCTGCACCGTGGTCGGTTCGCCAACCACCTGGTATTCGACGTTGTCGAACGTGCTGGCGAGGCGGTACTTGATGAGGTTCGTCGCGAGCGGCGTAATGTCGATGCCGATCCAGCGGCGGTTGAGCCTTTGTGCCGCGACGATGGCGGTCCCGCAGCCGCAGAACGGGTCGAGCACCACGTCGCCCTCGTTGCTTGACGCCGAGATGATACGTTCGAGAAGCGCCTCCGGCTTCTGCGTTTGATAGCCGAGGCGTTCTCGAGCCTGGGAATTGATGGGAGGTATGTCCGTCCAAATGCTCTGAACAGCGACGCCCTCTAGTTCATCCAGGTACCGTTTGATGCGTATTCCACCCCGCTTCGTGAAATGAAGCCGATCGTGGGAGTCGAGTCGCCTCATAGTCTCCGAGGGAACCCGCCAAAGGGAGTGAACGCCTTTGTACTCGTACTCATATCCGCCGCCGGACAGTCCCTTTGCTGTGAGGTTGTCGTCCGTCCAGAGCCTTCCATCAGGATCTTCGTGGCGGAATCGCGAGAGATACTCCGCTTCATGGGCCGCACGTAGCTGGTTCCAAGTCCATTTAGGTCCCTTGGTGTAGAATAGCACGCGGTCTCCATTCTGACCATAACGGCCCGCATCGCTATGTGCACCAGTTCGTTTCCACACCACCTCGTTCCGAAACATTTCCTTCCCAAACACCGCGTCCATGAGCACCTTGAGGTAGTGGCTGGCGGTGGGGTCGCAGTGGAGGTAGATGCTCCCGGTGGGCTTGAGGACGCGGCGCAGCTCGACGAGCCGCGGAGCCATCATGGCGAGGTATGCGAGCATGTCGTTTCCGCCGAGAAGCCTATGAAACGCCTCCATCGCATCGGCGACCTTCCCGCCACGTCGCATGACGTCGTCGTACGCCCGGGCGGCGGCTTCGTCCCAGTGCCACGTATCGTCGAACGCCTTGATCTGGGACGCCGAGTCGGTGCCGTTCTTCTCGGCGAACAGGACGTTGTACGTCGCGTTCGAGTTGAACGGCGGATCGAGGTAGACGAGGTCCACCGATTCCTCGGCGACGTAGCGGCCGAGGATGTCGAGGTTGTCACCGTAGTACAGGACGTTGTCGGGCATCTCGTATCCTCGCGTGGTGAGGGTTCTTAGCTGCCGCCTCGCTTCGACCGCAATTTCGCCGCCCTCAACGTGTTCTCCAGGAGGATCGCCACCGTCATCGGACCGACGCCGACACCGTTCGGCAAGACTGGGGCAACGTCAACCCGTCAACGGGATTTCCGTTCGGTCGTGGTGCGATTCGCTGACGACTACGAGCTTCCCGCCGTCGTACACCGGCAATTGCTCGTTGGCGTTCAACAGCTCGATCCCGTATACGGTCCCGTCAGGCGCGATATCCACGTTCAGCGAATCGCTGACGCGAATGGTTTCGACTTCCTCGGTCTTGTCGCGGAAACGCAGGTACGCGATGTTGTATCGCGAGTCATAACTGAGTCTCATTGAGCCGCTCCCTCCGGGATTCAGAAGAACCGGACGATCACCGTAATCACAAGGATACGATTTTCCTCTTCGACGGCGATGGCTTCGACCTGTTTCGTATCGTATGTCCGGTTTCCCCATCGGCCCTGGAAGGGGAAGTTCCGTCGGAAACCCACTCGTCCATATTTCGCGGGGACCCTCTCCCCGTACAATACGGTCGCCATGACCTCATTCTCGTTCGTCCCTCGCTCAAGAATTACGTTCGCGGGCGTGGCGATGTATCGCTACCTCCATGGTTGCGCCTTTTCGCGTTCCCTCCTCAACCCCGCCGCCGTGAGCGTGTTCTGCATGAGCATGGCAATCGTCATCGGCCCGACGCCGCCGGGCACGGGGGTGATCCAGCCGGCGACCTCTTTCACCGCGTCGAAGTCCACGTCCCCGACGAACCGCTTGCCCGTCTTCGCCGTCGGGTCGTCGATGAGGTTCATGCCCACGTCGATGACCGCCGCGCCGGGCTTCACCATGTCCCCCGTGATTGTCTTCGGGCGACCGGCGGCGGCGATCAGGATATCCGCCTGGCGGGTGAAGTGTCCGAGGTCGCTCGTCCCGGTGTGGCAGACGGTGACGGTGGCGTTCGCGCCGTCCCGCTTCTGGAGGAGGATATTCACCATCGGCTTGCCGACGATGTTCGAGCGCCCGACGACGACGGCGTGCTTGCCCTTCGGGTCGACGCCGCTTCTCAGGAGAAGCTGCTGCACCCCGGCGGGCGTGCAGGGCTGGAAGCGTGGGTTCCCGGCGACAAGGAGACCGACGTTCTCCGGATGGAAGCAGTCCACGTCCTTCCACGGCGAGATGGCGAGGATGATCGCGTGCTCGTCGATCTGCTTCGGCAGAGGTGACTGGACGAGGATGCCGTCAACGTCGTCGTCGCGGTTGAGCTTCCTTACGAGATGGAGCAGTTCCTCCTGGCTCGTCGTCGTCGGAAGGTGGTGGAGCGTCGAACGAAGACCCGATTCCTCGCACGCACGCTGCTTGTTCCGAACGTAGAGCGCCGAGGCGGGGTCGTCGCCGACGAGCACCGCGTGAAGGTGCGGCGAGGGGGAAACGGATGCGATCTTCTCCCTCACTTCCGCGCGTATGTCCGCGGCAATCGCCTTGCCGTCGATGATCCGTGCAGCCATCAGTCGGAATCCTCCTCGTCGGAGAGCCTTTCCCCGGTGTGCCCACGGCCGAGGGGCAGCCTCAGCCGTTCTATCGAGACGGCGTGACCGGAGGTCATGTCGATCTCCACGATGACGCCGCACAAATGCACATCGTTCTTCGCCGGTTCGAGCCGTACGGGAAGGCCGGTGAGCATCCGCTGGACCGAGCTCTCAATCTCCATCCCGATGACCGATTCAAACGGGCCGGTCATCCCCACGTCGGTGATGTACGCCGTCCCACCCGGCAGGACGCGTTCGTCGGCGGTCTGCACGTGCGTATGCGTTCCGATGACGGCAGCGACCTCGCCGTCGAGGTACCACCCCATGGCGAGCTTCTCCGCTGTCGCTTCCGCGTGGAAATCGACGATGATCGCGACGGTCTCCGACCGAAGCCGTTCGATCTCCCGCTTCGCGCTGCGGAAGGGGCAGTCGATCACCTTGAGGAACACGCGCCCCTGGAGGTTGAGCACGCCCAGTGGCTCGCCGTGCGCGGTCCGGACAACGCCCGAACCGAGTCCGGAGACGCCGGGCGGGTAGTTGGCGGGGCGCAGGATACGTCCCTCCTCGATGAGGGGGACCCCCTCCTTCTTATCCCACGCGTGGTTGCCGGTCGTGATCACGTCCACACCCATGCGGAAGAGCTGTTCCGCCGTCTTGTCGGTAATGCCGCAGCCAGCGGCGGCGTTTTCGCCGTTGGCAATCACCAGGTCGATCTTCCGTTCCTCGCGCAGCTTCGGCGCCCACCATGCAACCGCCCGCCGCCCCGGTCTGCCGACGATGTCGCCGATGAAGAGAACACGCATGTATGCCTGCTTTCCAGCGCCGTCGTTCTCCCTCGTCCCCACGAACTCTTCGAGTGCGCAGACCTTCCCCCAGTGGGGGAAGGAAGACTGCCGGCCCAAGACGGCGCTTACTCCCCTCTCCCCATGGGAGAGGGGTCCGGGGGTGAGG
>Ga0315282_10011166_pt1 | contig 13964 bp, 13 predicted proteins | sample YL17G07_20_MG_FD_203693 | JGI IMG/M metagenome (GOLD analysis project Ga0315282, IMG submission 203693) | Sediment microbial communities from Yellowstone Lake, YNP, Wyoming, USA - YL17G07_20 | ecosystem: Environmental > Aquatic > Freshwater > Lake > Sediment | place: USA: Wyoming | collected... | reverse complement strand
CGCTGGAACAGATGCTGGAGCTGGGCGTGGCGTTTTCGCTGGGGCGCGTGCCCTCCTCCTCCGCCCGCTCCTTCGCCCTGCTGACCAACGCCGGCGGCCCCGGCGTGCTGGCCACCGATGAAGCCGTCTCGGCCGGCATGCGGCTGGCCCAGTTGCGGCCGGAAACCACCGAGCAGCTTCAGGCTTGCGCGCCGCGGGGGGCCAGCGTGCGCAATCCGGTCGATCTGTTGCCGCTGGGCGACGATGCCACCTACCTGTGCTGCGCCGAAAAACTGCTCTCCGACGCGGGCGTGGAACAGTTGCTGGTCATCAAGGTCAGCCCGCCTCTGGGCAGTGCCGGCCCGGGGTTGCTGGACGGGCTGGCAGCGCTCGGCGAGAAACACGGGAAGCCGGTTCTGGCCTCCCTGCCGATGTCACAAAGGAATCCGGAATGGCAGGCGGCGCGCGACATCCCCGCATTCTGGTTTCCGGAAGCGGCCGCCAGGGCCGCGGTGGCGCTGACCCGCTATGCGGAACTGCGGCAGCGGATGGCGCGGCGCAGTGGCACAGGCATCCCTGCCTGTGCCCGTGGAACGCAGGCAGGGCTGCCTGTGCCGTCGGCGGCCGATGAGTTGTTCCGCCTGCTGGCTGCCTATGGCATTGGCTCGCCTCCCTTTGCCAGAGTGAACACGCCGGCTGAAGCCGCGGCCTTTGCCGAACAGGTTGGCTTCCCGGTGGCCCTGAAAACGCTCGATCCGGAGATCGTCCACAAGACCGAGGCCGGCGGCGTGGTCCTGGACATCGGCAGCCCTGAGGCGCTCACCCGGGCCTTCGCCGCCATCCCGTCGGCCGGCCGGCATGGCGCGTTGGTCCAGAAATTCGTTCGCGGCCAGCATCGGGAAGTGCTGGCCGGGTTCCTGCGCGACCCGCGGCTGGGGCCGTTGCTGGCTTTCGGGCTGGGAGGTATCGCGGTGGAGGTCCTGGCCCAGGTCGCCTACCTGGCACTGCCCGCGGCGCCCGACGAGGTTGAGGAGCTGATCGATTCCGTCCCCGCTTCCGTGCTTCTGGGGCCATTCCGGGGAAAGCCTCCGGCGGATCGCGCCCGGCTGGTGGAAGCGCTGCTGCGCCTCGGCCAAATCGGGCTCGATCATCCCCAGATCGCGGCCATCGAAGTGAACCCGCTGCTTGCCGCCATCGCCTCCGAAGAGATTCTGGCCGTGGACGTGCGCCTGGTGTTGGGCGGTGATGACTGAGGCACCTGCAAAACCTGATTGCTGCCCTTTTCCGTAGCCCAGGCCTTCAGGCCTGGGATCGAAAGCCAAACATTCGCCCTTCCAGGGGGCTTGCCGGTGCCCGCCTTCAGGCCCCGCGGGCTAAAGCCATTCGCCAAGCCCCGTGAACGGGGCTGCATTTGCGCTGTGCCCACGACCCAGGCCTGAAGGCCTGGGCTACGGAAAAGGGTGCCGCCGCTGAGTGTTGCGCGCTGGCAACTGAAACCGTCTGCTCAGGGGTCAGGCCGCTGTAGCCAGGCGGCTGCGGGATTCAGAATCCGCGTTCATCCGGGTCCGGGCGTGGTGAATTACTTGCCGGGCTTGATGAGGGGGACAAAGGCAACCGGGAGAACAGATCGGACTTTCAAGCGACCGCTCTCGTCTTTCGTGGCAAGCTGCAATTCCTGGAAGCCCGCCGGGCCGACTGGAATGATGAGCCGGCCGCCGGGCTTCAGTTGCTGAACCAGGGCCGGGGGGATCTCGAGCGGGGCGGCAGTGACCATAATCAGGTCGTAGGGGGCATGGTCGGGCCAGCCGGCGTAACCGTCTCCCTGCTTCACTTCAACATTGCGATAGCCGAGCTTCTGTAGCCGCTCGGCCGCGGTGCGGGCCAGTTCGGGGAGCAATTCGATGGTGTAAACCTTGGAGACCAGCAACGAGAGCACCGCCGCCTGGTAGCCCGAGCCGGTGCCGACTTCCAGCGCCACGTGGGACTTCTCCGGCCGCAATTGCTCGGTCATGAAGGCCACGATGTACGGCTGGGAAATGGTCTGGCCGGAGGCGGTGGGCAGCGGCGTGTCGTCGTAGGCGTTGTCGGCCAGCGGCGGCGGCACGAACAAGTGGCGCGGGACGCGGCGCATGGCCTCTAGCACGCGCCGGTCTTTCACCCCGCGCTCCTCGATCTGCTGCTTCACCATCCGCTCCCGCGCCTGTTGGGGCGGTTCCGCGCGTTGCGCGCAGGCCTGGATTGACAGGGAGAGGAGCAACGCCGGAATAGCGTGCGCCCAGCGAACGCGGCGAGCCATAGGCACCTCCGGTGGCAGGTGGCGGGCGGCCGGGGGGCTGCGCCTTATCTGCCACCTGCCACCTATTCATAGCGCAGGCAGACAATGGGATCAAGCTTGGCCGCCCGGTTGGCGGGATAGATGCCAAAGAACAGGCCGATGGAAACAGAGATTAGGAAACCCAGCGAGACCCACAACAGGGATACTTCGGCGGGGAGCGAGGGCGCCAGCCTGCGCACCGTCCAGGCGGTCGCCGTTCCCACCATGATGCCCAGCACGCCGCCGCAACTGGTGAGCGTGACGGCCTCGATCAAGAACTGCGCGCGGATGTCCTGTCGCCGTGCCCCAACGGCCTTACGCACCCCGATCTCCTGCGTTCTCTCGGTGACCGAAATCAGCATGATGTTCATCACCCCGATGCCGCCTACCAGCAGGCCGATGGAGCTGATCACGGCGGTCAGGAGCACCAGCGCGCCCGTCAACTGGTTCCACAGGTCGGTGAAGAAATCGGGGGTGGCCACGTCAAAATCGTTGGGGGCGCGGGGCGGAACGCGGCGCAGCCGGCGCAGGATATCGATCACTTCGTCCTCCGCCTTGGGAATGAGCAGCGGATCGCGGACGCTGACGGCGATGAAGTGCTCCTTGCTTGCGGGATAGAGCTTGTGGAACGTGGAATAGGGGATGATGACGAAGCGGTCCACGCCCCCTCCCCCGAACAACCCCGGATCTTTGTCGAAGACGCCGATCACTTCGAAGCGCTGCCCGTTGAGAGTCACTTCGCGCCCCACCGGATCGACGGCCGGAAACAAGGAACCGGCCACACCGGCGCCCAGCACGCAGACGAAGCGCGAGTGATCGAGGTCGAAATGCGAGATGAAGCGGCCGTCGCTCACGCTGAACAACGGAATGGCGTCGGCGTATTCGGGATCCACGCCGCGGAGAAACGGGTTGTCGACGCGCTCGCGGCCGGCGCGAACCTCATTCGTCTCGTTGTTGATGAAGATAATGCGCGTTCCGAAGGCGGTGGCGTACTCGCAGCTTCGGCACTGCTCGCGGATCACGCGCGCGTCGTCGTAGCGGAAATACTTGCGCAGGCGGATCTCTTCCGGCAGGCGCCCGAAATTGGCGAAGGGCAGCCGGCTGACGAAGAAGACCCGCGAGCCGAGCGACTCCACGCGGCTGGCCACGTGGCGGTTCAGCCCGTGGATGATGGCCGCCACGGCGATGACCGAGGTGACGCCCACCACGATGCCCAGCAGCGTGAGCGCGGACCGGCCCTTGCGGGAGCGCAGCGTCTGGAACGCCACCAGGAAGTTTTCTTTAAGCTCGTCGCGCGTCATCCGTCAGCGTCCAGAGTCCCGGGCCGCGTTTCTATTCCGATCGCAACGCCGTCACGGGATCCAGCCGGGCCGCCCGGCCGGCCGGGTAGATGCCGAAGAACAGCCCGATGGTGGAAGCCAGCGCCACCCCCAGGACCGCCACCCACAGCCGAACCTCGGCCGGGAAGCTGGTGAGATACTTCAGCGCCGTGGCGGCGGCGAAGCCCAGCAGCACGCCGGCCAGGCCGCCGATCAGGCAGGCCAACAAGGCCTCGGCCAGGAACTGCCGCAGGATGTCGGCCCGGCGCGCACCGCAGGCCCGCCGCACTCCGATTTCCTTGGTCCGCTCCGTGACCGACACCAGCATGATGTTCATGATTACGATCCCGCCCACCACCGCCGCGATCGAAGAAATCAGGACGAACACCAGGAAGAAGGCAGAGCTGATCGAATGCCACAAATCGAGATAGGAATCGGGGGTGGCGATGTAGAAATCGTCCTTCTGGCCGGGCAGCAGGTGCCGGCGGGCACGCAGATAAACGCGGACCTCGTCCTGGGCCGACTGGAAATCCGCCTCGCCGGCCGTGCGGATCTGCAGCAGCAGGCTGCGGCGCGGGCCCCAAAGCTTCAAGAACAAGGGCAGTGGCAGAATCAGGTAGTTGTCCTGGTCCTGGCCCAGCACCGAGCCGATCTTTTCCATGGTGCCGACTACGCGCAATTCCCGCGGGCCCAGCCGCACCAGCCTGTCGATGGGATCAACGCCGGCGAACAATTTCTCGGCCAGCGTGGAACCCAGCAGGCAAACCGGCGCGGCCTGCTGCTCCTCGAAGGCGGTGAGGAAGCGGCCGCGCTCCACGTTGCGCGTGCCGATGTAAGCCATGTTCGCCGTCTGCCCCAGAATCGCGACATCGGTCACTTCCCGGTCGCGGTAGCGCACGCGGGCCGGGGTCTGCACCTGCGCGCCGACCGCGGAGCAGTGTGCGCATCGCTGGGCCAGGAACTCCATGTCTGCCGGGGTGATGTCGCGGTTGCGCCGGGCCTTCAGGAACTCCTCGAAATCGGAGATGACGATGGGAGTCTTGGCGACCTGGAAGACGTCGATCCCCAGGTTCGCGATCTTGTCCTTGACGTAGGCATTGGCCCCCTGGATCAGCGTCATGACGGTGATGAGCGTCGCCACCCCCATGACCAGGCCGAGGACGGTAAGGAAGGAGCGGAGGCGGTGCGCCCGCAGGGCTGCCCAGGCCAACCTCCAGAGATCGGGGAACTGCATCGGTCGATTATATAGGCTGTAGGCTGCAGCCTGTGGGCGGTGGGCTGAAACCTGAGAAGCGGTGGAAAAATCGCCCGGCCAACGGCAGCGGTGCAGGTAGCAGGAAACCGGCGGCGTTACTTCTTTGCCGGCTCGGGGCCGAGCGCCTTCTCCAGGGCCTGGCGGGCCTCGGCCGCCAGTTCAAACGGGTCGCGGTCCCAGTATTCGGGCCGCGGGGCCTTGACGGAGGCCAGCCGCTCGAAGCCCATGGATGTCAACTCCTGCCAGATTTTGCGGATGGGAACCACGCCGGCGCCGGGCAGCAGGCGGTGCTGCTGGCTCTGCAGTTTCGGCAGCGGCAGGTTCTCGCAATCACCAACCTGAAACCCGAACAACTTCGAGGCCTTCAGGCGGCGGAACGAAGCCATCGAACTGCCGCCGGCATGGAAGTGGAAGGAGTCCAGAACCAGGCCGACATCGGGCCGGTCCAATTCCGAAATGATCTCCCAGGCCAGCTCCAGAGTGCGCACCGAGCAGGAAGGATAGGACTGGAACTGGAAGCCAAGCTTGAGGCCGTCGCCGGAAGCGATGTCCGCCAGCGCTTCCAGCACGCTGATGGACTCGTCCTTGACCTCGCCATCGGCGGCGCCGGCCGGACGCGCGCCCGGTCCGCTGACGATGAATTCACAGCCCAGTTCGCCGGCCAGGCGCGAGATGTCGCGGTACTCGCGCTCGATCCGCTCCCATTGCTCCCCGGCATACGTGACGCGGTCGACCGAACCGATGGAGAGAGGCCGCAACTTGGCCGCCGCCAGCATCTCGCTCACTTCGGCCGGCGAGCCCCCACCCTCCAGGTATTTCCGGAGCTTGGTGATATTCAGCTCGATGAACGAGTAGCCGGCCTTCTGCGCCGCCTGAATGTCGGTGGCCAGATCGGCCTTCATGGCCGTGGCCCCGTTCCAACCCAGCAGCATGTTCCTCCTCTTGACGCCAGTTCCAGGTCTGAAGTCCCAGGTTGCACGCTAAGAGTGCCAGGCCGCGACGTTCGGGCGTGGGGTTTGCGGAGCATCCACAGCCCAAAGCCCGCAACCTGGAACGCGCGCGCATAGCACCGGCCTGCAAAGTCGGCCATTCGATGTCAGAAGCCCCGGATTCACCGCCGTGGTGCGACGACCGCTCATTTGGAGATGACAAAGTCCCGCGTGAAGAACAACGCGCCCTTGTCCTCAAAGAAGACGATTCGGAGATTGGACGCCGTCGGAGGAATGCTGGGCAAGACGATCCGGGCCGTGGCCCGGCCGGACGACATCGGGGCAGCCGTGTAACCGAGGCGGCGAGACACGGTTGGGTCCGTCATCCAGGCGCCCAGGTAGACGGACCGGGCATGGGTGGTGACCAGGTTGTACTCGACCTCCACGGTCCACTGCCCGGATTCATAACTGGTGCGCAGCAACCGCAGTTCATCTTGCAGTGCCGCTTTAATTCCTTGTCCTGAGGACCCGCCAACCTGCGACGATTGCAGCGATGCGGGGATGGAAGGCGCGGCCCGGCGGACTGGGCCGGACACGCGGCCCGCCGCCAAGTCGTCGCTGGTGAACACGCGGCGGCTTTGCTCAGCCTGCGCCGGCCCGGCGGGCGCGGCGGCAGTTGCCGCCCCGGAAGCGGCCGGCTTGCCGGCCGCGGTTTTGGCAGCCGCGCCGCCCTTGGCCCCCTTGGCGGCCGCCTGCTCGCGGGCCGGCGGAACGGTCGGGCGGGCAGCAGCCTGTGCGGCCGGCCGGTCCTCGGGAATCTGCGACAGGAGGGCGCTGGCCTCTTTCGCGGACTTGGTGTTGGGATACTTCTGCGCCAACTGCTGCAGGGCATCGCGGGCCGGCGCGGTCTGCTTGCGCTCAAGCAGGCTCAGCGCGCTCTTGAACTGAGCTTCGGCGGCCACTTCCTCGCTCGTTGCCTGCCGCACGGCCTCGGCCGCCGGCGGGGCTACCGGCGCCGGGGCGCTCGGCTCCGCCTGCCGGGGCGTTGGGGCCGTCGGTTTTCCGGCGCCCCCAACGTTCAGCTTGAGCGGCGATTGGCCGGGGCGGGCCTTCAACATCCAAAGGCCGCCGAGCAAGCCGATGGCCATGAGCCCGGCGATGATGGCGCCGCTGCGTTTCGTGATCTTCGGAGTGAGACGAGCCGGCGGTCCCAAGGAAGGAGGCTGAGGGCTGAGTGCCTCCGGCGCGTCCCGTGGAGTGGACGGCGCCAGGGCAGCCGGGGCGTCCCCGGCCGCCGAGGCCGGCGGCGCCGCAGCCGGCTGCTGTTCGGCCGGCGCGGTCCCGGACGGCGTCGCCTCGGAAACCGACGGCGCGGGAGCGCCGGCCAGTTCCGCCAGGCAACACTCGCACCGCACAGCCTGATTCTTATTCGTGAATCCGCAGCGCGGACAGGTTATTTCCATCGAAGTGGCGGCCCGCCGCGGGCCTTGTGCGGCCCCGGCCGCGGCCCTCCCAAGCCGCCACAGTATACCTCAGTCCGGACGCAGATGATTTTCTTATCTGCGTTGCCAGGCGCCCAAGAGCCGCCCCCTACAGGGCGCAGGCGTGCCGGGCGCCGCGGGCCGTCGAGCCCAGATAAGCCCGCGGCGGGTAGGGGCTGTAGGGCTGCATGAGGGCCAACTCCCGCCCCGCCCGCTCCTCGATCTCGGCCACCATGTCGTACAGCACGGAGCGCGACATCGACAGCCTGCGGGCCACCAGGTCGGTGGCCGCGCCCAGGACGTGACACAGGCGGAAGACGCGATACAGTTGCGGCGAGAGCACCCGCCGGGCCGCGGCCTCAAAATCGGCGCAGTAGTCCTCGTTGCGGCGAATCCACATCAGGTGGCGCTCCACGCCGCGGCGGTTTTCCCGGAAGGTGACCAGCCGGGCAAAGGCGTCGGCCTCCGCGCACACCCGGAAGCGTCGGTAACAAACCTGAAAGACCCGGCGGCACACGCAGGCGCAGGGCTCGCCGCTTGCGAGACCGCTGCCGCCGCACCCACGGCAATCATAGCGGGCCAGTTCGGCCGCGCCTTCGGGCGTCCAGTTCATGGGGCTGCCTCCTGGCCGGCCCGCGCGCCGAGTTGGGCCGCGGGCCGCGGACCAAGCTGTCCAATGATGATATCTACACGGAATACATCCATGACTGAAGTGATATCATTCATCGAAATCACAAGTCAAGACAAAAATGCCAAATAGAAATAACGACAGCGGGCCTCGCAACTTCCGCCTTGACAGGGCTATTTCAGCCTGCTATGTATAACAAACGATGAAGCTTGCCGACATTGAAGAGCGTCTGCTCGACAACCTCCGCGCCCGGGTCAAGCGGCGCGAGATCAGCGAGCGCCGCCTGGCTCTGCAGGCCGGTTTTTCCCAGCCGCACATCCACAACGTTTTGAAGGGCGCGCGCCAGCTCACCACCGACGTGGCCGACCGCCTCATGGAGCGGCTCGGCCTGGACCTCGAGAGCCTGTTCGAAACCAGCGAACTGGAGCGCGTGCTGCCGCACCGCGAGTTCAAGGACTCCGTCTTCCGGGAAGTGCCGATGCTGAAAGGCCGCATCGCCGCCGGCCAGCCCTTCCCCGTGGATGCGCGCTACGCGGGCACGCGGGCCTTCACCGCCGAGTTTTTGAAGCAGTTCGTGCGGCCGGTGCTGGTGAAGATCGGAGCGGCCGAGGTTTCCATGCTGCCCACCGTCCAGCCCAACGACCTGCTGCTGATCGATCAGAACGAGGAGAAGCGCCGACACCCGGTCTTCAGCAGGATTTATGCCTTGAACCTGGAAGAGGGCGGGACCACCAAGCACTGCGAAGTGGTCAATGGGGAACTGGTCATCGTCCCGGAGAACATGCAGCAGCGTGGGTTTTCGCCGCGCACCATTTCGCTGGAGGAACGTAACATCCTGGACATTGTGCGCGGGGTGGTTGTTTGGATCGGTCGCGAACTGTAGGTCCTGGTGGCGTCGGTCGCGACAGAAACTGGAAGAAGCCGGTGACCCCAGAAGAGTTGTCACAATCGGAATTGCCGGAGAAACTGAGGGCCCGCCTACGGGTCCTGGACCAGCGCAGCCCTTGGGAAACGACTCTGGCCGTGGCGCTGATAGCCGCGGAGCTGGCCATGGTGGCCACAGCCCTGTTGGCGCCCAAGGAGTTCCGCGTCAGCCTGGCGGCCCCCGGCGCGGTGTTCTTCGCGGCCCTGGTGCTGGTGCTGCTGTTTGCCTGGCTGCTGGAGAGCCGCGGCAAGCAGGCGCGCATCACCGACATCCGTCTCATGGCGGAAACGCTGCAGCGCTACCTGCGGACCGAGCAGGCGCTGCGCGATCCGCTGACCGGCGCCTACAATCGCGCGGCGCTGCAGGAGATGTCGGAGCGGTACATCAGCCGGGCACGGCGCAACAGCCTACCGCTGGCACTGGCGGTGCTGGACCTGGACGCGTTTCACAACCTCAACAACCAGTACGGCCACGCGGCCGGCGACGCCGCGCTGGTGGACTTTGCCGGGATCATGCACCAGTCAACCCGCGGCTCCGACGTTGTGGCGCGCTACGGCGGGGACGAGTTTGTGATCGTGCTCCCGGAGACCACCCTGCCCGGCAGCGACGCGGTGATCCGGCGAATTCGCCACAGGCTCGACGAGCGCAACGCGGCGCCGGAAATCACCAGAATTCCCCTGGCATTTACCGCCGGGACGGCCGAGCTGCAAAGCGGAATGGACTTCCACAGCCTCTTCGGAGAGGCCGACGGCAGGCTGCTCAAGGCCAAGGGGGATCACGGCGCCGGCGCGCGTTAGCCGGAAGGCAACAGGCAGAAGGCCGCGCCGCCGGCCTATCAACGACTGCCTACTGCTTACTGCCTACTGGTTTTCTGCCACCGTGGCAAGCGCCTGAACGTACTCGTCCCGCCGGCCCTTCTGATCCAGCCCCATCTCTTTATCCACTGCCTGGCTGATATTCATGGAGCAGAATTTCGGCCCGCACATGGCGCAGAAGTGGGCCTGCTTGTAGGATTCGTCGGCCAGCGTCTGGTCATGCATGTCGCGGGCGCGCTCGGGGTCCAGCGCCAGCTCGAACTGGCGATTCCAGTCGAACAGGAAGCGGGCATGGCTGAGGGCGTCGTCGCGATCGCGGGCGCCCGGACGGCGGCGGGCGATGTCGGCGGCGTGGGCCGCGATCTTGTAGGCGATGATGCCTTGTCGCACGTCCTCGGCGTCGGGCAGGCCCAGGTGTTCCTTGGGAGTCACATAGCACAGCATCGAGGCGCCATACCAGCCGATCATGGCGGCGCCGATGGCCGAGGTGATGTGGTCATAGCCGGGCGCGATGTCGGTGACCAGCGGACCCAGCGTGTAGAAGGGCGCCTGGTGGCACATCTCCTCTTCCTTGCGGACCTGCAGCTCGATCTGGTCCATGGGAATGTGCCCGGGGCCCTCGATCATCACCTGCACGTCGTGCTTCCAGGCTACCTCCGTCAGCTCGCCCAGCGTCTTCAGCTCCGCGAACTGCGCCTCGTCGCTGGCATCGGCCAGGCTGCCGGGTCGCAGGCCGTCGCCCAGCGAGAAACAGACATCCCGCTTGCGGAAGATGCGGCAGATGTCCTCGAAGCGCTCGTAGAGCGGGTTTTCGCGGTTGTTGGCCACCATCCACTGGGCCATGATAGCGCCGCCCCGGCTGACGATGCCGGTGACGCGCTTCTGCGTCAGGGGAACATGTCGGCGCAGCACCCCGGCGTGGATGGTCATGTAATCGACGCCCTGCTCGGCCTGCTCCTCGATCACTTCCAGCAGGATCTCCGCCGTCAGGTCCTCGACCCGGCGCACGCGGGTCAGCGCTTCGTACACCGGGACCGTCCCGATCGGCACCGCGGCGTCGCCAAGAATGGCCTGGCGAATGGCGCGGATTTCGCCGCCCGTGGACAGGTCCATCACCGTGTCGGCGCCGTAGCGCACCGCCACGCGGAGCTTCTCCAGTTCCTGCTCGATGTTGGAGGTAACCGAGGAATTGCCGATATTGGCGTTGATCTTGCAGGTGGCCGCCACCCCGATGCCCATGGGGGCCAGGTTGGGGTGGTGGATGTTGGCGGGGATCACCAGGCGCCCGCGCGCCACCTCCTCCCGCACCGTGTCGGGCTGGAGCCGTTCCCGCCGCGCCACATACGCCATCTCCTCGGTCAGCAAGCCCTGCCGGGCGTAATGCATCTGCGTCACGCAGTCATGTCCGATCCGCTGCTTCACCCATTCGCTGCGCATGATCACTCCAGGTTCCAGGTTCCAGGTTCCAGGTTCCAGGTCAGAGCCGTCCAACCGGGAACCCAGAACATGAAAAATGGAGCCGCCTCAATTCGGCCGTTTTTCCTCGCCTTCGAACATCTTCTTGTCGATCGGTTTTCGGCCACCAAACCCTTCGTCCGTACCATGCCAGAAGCCGATGGCCGGCTCACCGAGCTTCCAGCACAGGTATACCTCGCGCTGGTTCAGCAGGAACGGAAAATCAACCAGGCCGGTATCCAGATCCTTGACCAGGCAGCCGCTCAATTCGATGTGCGCCAGCGCCTCCTGCAAGGCGACCGCCGACTTGTTCCGTTCGATTTTCAAGTTGGCTATTTTGGCGCGATCCACCAGCACACCGCCCCGCAGCAAAATGTGCTGAGCGATCCCGGTAAATGTCGTCTCCAGGTCCTCCAGCTTCTTCTTCTCGCCGATGGCCGTGCTCAGCAGTTTCTCCAGCAACGGGAGGATCTCCTCGGCTTCCCGCAGTTTGAAGAATCGTTGCGGCATGGCAAAAGCAAACTCGCCGGCGACGCGGTTTTTCCCGATCCGCGGACCGGCGCAAGCCGGGCTCCGCTTCACTGGATGGACAGCATGCGGTCCAGCGCCACCCGTGCCCAGTGGCGCACCCGGTCGTCAACCCGGATGACGTTGACGGCGCGCCCTTCCAGCAGGTTCTCGAGCGTCCACAGCAGGTGCTGCGGCGAGATGCGGTACATCGTCGTGCACAGGCAGCCGCTGGAGTCCAGCGAGGTTATGAAGCGGTCCGGGTGCTCCCGGGCAAGCCGGTTGACCAGGTGAATCTCCGTGCCCACCGCCCAGGCTGTTCCCGCCGGCGCCCGCCCCACCTCACGGATGATGCCTTCGGTGGATCCCACGGCGTCGGCCTTCTGCACAACTTCCCACCGGCACTCGGGATGCACGATGACCCGCACGCCGGGGTACAACTCCCGGGCACGGTCCACGTGCTCGGGCAGGAACCTCATGTGCACCGAGCAGTGACCCTTCCACAGGATGACCCGCGCCGTCGAATAGCGATCCGGGGCATTGCCACCCATGGGAGCAAACGGGTCCCAGACAGGCATGTCGGCCAGCGGGATGCCCACGGCGTAGCCGGTGTTGCGCCCCAGGTGCTGGTCGGGCAAAAACAGGATGCGTCGGCCGCGCTCCAAGGCCCAACGAAACGCCGCGCCGGCGTTGGACGAGGTGCAAACCGTCCCGCCGTGCTGCCCGCAAAAGGCCTTGATGGCCGCCGACGAATTCATGTAGGTGACAGGAATCAGGCCGTCGGCCAGCCCCAGGCCTTCCAGCGCCTCCCAGCAATCCTCCACCTGTCCGATATCGGCCATGTCGGCCATCGAGCAGCCGGCGCTCAGGTCCGGCAAGATTACCCGCTGGCCGTCGCGCCGCAGAATGTCCGCGCTCTCGGCCATGAAATGCACGCCGCAGAAGACGATGAACTCAGCGCCCTCCCGGCTGGCCGCCAGTTGGGAAAGTTTGAGGCTGTCGCCACGGTAGTCGGTGAACTTCACCACCTCGTCGCGCTGGTAGTGGTGGCCCAGCAGGACCGCGCGCCGGCCCAGTTCGCCCTTGGCCGCGGCCAGGCGCTCGTCCAGCGACGTGTCCGGCATCGCCAGATAGTGATCCAACGGACACGTTGAACCCGTGGTTTCGATCATTGGAGTCGATGTAGATGCTTTCCCAGTCCTTAATTATAAGGCTTCGCCGCTGATTAAGCCACAGAGGCAGCGCCGGAGTCGGATGGCTGTCACCGCTTAAACCAGTTCAAGACGCACGCCGCTTCCCGAGTCCTTCGGCGATTAGCGCGGACACGAGCGCGTTCAGGCTGACGCCCTCCTGGCGCGCTCGCGCTGCCAGGCGGGCGTGGAGACTGCGAGGAACTCGCTGCCTCCATTGGCCGCTCGGCGCGCCGGGCTTGGGGATCGGGTCGCCATGCTTCACGCAGCTTGCCAGGTACGCCTTGACGGCGTCGCGGCCATGGTCGATTGCCTCCTCGGGTGTCTCGCCGTCGGAAACACAGCCCGGCAAGTCCAGGTATTCGACCATAAAGCCGCCGCCTTCTTCCGGCGACAGAGGGCGGCTCGTGAACGGGTATGACTCGATGAGTTTCTTGTCGATCTTCATTGTGGGTTCCCTAGTCTGTCGATCAGCTCCAGGAACAGCCGGATGTAGACCGGCTTGATCGGGCGCCGCGCGGGCACTGACGACCTTCCGCCTTTCGGGTGTCCTGGGAGCGCAGGCGAGACGCCCAATGTCACGTACTTTTCCGTTGAGACTTTTCCTCGCACCCCTCCGGGGTGCGACCGTTTCTTTTTGTCGGCTTTCCGGGGGTGTCGCTCGGCAAAAAACGCCTCGCTTTACCCCCGGCTAAGATGCTCCCATCCCTCCGGGATGGCTTTCAACGCCTGCATCCCGAAGCTCTTGGGTTTGGTCTTGTCCGGGCGCGGCGTGGCGTCCTCCGGGATGGCTTTCGACGCCTGCATCCCGAAGGGATGCGAGAATCATAGCCGGGGGTAACGGCCGCGTTGTTTGCGGCCGGCACCCCCGGAAACCGACCGGGATGGCTTTCGACGCCTGCATCCCGAAGGGATGCGAGAACCATAGCCGGGGGTAGCGGCCGCGTTGTTTGCGGCCGGCACCCCCGGAAACCGATACCCAAAAATCACGCACCCCGGAGGGGTGCGAGGAAAGCCAGGTGATATTGCGCGAGACGCCTGCATCCCGAAGGGATGCGAGAATCATAGCCGGGGGTAGCGGCCGCGTTGTTTGCGGCCGGCACCCCCGGAAACCGACACCCCAAAAATCACGCACCCCGGAGGGGTGCGAGGAAAGCCAGGTGATAT
>Ga0315282_10011164_pt1 | contig 13966 bp, 11 predicted proteins | sample YL17G07_20_MG_FD_203693 | JGI IMG/M metagenome (GOLD analysis project Ga0315282, IMG submission 203693) | Sediment microbial communities from Yellowstone Lake, YNP, Wyoming, USA - YL17G07_20 | ecosystem: Environmental > Aquatic > Freshwater > Lake > Sediment | place: USA: Wyoming | collected... | reverse complement strand
GCTTCCGTTTCACCGAGTAGCCGAGAACTGCAAGACGGCGGGGAGCAGCGGCAACGCCGGCGAGGACGCGCTCGGCGGCGAGCAAAGCTGCGCTCTTCGGTCATCCGTCATTCTGTAGGCCTCTACACCGCACCACCGAGCCCTGAGGATCGGACGTCAGTGAGCTTTATCTCATAAAGTACTTGACTTGGTTTTCACCGCCGTGGTACATAGGCCCTCGTCATTTCGGAGGGCTTCTCCTGTGGAACAATCCAGTAGGGAAATCGCTCACGAGAACCTTCAATACATTCGCAGGACGCTGGATGCTGCGGGCCGTTTCACGGCGGTCCCGGGCAAGGGCCTGATGGCGGCCGGCATCGCGACGTTTGCCGGCGTCACGGTCAATCTCCTGATCACCGGCGCTCCCTGGGGCAGTGGGCCGCTCCGGCAGACGGCGCTCGATGTCTGGGGGATCGTGCTCGTCGTCTCGCTTGCAATCGTCTCGTGGGGCATCTGCCGCAAGTCGCGGCAGACCCAAACCCGGCTTCGGGCGCCCCTGGTGCGCAAGCTTCTATGGAGTCTCTGCCCGGCGCTGTTCGTAGGCGGCCTCCTCACCCATCTTGCGGCGAGTACGCAGAACCTGGGATGGCTGCCCACCATCTGGCTCGGTTGTTATGGCGCTGCAGTGACGAACGGCGGCTTGGTCTCGGTGGCGCCGGTGCGTTACCTGGGCCTATCGCTGCTGGCGACGGCGGCGGGTGCTGCCTTGTCGCCGCAGGACTTGGGGCTGGCTTGGCTTGCGGTCGGCTTCGGATGGCTGCATCTGGTTTTCGGCGCATACATAGCCTGGAGGCACAATGGTTAGGAAGAGCAAATCGGCACGTCCCACACCGAACGAACTGGATCCGATGATTCATGAGCGCCTGCGGCTGGGCATCCTTTCCGCTCTGGTCGTACAGGAGTCGCTCAGCTTCACCGAGCTGCGCGAGGTGCTGCAAACGACCGACGGGAACCTCAGCGCCCAGGCTCGCAAACTCGAGGAGGCCGGATTCATCACTTGCGACAAAAGGTTCGAGGATCGAAAGCCCAAGAGCACGTACAGGCTCAGTGCGGAAGGGCGCGAAGCTCTGGAGGAGTATCTGGAGAAGCTTTCGGGCCTTCTGCCCAACCTGGGAAGGGCGCGGGGTCGGGCAGCCGGACCGCTTCGCGCAGGCATCAATCCTCTAACGTCACATAGTTGAAAAACAATGAATCGGATTCATCACGTTGCAATTATCATGGATGGAAACGGCCGGTGGGCGGAACAGCGCGGACTGCCCCGCTGGAAAGGCCACGAAGCGGGTGCGAGCGCCGTGCGGCGCACTGTCGAGGCCGCGTGCCGCCTGGAGATTCCGGTGCTGACCCTGTTCGCATTCTCGAGCGAGAACTGGAAGCGCCCGGACGAGGAGGTGGCGGTTCTCTTCCGTCTCTTTCTCCGCTACCTGGCTGAGGAGACCGCCAGCCTGATCGAAAACGGCATCCGGCTGTCCGCTTTCGGCAGGCGCGATCGCATTCCGGCTGCCGTGGCCGAAGCACTTGCGCAAGTGGAAAGCGACACGCGACGCTGCACGCGGTTACATTTGCGTCTGGCGCTCGACTATGGCTCCCGGTATGAGATTGTTGAGGCTGCTCGCGCCCTTGCGTCGCGGGCAGCGCTTGGGGAGCTGGCGCCGGAGGCTATTGATGAGAAGCAATTCACGCACGGCCTCTCGTCGCGGGGCGTGCCGGATCCCGATCTGATCATCCGCACGGCCGGAGAACAGCGCCTATCCAATTTCCTGCTCTGGCAGGCCGCCTATGCAGAGTTCCATTTTTGCCGAAAACTGTGGCCCGACTTCGACGAAGGCGACCTGACGGAGGCCTTGGAGGACTTTCACTCGCGCACGCGCAAGTTCGGCGCATTGCCTTGTGCCGCCGGCGCCTTCGCTTGAGCGCACGTATCTCCGGCGCTTTCAACGGGCGGAGCCATTTCCTGCTCGGGAGCCTGAGGCCGAGGTTGCTACCGCCGGACCGTGCCGCCATCCACTACAAGGACCTGACCGGTGATGAAGCTCGAGAGTTCGGAAGCCAGAAACAGGGCTGCTTTGCCGACTTCTTCGGGCTTGCCCCACCGTTTCAGGGGGGCTTCAGCGGCCAGGGCGCGCCGGCTTTCGTCATCGAGCTGATCCGTGGTGGCGGGAGTTTCGATGTTTCCAAGTGCCAGGGCGTTCACACGAATGTTGTGTTTCCCATATTCTCGCGCCACGTCTCTCATCAGCCCCAGAATTGCTGCTTTGGCCATCGTGTAAGGCCCGCCCTGATATCCTTCCAGCGCCGGCGTGGACGAGACATACAGGATCCTGCCGCTTCGGCGCGCCATCATCAAGGGAAGCGCTTCAAACGTGCAGAAGACGGCGCCCATGGCGTCGGTGCTGAAAACGCCGAAATACCATGCCTGAAGCTTGTCTGCCGGAGTCGTGCCGAGCGGCGTGTTCCAGATCTCGGGCCGCATCGGGTAACCGGCGTTGCACACGAGAATGTCCAGGCGGTCGGAGGACCACGCCCGAAGCTGCTGGAACAGCTTGCGCACACTTTCCTGCCGTGAAACATCGCCTTGGAGCCCGACCGCGCGCACCCGGTGTCTGCCCGCGATTTCCTCTGCCGCCGTCCGGGACTCCTGCAGATTGCGGGATGCCAGGGCGACGTTGCACCCGGCAGCGGCGAAACTCTCGGCGATCGCCCGGCCAATTCCACGGCTGGCGCCGGTGATCAGGGCAAATTGATTTTCCAGGACCTGCATTTCCTTCATGGCGGCCTCGATTTCGCCGGCGTAGGCCAAGAAAGTGCGATCCTCAAAATGTGGACCGCTGCGGATCACTCACTCCCCAGAACGTGGAACAGCCGAGAAAACGCTTCGCGCATGAGCTGGGGCTCGAGCACGAAGCTGAGCACCAAGTGATGTGGCTCAATGTCATAGAAGTACCCGGGATGCACGAGCAGGCGAGCCCTTTGTAAAATGGCTTTGGCCGCGGCTTCTTCGTCTTGGTCCAGCTTCAGCGTCGCGTAGAAACCTCCGCCAGGAAAGCAGCAGCTGCAGCGCGCTGCTTGCTCAATGAGTTCGCGCGCGACCCACCAGCGCCGCCGGATTTCGCCGGCATAGGAATCGAGAAAGTCCTGTCCCCGCTGGAAGATGTCCGGGGCGGCTGCCTGTACGATTTCGTTCACGGGCAGGAATGTGTCGGAAATCAGCTCAAGGGCGCGCATCGCCCTGCGCACCTTTTCCTGCTCGCCCGATACCGCCATCCAGCCGAATTTGATGCCGGGAAGGGCGAACATCTTGGAAAACCCGTTGAGCGTCAGAACCAGGGGCGCGCGGCAGCCGGCCGGGCGAGGGAGAGTCCTGCTCTCCATAAGGAACTCGCTGAAGACTTCGTCCGCGATGAGCGCCAGATCGTGCCGCAGGGCGAGTTCGGCAATCGCCTCGAGTTCGTCCTGCGTTGAAACGTGCCCGGTCGGGTTGTGAGGCGAAATCACAACCAGCGCGCGGGTCCGGGCCGAGATGCTGTTCTCGATCTTTGCGAGATCGATCGCCCACTGTCGCTCTTCGTTGAGGCGATATGAAACCATTCTCACGCCGCTAAGTGCCGCAATGTAGTCGAACAGCGGGTAGGATGGGCGGGGACAGAGTATCTCGTCGCCCTCGTCGGCCAGGAGCTTGAAGCAATACCAGTAAGAGAGGCTCGTGCCAGGGGCGAGCAGAATCTGCTCCGGTGGGATCTTGACGCCGTGCGCGAGGTAATAGCGGGACACGGCTTCGCGCGCGGGCTTTTGACCGAATGAATCGGGCCGATAGATGCGGGATCGGCGCGCAGCTTCCGTCAGGATATCCTCCAGCAGCGGCTGCGGGAACAGAATGCCGTGTTCGGTCACGTTACCGGAGGTTAGATCGACGATGGCATGGCCGGCGCCGGCAATTTCGCCGCGAAGCTTGTACAGAGGGTTGGTCTCGCCATGCAGGCGTGAAGCTACTCTGGAGAACATGTCGCCGGGTCGGGGGCCAGGCCTTGAAAATTCAGTTTTTCATTTGTTCCAACAAGAATTGCCAATAGGTGAACCTGCAACTGAAAAACTGAATTTTCAAGGCCTGGCCCCCGTTTGCTACTTCTTCCAGTAGTCGTAGTTGATCTGGATGAAGCTCTTCCATTTTTCCGGCACTTCGTCTTCCGGAAAGATGGCCGCGACCGGGCAGGCCGGCTCGCAGGCACCGCAGTCGATGCACTCGTCGGGGTTTATATAGAGCTGGGCCGCCTCGGCGAACCCAGCCTCGTCCTTGCGCGGATGTATGCAATCGACAGGGCAGACATCCACGCATGCCGTGTCCTTCACGTTGATGCACGGTTCCGCGATGATGTAGGTCATGTTCTCTCCTCAAGCCACCATAAATTCCTACCCCAAACCAGGGCCTCTTGTCGATCCAATAATGCTATCGCGGGAAGAGCAAACCGGCAACGCAAACGGCAAAGGGACCGCTTCAAGATCTTTCAGGCCTGGACGTTTTTGCGGTTGGATGGAGGGCTCCAGGGGGCACCTGGCATTGCCCCCTGGAGAGAATGATGCGGTCACGACCAAGCGGATGTTACGTTATTGAATCAGGATCTGCACCAGGGCAACTGCGGGAACGGGCTCGCTCCCGAAGCGTCCGGGTGACAGAACTTGGGCCTGCTGCAACGCTGCCTCGACCGACGGAATCTCAGGGCCCGCGCGACGCTCAACACCAACGACCTGGCCTGTTTCGGTCACGTAGACGTAGTAGGACAGTATCCGCGCATTGCCGAGGAGCCCGGAGGAACTCGCCATGGAAGCCAGCCAATTCAGGTCGATATTAAGTTGGGGCGGCTGAATGCGGCCGCCGCCCCTAACGGCTCCCGGGCCATAGAAAAGGCGTCCGTCGCGTCCGGCTCCGACGAGGTAGTTGCCCTGCAGGACGGTGCTGTGGATTCCCTGGCTCCGCAAGTTTGCCAACACCTGATCGACCAGCGTGAAGGGGAGCTGCGGCGGAACCGAGATGATAATGTTTCCGGTACTCTCTTTCAGAGCATCGAGAGTCACCACTGATCCGTCTGCCAGGTTCCTCAGGCTGCCGTCCGGATCCATGGACAGCCGAAGAGAGGGCCCACTCAACGTGAATGGGACCGTCACGGTCGCAACGACCGGAACGGCTTGACCATTGAGATACGTCGGCGAATATTGCCATTGCTTCACGGCATCGATGGCGGCCTGATCCAGATACGGATGCCCACTGAGCACCTTCACCTTCGAGACCTCTCCCTGCTCGTTTACGGTCACCTCCAGCATCACGTCGCGCTCGACGCGAGCCTGTCTGGCCAGTTCGGGATAGACCGGTTCGACCCTCCGAATCAGTTTCGATTCCTGAACGTTGCCGGCGACGCGCAATGGTTCGACTTTCAGTGCCTGAGTGGGAGCAGACGGAATAGAGGGAATTGGCGTGGGTGCCGTTGTGGGAGCAACCAGCACAGTGCCGGGGATCCCGGCTGTTACCACGATCAGCTCGCCCGATCCCCGAGGCGTGCTTGGCCCTATAGGCACAACGGCTGTGGCCTGTTCGGAACGTGAGCCGGCCAGCTTGAACTCCATGGTAACAGTGGTCTGGACCGGAACTGCCCGGCCATTGACATACGTCGGTTCATAAACCCACTGCCTTACGGCATTGATGCATGTCGGATCCAGCAGCGGATGACCCTGGAGCACGCGCACCTCCGAGACCGCGCCCTGCTCATTGATCGCCACATCAAGAATCACCGGAGCTTCGATGCGCGTCCGTCTCGCCAATTCGGGATACGCCGGAACGACCTTTCTCAGCAGTCTGGGTTGTCCCTGCTGAGCCCGTTCTGTACCCGAGGCTTCTCTTGCGGCCGCTGCATCTCTCGGCTGGGCGTGGACATTGCTTCGGGGCTCATCAATTGCGCTTCCAGTTCCCGGGCTGAGAGAAGAAGTCTCTGTTGACGGAGGAGCAGCCCTCGTTCCGAGCATCGAATGAGCGGGCGATGCCGGCCCAGCAGGCGATGTCAACGGAAATAAACCAGTGGCGAATATGCCGGTCCAGAGCAGAACAGCGATAGTTGCCACTAGACTGAGAATCAGCCTGGATTGGGCCATAGTTGACTCCTTAAGCATGAGCGCCACCCTTTGAACCAGGTGACGTTCCTTTAAAAGCAGCGGAGCCGGGACAGCCGCCGGCCGGCCCCGCAGCGTTGCGATGTGGAGCAAGGATTCCAGGTAAGGGCCCCGCTCGCCGATGACTTTCAGAACTTCCCGATCCACCACCTGCTCGCGGCTGAGATGAATTCTGGCGAGCGCCCACCAGACAGCGGGATGAAACCAGAACAACGAGCGCACAGTTTCTTCCAACACGATGTACAGCCAGTCGCGCCGCCGAACGTGCAGCAACTCATGGCAGGCGATCGGCCTCTGCAGGTTCTCATCCATTTCTGCAAAAGCCGCTGGGAACAATACGGTCGGTCGCTGCAGACCAAAGGTCACTGGACTGTCGATCTCTTCCGAAAGGAAGATGTCGGCAGAGACGCCAACACGCCATTGCATCTCGCGGACTGATTCTGGAAGAGTGGAGAGCATGCGCGATTCGTTGCGATAGTGATTCAGGCGCAGCAGGCCCAAAGCCAGCCAGAGCAGCCGCAGCGCGATCCCGGCTACCAGAATCGCAGCGATCGTGGGATAGACAGGAATCAGCGTCTGCCCGAGCCTTGCGGGTGTCGCGACGGTCGGGGCAATGATCGCCGGCAAGGAAATCCTGCTTTCTTCATCGGTCGGCGCGGCTGCGCTTGGCGTTGCGTGATGCGCCGGACGCCAGGGCTGGAATAGCGGAAGCAGCAAGCAGACGATTAGGAGCGCCTGCCAGAAGGCCAGCAATACCTTCGGCGCTCTCACCCGGAAGATGCGGACGAGCGCCGTACCCGCCGCGACCAGGATTGCTACTTGCAGGCTGTACGCCGCCAGATTCTGCAGCCACATTTGCAGAGTCATAGGTTTCACGGGCCCGTTGGCGCCGAGCATGACACGGGGCGAAGCATCGGCCGGGCAGTCGCGCCCTATCGGTTTTCCCGGATCATTTTGGCGATCTGCTTTAATTCTTTGTCCGACAGGCGGCGGTCTTCGACGAGGTGCGCCAGCAACGGTCCTGCCGAACCGTTGAAGACGCGGTTGATAAACTCGCTGACCATCTCGCGGATCATCTGCTTTTTGGGCCGAGTCCCCTCGTACACATAGGCGCGTCCCTCGAGCCGCCTCCTCAAATATTTCTTCTCTTCCATGATCTTCATCATGGTCATGACGGTGGTGTAGGCGATTCTGCGGCGCGCCAGCAGAGTCTCGTATACATCGCGGACGGTGGCGGCGCCGAAGTCCCATACGACCTTCATGATCTCGAGTTCCTGTTCTGTAAGAATCGGGCTTTTTCTTCGCATGCTATCTAATTAGTACTAATAGGTTGCCCTGTCAAGAGAAAAGTTGAAAATGGGAGAGTTTTCCCGCGCTTATCAACGGCGAACCGGTCCCGGCGGTCTCAACCATCGCCGTTATTTTCCGCCTCAGACAGTCTCTGTCGCGAAAATTGAGGAATCGGCTTTGGAAGACCTGACACCTCGATTTTCTCGAAGTACTGTGGACTTCGCCTCGTTGTGTCTTTAGAATCCGAGATCTGCCATCCAAGTTCCAAAACCGAAGGAACCGCCGATGTGGTTGACTGAAGCCACGGTCGTTCAGAAGCGCGCGCTCCTGGCCTCCTCGCTGGGCTGGATGCTCGACAGCATGGACATCCAGCTCTACTCGATGGTCCTGGCGTACATGATGCACGACATGAAAATGAGTGAGCCGACTGCCGGATTGATGGCTTCACTCACGCTCGGGGCCTCGGCATTCGGCGGCATCCTGTTCGGCCTCCTCGCTGATCGTATCGGGCGCGCGCGGGCCATGATGCTCAGCATATTGATTTACTCGGTCTTTACGGCTGCCTGCGGCTTGGCTCAAAACATTCCCCAGCTTGCGGTTTTCCGCGTTCTTCTGGGGCTCGGCATGGGAGGGGAATGGGCATGTGGCGCAGCGCTGGTTGCGGAGACTTGGCCGGCTCAGCATCGGGGCAAGGCGCTTGGCGTCATGCAGAGTTCGTGGGCTGTCGGCTACGCCTTGGCCGCAGCGCTTACCTGGGCTGTGCTTCCGCACTGGGGATGGCGCGCGGTTTTCTTCGCGGGGATCCTGCCCGCGCTCGTGGCTCTCTGGATCTTCCGGTACGTGCCGGAGCCGGCGCTCTGGCAGCGATCACGGCGCCAGGCGGCAGGCGCATCTCCTCTGGCCGGACTTCTGGCAATCTGGCGCGGCGGGTACCGGCGCGACCTCCTCGTTACCACTGCGGCCAATGCCGGGACGATGATGGCGTGGTGGGGACTTTTCACCTGGATCCCCCGCTTTCTGTCGAAGCCAATCAAGGATGGCGGGGTGGGTCTGGATGTAGGGAGCACGTCGAAATGGATCATCTTCATGCAGGTAGGGATGTGGCTGGGATACGTCTCCTTCGGATACATCAGCGACCGGCTCGGACGCAAAAGGACCTATGCCGGATACATTTTTGCGGCCGCGCTGCTCGTGCCGCTCTACGCGCAGGCGCGTGATCCTTTTGCACTGCTCTTTATCGGGCCGCTCGTCGCTTTTTTCGGCACCGGCTATTTCAGCGGCTTCGGTGCGATCACGGCGGAAATCTTCCCGACCGCCGTGCGCGCCAGCGCGCAGGGGCTCACTTACAACATCGGACGGGGCATCAGCGCTGCCGGGCCGTATCTCATGGGACTATTGAGCGCGCAGCGCGGATTGAGTTTCTCCTTTCTCCTTTCTGCAGCTTCCTTCCTTCTTGCGGGCATACTGGCGCTTTTCATCCCTGAGACCCGCGGCCGCGAGCTGACCTAGGAAAACGGATCACGAAGACCTCGAAGGATTTCAGGCAGTCTATTTGGGGTCTTCGTGGTTTGATTTCACAAGGCGGGCGAGGCGGTGTTGGAAGGCGGCATGCCACCGGCGGTACTGGTGGGGATGAAGCTGTCCGGCGAGATAGCCCTCGCGCAGACGGACTAACGCTTCGCGCGCCAATTCCGCCGCGCGCTGCAATTCGCGTGCGCGGTGCTCATAGTGAATGGCAAGCTGCTCGTAGGCGTGAATCCCGGCGGCCGAGTCGCCGAGCAAATCTTCCCAGAGCGCGTTCGCGCGGGCGAAATCTCTTTGCCTCCTGGCTAAAAGGGCCAGTTCGCGTCGTGCGACGCGATCCGCTTCCTGAGGAAGTCCGAACGTCAGAGCGCGCTGGTATCCTTCTCTTGCCAGCAGTTCTTCTCCGCGCCGCTGCCACATCCTGGAGATGCCGAACAGCTCGCCGGCGTCGCCGCTGCTGTGTTCCGGCTCCTCCAGCAAGCTCGTGATGCGCGCGGCCAAAGCGGCCATTCCACGCAGATCCATCTGGTTGTGGCGGAAGACCTCGGCCATCGGCCTTTCGGCACCGCCGCGGAGAAAATCGAAATACCTTCCTGGAATCGTGTGAGAAGGGATGTCCGGCCCGCGATCGAGCGCCAGCACGTGTCTTTCGAGTTCTGCCAGAGCGACGGATTTCAGCCGCAGGCGCCATAGCTGGCGGGCGGGATGGTACAGGTCAAGATGCACGGGCGGCCTCTCGACTGCGGCTGCGCGTGTCATGCGATAGCGAGTCTCGAGAAGGGGCCAGTCGAAACTCTTGCCGTTGAAAGTGACCAGCACGCGCTTTTCGCCGAGACGTCGCGACAGATCCAGCAGCAGGGAAGCCTCTTCGCTGTGCTCCCGCATGAAGAGCTGCTCGACCACGAACGTGTCGGCCTCCCACCACGCCACGCCGGCCAGGAATGCGTACGTGCCCGTGCCGCCGGCCAAACCAGTGGTCTCCGTGTCCAGGAAGATCCAGCAAGAGGTGTCGGCGACTTCGGCTCCGGATTGCGGCGCCAGCAGGCGCTGAGCGCGCGGTCCGATCGCGCACGGGCCGGGGCCGCTGAAGCGGCTCGTCACGGCCAAATGCTGGCCCAGGGATGTGATGCGCAGTTCGGCGCCCAGCAGGCGAGCCAGGCGCGCGTGCCGCTCTTCTTTGGCCATGCGCTCGGCAGGCTTTATCCCCTCAGCGGCGCGCGGGCGCAGCGCGGCGATATGGGACAGCTTGTCGATAGGCTTGCCAGTCATGCGCACAAACGATCGAGGATCGCCAGAGCCGCTTCCTTGGCTCGAGCGCCGGTCTCGCCGGCCGGGCCGACGCACGAGGGGCAGCCGCCTTCGCAAGCGCAACCCGCGATCAACTCCCGCGTATTGTTCACGAGCTGATGATGAATACGATATAGCGGTTCGCTCAAGCCGATGCCTCCGGGATAGGCATCGTACAGGTACAGCGTCGGCCTGAAGAATTCTTCCGTCCGCTCGTGCCCGCCCTCGGCGGACCTGCGCGGCCATTCGCTGTCGCCCGCGGCGGGCGGGACGCCTTCCCCAATAGTGGCTCCCAGGTCGAGCCGGTCGCACATCAGGAGCAGGCACGCGACCGATTCGAGGGCGTGCAGGAGCCCAAACATGCCGTCCTGCCTTTCGGAGGTCGAATAAGGCAGGGAAGCCAGAAGCTCCGGGCTGAAGGTTATCCAAAATGCCGTCGTGTGCATTTCGTTCTCGGGCAGCTCGAGCTTTCCGGAGCCGACGTTTTCGAGTGTGAAGAACTTGATCTTCTTGAAGCCAACGACCTGAGACCGCACCTGCACGTCGCCGTGCGCGCGCACGGCGGGTCCTGCTGCAGACGCATCCTCCGCAATGTCTAACGGCCGGATCTGGGTATAGCGGATCGCATCGGTGAAGTAATCGACTTCGACGCGCTTGACGTAGGCCTTGCGCTGTTCGAACTCCAGCCGCTCGACGTGGTACTGCTGCCCGCCATGCAGGTAGATCGCCTTGGGGTGGACAGTTGTGAGAGCGCTGGAAAAGTCGACCTCACCGATCACCTCCGGCGCATCCGTTTCGTCGATGATGACAAAGTTATCGGAAGTGACGGACCTGAGACTGACGGTGTCGGCCGGGTAGGCTTCCTGCGTCCAGTGCCAGTAGTCCCCGCTCCGGTGCAGATAGCCTGCTTCTGAAAGCCGCTCGCAGAGTTCCAGAAGATCTACGGCGCCGAAGACTTCATTCTGCGATATCGGCAGCTCGAACGCGGCGCACTTGATGTGATTGAGCAGGATCTCCAAGTTGTCCGGCTGGATGTACGCGTGTTCCGGAGAGCTGCCGAAGAAATAGTCAGGATGCTTCACGATGAACTGGTCGAGCGGCCGAGAGGAGGCAACCAGGACGGCACACGAGGCGCCGCTGCGCCTGCCGGCTCGTCCGGCGCGCTGCCACGTCGAAGCGATGGTGCCTGGATATCCAGCCATGATCGAGACGTCGAGCGAGCCGATGTCGATGCCGAGCTCCAGCGCATTGGTGGCGACCACGCCCCGGATCTGGCCGTTGCGCAGGCCGCGTTCGATGTTCCGCCTCTCCAAGGGAAGGTAGCCGCCGCGGTAGCCGCGGATCGTTTCCGGCTGGCCCGGAGGCTGCGGGTTGGCCTGCTTGAGGTAGGTGAGCAGCACTTCGGTGTGGAGGCGGCTGTTGGCGAACACGATCGTCTGCAAACCGCGTTTCAGGAACTCCTGCGCGAGGCGGTAGCTTTCGTTGATGTAGCTGCGCCGGATGCCGAGGAAACGGTTAACCACGGGCGGGTTGTAAAAGACGAGGTGCTTTTGGGCCGAAGGCGCTCCATTGGCATCCACAACCTCGACATCTTCTTCGAGCAGGCGGCTTGCCAGCTCTCCGGGATTCGCGATGGTGGCGGAGGAGAAGATGAACTGGGGTGCCTGCCCGTAGAAACGGGCGATGCGCCGCAAGCGGCGCAGCACGTTCGCCAGGTGGCTTCCAAACACGCCCCTGTACGAGTGCAATTCGTCGATTACCACATAACGGAGGTTTTCGAACAGGCGCGTCCACCGGGTGTGGTGGGGCAAGATGCCGGTGTGCAGCATGTCGGGATTTGTGATGACCACGTGCCCCTGCTGGCGAATCGCGCGCCGCGCGTCCGTAGGAGTGTCGCCATCATAGGTGAACACGCCCCACGTGTCCCCTGTCCTGCGCGCCAGATCTTGAAGCTCGTCGAGCTGGTCTTGCGAAAGGGCCTTGGTGGGGAACAGATAGAGCGCGCGCGTATCCGGATTCTCCAGGACCGCGTTCAGGACGGGCAGGTTGTAGCAAAGGGTCTTGCCCGAAGCCGTCGGCGTCACGATGACGACGTTTCTTCCCTTGTGTATGCGCTCGACGGCCTCTGCCTGATGCGAATAGAGCTGCACGACACCTTTGGCCCGATACGCCCCGGCCAGCTCCGGCCTGATCCAATCAGGCATGGAAGCCCATTGAGCCGCGCGCGCCGGAATCTGGTGGACGGCCGTAACAACCTCGTTGGATCGGTCCCGCGACCTCAGTTCGGCGATCACTTCACCCACGCCGACAAGCGCCGCACTCTTGCGCTTGGATGGATGACTATTCATAGTCTTCACCTTTGTTTCACCAAACTACCACAATCGGCGAGCAGTTGCCAAACAAATCTCAACGCGCGCCGCGGAATGCACAGAAATGATGACTCCGCTTTCATATCAGCTTCGTTCTTGTTTCTTCGATTTCTCCGCCATCTGATCCTGCGCAGAGCTACCAGCGGCGGGCTCGCGATGAACCTCTCGTCCGTTTGAGACATCTCAACGATTGTAATGCATCAGTCGATCACAGCCTTATGGAGGTGTCATGAGCAGGCGACAGATCCACACCGCAATCCTTGCCATATTTCTTGTTCCTTTCCTGCGCGCAGTCCCTGCTTTGGCTCTCGGGGATAAGGTGGCGCCGCATGTTGTCGACGGCGGGCCGTCCGGCGGGACACGCTATCGGACCAAGTTCGATATCTCCAATCTCTCATATCACGACACCGGAACGCTCGACAAAGTGACGCTGCTTTTCTTCAAAGAGGACGGCTCGCCATGGGCGGTGTCAACCAAAGACCAGGGCACAACGAGCGCCGTGCAACTGAATCTGGCCTTTGCCCAGACCATCCGGGTCGAGACCGCTGGAACCGGCGACATCGCGAGCGGATTTGCGATCCTCAGAAACCTTGAGTCTCCCGAAAGTCTCCCGGATGATAATGAAGTATCCATCACGGTCTATTACGAGGTGTTGCACGGCAACGACATTGTCCAGACAGTCAGCGTCCCTATCGGCCAACCAACCGTCTCCTGGTCTTTTCCCGTGGAAATCGACAAAACCATCACGCCGAATCTTCTCACGGGATTTGCCATGGTGAATCTTGCCGATCTGGCGAATCAGGTCACCATCTATCTATACTCAAGTGATGGGACATTGACGGCGTCAAACTATTACACCATGAGCTCCAGCAGTCCCACGACCCCGAAGAAGTTGGCGCGCTTCTTGGACGAGCCGGGTTTTTTCCCCAGCATTTCAAGATTCAAAGGGATGGCGTTCGTAGCGTCTCAGTATCCCGTGGCATTCCTCTCTTTGCTCCAGACGCCCACGCCGGGGGGTGATGTTCAATATGCAACCCTCGTCGCGACCAATCTGGATTCACTCCGCCACAACACCCTCATGTACCTCCCGCAGGGGTACTCGTTGGATGCCGACTTGCCTGCCGTCGATTACTTCCATGACGAAACCTCGGCTGTCGATACCTATTATGAAACCCCTTGGGATCTGCTTTTTGAAACCGTTTCCTCAACGCGACGAAAACTGACGCCGGTGTATGGTGCAACGGCCAGCGTAATTGGAGATCTGAACGCGGTCGACTTTGACAACATAAGCCTTGAGGATCTAA
>Ga0315282_10011163_pt1 | contig 13967 bp, 8 predicted proteins | sample YL17G07_20_MG_FD_203693 | JGI IMG/M metagenome (GOLD analysis project Ga0315282, IMG submission 203693) | Sediment microbial communities from Yellowstone Lake, YNP, Wyoming, USA - YL17G07_20 | ecosystem: Environmental > Aquatic > Freshwater > Lake > Sediment | place: USA: Wyoming | collected... | reverse complement strand
CCGCTCGGCCGACGATTCGGGGGTGATATCCCGTTGCGGCTGCGCCAGCATTTCGTACCCTACCATGAATTTCCGGATCGTGGTGGAGCGCAGCAGCGGGGGATAAAAGTGGAAATGCATATGCCACTCCGGATGATCTTCGCCGTCGGTGGGTTTTTGGTGAATGCCCATGCTGTACGGAAACGGGGCGTCAAACACCCGGTCGTAGGCGCGCAGAAGCCGGCGGAGGATCTCCGCCAGGTCGTCGCGCTCCCGGCCGGAGAGCTCCGGCAGCGCCCCGCGGTGGGGGCGTGGGAGCACCATGGCTTCGAACGGCCATACCGCCCAGAATGGGACCAGCGCGATAAAGGATTCATTTTGGCAGACCAGTCGCTCGTTTTCCCGCGTTTCCAATTCCAGGTAGTCGCAAAGCAGACAGGATTTGTGATCCTCGCGATGGGCCGTCTGGCTCCTCGTTTCCTTGGCGGGTTCGTTGGGAACTTTCTCTTCGGCCCAGATCTGACCGTGAGGATGCGGATTGCTCGCGCCCATCATCGCTCCGCAGTTTTCAAAGATCTGCACGTGCCGGATCCAGGGAAGCGCACCCAATTCGGCATACTGCTCCCCCCACGCGTCCACCACCTTGCGGATCGCCCCGGATTCCATGGCGCCCAGGGTCAAATCATGCCGGGGTGAGTAGCACAGGACTCGGCACACGCCCCGCTCGGTTTCCGCCAGCAGGAGCCCTTCCCGTTCCCATCGCGCCGGAGCGGTGCCGGGAAGCAGCGCCGAGAAATCGTTGTCGAATAGGAATGTTCCGGCATAGTCCGGGTTGCGCGCGCCGCCGGCGCGTTCATTTCCCGGGCACAGGTAACAGGATGGATCATACGCCGGGCGGGTTTGTCCCGGAGCCTGGTCCACCTGGCCGAGCCAGGGACGTTGCGTGCGGTGCGGGGAGACCAGCACATATTCACCGGTCAGCCGGTTCAGCCTTCGATGGGGATTTCCGAAAAAATTTTCCATATTCTTTTTCCTCAGCGGCAAATGAGTATCGGCAGGGAGCTTTCCCGCAGGATCGTGTCCACTTGGCTTCCCAGCACCACTTCGAACATCGGGCTGCTTCCATATCCCCCGAGGATGAGGAATTGGCTTCCCGAGGCGTCGGCTGCCTGAAGAATGGCGTCCGGCACCGCGCCGCCCCGCAGGATTTTTGTCGCCCTCACGCTGCGGGTCAACAGATATTCGTCCGCTTCTTCGAGCATGTCCTCGGCATCCACGCCGGATCCTTCCACCGATACCACCGTCAGCGGGATCGGCCACCGGCCGGCGAGATACGCCGCCACAAACAGCGCTTCCTTGGCCTTCGGGCTGCCGTCGTATGCCAGCAACGCCCGCTCGAGAGGAACGGGCTTTCCGGGGACCATCAGAATCGGCCGGGCGCATTTCCGAATGAGCGTACTGACCCCCGATTCCAGGCGAAGGAGAGGCTGCGAGGCAGGGGGGTGCGCCAGATGCAGGATGACCAGATCGGCCAGCAGGGCGCGGTCGCAAATTACCTTCGCCACATCGCCCGACTCCACTGCCAAGCCGGCGACGATCCCGGCCTCCTCGCACCGACGAATGAATTCGTCGCGCAGGCTTTGGAGATGATCGTTTGTCTCCTCCGCTGGATCGTGCAGGACATGCAAGCCATGAATGTGCGCATGTTCCTTCCGGGCAAAGACGATCGCCTGGTCCAGCGCCGTCCGATCGGGATCGTCATCGCTGAGAGGAACGAGGATCTCCGCGAAGAGTTGCGCGTTCTCCTGCAGTTCTTTTTCCTCGCGCCACGCGCCGGCCGGCGGACCGCCTTCCAGCGCTTCCGGAACGACCGCGCCGGCCAGGCTCTTTCCGATCCGTGCCGCCACCCGGGTGGCGCGGGGGCTGAATTTGGTCGCCAGGTCGCTGGCGGCGGAAGCCGGGGAGATAAATTCTCCCAACCCCTGTTGTAATTCGGCGCGATGCTCCGACACCCACAAGTACAGGTCCGCCTCCGTCCGCCCGGGGAATTCACGGAGAATATTGCGTTCGCGGATGGCCTCCACGACGGGAAGGTACACCATGTCGTACCAGTGGGCGGCGGCCTCTTCGATCGGAATTTCCCGCTTCTGCTCCAGGCCCATGAAGTACTGGTTCACTTGAATATGGTCCAACAGTTCGGCGTATCGGCCCGGGACCGTCAATTCCAGATCGGAAGATGGCCGCGATTTCTTCAGGCCGGTCCGCTCGAGGAAAGCCGTGAACTCCTCCTTCAGGATAAGATCCTCCGGGTCGGCGTCCGGTGAGAGCGGCACCTTGGTTTGAATCTCGTTGACGTAGGCTTCGATCGTCTGCGCCCCGAGGGCCCGGGCGACGGAGACGCGGTGATGCCCGTCCTGGACAAAATACACATCGCCGACTTTGAGAACCTCGATCGGCGGCAATCCGCCCCCTGCCGGATCGGTCACCAGGGCCATGACGCGCGCCCAGCGTTCCTCGTCCTTCGGGTTTTTAGGGAGAAACGTGCGGGTGAAATCCGAGTAGCGGCCGACACTGCCCACGATGGCGGAGAGCGGGATGTCCTGCACTCCACGCTGCACCCCGCTTCCGATGGTGTGCAGTTTTTGGCGCACCTCTTCGAAGGAAAGCAAATCGGCCGATTTACCGGTAAATCGGCTGAGCACTTCCTGCAAGGCGGCTTGTTGGCGGGCCCGTTGAAAATCCTGGCGCGCCAGGGAAAATCCCATCTCGTTGTCGGCCATGTCGGACAATCCTGGGGAAATTATCCCATAGCGTGAATCTTTTTGCCATCGCGGAGCGCGCCTCCGGAAATTCCGCCGCCTTTCAATTGACGCTGCCCATCCCCTATGGTACACTCCGCGCCGATTTTTCAGCGAGGCTCCTCTCGGAATTCAAGCAATCGATAGGCTGGATTGTCCGTTTGGAAAACGGCGGGCACGCTTCCAACGGCGTTTCCGCGACGCGGGAAGCGCCGCCGGAGGATATCCATAGAGCAGATTTATCTGGAGGCAGGATGGAACGGAATATCGTCGTCACGGAAGCGACCGGACGGTTTATTGAAGAATATCCCGTGGAAATCGTCGAGCGGAAGGGCATCGGCCATCCGGATTCGCTGTGCGACGGGATCGCGGAGCGCGTGTCGGTGGAATACACGCGTTGGTGCCAGGAGAATTTAGGCCTCACGCTGCATCATAATTTCGACAAGGTGCAGCTGGTGGCGGGCGAAGTGGAGGTTGGATTCGGCAGGGGCTTGCTGCTCAAGCCCATTCACATTCAAATCGCCGGACGCGGCACACCGGAATACAACGGGCGAAAAGTCCCGATGGATTCCATCGCCATCGATGCCGCCAAAAAGCACATCCGTGAAACGATGAAGAACCTGGACCCGGACCGGCATATGGTGATCAATTGCTACGCCGGGCGGGGGGCGATCGAACTGGCGCATACCGTCGACCACGTCAGGGCCAACGACACCTCCTTTGGCTGCGCCCACTGGCCCCACTCGCAGGTGGAGGCCGCCGTATTCGAAACTGCGCAATACATTAATTACGAGCTGATTAAACGATTCCCGGTCGGCGAGGACGTCAAGGTGATGGGCATGCGGCGCGGGGAAAGCATCATCCTGACCTGCGCCGTTCCGTTCATCTCCACCGAGGTGAAGGACCTGGCCGAATACCAGGAGGCGCGCAAGGGCGTGCACGATTCGATCCAAACCTATTCCGGGCAATTCGCGCCCAAGCGCAAAATGACGGTCGAGGTGAATACGGCCGACGACGACGCCAGCGGCGAGGTGTACCTCACCATGACCGGGACCTCGGCCGAATGCGGCGACGACGGTTCGGTCGGCCGCGGAAACCGCATCACCGGGCTGATCACGCCGTTCCGCACCGCTTCCCTCGAGGCGGCCGCCGGAAAAAATCCGATTTCCCATGTCGGCAAGATCTACAACGTGCTGGCGTTTTTAACCGCCCAGGACATCATCCGGGAAGTCCCGGAGGTTCAAGAGGCGAGCGTGTACATTCTCTCCCAGATCGGGCACCCGCTCGATCTGCCTCTGATCGCCACAGCCACCATCAAGCCGCACACCGGAGGACTGACCGGGGTGCTGGAAGAAAAGGTCCGTAAGGTGCTGGACCGCCGCCTGGAACGGGTGCACGAAGTGCGGACTTTGATGGCGGAGCAGAAAATCAAACTGTATTAAAAAAAGCTGCCGCGGTGGAATTCCCGCGGCAGCTTTTTTATTCGTTAATGAGCTTGGCAAACTGCAGGAAAAGTTGGATTTTGTCATTGCGAGCCGCGAAAGCGGCGAAGCCCCGGCCTCGCCCGGCGCCCCCGGCCCACCCCAACCGGGGCGGGCTGTCCCGAGCCCGAAGGGCGAGGGAAAGCCGGGGCGGGGCAATCTCCCAATAGCAACCGCACAAGTAATTTCAACCAATGGAATGGATGGAATATACGCCGATAGAAAAAAAAACCAGATTGCCCCAGTCCGCCCGGTGGGCTTCCCGGGGCGGGCTTCGTCGGATCGGCGGGAATACGCCTGGCCGATCCTCCTCGCAATGACAAGGATAAGTTCCCCCTTTGTAATCCGTGGCTGCGTCAATCAGTATTAATCGGAAGGATGACCAATTTCCCGATGGAATAGAGTTCTGCACATATTGTCATTGCGAGGAGCTTAGCGACGAAGCAATCTCCCAATGAAAATCGCGCCGACACTCTCAACTAATGGAATAGATAATTCTTGCGCGAAGGCAAAAACCAGATTGCCCCAGTCCGCCCGGTGGGCTTCCCAGGGCGGGCTTCGTCGGATCGGCGGGAATACGCCGAGCCGATCCTCCCCCGGCCTCGCCCGGCGAAGCCGGGGCGGGGCTCGCAATGACATCGATTAATTATCCCCTGGAAATTCGAAGCAGCGTCAATCCTTCTGAATCAGGAGAATGACCATTTTACCGATATAAAAGGTTTCCGCCAAAAGCCTATTTGGAAATAAATTTCTCCCGTTGATTCATGAAATCCCGGTAGATCCTGTAATAATCGGTTTGTTCGTACTCCACGGACCGGATGGCGTGATCGTCGAAGAAGAAGATGGCTGCGCGCGGACAGGCCAGCAGAATCGGGGAATGGGTGGCGATGAAAAATTGGGCGTGGCCGTCCCCGCCGACGGCCGCCAGATATTTAACTAACTCCACCTGGCTTTTTGGGGAAAGCGCGGTTTCCGGTTCGTCCAGGAAGAAAATCCCGTCGATGGAAAATACCTTGCGGAAATAACTCAGGATCGATTGGCCGTGGGAAAGGTTGATCAGGGAATCGCCGCCGAAATACTTCAATTGGCCGGGGTCGTTCACGGCCCATTCGTCCAGGATCTCCGAAAAAAATTGAAAATAATTCGATCCGAAATAGATTCCGGGAACCCTGCTCCCGGCCCATTCGACCCGCAGGAAATCCGGGAATTTGTTTACGAATGGATTGGGATGAACTCGCCGGCGCTCGGTTTCCCTCCAGATTTGGACCCCGCTTCGGATTGCGACCGCCTGGAGCAGGGTGGTCTTTCCGCATCCGTTTTCCCCGATGAAAAAAGTGATCGGGGAGGAGAAGGAAAGCGACAACGATTTTTGAAAAATCGGGAGGTTAAAAGGATAGTATTCCCTGGTGGGATATTGGTCGGGATCCAAAAGGATTTTCTGGATGTACACGGCGTTCCCCGGGCCGGCAGGCCTCACAGCTTGTATCCGAATTTGCGCAGCATGGCCTTGCGGTCGGCGATGTCCTCCCCGGTTTCCACTCCGCGCGGTGCACTCCCGTCGATGACGCCGAGAATCCCCGCGCCCTGTTCGGTTTTGACAACCACAACCTGGACGGGATTGGACGACGCACAGAAAATCCGGCACACTTCGGGGACGTTCTTGATCGCCTGAAGCACGTTGATCGGGAATCCGTTTTCCATGAAGATGAGGAAGGCGTGGCCCGCTCCGATGGCCAGCGCGTTTTTCCGCGCCAGTTCGATCATCGCCTCGGAGTTTCCCGACCAGCGCACCAGCGCCGGACCGGAAGCCTCGCAAAAGGCCAGACCGAATTTTATTCCGGGAACAGATCCCACCATGGCTTCGTGCAGGTCCTCAACGGACTTGATGAAGTGGGTTTGCCCAAGGATGACGTTGACGGATTCGGGTTTTTCGATCGCGACCGTGCGAATGTCCATGGAATCCTCCTGCCGGAGTGGATGGGATGAGTCTACCATAGGAGGACGGCGCTTCCGCGGCCGAAAAAACAACGGCAGGGCGGAAACCCTGCCGTTGCATTGGCCCGGAAAGAAAATACCCGACCGGCGTTAATCTCCGCCGATGGAAAGCAGGCCGTAGCCGATCTTGGGCGGACGGGCTTTCTCTTCGTCCTTCCCGAATTTCACCGTGTCGCCGGTATCGGTCACCGCCTCCACCGACAGGCCGAGCGATTGCAGCTCCTTGACCAGCACGCGGAAGGAAGCGGGGATCCCGGGTTCCTCGATTTTTTCGCCTTTGACGATCGCCTCGTAGGCTTTGACACGCCCCTGGACGTCGTCCGACTTCACTGTGAGCATCTCCTGCAGGGTATACGCGGCTCCGTAGGCTTCCAGCGCCCACACTTCCATTTCTCCGAACCGCTGTCCGCCGAATTGCGCCTTGCCCCCGAGCGGTTGCTGGGTGACGAGCGAGTAGGGGCCGGTGGACCGCGCGTGGACCTTGTCCTCCACCAGATGGTGGAGCTTAAGCATGTACATCACCCCGACGGTCACCGGTTGGTCGAAGGCCTCGCCGGTCTTTCCGTCGAGGAGGGTTTGTTTGCCGAGGATCGGGCTCGGAGTGCCGAGGGTTTGGGTGATTTCTTCGCTTTTCTTGCGCAACCCATCGCTGTCCAGCCCGTTGGTCGGGACGTCCAAAGAGCGCAGCCAGAGCGTCAATCCGGCGTCGATCGCAGCTTGGTCCAGGGCGTGCCGTTCGGCCAGGGAAAGCGGCGTGCTGTCGTCGAGTCGGAAAAACGTCTGGGGGTTGAACCCTTTTTCCTTGAGCCACTCCGTAGTGGCCGCCCGCTTGGCGTACATGGTGTCGGTGCCGATTAAATCTTTTTTATAGGTTTTGGAGGACAGCGTGTTTTCCAGGTACAGCCGGCGTACCTCGTCGTCGTCGACGATGGATTCTTCGCCGAGGCCCTGCTGGGCCGCCCATTTCCACGCCCGCACCGTCATGTCGGACCAGGTTTGCTGGATCATCCAGGCGCGGACCAGCTCGGCCTCGATTTCGAATTCGTCCGCCCCGTCAAAAACCGGCGAGATGGCGCGGAACCCGAGGTTGGAAACCGCCCACCCCAGGTGCGTCTCGAGGATCTGGCCGATGTTCATGCGCCCGGGAACGCCGAGCGGATTGAGGATGATGTCGACCGGCGTGCCGTCTTCCAGGAAGGGCATGTCTTCCACCGGCACCACGCGGGATACCACGCCCTTGTTCCCGTGCCGGCCCGCCATCTTGTCGCCTTCGGTGATTTTGCGTCGCTGGGCAACCGAAACGCGGACGGTTTTTTCCACGCCGGCCGGCAGGTCGTGATGCTCGTCGCGCGTGAAAATCTTGACGTCCACCACCTTGCCGCGTTCGCCGTGCGGAAGCCGCAGCGAAGTGTCTTTGACATCGCGGCTTTTTTCTCCGAAGATCGCGCGCAGGAGCTTTTCCTCGGGCGAGAGTTCCTTCTCACCCTTCGGGGTGATCTTCCCTACCAGGATGTCGTTCGGTCCCACCTCGGCGCCAATCCGCACGATCCCGTGTTCATCGAGGTCTTTGAGCGCCTCTTCGCCGACGTTGGGAATGTCGCAGGTAATTTCTTCGGGACCCAGTTTCGTATCCCGCGATTCCACTTCGTGTTTTTCGATGTGGATCGAGGTGAATTTGTCGTCCTGCACCAGGCGCTCGGAAATGAGCACCGCGTCTTCGTAATTGCCGCCCTCCCAGGAAAGGAATGCCACCACCACGTTCTGCCCGAGAGCCAGCTCCCCGAATTCGGTCGAGGAGGAATCGGCGATGACGTCTCCGGGTTTGATTTTCTGGCCTTTCACCACGGCGGGGCGCTGGTCGATGCAGGTGCTCTGGTTGGAGCGCGTGTACTTGCGCAGTTTGTAGACCTTCTTGCCTTTGCCGGTCTGCAGGACGATCTGGTCGCTGGTCACCGAGATGACCTGGCCTTCCACGTCGGACAGAATGACCTGTCCGGAATCGAGCGCCGCCTGCGGTTCGATGCCGGTGGACACCAGCGGCACCTCGGGGCGGATGAGAGGCACAGCCTGAGCCTGCATGTTGGATCCCATCAGGGCGCGGTTGGCGTCGTCGTGCTCCAGGAACGGAATCAGCCCGGCGGAAATCCCGACGATCTGCCGCGGCGCCACGTCCATGTAGTCGATCTGGGCCGGGGTGGCAAACATGAACCGCGAATGGTTGCGGCAGGAAGCCCGGGCCCGCACAAATTCCCCGTATTCGTTGAGCGGCGCGTTGGCTTGGGCGATGATGAATTTATCTTCCGTGTCGGCGGTGATGTAGAGCGTCTCCGAGGAGACGTGCGGGACGATGGGGATTTCCGCGCCCGCCGGGGCAATCTTGGAGGCGATATCCTTCGTGATCAGCTCGCCTTTCTTGGCGAGGATATCCCTCCCGTTGGGTTTGAGCAGATCCTCGGCGAGGTGCCGGCCGATCAGGCGCGGGTCTCCCGCCGGGTAGGATTTGTACACTTTGCGGTACGGGGTCTCGATGAAGCCGAACGGATTGACCTTGGCGTACGAAGCCAGGCGGCCGATAAGGCCGATGTTCGGTCCTTCCGGCGTTTCAATCGGGCAGATGCGCCCGTAGTGGGATTGATGGACGTCGCGCACGTCGAACCCTGCGCGCTCGCGCCGCAGCCCGCCCGGCCCGAGGGCCGAAAGGGTGCGCTTGTGGCGCAGTTCCGCCAGCGGGTTGGTCTGGTCCATGAATTGCGAAAGTTGGCTGGAACCGAAGAATTCGCGCACGGCGGCGACGATTGGGCGGATGTTGATCAGGTTCATCGGCGAGAAGGATTCCTGATCGCGGATCGACATGCGCTCGCGCACCACGCGCTCCGTCCGGCGCAATCCGATGCGCATTTTATTCTGGATCAGCTCGCCGACGGTCTTCACCCGACGGTTGCCGAGATGGTCGATGTCGTCCGGGCTTTCCAGCCCATTGTTGATGAGAATCAACCGTTCGATCAGTTTGATGATGTCCCAGGGTGTTACGGTGCGGTGGCTGAGGGGGACGCGCGAGTGCAGGTCCAGCTTCTGGTTGAGTTTATACCGGCCGACCCGTTCCAGATCGTATCGCCGCTGATCGAAGAGCTGCTCTTGCAGATATTGACGCGCGTTGTCGAGCGTCGAAGGATCGCCCGGGCGCATCCGTTTGTAGAATTCGATCAGCGCCTCCATGGCCAGGGTCCGCTTTTCCCGGGGTTCCCAGGTGGGTTCCTGCTTGATGGTATTGGCGATGAACGAACGGGCCGGATTGGTGTCGGATTCCTGGAATAGGGCGAGAATTTCCTCGTCGGTTCCCGCTTTGAGGGGAGAATCCGCCTGGTCGGTCGACACCGCGGCCAGCGCCCGTAGCAGCATGGTGACGGGCACCGTTCGTTTCCGGTTGAAGCGGATGATCAAATAATCGCTCTTGCGGGTTTCGAATTCCATCCAAGCGCCGCGGTCGGGGATGAGTTTGGCGGAGGCGAGGAGCCGTCCGGTGGCGCGGTCTTCCTCGGCTTCGAAATATACGCCCGGCGACCGGATGAGCTGGGAGACCACGACCCGTTCGCTCCCGTTGATGATGAACGTTCCTTTTTCCGTCATCAGCGGCATATCGCCGAGGAAAATATCCTGCTTGATGGGCTCCGGAACTTCCGTCCCGATGAGCAGCACGGAAACGTAGAGCGGGGCGGCATAGGTGATATCCCGCTCGAGACAATCTTCGATGGAATACTTGGGCTCCTCGAACCAGTATTTTAAATTCCACTGGCGCGCTTCGGGGCTGTTGCCGGGGAAATACAGGCGCATGCCTTTGTTGAACGATTCGATCGGGGAAATTTCGTCGAACAGCTCCGCCAGCCCATCCTTCTTGAACCATTGGAAGGAGTCGAGTTGCACTTCGATAAGGTTGGGGAGGGGTTGAATGTCGGGGATTCGAGCGTAAGATTTGCGTCCGCTGAAGGCCATCGCATTCTCCTGATACCCGCAAAATCATGGGGCTTCCCTCTCGTCGCGGGAAGCCATTCCTGCCACTCCAGGCCGTAGAAGTATCTAATAAGTCATTTGGGCGAACAAGTATTATACGGCCCATTTTTCATTAAGTCAAGAGAATGGACAATTCAGGTCAATTCATACCGGAAAAGTGGACCAATCAACCCGCCTTAAAAAAGGCTTTTTATCGAAGGGGCCTTGAGCCAGATATGGATAATATGCTTGACTCGCATATTTTGGCATGGTAAAATTGCCGCCCATTGCCCTGATGTTCATCTGAGCGGGCCGGGAAAATGCCGTCCGCTCGAATTTCATAATCGTACGTGAAGGGCGAGGCCATCGCGCTTGTCGGATGGCCTCCCCTACTGCAAGGGGCGGGTGTTCATCCGGAATGCCCCGTCTGAGGATAGTTTTTGGGAGGTAGATCGTGCCGACAGTCAATCAGCTGGTCCGCAAGGGACGGCACTGGAAGAAGGCTAAAAGCAAGGCTCCGGCGCTGCTATACACCCTGAACGCCCGGAAGCAACGCCGGGTGCGCCAACCGCGCGGCGCCCCGCAGAAACGCGGCGTGTGCACGGTCGTCCGGACCATGACCCCCAAAAAACCCAATTCCGCCCTGCGCAAGATCGCGCGCGTGCGGCTCACCAACGGGATCGAAGTCACCGCCTATATCCCGGGCGAAGGGCATTCGCTGCAGGAGCATTCCGTTGTCTTGGTCCGCGGAGGGCGCGTGAAGGATCTCCCGGGCGTGCGGTACCACATCGTCCGTGGAACGCTCGATACCACCGGGGTGGAAGCACGCCGCCAGGGGCGGTCCAAGTACGGCAACAAACGGCCGAAGGAAGCTAAGAAGGAATAATCGCGGCCCGTCCCGCATTCCTGCGGGCCCGGCATTCAGGGAGTTTGGATCATGGCGAGAAGAGAGCGCAAGACGTCGCGGGGAGTTCCTCCGGATGTCCGCTATAACAGCGTCAAGGTCAATCGGTTCATCCATCAGGTCATGCGCCGCGGGAAGAAAAGCGTCGCGACCACGATCGTATATAACGCCTTTGAACTGGTCCGGGAACGCAGCAAGAAGGATCCGCTGGAAATCTTCGAGCAGGCCCTGCAACACGTCGGGCCGCAGATCGAGGTCAAACCGCGGAGAGTGGGCGGGGCAACCTACCAGGTGCCGGTGGAAGTGGAAGCCGACCGCCGGGATTCCCTGGCGGTGCGCTGGATCCTCGCCGCCAGCCGCACGCGCGGTGGAAAATCCATGATCGAACGTCTCGCCGGGGAATTGCTGGATGCGGCCAATAATACCGGCGCGGCGGTTAAGAAACGCGAAGAAGTTCATAAAATGGCCGAGGCCAACCGCGCCTTCGCCCATTACCGGTGGTAGGAGCGGTTTTTCAAGCTGACGATGAGGTTCTTGGCGGGAAGCCTGGTATTCGGCCTGGCCCCGTTGGACCAGGTCGAGGAACCGGAGATTGGGATCCGGTTCCTCTAGGATGAAGCAGAGGAAAATTACATGGCACGCCAGTTCCCGCTGGAGCGGTATCGAAATATTGGCATCATTGCGCATATCGATGCCGGCAAAACAACCACCACCGAGCGCGTGTTGTATTACACGGGTCGGACCCACCGGTTGGGGTCGGTGGACGACGGCACGACGGTGACCGACTGGATGGACCAGGAACGCGAACGCGGCATCACCATCGTCGCCGCGGCCGTCAGCGCGGAGTGGAAGGGCTACTTCATTAACATCATCGATACGCCGGGGCACATCGACTTCACGGCCGAAGTGCAGCGGTCGCTGCGCGTGTTGGACGGCGGGGTGGTCGTGTTCGACGCCGTGCAGGGTGTGGAACCCCAAAGCGAAACCGTCTGGCGCCAAGCCGACCGGTATGCCGTGCCCAGGATTTGCTTCATTAACAAAATGGACCGCGTCGGGGCCTCCTTCGACCGGAGCGTCGAGAGCATCCGGGCGCGGTTGGGCGCCAACCCGATCCCGGTGCAAATCCCGATCGGGGAGGAAAGCGCTTTCCGCGGCGTGATCGACCTCCTGGCCAACCAGGCCGTCGTCTGGACGGATGCGGCCGGGGAAACGCCCAGCGTCGTCGAAATTCCGCCGGAGTACCGGGCCGAAGCGGATACGCGCCGGGCTCAGTTGGTGGAACAGGTCGCCGAACTCGACGAGACCCTCACCATGAAATATCTGGAGGGCCATGAAATTTCCGTCGAGGAACTCAAGGCGGCGCTGCGGCGCGAGGTGATCAAAGGCAAGGCCACACCGGTGCTGTGCGGGTCGGCGTTGCGGAACAAGGGCGTGCAGCTTCTGCTCGACGCCGTAGTGGATTTCCTTCCGTCGCCGCTCGAAGTTCCCGCGATCCGCGGGACTCACCCCGGCACGGGCGAAGAGCAAACCCGGGCCGCGGATGAGAACGCGCCGCTCGCAGCGCTGGTCTTTAAGATCGTTTCCGATCCGTACGTAGGGCGCCTCGCCTACTTCCGGGTGTATTCCGGGAAGATGAAACAGGGCGCCAACGTGCTGAACTCGGTGCGCGGGAAGCGCGAGCGGGTCGGCCGGTTGATCCGCATGTACGCGGATCGGCGCGAAGAAATCGACGAAATTCTGGCGGGCGACATCGCCGCCGTGCTGGGCATGAAAGAAACCTTCACCGGGGATACGCTCAGCGACCTTTCCAATCCGATTATGCTGGAGAACATCACCTTCCCGGAACCGGTCATCGCGGTCGCGATCGAACCGAAAAGCACCGTGGATCAGGACAAGCTCTCGATGGCGTTGCACAAACTCGCCGAAGAGGATCCGACCTTCCGCGTGCGCAACGACGAGACCACCGGCCAGACGATCATTTCGGGAATGGGCGAACTGCACCTCGACGTTTTGGTCGAGCGGATGCGCCGGGAATTCAACGTGCATGCCAACGTCGGCCGGCCGCGGGTGGCGTACCGCGAGTCGATCACCCGGCCGGTGAACAAATCCGAGTACCGGTACATCAAGCAGACCGGCGGACACGGCCAATACGGGCATGTGGTTCTCGCGCTGGAACCCATGGAACCGGGGTCGGGGATGATCTTCGAGGACAAAATCACCGGAGGATCCATCCCCCGGGAGTACATCCCGGCGGTCGAAAAGGGCGTGAAGGAAGCCGCTGAAGCGGGCGTGCTGGCGGGGTATCCCGTGGTGGACGTGAAGGTTACGCTGCTCGACGGCTCGTTTCACGAAGTGGATTCCAACGAGATGGCCTTCAAGATGGCCGCCACCTTCGCCTTCCGCGAGGGCGTGCAAAAAGGCGGCCCGGTTTTACTCGAACCGGTGATGAAGGTGGAAGTGATTGCGCCGGAGGAATACCTCGGCGACGTGATGGGCAATCTCGCCGGCCGCCGCGCAACGATCAGCGGGATCGAACCCCGGCCGGGAAACGTCCAGGCGGTGCATGCAATGGTGCCGCTGGCGGAAATGTTCGGGTACGCGACCGAATTGCGCTCGTCCACCCAGGGACGGGGCGTGTTTACGATGGAATTCGATCATTACCAGGCGCTTGCCGAGGCGCAAGCCCAGGAAGCGATGAGCAAGGCGTAGACCCTCTCGCAGCCGCGGAGTCGGCGCTCAGGAACGCAAGGGAGAAGATACCATGGCGAAGGAAAAGTTTATCCGGAACAAACCGCACCTGAACGTGGGGACGATGGGGCACAT
>Ga0315282_10011162_pt1 | contig 13967 bp, 15 predicted proteins | sample YL17G07_20_MG_FD_203693 | JGI IMG/M metagenome (GOLD analysis project Ga0315282, IMG submission 203693) | Sediment microbial communities from Yellowstone Lake, YNP, Wyoming, USA - YL17G07_20 | ecosystem: Environmental > Aquatic > Freshwater > Lake > Sediment | place: USA: Wyoming | collected... | reverse complement strand
ACTGGTGGCGAAGGCGTTCCTCTACAATATGTTGATACGGATGTGAGAGGATGGACAGGAAAGAAGGGGCGATAGGGTCAAAAAGAGAAGGAAGCCAAGCAGTAGCTGTGAGTTAGGCTACAAAGCACTATTTTATATAATACTTATGCGTTATAAATTCTATTCACTGCACCTCTATGGTGGTTTATAATGAATGGTAAGAATCATCCCGCGCGGCATTTCGTCACCTCCGAGAGTCTCTCTCTGATAATTGCCTCATCCCTGATTATTGTTGGCATGGGTGGTTGCATCGTATCCAGCATTATGGGCGACTTCATATTACTATTCGCGTTCGTCGAGGTGGCATCAGTGGCCATGTTTTTCATACTGACACTGAGCATGATCCCCGCTTACTTCCCCGACAAGGTCAAGGCGGACTCCATCTTCTATTGCGGGTTAGGAAAGGAGCCTTACGTGAGCGACGAGGAGGTCTACAGGACTAATGTTCCGCTCCTAAATACCCCCTATGATACGAATTGGGATAATTATTATGACAAAAGGTTCATCAAGTTGGAGGGGTCCTAGATGGCGATAGTCGCTTCCATACTTCCAATCGTCGCCCCTGTGGCAATAGTAATGGGCGGCCTCGCGGCTCCCCTTATCTATAAGAAGGAAAAATTGCTGATCGGCGTGATATCAACCTTCTTCATCATTGCCATCGCCATCAACACCTGGTTTGTCATGAACCTCGGCGGTGGTGCGTACGCATACCCAGATATAAAGGGCGTCCTGATCAACTCCTCGTCCTCCTTCATTGTAGAGGTGACCCTCATACTGGGATTTTTGGGTGCGATCTACAGCCTTCGGTACTTCGAAGACCGCCGCTTTTTAGGGTCCTTCTACCTCCTCTACTCGCTCTTCCTAGCCTCGTTGATACTTATGGCGACCTCCTTCAACATCCTCCTGATATATGTCGCGTTTGAGGCCAGCACCATTGCTGGAGGGATCTTGATACTCTTCACCAGAAGGAAGACTGCCACAAAGGCCGCAGTCAGATTTTTCGTCATGAGCGTCATCGGCGCCGTTACGATACTGGTAGGAATACTCTACCAGAACAGCCTGACCGGGACGTTCCTTTTGAGCACCAGCATCTTTGCCAGGGTGGGGGCTAACGACGCGGTTATTCTGGCGTCGCTGTACGCCATCGGGTTCGGGGTAAAGGTGGGTGTTTTCCCATTCGGTCTTCTCTGGCTCCCGTCGGCGCATAGCGAGGCTCCAACCCCGATAAGCGCCATTCTCAGCGGAGTCATGGTCCAGATTGCTGCCTTTGCCGTGAGCAGGGTCATCGGTGTAATATCCCCTGGTGGGACTTCGGTCGCATTCCTGATGATTGGTCTCGGCGGATTGAGCGTGATCTCGGGATCGATGCTGGCAGCCGTAGAGGCAACGAGCGGGAGCAAATGGTCTAGATTCCACGTAGCCTCTGCCAACATCAGGGGGATAAAACGGATATGGGCCTTCTCCACCGCCTCGGAGGTGGGAGTCTTCTACCTGCTCATTGGCCTTGCCTTGCTCTCCCCCGCCCTGTTGCCGGTGTTCTTCGTGGGCATACTGTTGCACTTCCTCAACCACGGGATGGCCAAGGCCTTGCTCTTCTTCGACAGCGGCGTCGTGATAGAGGAGAGCCATTCCGCTGACCTCTCGGTGATGAGGGGTCTCGGAAGCTCTGTGGGTCTAAACGGGCTTACCTACATCATCGGTGGCTTCTCGCTCTCACTGGTCCCGGGAACACTCGGTTTCACCACACTCAGGGAATTTACCTCTGGTAACGTGAGCCTCGGCATAACCGCCGTGATATTCATCGGCGCCCTCTTCATATTCTTCTCGACGCTCTACTCCTTCAGGTGCTTCACCTTTGGCCGGCCAAAGGTGAAGGTGGAGAGTGTCGGCGGGCATGTCGGTGCCTCACCGTTGCTTAGGATCCCTGGTATAGTGCTGGCTATCGGAATACTGGTTCTGGGTATAATAATCACCTTCGGTGCAATGGGGATAGCATTTCAGGGCTACTACAGTGGTCTTGAGGAGTGGTTCCATACGGCCGCTGAGACGATCATATTGCCTTTTGTGGGTGGTCCCGCATGACAGAGCCGAAACCTCAAAAAGGATTAAAATCACCGATACCGGTTCCCGGAACGGAAGAGAAGGTCACCGATTACATAATTTTGCACGACCCGAACAAGTGCACGGCTTGCGGCCAGTGCATGATTGGATGCGCCTACAAACACTACAAGACCTTCGACAAGAAATTTGCCTACTGCTACGTCTTCGAGGCTCCAAACAAGCCCGGGTACTACGTTAATGCCAACTGCTCCCACTGCGTCTACCCGATGTGCCTTGCATCCTGCCCCAAGGATGCCATCTACAAGGATGACCGGGGAATAGTGAGGATCTCCCCCCTCCTGTGCGTGGGTTGCGGGACTTGCCAAGAGGCATGCCCGATAGGCATACCAAGACTGGACGGGGAGAGGAAGATCTACGTGAAGTGCGACCTCTGCGACGGGGAGATGCCGATGTGCGTGCAGATGTGCAGCCCGGGAGCCATGCAATTCCTTCCGAGAAAGGAGGCGTATGAGTACGCCAAGAGGATAAGGGGTGTTAAGGTTGTCGGATGAGACAAAGATAAAGAGTTGGAAGAGGCTCTTGGACTCTGGAAAGGGCATAACAGAGCACAAGCAGGGCGAGGAATCCAAGGAGTACCCCTGGAGGAAATCCTTCCGACCGGCGGCTCCGGACATCGCGAAGCCCTCCCTCAAGAGGGACTTCGAGGTCGGCCTCGTTTACTACGTGGGCGACGATGTCGAGCAGGACAGGGCGCTCTGCGGTCTGGAGAAGAAGCCCCCGACGGCCCACACCTTCAAGGACGCCTTGGACAAGAAGAGGGCCCTCTTGGAAGGTACGGGAATAATGAAGGAACTCGGGTTTGACAAGAAGAAGGGGAAATTTGAGTATTGATGAGGTGCAAGCGAAAATGACATCTGTTCAGACCGAATCTAAACCTGCCGCGAAGGAGAAGTACGGCTACTTCCTGGGCTGCGTCATGCCGGCCAAGATGCCGTGGGCAGAGAAGGCCACCATACTGGTATCGAAGCACCTGGGGCTGGACTTCGACTACATGAAGGAGACGCTCTGCTGCGTGAGACCCGGAGTCTGGAAGGCAATGAACCCAGACTGGTGGTTGACCCTGACGAGCCAGAATTTGGCCAACGCAGAGAAGCAGGGCATCATCCTGGTCGACTCTTGCAACGGGTGCTGGATATCCCACTTCGAGTGCCTCGAGGAGCTGAAGCAGGAACCGGAGAAGATGGCGATGATCAACAAGAACCTCTCCAAGATAGGCATGAAGCTCGAGGGGAGCGTGAAGGTTAAGCACTTCCTCGAGGTCCTCTACGAGGATGTCGGGATAGAGAAGATAAAGGCAAACGTCAAGAGGCCGCTGAATCTAAGGATCATGAGACACTTGGGTTGCCACGCGCGGAAGAAGGGTGACGAGTTCCTCCCGCGGTACTTTGACGAGATTCTGAAGGCGATCGGCGTCGAGATAATAGACACCCCCTACGACAAGACCTGCTGCGGGCTCCTCCTCTACTTCGGCGACCCAGACTCCGCCATATTCGAGAGGGTGGGCAGAAAGATGAAGACCGCGATGGATCTGGGTGTTGATGCCTACGCCATAATATGCTCGGGCTGCTACGATCAGTTCGAGAGGGGAGTCAAGGTCATGAAGGAGGAGCAGGGAGTCACGCTCGAGGTACCCATCGTCCACTTCTCCGAGCTGCTGGCGCTCGCCTTCGGATACAAGCCAGAGGACTTCGGGATGGAGTACTGCAGACCCATACCGACGACAAGGCTGATCGAGAAGTTCAAGGAGGGAAAATAGGTGATTACCACCGCAACCGATCCAAGTCTGGTGGAGTGGGTTAAGAGCGAGGCCGCACCCGAGGGGCTGGAGTTCAGGGGGCTCCGCGAGAATAGGGTGTTGGTGAGGGTCAAGCCGGAGGACCTGCCAAAGCTCGCCGAGAGGTTCGTCAAGAACTATAACGCCCGCATGATACACGCCACCGGAGTCGACCTCCAGATAGCCGGCATCGACGTGGTATATATCTTCGACTTCAGCAAAATAAAGGATCGCCTTGTCATACTGCTTGAGGCAAACCTGAACAAAGAAAACCCACAGTTCCCATCCGTAGCCAAAGTAACCTGGCAGGCGGAGTGGGCGGAAAAGGAGATGCGGGAGTTCCTCGGCGTCGAGCCGGTGGGTACCCCTGATCCGAGGCACCAGTTCCTGTCCTTTGAATGGCCCAACACGCCGGAAACAGGCGCTGCCCTGGGCGCAGGCAAGGCCTTCCCGAAGGCCGAGACCCCAGAAGGGAAGGCCACCGAGATACTGCTCCCCTTGGGCGTCCAACCGCAGGTGGCATGCTCGACCATGATACCCATCGGACCCTACCATCCAGGGGTGATCGAGGGCCAGATGGTTCGTCTCAAGGTCGAGGGAGAGCAGGTGGTGGATGCGGACATAAAGACTGGCTTCCACCACAGGGGGATACACAGGCTGATAGAGAGGAGAGGATATAACAAGGGAGTGTTCTTGGCCGAGCGCGTCTGCGGCATATGCAGCGGAGCCCACGGGTTGGCCTACGTGACCGCGGTCGAGAACCTCTTCGAGGTTGAGGTGCCGGAGCGGGCCCTCTACATAAGGACTTTGGTCGCCGAGCTCAACAGGGTTCACAGCCACCTCCTCTGGCTGGGCGTAGTCGCGGACGTCATAGGCTGGAAGACCGGCTTCATGTTGACTTGGGGGCTGAGGGAACGGGTAATGGACATAATCGAGGCGATAACCGGCAACAGGGTCAATTATGGAATATGGCGGATAGGCGGCCTCAGCAAGGACGTCTCCAACGAGCTGGCCACAACATCGCTCAAGACGATACTCGGGATGAAGGAACCGCTCGAGAGGCTGCTTCTGCCCGAGGTAGGCGGTCACCCGGTGCTCAAGTCCAGGCTCATCGGAGTCGGGCATCTGAGCTTCGCCGAGGCCTTCGACGGCGGCGCCGTCGGACCTGTGGCGAGGGCAAGCAACTGGAAGATCGACGTCAGGATGGACAACCCACCCCATGCCATGTACGATCCCAAGAAGATATCATGGGAGGTAATCACTGAGGAGGGCTGCGATACTTATGCCCGTACCGTGGTTAGGATGAGGGAGGCCTTGGTCTCCATTGGCATCATCGCACAGTGCCTCGAGTACCTCTCCAAAACCAGCGGTGAAGTGAGAACCAACCCCAAGGAGATCGCGGCGGGCTCAACGGCTGTTGGATTGAACGAGGCGCCGAGGGGCGAACTCGCTTACTTCATAAAGTCTGGGGATGCCTCGACGAGCGAGGAAAAAAGCAACCTTCCGAAGTGTGTGAGGATCAGAACTCCGAGCTACAGGAACAACGCCCTTGTGCCGTTCATGCTAATCGGATCCAACCTGGCCGATGTGCCTGTGGTTATGGGAAGCGTAGATCAATGCATGGCCTGCACCGACAGGTTCGAGGTCACCGATACGAGGCATGATAATATATATACCATGACATGGGACGATCTCGTTGCCCTGAGTAAAAAGAGGAGCGTGGAATGATCATGGCAGATGGTTACTTCACTTTGGCAACGATCTTACTGATCCTCCCTGTCAGCCTCCTCTTAGGCGTAGTCTACGCCTATCTCTTCAGGAAGTTCGTAGCCAGGTTACAGTGGAGGGTGGGGCCGGTTCTGGTTATGTACAGTGATCTGGCCCCCCTGTTGGGGACCTCGAGGATTCTCCAGCCCCTATACGACATACTCAAGCTCTTCGGGAAGCAGACGATAATACCTCAGAACGCCAGAAAGAACCTGTTCGTCTCATCGCCTTACCTCTCGCTGGGCTTCGCGATCCTAGCCGTCCTCTTCATCCCCTTCCCTGGAATGCCCCTCCTGTCGACGAACCCCTACAGTCTGATAATAGCATCGTACATGATAATAGGCTCGATCATATTCACCATACTGGGGCCTGTGGCCAGCGGATCACCCTGGGGAGTCATCGGCGCGAGAAGGGAGGTGGAGCTCTTCCTAGTCACCGAGCTCGGCTTCGTGATCAGCCTCTTCTCCATGGCCTTTGCAAGAGGCACGCTCTCGCTCTACGACTTCGCCCGAGGAGGATGGAATTTCGCAACACTCATCTTGGCCGTCTTCTCTGGTCTGCTGCTCTTCATCTCGATGCTCGGCAAGTTGCACATCAAGCCCTTCGACATGTCAGAGGCCGAGGCCGAGATCGTGGCGGGGCCGTACACGGAATACAGTGCCAAGCTCTTGGGCACATATTATCTGGAGAGGGTCTTCATGCTCTACGGGCTTGTGGCGATCTTCATCGCCGTATACTTGCCGCCCCTCTCATCGGCAATCGTCTGGCTACCCCTATACCTTGCGGCTGCGGTCGTCCTTGTACTGTTTCTATCCATAGTTCAGAACCTCAACCCTCGGTACAGGATCGTTAATGCGCTACGTTGGTACACCAAGCTCGTGATACCGCTGGGCATCCTCTGCTTCCTGATTGCGTTGGCAATAAGGATGGTGGTGTGAAATGTCTTCCCCAATAATAAAAATCTTGTTGGACATCCTCCGTAATTACAGCACCCCTATGACCCTGAAGTATCCCTCAACGGTCGAGGCGGGAAAGAAGTACAGCCAGATACCCGAGGGCCTAAGGGGCGTTCCGGAGCGCAGCGAGGACAAGTGCATCGGATGCAGGGCCTGCTACTTCGTCTGCTCCGGAAGGGCTACCTCGATCTATGATAATGAAGACAAGCGGCTGGTGGAGATATTCCTCTTCAGGTGCACCTTCTGCGCCCACTGCCAGGAGGCTTGCCCAGAGGAGGCGATAACCATGAGCAAGAAGTTCGAGGTCACAGCCAGTAGCCGGTCCGACTCCGCCGGCTTCGTGCGCACAAACTTGGAGATGCTGAAGTGCAAGAACTGCGGTAAGCCTTTTCTCCCCAAGAAGTTCGTGAAACGCGCCAACGAAAGGCTGATGGAGAAGATCAACCCGCTTGTGAAGGATGTCGTTGCAGCGGACTTCCAGAAGGTCGCCGATTACTGCCTTGACTGCAGGAGGGCGCGCGGGGTGGAACTCGACACGCATACCAAGAAGCACGTCTGGCTGGAGGTGGGCTGATGGGGATCATAGACAAGGCTAGGATATACTCTCCGTGGCTCTACCACCTCCACTGCGGAGGTTGCAACGGCTGCGACATCGAAACGCTGGCTGCCATCGCACCGAGGTTCGACGTCGAAAGGTTCGGAATACAGCTGGTCGCGTCGCCGAGGCACGCCGACATACTCGTCACCACAGGCTGCGTACCCAAGCAGTTCATCCCCATGGTCAAGAGAGTCTACGAGCAGGTGCCTGAACCCAAAGTGGTAGTCGCGATCGGCGGTTGCGCCTGCGGAGGGAGCCTCTTCTATGACGACGATCCGGAGAATTACGCGATCCTTGGGTATCCGGATCTGCTCATACCCGTAGATGTCTACGTGCCGGGCTGCGCTCCGAAGCCCGAGGCCATAATCAACGGCATAGTACAAGGCATCCTGAAGCTGGCAGCGAAGAAGAAGGCCGCTGCTCCGGCGCAGAAATCCTAACCTTTTTTCTCTTTCCTTCTTCCTTTCCTCAGGGTCGCCCCTATTTGAACCGCCAAAAGACCCGTACTATACCCAAATCTCCTCGGAGATCATGAGCTGAGTATTTGAAAAACCATAATCGAAATTCGAATTTTTGAATTTGTCTTCGGATTATGGAATAGATGGGTTAAATCCATTCTCCGACGCAGAATTTGATGGTGAAACAGATGAAAAACGGAAAAATTTGGATCCTGAACCTTGCGCCGATTGCAGTGCTACTCTTTAGCTGCTGCACTGCCGTGGCCCCTGTAGCGGCTCAGACGCAACCCGACAACCAAACGACACTCCCGGCGGTGACAGACGCCAATTATACAATAGTAACCACTGAATTCCATGGGAATGCCATAATAAAATTAGACAACAACACCATGAAGGTGTACCGTTCTAAATTCCCGCATTAAACTACACATAGGGAATCTTTCGGGCTCTGGCCTGGGCTTCACCCCGGGCACAGCCCGCCTTTCCGTCCAAGCCCGCATTCGGGGGGAACGGCTTTCCACTGGATAAGGGGCCTCATCGTCTCCTCCGGCCCCCTCCCCACATCCTTAGCTCAGGCTCGCCCATTCGGCTCACGCCACACATCGGGCGAATGCCGAAACGGATTGAACGCTCCCACGTATAAAAAGGTATTGTTTTAGGTAGCAGTTACACCACCCTGTAGACACGACCCTTACACTGGAGTTGGGAGCAACCATCGATGGCATCGTAAGAGTACATAATGTGGGAGGCACGGCCGACATCAACGGCGTTCCCTACACCATCGAGAGCGGCAGAGGCTGGGTCAACCTGGTGAAGAACACCGCTTCGCTCTGTTGCAACGGCATTGATCCCTCGGGCAGCGAGCTACACCTCTTGCTTAGAAGGGGATTGAGCAGGAAACCCAACACGCCTCAGCGGTTGGATGAACTGCGTACAGCCTTCAGGCTGGGCAATCCCAAACTTTATATTAGTTTTTATATAGTAATTATATGGTAATTATGGAATACACTACCATTCAGGTCAGAAAGGAAACACGGGAAAAATTGAAGAAACTCAGGATAACAAAGAGGGAGTCTTATGATGAGGTCATAAATAGGCTGATTGAAAATGCAGGCCATAAAAACCGTTAAGGTTCCAGTCCATTACGCAACCACAGGGCGGAAGCTGAACGTTCTTGAAAAGTTAACTGCAAGATTGACCCTTGGAGTAGCACTGTGGTCAAAACTGATTGAGCCAAACAACATCAGGACCAGGAGTGAGCTGAGGAGCAGGATCTTGGAGGGGGAGGTAAAGGAAGAGACTGGGTTAAGCGCGGGTTTTGTCCAGTGCTGCGGCGACACCGCCCTGTGGATGTGGCAGAGCTATAGGGAGCAGCATGAAGCATGGTTAAGGAAGCTCAAGGTTGCAGAGAAGCGTGGGCGTGGAGGAAAGAGATGGGTTGAGAGGCTTTTGAGAAGGGAGCCCAGCAAACCATCTACCAACGGCAGCAGCGGGAAGGTCCCCATTTGGTTCGACTGCCGCATCGGCAGGCTGGAGAGGGCAAAGTCCGAAGATGGCAAGTTATGTTGCCCGCATAGCCACTTTGAAGAAGGGCGAGTGGATGACACTCCTGCTCAACCCGGCCAGATACCACCTTAGCCTTTTGGAGAGGGGCGTCATTAAGAGCTTTCAGATAGTTAAGAAGAGCCACAAATTCCATGTCCACGTGAAGGTCGAGTATGATGCCCCTGAAAGACCCGTCTCGGGCGTGCTGGGTGTGGACTTGGGCATGAAACGTTCGGCGGCAACCGTGCTGCTCAAGCCGGACGAGAGGCTCTCGCCCAAGTCCTTCCTAACCCTTCGAGAGGGGGAGAAGAACCACCGCCTAAACCAGTTGAACAGGCTGGTCTCAGAGCTGCAACGTGCAGAGAGGTATGAGGCCTTGAAGCGGTTAAGGCATAAGAGAAAGCACGTCGCCGAGTACTTCGACCGCTTTTTTGCCAAAAGACTGGCAGGCCTCTCCGAAGGTTGCCTGCTCGCAGTCGGCCACCCTAAAGGCATAAAATACGAGAGCTTCAAGGGCAACGGAAAAAGGAGGCTGAGGAAGCTGCTAACCGGATGGAGCTACGGCAGAATCATCAAGTACGTAGTGGAGGAGAGAGCCGAGAGAGGAGTGCCAACAGAAGCTGTCAACGAACGTTGGAGCTCAAGAACCTGCTGGAAATGCCACTCAAGAAACACGGAGCGCATAAACCAGTCCACCATATGGTGCTGGAACTGCTGCAAATACTTCAACGCCGACTACAACGCCGCAATAAACATCGGCCTGCCTTTCTTGGCCAAGGCCGCAGGCCGAGGGGCTGAAGTTGAGCCAGCCCAGACCGGGGATGAACAGGCAAGAGAGATAGCAGCCTGCAAGCCCGGAAGCCAACACCCTTCAGGGGTTGGTAGCTCACGGGCAACGTAACGTTCTCCTAAAGCGCCGGGAACGCCAAACCCTCTTTTTTCTTTTTTAAGGACGGTTTCTAGAGGTCTCCACGGAATGATCCGCAACAAAAATGGAAAGGTTAAGGGTGGCTAGTACCACCCCTTAATCTCTTCGAACCACTTGCCTATGCCGTCCCAGTTGACAATATTCCAGAAAGCCTCAACGAACTTTGTCCTCAGGTTCTTGTAGTCGAGGTAGTACGCGTGCTCCCAGACATCGAGGATCATCAGTATGGGGAAGTCCGGAAAGACGTTGATGTTGTGCTTCTCGATCTGTATCAGCATCAGCCTGTCCGTCTCTCCGCAGTAGGTCAGCGCCGCCCATCCGGAACCCTCAACGCTGGTCGCCGTCTGTGAGAAGACCTTCTTGAACCTCTCAAAGCTCCCGAAATCCTTTGATATGGCGTCGGCCAGCGCGCCTCCGGGCTTGTCCCCGCCCTTTCCGGGCGGAGCCATATCCTCCCAGAAGTACGAGTGCAGCGTGTGCCCTCCAAGATTGAAGGACAGCTCCTTGGATAGGGCCTTCATGTCTAGGTCTGTGCCCTCCTGCGCTGCGGCATCCATTTTCTTGAGTATGGCATTCGTGTTGTCTACGTACGCTTGGTGGTGCTTTGAGTGGTGTATCTTCAACTGCTCCTCGGATATGTGCGGAGCAAGGGCATTATACGCGTACGGCAGGCTTGGCAGAGAATAGAATTTCTTCTCCAAACTAATACCTCCAAAATTTCCTTAAGCTATAATGACCTGCGCTTAATATATGCCTTTCATCAAACGGCCGAAACAACAAAGAACTTGGGCGCCTCCGTCAAAACATCGAACCCCCGGCTTGTTGATGTGCCCACATAAAAAACCCGCCCTTCCGGATGGCATAACTTTAAATACTCGTTTAATCACTCAAGACGGGTCTAAAGTACAAGGCCTCGACAAATAGCGTTAGCCTATCACGCTAATTCTATTGCTTTTGTGACTTTGGCAACAAAAACAACTACAAAATAAAAAACAAGAGATGATGTATTACGACGTTTGAAGATTTGAATATTGAGAGGGAGGTACTGGACTCTCTAAACGAGATCGGGTTCAATGAACCCACACGAATCCAGTACGAAACTATACCGCTCATTAAAGAAGGGTACGACGTCATCGGTCAGTCCGAGACAGGCTCTGGTAAAACCGCGGCGTTCGGGATACCGCTCGTAGAGAAGGTTACCCGAGGCACGCCAGTCCAAGGGCTCATCCTCGCACCAACCAGGGAGCTGGCGCTGCAGAACGCTGGAGAGCTCAAGAAATTCTCCCGCGCCAAGGGGCTCCGAATAGAGTGCGTCTACGGTGGTGTGTCTATGGGCCCCCAGATATCTGGGCTAAGGAGTTCGGAGATCGTGGTGGGAACCCCCGGCAGGATCATGGATCATATGAGGCGGGGGACCCTGAAACTAAACAACGTGAAGATTTTCGTCCTGGACGAAGCGGACAGGATGATCGACATGGGTTTCATCGAGGACATAGAAACCATTGAGAGGAGCCTCCCAAGGGAGAGGCAGACATTGCTCTTCAGCGCAACCATGCCCTACGAGCTCAAGTCCATCAGGGACCGGTTCACCAAGAACCCTAGGGAGGTCGTCACAGACACGAAGGTGAAGGAGGACTACCTGAAACAGTACTACTGCGATGTGGATCGAAAGATCAAGTTCTCAGTTCTTGTACACCTCCTGCGGAAGGAGGCTCCCCGACTTGCCATGATCTTCTGCAACTCCAGGAGAGACACCGACATGGTAGCCAGAAACCTGCGGGACAACGGCATGAACGCGACCGCACTGCACGGCGGCCTCTCGCAGCAGAGAAGGGAGCACATAGTGGAGGAGTTCCACCGGGGATCCACAAGGATTCTCGTTGCGACAGACTTGGCTGCAAGGGGGCTGGACTTCAAGGATGTGACCCATATTTTCAACTACAGCGTACCAATGAACGCCGAAGACTACGTGAACAGGATCGGGAGGACGGCGAGGGCTGGGCAGTCTGGGAAGGCCATCGTTCTGCTTACTAGGGAGGACTTCGACTCGTTCAGCAGGATAGTGAACACCTTCTCCTTCGATATCCAGGAAATTGACTGCTCCGCGGACGACATAAGAATGCTTCCGTTCAGGAGAGATGAGTTCCGGAGGCACAGCGACAGGAGAGGGCAATTCCGGGAATACGGAGATAGGAGAGGTCCGTTCCGGGAACGCGAAGACAGGGAGTTCAGGCGCCGGAGACCGTTCGAACGGCCACAGAGAGGCTTCGTTTTCACATAGTCTGCCTTAACACAATAAAAAGTCCGCTAAACACCCAGCTGCCGCAGGAGCTTCTCCACGTCCTGTAGGCTCATCTCCTCTCCCTGCCCTTCCGCTGCCCCTTCCTTCTTCTTGCCCTCCTCCTTCTTAGCGGGGTCGACGGCGTAGGACGGGACCTTCTCCACAACTGGCTCCTTCTCTGAGAGTGTGATCTCGCCCACGATCCTGCCCTTCATTCCCTTGACTTCTATGGGGTGGTCTATCTCGATCCTCAGGTTCGCCTTGAAGTTGCCCTCCTCTATCTGCTTCATTATCCACTTGTAGAGTGCCTCTTCGACGTAGCGCTTAAGCTCCTCACTCATCCAGGTTCACAGGTGATTATCGTAGCTCCATGACTATAAAAGTTTCTTAGAGCGATCTCAGCAAAATTTAGATAGTCGTTAGGAGGAGGATACTGATCTATAACGGGCGCAGATAGAGGGACTGATTTGGTGAACACACGAAGGGTTGCTGAGGCAATATCGTTGGTTCTAAACGCGCCTCTCGTTACTCTGTACACCTTTGCAATCCTAATCCTCTTTCTGAACCCTCCCTCGCCGCTTTCATAGAATCCCTCCGAGGCGACGCCTCATTTTAATGGGGGGAGGAATCGGAAACTTTTAATTGTTTCCGGGTATTTCTCTATTGGTGAGACCTTGAGAAAGTGTATCGTGTTGAACACGTTGAATTTAACTCCTAAGAAACAAGGCGTGCTCGACAGTTTCTTCGGCGAGTATCTCCGTGTTCTCAATGAAACTTTAAGACATTTACCAGATGCTAAGTCTCCCACACAGTTGCACCACCTAACATATTCAGACATACGCAATACCTCCTTCTTGCCCTCCGACATTGTTCAAGAAGCAAGAAAAGATGTCTGAGCTAAACGGAAGACCATTAATGGCAACTTCAGAGAATGCTCTATTCGACTCAACAGGCGATGGTTTAAACTCGTTAAGTCTGGAAGAGGCAATCCCTGCTTTAAGATTACCTATTCTCCTCACAAATCCTTTCTGATTCCTGTTAAGCTTATGGGCAACATAGACGATTTAACTCCTTCTTGGAAGACGGCTGGAGTTTCAAGAATATCTCCCTCTTGCAAAACGGAAAGGTCGCTGTTGTTCTTGAAAAGGAATTTTCCAAACCAGAAGATGAGAGAAGATTTGTCGTAGGAGTGGATGTTGGCTCTTCCACTCTTGCAACCGCCACAGTCTTCGATACAGAAACTTCTAAGATAGTTAAACAGCTCTCCTATGTCGACTCTGATTTAATCTCCTTCCTTTCCCACTCTTTTCTCTTTTTCCCTCCTTAACGCAAATGACCCCTATGGATGGCCCGGCATTCTCCTATCCGCTCCCTTGGAGCATTGTGGCTTACGCCTGAGGCGCCCTAAGCCGGTGGCCCAACCTATTTTTACGCACCCATGGTGCAGGGTTTTTAGGGGCCCGTGCGCCTCCGTTCTTTATTTGTTTGTTTGCTCAGCCA
>Ga0315282_10011161_pt1 | contig 13968 bp, 12 predicted proteins | sample YL17G07_20_MG_FD_203693 | JGI IMG/M metagenome (GOLD analysis project Ga0315282, IMG submission 203693) | Sediment microbial communities from Yellowstone Lake, YNP, Wyoming, USA - YL17G07_20 | ecosystem: Environmental > Aquatic > Freshwater > Lake > Sediment | place: USA: Wyoming | collected... | reverse complement strand
CACAATTGCCTCTTTCGTTACTTGACTGCACAAATCAAGCAATCGTGCAATGGTGATAAATACACAACCCAAAACGGCGGGATGCCACTTGCCCGATTACAGCTGAGGCTACCCACACGGGAGGGGGAGGTAAAGTATTTAAACTAGTAGGACGAAAAGGTAAAACCCCCTAGTACCCCAGTTTCCCCTGGCAGAGCCCGCCCTGATTTTTCAATATTCTACTCGTACCTCTCTTGAACTTGTGAAGTTAGATTTTCTTCGTCTCCGTTTGTTAATTTTATAGAAGCATGGCGCGAGTGAATTCCTCAGCAAAATAAGGTTTAGCCGCCAGTTCAATATACTGGGCATGACGAGCAATTTCCTCTGCTTTTGCCCGCTGTTCTTTGGAGACAAGAGCTAGTTTAGCTCCTATACCAGCGGCGTTGCCCACCTGACCGAAGCGTTCCAGAGGCAGCTGGGGAAACATTCCTATGGTTATTGCGCTAGCTACATCAAGGTATGTACCGAAGGCTCCAGCTATAATAACCTTATCAAGGTCAGACGTTGTGAAGCCGGCCTCACCAAGGAGGATATTAATACCAGTTCGAATGGCTCCTTTGGCCAATTGTATCTCCTCGATATCATGTCGAGTGATAGTGATCTCACGACCGCTGCCACTTTTTTCTGCATTAACTAAGACATTTATTCGGTGTCTGCTAAGCTCTTGCTAACCGACACATGACCGACTTAAATGCAGGATAGCCTGAAACTGGGTCGCGACCCTCATCATCAGTCAAGATATTAGCATTAGCCTCATCCCACCCATGCTGCATGCTTACTATCTTGGGATGGATGTCTTCAGTCAGCTTGGCTTTCAGCTTGATATTTCCCCTGGGTGATTCAACGATTACCATATCAGCATCAGCTATGCCCATCTGTCTTGCTGAACCAGCATTAATCTCAATTAGAGGCTCTGGCATGAGCTTCCTTAATCTAGGAACATTGCGAAATCGAGAGTGAGTGTAAGCAATTGTCCTTGGTCCGGAAATCAATATAAATGGGTACTTATCGACTAATTCAGGCTTGCTGACCGCGCTCTCCATCGGTTCAACAAATGTTGGCAAGGGGTCATATCCATGGTCTGCCATTACCCGCGAAAAAAGCTCCACCTTGCCTGAGGGGGTAGTTAGTCCATTTTTCAGATAGTCTTTCTGGCCAAGCTGCTGAAATGCTACACCACCCGGATTATCTTTTAATTGGTCTAGCGTGATACCTGTGGGCCCAAGTAGTGTATCAAACAGTTCGCCTGTATTCTGCCAAGGAAAATAGGTAGCGTAACCCATCCTCCTGCCCAGCTCAACCCACATTTTCCAGTCTTCTCGGCAATCCTCTGGCGGTTCTATAGCTTTATTGCCGATAACAACTAGTGGTAATCCGTTCATGGTGTAATCTTTGAGCATTTCCTCTTCGAGAAAGCTGGCTGCTGGCAAAAATATATCGGCAAATTTTGCCGTCTGAGTCATAAATAGGTCCGAAACCACCAGCAGGTCTAGCTTCTCAAAAGCTTGGATAACCTTGTTCGTGTTGGGCCAGGTCAGGACTGGATTACCCCCTTGAATAATGAGCGCCTTAATGGGATACGGTTTATCTGTCAGTATGGCGTGGGGAACCGGCATTGACGTCGTCTCAGCCGTGAATTTACCGTATATTGGATACTGGGCCCCGATTGCCTCACCAACGGAAACGTTCCCTTTTATCCTGAGGCTGGTTTGTCTTAGCGGAAGATTATATGTATTTCCTCCAGGTATGTCGAGATTACCGGTAATGGCTATCAGGATAGAAATGGCTCGGCTAGTCTGCACGCCATTAGTGCAGTGGTCCAGTGAAACACCCTGCGTAATAATCGCCGGCTTACTGCTGGCGTACATTCTCGCCATTAGTCTGACTGTCTCAGCTGGGACCCAAGTTATCTTTTCCACTACCTCAGGCGGGTACGACTTAACATGTTCCCTCAGCTTATCAAAGCCGACAGTCCATTCTTCCACAAATTTCTTGTCATATAGTTGCTTGCCTATAATTACATTTAACAAGCCCAGAGCTAAAGCAGCGTCGGTTCCAGGTCTGATCTGGGCATATATATCTGCCTCCTTGACCAGTGGAATCCTCCTCGGGTCAATCACTATAAGGTTGGCCCCGCGCCTCCTGGCCGATAGAATGTCCTTTGCTTGGCCAATGTCGCTCTTCTGAGGATTAATACCCCAGACCACCACACAACGGGTATCTGCGTAGCTCGGAAATAGGGTTAGCATTCGTTTACTAAGAGTTAGGCCATGTCCTATCGCCTTGGCCGCAAAACAAAGCGAGGCCGCGGACGTATAGTTAGGTGTTCCATAAAGGCTACAGAATCTTTTGGCTACCATTGGAACATGGTTGCCGATGAAGGGATTGCCAAGGTGTACCACCAGCGCCTTGGCTCCATAGTCTTCCTTTATGTATTTTAGCTTGGTCGCAATGAGTTCGAGTGCCTCAGCCCAAGAGATTCCTTCCCAACCTCCGGAGGTGTTTTTGAGCGGGCGGGTAACACGCTCCCTACAATATAGCCAGTCTGCCATCGCTTGGCCTTTCACACAAAGTCTGTTAAACGGATGCTCCTTCATACCGGTGACTTTTACCAGTTTTCCGTCTTTTACATGAGCATCTATCCCGCAACATTTCAAGCACAAGGGGCAGATACTTTTTACGATCTTTGTATCCTGTCCGACAGCCATTTCTTTACTCCCTAGCCACGCTGAATAGCAGTCAGATAATTCGGTGTGAGGCAGTCAGCCAGACTTATCCTCAACACCCTCTGCTATGAGTTGTCTATAATATGCTTTGGCTTCTTCTGCACTCGGCGCTACGCCTTTGAAATCGAAATCATCATCAGCAATCCTGTCCCAGATGTGCTCTACAATTTCGCTTTCGGCCACCGTCCTTATCTTGGTAACTTCCCATTCTTCTAGGTCAAGAATTTTGGCTATTTCCTTATCTGACAGTCCCATACCGAGCTTCCGTTCCATTTCAGAGTGATATGAGTTCTTCATTACTTGGATATTCAAACTTAACATGATGATTTTATCCCTACATCTGTTATACTTCTCCTCGCTCACCAATATCGGCGTGACCGGCATCCAACTCCTGTCCAAATGCCCTTTATCCCTTCTCTTCATCTTTTAGCTCCTTTTCGCACGATAGGGCAGGACTTAACACATTCCCAACAATTGGCGAAATATCTCTGTTCGCCAAAGGCAAGCATGAGTTGAGCATTGGCGAACTCTTCACCATAGAGTATCTGCTTCATCTCAGCGTCTTTACCCTCTAGCGCCTTTTCAATCGCTCTTCTAATGAAAATTCCGTGTGCCCTATCCCTCATACAAATAGAAAAACACTTATAGCGTTCATATCTAGCTTCCTTTATCTCTCCGTTTTCTATCTCTCCGGAGATACAACCAAAGGGGCACGCCTTCATACATGGCGTTTTGCCCTCCCTTTCATACATTTCAATGCAAGACTTGTCCGGACATATTTTCCCCTTAAGTGGTCCATCGGGTTCCAAATCCAAAGTAGTGATGACAGAGCCATAATACATAAAACCATATTTAGGGTTTAGGATTAGGTTGCCTATCATTGACCTTTTCCCTAGCCCGGCCATTTCTGCATGGAGCTTCAGGCTCTGCCAAGGGACAGCTCCCCCGTAAGGACCTCCCGTAGATGGGAATCCAGAAGAAAGAACCGCCTCAGCATTAAACTTGTTCTCTATCCAATAACTTAGCCCGTAGGCTCTGGCTACAATTGCGCTGCCAGCGGGACCGGCTTCAATCAGAAGTTTGGAAGGGGCCTTCCAGGAGCCTCTTGTCGGTTGGTCACCTCCCAGAACTATAACGCTCTTAGCTCCAGGCAGAATACCATCTGGGCGGTGTCCCGCTGGGGCATAGTTGTTTATCTGCTCTACCGAGGCAATGCCAACAGCCAGAACTCCGGCTCGAGTTAAAGCGTAGCTCTTTATTTCCTCTTCAATTTGAGACATAGTTATCCTCCTGTTCCTTGATTTCCCTCCTGACTCTCGTGCTGAGGCTACCTCATGATGATATACTTCGTCTCTGATCCTCTTGAGATGGCCATTTATTAGACTTCATAATCGGAAAAGCCGCAGCCGACAGCCACTTTTGAACAGCACCCATTGATAGGTGTGAGTGTCAATGCAAAATGAACCCACGCCTGGCAAAATTTTTAAGCTTAGGCTGTCACGTCCCTTCGTCTCAGGCTCTCCTTGAACCGGTAGCTTCCCCCGTTCATCCCAGGATATGGCGCTTGTGGGTTAATCAGTCGAGAAGGGCCCCAGTGAGGCGCTCATCCCCGAAGACCTCTGTCGACCGCTCAAACTCCAAATTGGTGGTGATTTCTTGAAAATCTTTGCTTTTGACATGCCAAGCAAAAACATGCTTACCTATATAGCATATTTCCGCCATGTACTATCCCCATCGGTATCATCTAGTATCAAAAGCTACCTTCCTTTTATCAAATGTAACTCAGCCCCACAAGCTCGACAGGTACGTCGGGTAGCCATATTTATCAACTTGCATCGTGGGCATGTCCTCTCTATCTTGTCGCGAACCCAAACGGCAATCCCTTCAGGCATAGAGACGAGAACAACTACTACTAATATGGCAAAGAGCAATATTCGAATCTCCCCAACCACCCGTAGAGATTCGACAAGGGGAAAGAGAATATAAACCCCTGTTACCGGTCCAAAAATGGTCCCAACTCCCCCAAAAATGGTCCAAACTATGGGATAGACCGATGTCATAAGCTCCAAAGTGGAAGGACCAGCAATCCTCATGACATGGGTATAAAGCCCTCCGGCAATGCCGGCGAGGAAACCACTTAGGCAGAAAGCGAGCAACTTATACCTAATTGTGTTGATGCCTGAGGCACGAGCTGTAATTTCATCTTCACGTATGGCTTGAAGGATAATTCCGGTTCTCACAATTTTGGATTTGACGTCAACAAGTTTCCACGCCACAAATACCGAAGCAAGCATGACTAGGAGCGTGATATAATAGGTAATGGTCCGAGAAGGAGAAAGAGGAGCTATCCCGGGAATCCCGATTTCACCGCCAGTAAAGTTGGCAAAGGCGAAGATAATCCCTGTCATAACTATAGGGAAGGCTAGAGTGACCAATGCCAGATAGATACCCCGTAGCCTTAGGGTGGGCAAGGCAACAATAAACCCCATTCCGACAGCAACCAGAGCCCCAATTGGTATAGTTGTCCAGGCGGGTAAACCATAATAGTAATTTAATAAAGCTGACGTATAGGCAGAAACGCCAAAGAATAGCGCCTGGCCAAGGTTTATCTGCCCGGTAAAACCGCATAACAGGTCCCAGCTGACAGCATATATGGCATATATGTTGGCAAAGGTAACAATGCGCAGGATAAAAGGCTCTGTGGTAATCAAGGGAAGGATAAATAGGAACAAAAAAAACGCGACCACAATATCCCTCCCCGGGATAGCTAATACCTCTCCTTGCAATTCTTTGAGTAGCCTTTGCAACTAAAACACCTTCACAATCGCTCTTCCTCAAAAGCTATTCCAAACAGACCTTCAGGGCGAACCACTAGCACTATGATCATTATCGTCAGAGCAACAGCCGTCTTAATAAAGCTGCCCATTGGCACAAGAGAGACGACCAAAGTTTCGGCAAAACCTAAGATGAAAGCTCCGAGGACGCTCCCTTTTATGCTTCCCAAGCCACCAAGGACAACAATAGCGCAAATCATTAGTAAAGGATGTATCCACATAGAAGTATCCAAGGTGAATATTGGAGCTACCACTGCCCCGGCTATTGCTGCCAGAGCTACTGCAATACCAAAAACTATCAGGTATACTATTCTTACATTTATTCCCATCAGGCTAGCGATTTCCCTATCTTGCGCCACAGCCCGCGTTGCCGTACCTAACTTGGTTCTATATAACAAGGCCCATAGCCCCAAAAGAACCACGGCAACGACTGCCAACGTTATCAAATGTTGATAGGAAACTCTAGTTCCAAGGACTTCCCAAAATCCCGAAACAAATGTCGGGGCAGCTCTTTGGTATAGCCCAAATACTAGAAACAGACTCTCCTGGAAGACCATCGCTAGAGCCACAGTCACCAGCAGTACTGTAGTCTCATGCTCACGTATTCGGTCGAGACACAACTTATAAATGCCTAGGCCAATGAGGATAGTGAACGCTACTGAGACGGTAGCTGACAGAGGGGCACTTAAACCGCACACTGTAGCAAATGTAAACGTAAAATAGGCTGCCACCATATAAAATGCAGTGTGCGCCAGGTTTATTATCCGGGCCACGCCAAAGACGAGGGCAAAACCAGTTGCTAGGAGAGCATAAATCCCCACCGTCATGATGCCGTTGATTAATATGTTCTGGAGCATAATAAACCGCCGCCGACAAAACTAACCACGGTGCCCTCTAAAGCGAAATTCACCGTCGCCGCTCTGCGACAGGAAAATTAGGTAACCTACCCCCTGTATCCCTCTCCCTTTTTGTGAAGGGAGGGGGAATAGATACGACAATGTCAAGCTACCGTGGCTTTGGCTGCTATTCACCTCCCCTTCCAGTATTCTACCATCCAAGGAGGTAGCTGATATGGTTTAGTGCCCTTATACTGGAGAGCCCAATCCTTGGGATGTTCAGCGACCGGCCAGAAATTGTTCACTTCCCCACCTATCAGTTGAATAGCACTGTCTGTCATATAGCCCTTCCCATATTTTCCACAATGGGGGAATTTCTCCCCCAGCTGCTGAAACACAATTCTGCTAAGAATTCCAATGTAGTCCGTCTTCTCAAGCTCTTTAACCACAGCATCTGAATCAAATGTTCCTGCCCTCTCCACTGCTTCTTTCCACATATAAAGACAATCACTAGCCTCAGCGGCAAGGAAAATCGGACCAGTCCCCCATTTCTTGTGATACTTATCCCAAAAGGGAATCGTTTTTGGTGTCATTTCAACACGGGCTTGACCACCCGGATCCCAAGTGGCTGAGTAGTCCGCTTTTGTAGTTTCAAGGTAAGCCCCGGCGTCCCATGTCACGCCGTTACATCCCGACATAGCCGCTGGGACCTTAAGTTCATACCATTGCTTGCCGAAGGTTGTGCCTACCGGTCCTGAAAGGATCAAAAAGATTTGGTGTGCCCCAGATGCCTTTATGGCGGTGAGTTCGGCAGTGAGGTCAGTCGCCAAAGCCGATGGCCACCACTCGCCCACTATTTCGACACCGATCTTTGGCGCGGTTTCACGAAACGCCTTTGCGATAGGTTCAGCCCATGCTGCCTTTTCAGCCAAGATGGCAACCTTCGGTGTTTTTATTCCCAGTTCCTCTCTCACCACGTCGGCAACTGTCGCCGCAGTTTCAACGAAAGCTGCGCCCATGTAGGCAGCGTTTGGATACGGTTTGAAATAGTATTTATATCTCTCGTAATCCTTGGCAACTCTGTCGTATGGTGCAAAATGGGCAGAACTGCTCAAGAAAACTGTCTTATAGTCGCAAGCCACGTCCTGCATGGCAAGAACGGCTTCCGACCTAAAGCCGCCAGTTACCACGACTGCTTTATCAACAGTTATCAGTTTTTCCATAGCCGATGCTGCGTCAGCAACATTAACCATTTCATTTGACTGGGCCTGGATTAGCTCTATAGGTCTTCCCAATACGCCACCGGCTGCGTTTATCTCCTCGGCTGCTACCACAGCACCGCGCCAATAATAGTCACCGGAGAAATACCCCATGTGTCCAATGATTCCCACCTTTACTGGCTCTCCTAGCGGCTTCTCTGCCGGCGCACAGGCAGCTACACCTGACAGAATTACTAAACAGAAAACCATACAGAAAACCATAATCACCCTAGCTATTTTCCTCATCGTGCCCTCCTTCTTTCGTTTGATAATCTCCACACTTTGTCACACTTTCTTCATCATGGAGCCCCCCTTCCTTTGATACTATTAAGTATGGCGAACTTTTATATGCCTAAATAAACCTTTCTAACGGTTTCGTCGGCAAGCAATTCTTTAGCCTTCCCTGTAGCCACTGCCCTGCCTCGAGATAAAACATAGTTCCTCACAGCCAGTTCAAAAGCAAAACTAACATCTTGTTCTACCAACAGTATAGTAATTCCCCCGGCATAGATTTCTTTCATTTTTTCAAATAACTCCGCCTTTACCAGTGGGGCGAGCCCAGTTGATGGCTCATCGATGCAAAGCAGCTTAGGTCGGTGCATTAAGGCTCTTCCCACAGCAAGCATAGTACGTTCTCCACCGGATAATGTTCCTGATGTCTGGTTCCTTCTTTCCTTTAATCTAGGAAATAGCTCAAAAACGCTCTCCAAGTTTGTTTCTATCTCTTTTTTGTCTTTGCATAGATAAGCACCAGCTAGGAGATTATCAATGACAGTCATTTCACGGAATGGTCGGCCTCTCTCGGGACACAAGGAGAGGCCTCTCTTAGCTATTTCAGCTGGTGGCAGTTTTTCTATCCTTTCCCCGTCAAGTGTTATGCTACCTTCATAGGTTATCTTAGCAAGTCTCGTTCCTCGGGTTATTTCCTTTTCCCAATTGATGAGCCCGACTATAGCCCGAAGTGCAGTTGTCTTGCCAGCGCCGTTGGGACCAACCAGGCTGACCAACTCCCCGGTATCAACTTCAAAGCTAAGACCGTCCAGTACTTGCGCGGTGTCGTAGTAAAGATTCAAGTTCTCTACCTCAAGAAGCAAGTTTCACCACCTTTTTACCTAGGTATGCCTCTTGCACCTGCCTATCCTCTACTATCTCCTCAGGAGTACCCTCGGCAATAACCCTGCCAAAGTTAAGCACTATCACCCTGTCGACTATTTTCATAAGCTCCGCCAGCTTGTGCTCTACAATGAGTATTGCAGGTCCTTCAACATGCAGCCGCCCAAATCTTCCTCCCTTGTGTAACCTCTTTATTGATTTTGCCAGTAGGTCGGTCTCAGCAGGATTTAACCCGCCAAATGGCTCATCAAGGAGAAGCAATTCAGGCTGGGTGGCAATTGCTCTAGCTATTTCCAGACGCTTCAGGTCACCGTGAGATAAAATAGAAGCCGGTTCGAGAGCCAAGTCAGCAATTCCACAAAATTCTAGGGCATCGCGCGCCTTTATCTCCACCCTCTTGACCCACTCTCCAGTTCTTCCAGCCCTAGGGGAAAGACAGCTTACCATGACATTGGTAATCACCGGCAAATGGCGGAAGGGCTTAACTACTTGAAACGTCCCAGCTATACCCCGGTTAACGACATCCCAGGTACTGTGTCTGGCGATGTCTCTTCCCTTGAACCGAACCCTGCCAGAGCCAGGCTTCAATATACCTAACACACAACGGAGGAGGGTGGTCTTTCCTGAGCCATTAGGACCTATTAACCCGACAATCTCGTCCCTTTCAATCTTAAGACTGACATTGTCTACGGCAACAAGACCACCGAAACGCTTAGTCAAGCCTTCGACTTCAAAGAAGGAATTCAATAATTTACTCCTCCCTTATTTCCCTCCGGGAAACTTTACCTATATCGGTCTTGGGAATCTCACCTCTGAATTCGATGATTTTAGGAATTTTATAGTGAGCTAATCTCTCTTCACACCACTTGACAATATCCTCTTCAGATAATTTTCCCCGTGCCTCACTGTGTGTAACCACCACTGCTTTGATTTGCTCACCCACCTTAGGGTCAGGGACGCCTACAACTCCCACCTCCTTAACTTGAGGGTGTGAAGCAATGACTTCTTCTATCTCTCGAGCTGATATGCGATAACCCTTGTATTTGATACGATCCTTTTTCCTATCGTAAAACCAGAAATACCCATCTTCATCCATTCTTACCAAATCGCCGGTTCTGAGCCAAGTAGTACCGCCTATTTCTGTCAGCACCTTTTTAGTTTCCTCGGGAGCTTCCCAATATCCCTTCATTACACCAGGGCCGTTAAAAATAAGTTCGCCAATCTCACCAACAGGGAGGAATTCATCTGTATCTGGGTCTACTATTGCTGCGAAACAGCTAGACATGGGGATCCCGAATGAGCCTACTTTAACCCTTCCCTTGGGGGTAAACATACCTATACCGCTAGTTTCAGTCATTCCCCAACATTCATATAATTTGGTGCCGGTTCGCCTTTCCCAGCCCTTGGCTGTATCCTCTAGAAGAGCATCAGCGCCAGCTAGAATATACTTGAAGCGCTTCCAATTTACTCGGTCGGTCTTGTCGTAATCCCTGAGAATTTCATACATGCTAGGGGCACCTATAAATATTGTGGCTTTGTACTTTTCTGCGGCAGACAAAATATCATCAGGGTCAGGGGTGGTGAATACTACGAGAGTAGAACCATGAAGCAAAGCTCTCATCATGATTATGAGTAGACCGCCGACAAAATAGAATGGCAGGTAAGCCAGCTCAACCTCTTTACCCTCTTCCATCCTGAAGAACTCCTTAAGCAGGTATTCGGAGGCAAGCAAATTATGATGAGTGAGCATAGCACCTTTTGGCAAAGCTGTTGTTCCCGAAGTATAAGGAAGCACAGCTAAGTCTTCTCTGGGATTAGTCTGTACTTGTGGCGGATCTGGGGGATATTTTTTGAGCAGGTCCCTAAATTGATAGAAATGCTCTCCCACCAAAATCTCGGGAGACGGCGTTTCCATTTTCTTATATACAGCTTTGAGTACGCTTTTTCCCACAAATTTGGCTAAAGGCGGTAGGTAGTCGTTAATGTTAGCTAAAATAACGTTCTTGAATTTGAGTTCTGTCTCTTCAATAACACCATAGAGGATGTCTTGACAAACAATCACCTCTGCCCCGGAGTCTTCAATCTGATGTTTGACTTCGGTGCTAATGTAGGCCGGACTGATTGGTGTTACAATTACTCCCAGCTTAATTGCGCCAAAATAGGCAATAACGAATTGGGGGGAATTCAGAAGATGAAGAGCAATCCTGTCTCCCTTTTCCAGCCCGAGATGATGTAAAGCAGTAGCAAACCTGTCTACTTGCTCTCTTAACTCACCGTAGCTCATTTTCCGGCCGTAGAAGATTAGAGCCGTCCTGTTTTCCCACTTCTCTGTTGCCTCATTAAACGCCTCAGCAATGGACCTCTCGGCGATCTCCGTCTCAGCGGGGATTCCTTCGGTGTAGAATCTAAGCCAGGGTCTTTGTAAGTATTTGCCCCGATTGTCCATCTGCCCCTTCCTGCCTTGTGGGACCCTACCAAATTTTGCAAGCAACGTCAACGCCCTAGGTTGCGTTTAAAAATTGGTTATTCTTCGGCCCACTTAGAGAACCATCAGCCCCAATATCCCCCTTGTCAAGCAGAGAGACCTTATCCCAATTGGGTCTCAGACCTTTATGTAATTCAATAACTACTTTTGGGTAATCCTCAGCGCCTGCCTGGGGCGCCATGTATCCCAGAAGTCTTCTGCCTTCTTCTGCTTGCCATAGCCCAGCATGCCGTCCATCTTCCTATAGAAGGAGTCTCCCCATCTGGCATGGTCAACAAACCCTAGCGTTATTCTATGGAACCAGTTCATATGCTTGTTAAATGGGCAAACCCTTATGCAGACACAGCAGGGTGCTCCGTTAATTGCCCAGAACCTGAAACACTTTTCAGCATCAACCGGCCATTTCAACTCACCCCTGACATTGGACACATTATGGGGCTCAATGGTTCGCTCTCCATGGATAATTGCCTGTCCGGGGCAATGTTCGGCACACAAACCACATTTGGAGCAGAACTCAGTAACCCCAAACTCTATTGGTTGGTCAACAACTAGCGGTAGATCCGTAAGCACTTTGCTTATCCTGACCCTGGGACCGTACTCTTTGGTAATCAATAGACCGCTACGAGAAAGTTCACCTAATCCAGCTTGCATCGCCATGGGTATACTCATGGTGGTATCGTTGCCATTGGGTATAGCCTTATAACCTAGCTCTCTGATGAACTGCGCTAGTAAACCAGCAGTAAATGCCATCTTACTATAGCCCATCCCAGTAGCGCCATCAGCTATTCGGGTTGGGGCATATTTCTCCAGCTCGTAGTCCATCTCATGGGCCATGACTATGGCATATTTATATTCTTCAGGTATTTCTAGTGGTCCGTACTCACGAGTGCGCAGGTTGTAGTAGTTAGTATACAGCCATCTTCTATCGAACTCGCAAACGCCGACCAGGTCAGCGGCGAAGTATGTAGCTACATTTTTGATGTCTCTGGTCAGCTTTTGTGGGTCGCTAATCTCAATTTTAAGCCCCTCAGGTAGTCGGCTAGGTCCCATTAGTTTGCTGTCCCAGGCAAAGAGCCCGGTCTGACCCATAGCATTACCCTCGGCAAAGCCAAGTTCCAGCCACCACGAGACATCTCCTAAAGCCCTATCCTGAAGGGTATAGCCTGCTTTCTCACGAGGCATAACCAACCCGAAAAATTCGTGCCCGAACTCTTTAAAGCTTTTCTCTCCGATAGGCGTAGTGTCCCATCTCGACCTGTTAAAGCCTATATTCTTTTGATCCATCCTTTTTATGGGTTCAACAATGTACTTCTTTTCCCATTCCTCCATCGTAAGTCGCTTCATCAATTCCATTCCATCCTTTCTACTGGATATTTCCTGCTCTCAATTGGTATCTCTTACCCTCTAATTATGTAGGTCTGTGGAACCAAAACCCCGCTATTTAAGCCCCTCAGGAAATATCAGCATTGACATGAACCTGGAATGGTATTATTATAGAAAGACGTCATAATGTCAATACATCACTATCATTGTAAATAATGTTAATGTAAGGCGTATCAATATAATCTGTGTCAATATAGGGGGTGGTAATATGGTGCAAATATCAACTAGGCATGAGGTAGCCGGTTCTATTGATTCCAGAAAGATAAAGGTGCTAGTGGCTCTGGTGCAGACAGCAGCGGCGGTGGATAAATTTTTAGACGCCGAACTTCATGATTATGGTATCAGCAAAGCTAAACTTCTGACTATGAAGGTGCTTCTGGCAAACGGCGGCACGATGACACACACTGCTCTGAGTAAGGAGTTATCTCGGTCTAAGCACACCATTACTGTCCTAGTTGACGGTCTTGAGAGAGACGGATTAGTGCGGCGAGAGCAACATAGCAGTGACCGCCGTTCCAAAAACGTTGTCCTAACTGAAAAAGGGGGGGGATTTCTTAAGAGTACTCTTCCTATTTGTGATCAAATTGGCTATACAGCTATAGGCCAAATAGATGTAGAACAAGCCGAGCAATTAAAGGCTCTTTTAGACAAAATCAGGCAGTCCGTGACGTAGACTCCTGTCTGTGCATAGGAATTGTGTTTGCTGTATCATCTGTCAAGATGCTTGTTGAATGCTTCCAGCCTATCCGGTGACGTACCCGTTTGGGACGAACAATTTGCCAATCGCTAAGCAGCTATCAGGGCTGAGCTCTGCCGTGTGACGCTGAGTGAGCTGTAGAGGAAGTATCATACGTCACAATAGGGTCAATGCTGAGTTCGGAGTTGCTGTTCCTGCCCGGGATTGCAGCGCAGGGTAACGACCGTGCTGCGGTCTAGCAATTGGCCCAGTGAATTTGTTAGGTTGGGGCCGGTTTCGGAATCCTGACGAGTAGGAGGCCACTAACAACCCGCTGCAGGTCATCGAGCTCGAGCTTTTCTGCCTGGTTCCGGACAGGCCTCAATGTCCTCCCATAGGTTCTGATCAAGGCATCTTAATGCTGCACCGATATGTTCTTTGCCTGCTTGTTTCACTCGTCTCCTCCATCGTTGTGGGAGGCATGTGGAAAACAATTTGGCTTACTGCGCAAAGCGCTTGAAAGTGTCCGGCTGTGAAGGTAACAAAACCGAGGAATGTCTAAGGCATCTTCGCCACCAGCAATAGGCATAGTCGAAGCCCCTTGAGAAGTTCAATTA
>Ga0315282_10011160_pt1 | contig 13969 bp, 14 predicted proteins | sample YL17G07_20_MG_FD_203693 | JGI IMG/M metagenome (GOLD analysis project Ga0315282, IMG submission 203693) | Sediment microbial communities from Yellowstone Lake, YNP, Wyoming, USA - YL17G07_20 | ecosystem: Environmental > Aquatic > Freshwater > Lake > Sediment | place: USA: Wyoming | collected... | reverse complement strand
CGTGCGCTCGAATATGAAAACTCTGACGGGCCGGGCAAACTTTGTCGAGCGTTCGGGCTTTCCCGTTCTCATAACGGCCTTGATTTAAGAAAAGGCCCCATCTATATTGAAGATAGGGGAGTAAAAATCCCCAAAAATCAAATTTTAAAAACGCCGCGAATTGGTGTTGATTACGCCGGTTCCGATGCCAAATTACCTTGGAGATTTTTAATAAAATGATTAAAGGTTTTATCAAAGTATCACTTACTTCAGAGGAGAACCGTTATAATACGGTTTTTCGTTCTTTGGACTATTTTACACAGGACATTGTTAAAATAATCGATTCAATCGATCTTGCTGATCATCACAAAAATTATATTCTGATTAAACCCAACTGTATCATCTCTAGTAACCCCTTAGCCTCCACTCACCAGGATGCAATTAGGGCGGTTTTGGATTTCCTGGCGCCAATTTGGACAGGGAGAATTATTATTGCCGAGGGTTCGGGAATCGGTAACACGATGGAAGCCTTTGAAAAATATGGCTATTTAAACCTTAAAAAAACTTTCCCTAATTTGGAATTTAGTGATCTTAATTTTTCCAATGCCATCTTTATTGATATTTTTGATCATGATTTAAAAAAACAAAGAATCAAAATTTCCAATACGGTCGCCGAATGCCCTTTACGAATCTCGGTCGGGCCGCCAAAAACTCATAATTCCGTCATTGTCACGGCCTCAATTAAAAATATGGCGGTGGGATCAATCTTAAAAGAAGATAAATTGCGTTTTGATCATAGCCCCAGATCAATTAACCGCTCGATTGTCGCGATCAACGTTTATACCTACCCGCATTTATCGGTGATTGATGGCTGGGAATCAATGGAAGGCCAAGGTCCGGTAGATGGCAAAAAAGTGGCGACTCATTTTTCAATTTGTTCAACTAATGCCTTGGCCGCCGATTGTTTAACCACGGAATTGATGGGCTTTAACCCATTACAAATCGGTTATTTAAACCTTTTGGGAGCAGAGAAAATTAAAGATCAAATTGAAATTGTCGGCCGTGAGACTACGGGTTTCAAATTTCATTTTAAGCCTCATTCCACCTACTTAGAGCAAATTCAATGGGAGTGATACCCTCTGGATGGAGGAAGATGCCACGTGCCTGGGATATTCGACCGCCGCGAAAATCAAAATTAACCAAGCAAGAAAAAAAGCGCCGTAAGCGCTCGAATATTTATTTTATTTTCTTTTTAGTCTTGATTGCCGTTTTTTTTATCGTCTTTTTCGGATTCGACAGGCTTTCAACCCCTGGGAGTCCGACAACGCCGTCGTCCGAGCCAACTAAAACCAATTCCCCAGAACCTTCAACTAGCGCCGCTTTAAAAACCCAGAATCAAGTCTCAATTAAGCTTTTAAACGGGACGGGCCGCTTTGAAGAAACCCAGACGGTCCAAAAAAAACTAACTGATTCCGGATTTAAGCTTTCGACCACTGAAAATGCTCTCAATCTTTATGATTCGACCATCATCTACTTCCAAAGTCCTTACGAAAACTATGCCAAAGAACTGGCGACCTTGCTAGCTTCTTACACACCTAAAACCCAGAAATTTTCCCAAGCCACTCCATACGATATTGTTATTGTTATCGGGACAAAGCAATAATTAAAGTCCTCACATAAAAAAAGAACCCTCCCGAAAGCGTTGGCTCTCGGGAGGGAGGGACCAGGGGCGGGTGGGGGAAGATGCCCTTGGTAGGAAAAGGGTGGGAGGCACAAGCCGGGGCGAGGGGGGTGTCGGCCTGAGCCTCCCATGACTTACAATTATTGAACAACTGACTAAGTGCCAGTATATCAAATATTGCAATCGTTGTCAAGTATGTTATACTAAAATCAGCTGGCAAAAAGGAGGAGCTAATGAATACGGGAACTCCCACCGATCAAGAAAAAGATCAAGCCAAACTTAACCACGAAACCAGTGGTGATAACACTCAACCATCTATTGGTATTGGCACCAATAATATTGGTGTTGAAAAAAAACTAGAGCCGACGCCACCAGAGCCCAAACCCCAAAAAGAAGCGACCATTACGGTTACGCCGGCTCAGGTGTCAATTCCCCCGACCACGAGTTCGCCGCCAGCCCAAACGCCCCAACCTTCGGCACCTCCACCTTCGCCACCACCGGCCTCGCCCCCGCCACCACCTCCGATCCAACCGGAATCTCAAGAAAAAATTGAAGTCGAAACCACCGATATCCCCATCAAAACCTATGACAAATCCAAAACTACCGACCAACCGACGGTAGTCGCGCCAGCGATTAACCCACCTCCTCCACCAACGCCGCCTGTTCAAAGTTCCCTCCAAAAACCGACGGCGCCGATTAAAAACAATTCTGGCCCGGCCGCAACCATCGCCACTTTGGCAATTTTAGCTTTAATCTTCGGCGCTACCGGCGGCTTCTTTGGTTTTCGATATTTCGACCGTCTAAAAACCTCCGCTTCGACTCAAAACACTTCGACACCGGCGGTTTCCGATAATACCTCGCCCTCAACTGAAATTGCTGACTGGCAAACTTATACTAATAGTCTTTATAAATTTTCCTTAAAATATCCCAATGGTTGGGTCAGTAATAACCCTGATAATCAAAGTGACGATATTATTTTTGCCTCCGATTCTGCCTCTTTAGCGGCCGCGACGTCAGGATATCGAGTGGAAATTGTTTGGCAGGATTCCAAAGGTAAAACCCTTAAATCCTGGGTCGAAGCGAATGCCACCACGACCAATGAAAAAAAACCCGTAAGTGAAATAACCGTCTCGGGGAAGACCGCTTATCAACAAGAATTGAGTAATAACGGACCGGCGATCGCGAGCTACATCGAGCTCCCGGACAAAATTATGATAATCACCTTTACCGCGCCTGATGGTCAACTCGGCGCGGGCGGCAGCTGGTATAACAAAATCATAAATTCAATTATACTTAATTAACAATTCTATCAATTTCTCATGAAGTTTGAATTTTCCGCCGGCGGCATAATCTTTAAAAAAGAGGGCAAGAAAATCTTAATTGCCCTTATTTTGGATTCTTATGATCAATGGACTTTCCCTAAAGGCCACATTGAAAAAGGTGAAAAGCCGGCAGTGGCGGCCGTCCGCGAGGTCGGCGAGGAAATCGGAGTAAAAGAACTTCGGATTATCAAATTATTAAAAAAAATCGATTATTGGTATAAAAGAGAGACCGTCTTAATCCATAAGTTCGTCTATTTTTATTTAATGGAAGCCCCGGTTCGCAGCCAACTTAATCCTCAAATAGCGGAAATTAAAGCGGCCCGTTGGCTAAATCCGAAAGAGGCATTAGCTATACTCGGTTATAAAAAAGATAGTAAAGACCTGTTAAAACTGGCTTTCAAGGATCTAAAAATCGTGATATGATAATGTTAATTAGACCTTCTTGGTTGGAGGGAAAATTTTAGATATCTGATTTTCCAAAGGAGGGATATGAAAATATTTCGACCGTTTATCATCTTTAGTTATGGTTTACTTTTAGCGACCTTAGTTCTAACGCCAGTCGTAAGCTCGGGGCAATCTACCCAAACCGGTGATTGTACTCAACCTACCCCATACATTTATCAACCGACCAATGGTTCAAGCTTGGCCGGCAATATTGCGATAGAAATTTACATCTGCCCAACGGTCGTCAAAGAAATGGATGTTTATGCAATTCCTTCTTCTGGCCACAGCATTTTTATCGGGGTCGCTTCTCAAACCCAAGGGACTTTTTTCGAACGCTGGTGGGATACGACCACGGTTACAAATGGCACTTATAAGCTTAGTGTCAAAGCTCAAATTGGCAGTGGTACCTTAATTACTATTTCCCCAGACGTTTTGGTAAATGTGGCCAATTCCGCCACCACAACCACTCCTTCATCAAATACTCCGACCCCAAAAGGAAAATCTCCGACCCCAACGCCCCTCTCTACGCCAACTTCAAGTTCGACACCTCTCAGCGGGACGGTCATTAATGAAGAAGGCGTAAGCACTCAAACGCAAAATAATGTTTTCGCCGAAGCCCCCAAAACAGAAATTCCGGTAGCGACACCGGAGCCTGTGGTCACTATTTCAAGTGATAATCTGATGACCGGCTCTCAAGTGATTTCAACAGTCAACTTCAGTCTTGATTCCGATAAATCTTTACATTTAGCAAAAATTGAAGGTCGCCTAAGCAGCGGCAAAACTAAATTTCTTCTCTTTACCGGCAAAAATTATCCCAACGCGAACGTGACCCTTACAATTAAATCTCAACCGTTAGTGATGACAGCCAAAGCCGACTCATCTGGCAACTGGACTTATACTTTGGAAAAACCTCTCGAACCAGGCGAACACCAGACTTATGTCCAAGTAAATTTTGATGGCCAGGTTCAACAATCAGGTCCTTACCCTTTTAACATTGCCAGGGCTCAAGCTTCTTCAGATAATCCTACAGGTTCTTCTTTAGATTTAGTCGATCCACAAAAACAGGCGATATTTAACTACCTCTATGCTGTTGGAGGTCTTCTCGGCGTCGCCGTCTTAGCTTTAATTATTTTTGTTTATATCAAACAGGTTAAAAAGATGCGCCAGTCGCCAAATCCCTCAAAGGAGCCTTAATTGTCAGAAGATCGTCCTTCATTTTTAAAAGAGAATTTTCAATTTATTTATTCGCTGATTTTGATTATTTTTATTCCGGTGGCAATTGTGGCCAATACCTTATGGAGTCTTCAGAATACCCAAAAAAATATGGACGTTGAGCTGCAGCGTAAAGTTGCCTTAGCCGAATCAATTTTCGCCGGCGCTGTCTCTGACTCTTTAGATAATGAGAGCGCTTTACAATCAAAAATTAATCAGATCTCAAAAAAAACCAGCGAAATTAAAGAAATTTCCGTTTTAAAACCCCAAATTGATGGTTTTTTGGTCGTGGCCAGTTCCGATGAAAAAAATATCGGTCTGGTGTTTAAATCATCACAGAACACAATTGCCTGGGTTCAGGATGAATCAATCGCGACCCTAGTCTCCGATCAGACCAAAACCCCGAATGAGAGATATTGGGTAGTAATTACGCCTCTAAAAGATACCAATGATCAACAACAGGCTTTGGTAGACATGAAAGTATCGCTGGCCGATATTGATGTTCTAACTCAAAAAGCGCTCTCATATTCACTTTTCTTCCTCATAATTACCGTCTTTTTTGTTCTTCTGCTCTTGGTTAACCATTTTCGCTTTTTTGAATACGCGGTTTTATTCAAACGGCTTAAAGAAGTTGACAAAATGAAAGACGACTTTATCTCAATCGCTTCCCATGAACTTAAAACGCCAATGGCGGCCATAAAAGGGTATTTAGGGATGATTTTCGAGGGCGTCGCCGGTAAAGTCGACGCCAAGGCCAGAGATCATTTAGATAAGGTTTTTGCCAACGTTAAAAGGCTTGACATCTTAGTCAGTGAGCTGTTGGACGTTTCCCGTCTCGAACAAGGAAGAATGCAATTCGACATGCAGCCATTAGACATTTTCTCGGTCATCAAACAGGTAGCTTCGGAACTTAAAGTTAATGCCGACGCTAAAAATCTTAATATCACTTATCAAGAACTGCCTGAACCCAGACCAAAAATTTTTGCCGACACTGACAGGGTGGCCCAAATTTTAGATAACGTCCTCGGCAACGCCATTAAATACACTTTTAAAGGTGGGATTACTATTTCCCATACCACCGATGGTAAAGTTTTAAATACGATTATTAAAGATACCGGTGTCGGCATGACGCCGGAAGACCGAAAAAGACTTTTCGAGAAGTTTTACCGGATTCAGAATGAAAAAACCATGGATATTCCCGGCACCGGGTTGGGGCTTTGGATTACTCGTGAAATCGTCCACAAAATGAACGGTGAGATCTACGCTGATTCAATGGAAAATGTCGGTTCGCAGTTTACCATCAGCTTCCCGATTATTAATGAAAATAAGTAATGAAAAAAACGACTTGGATAATTTTTATCGTCTATTTCGGTTTGTTTGTGGCGCTCGGAGCGATTTTTTATTTTAAATATCTCAATAAATTTCTCAAATCCGGGGCCGAACCCTTGACTGTCGAACAAGAGAGCTCTGAAAGCTTTATTTATTACAATATTGATAATAACCTCTATCGTCTGCGGCCAGTCTGGGCCATTGAGCCCCAATCAGGGGATCGCATTGAACGCTTTCAGTCTACCGGTGAGGTTAACAACATAGATGTCAGTCGAAATGGTGATCTGATCGTTTATGATGCTAAAGCTGCCATTGGGACCACCGAAATTTGGCAGGTTAAAACTCCAACCAACGAATCAACCAAAATTGCTTATCTCGGTCAAAAAGGTTTAGAAGAGTTTCCAAACTTCACGAAACCTAAAATCAGTCCGAATGGAGAAGAAATTGCTTTTATTGGTCTTGGTAATTCAGATCATATCGTTACTTTTTCTACCGCCAAAGGATTTACCATCCTAACAACGAAATTTGCAACGAAAATGGCTGATTTTACCTGGATTGACTCACAAACAATTGTTTTTTGCACCCAAAATATGCCTAAAAACGCTGGTTACAAAATAGATGTTGCATCTGGAACTGATCAAAAAATTCTCGAAGCAGATGTTCTCCAAATCGCGACTGCTGAAACCGGTTTTATCTATTTAGTCAAAGAAAATGAAACTGCTAATATCTATTATCAAAATTTAACTAGTAGTCAAAACCGCAAATTAACCGATTTGCAATCGCCAAAAAAAGTCGTTTCTTTTAGCCTCGATAAAAATCAGAAAAAATTAGTCTTCGAAGTTTCCGATGGGACGAATTCTTATCTTTATTCCGAGAACGTTGACGGCTCAAATCGGCTTGAACTATCATCTGACGGCAAAAACATTATGCCTTTAATTTCTCCCGATGGACTTAACCTTGCTTATCTCAAACCGACTGATGGGATTTATATTGAAAATCTCGATAATCAAACTAAACAAAAAATAGCCAATCTATCTTTGACTAACATTAAATTACTTTTATGGAGGTGAAGTGAACAGAACCAATCCCAAACGAAAAAAAATCATCATCTTTGTTATTTGCCTTATTTTCGGTTTTGCCATCGGCGCGGCTGGATACGTCGCTTATAAACAATTTAAAGGTGAACCGGTTATTAGCGGTCTACCAGGCCTGGGACACAAGACGCCGTCGCTCGCAACCACTGCCAACCCACTCGACGGCACCCAGGCTTCCCTTACTCTTGCCAACCGTCATCCTTTGGCCATTATGGTCGAAAATTACACCGCCGCCCGGCCGCAAATCGGCTTAGATAATGCCTCAATTATTTATGAAGCCATCACTGAGGGCGGAATTACAAGGTATATGGCCATTTACGGCCCCAAAGATGCGGAAAAAGTTGGTCCGGTCCGCAGTTTACGAACTTTTTTCCTTGATTGGACCTGGTCTTATAACGCTTTTTTGGGTCATTGCGGGGGTAATATTGATGCTCTTGATCGCGTTGGCCCTGAGGGCGCTTTGGATTTGGATCAATTTGCGCTAGGGGAGAAAGCTTATTGGCGTGAACCGCAAGCTGGTAAGGCAATTGAGCATACGATGTTCACTTCAACTCAGAAGCTTTATAAAGCCGCTCAAGAAAAAGGTTATGATATGAAAGCTAATTTTGAAAGTTTTAAATTCTTAGATCCCAAAAAATTTATTGTCAACCAAGGAACCAGTCAAACGATTAACATTGATTTTTCGAGCCCTTCCTACTCGGTTTCTTATCAATATGACCCGATTAATAATAATTACGTCCGTTCGCTGGCCGGCAATCTTCATCGCGATCGGGCGACCGGTAATCAGCTCGCGCCAACCAACATTATTATTCAATTGGTCGATCGCCATCCAGGTTTTACCCGCATTAACGAGGATAGCTGGACTTTTGATACGATTGGCCAAGGAAAAGCGATTGTCCTTTACGGGGGTAAAAAAATCGACGCTATCTGGAAAAAAGTCTCGCTTAAAGATAGAACTAAATTCTATAACAATATAACAGGAGAAGAAATTGAGTTTCTACCTGGCCAATTCTGGTACGAGATCGTTCCGCCAGATGTGTTTGATAAGGTAAAAATCGAAACAAGTAGTTCTCAAGGTTAAGTTATCTATACTCTTATATAAAAATCACTAATTTAGGCCTCCTGGGCCCTACTGGAGAGTATTTTGAATTGATTAAAGCCTTGTTAGGAAGTTGACAATCCAGGGTCTATCTGTTAATCTCTGTTTGACACCTGAAAGGGGAAGTACCTTAATGCAAATCGGACTGGTATTTTTTTGTTCTATTACCAATAATCAGCCGGATGCTCAAGGTAAAAGAAGACTTGACCTGGCGGTCGAACTTCTCGAGAGTAAATATATAGATCAAATTCTCATTACTGGCGGAAAACGGAAAACAGCCCGTCTGGGAGAGATTTATCGGGATTATCTTGTCAATCTAGGTATACCAGCCGAACTAATCTGGTTCGAGGGCGAATCAAATACAACCGTCAGTAATCTCAAAGCGGCGAACGATATTCTCCTTACAGAGGATATGCCTAATAAAACCATCACTGGTATTTGGTTCATCTCAGATTACTGCGGACTTTGGCGAGTTCATCGTTTGATAAAGAGAAGGGGATACTGGCCTTGGCCTATCCATTTCCAGTTTACCGCTATAGCATGGAGATATATATTTTGGGAACCCCTCAAATGGGCACTCAACGAAATTGATCCAGATGAGAAATCCCTCGGCTGGTTTAAGTATCTAAGAAACCTTACTAACCGCTAACGGCTCAAATATTTGAGCCGTTTTTTTATAAAAAGTCCATAAATACTAGACCTGAGATTAGACCTGCGAGGTCTACTCTTTCAATATAGTCCGAAATTCATATTTTTAGTTTTCAAAGGTCTTCCGTCGTTAAGCGATTAATATTTAGAATTTACAAAGAGTTCATAATACCGGTAACATTAGCACCCCAAGTGTTACCTTCAGCATAAACTCGGTTCATTTCATAAGGCGTTTCCATGCCATAATCAAGATAGCGAGTTTTAAGATACTCAAATTGGTTGCGGATGGCTTCTTCAGGTGAGGACCAGGAGGCATAAGTTCCCGAAGACGCTTTGCGACCAAAGAAGTTGTATCGGTTACGGGCTAAGCTTGAGTTATAGTTTCCAGATTCCAAATAACCAATAGCATAAACCAAACGCCAGTCAACACCATATTGTTGGCCTAAATCCTGCATATAAGCTTTAATAACTTCACGATCCATATTATCAAGTCCGTCGGCAACTTCGGCCCTTGAGAGCGATTGGGTAACTTTGACTTCTTTATCGGCTAAAACCAAAATCTGCGGAGAATTTGGATTAAACTTTAAGTTGGTCTGAAAATCTGATTTTTCGCCTTGGCTTTTGGCAAATGGAATTAGAGCTAATAAAATAATAAGCGGCATGAGTTTAATAAGTACCGGAAATTTAGAAATTCGGCGTGAATTTCTCTTATAAAATTTCTTTAAATTTTTGATTAAATGGGGAATTAAAACTAACATTTTTACTCCGTAAAAAACCACATTCTACTTATAGATTACCCTTCGACAAGCTCAGGGTTACCTCTTCGCTTTAGCAAAGTAGGTTAAAAAAATCTTCCGCTTTTTACGGAAGACAGATGAGCATAGCATAAGATTGGCAATTTGTCAATAGCTCCTTAACTATACAAATTGAACCCCGGAGGTTCAATTTGTTTGTGTAAATACCAAAAAGAGCCTTTGATATGACCCCTCTGCTATTGCTAGCATTCGGGGCAAGTCTCAGGCTCTTAATGGTGTGCCTTAAGCATCCTTATTGAATACTCGAAGCAACTTCATTTACCTTATCGACATACCACTGTGCGTGGTTGTAGTTAAACAAAGCACCGTCAACGTTACCTTCAGCCGCACCTCCGGCCGCTAACAAGTTAGCCGCGCCGTAGATGGCGTCATTAACGTCATGAACGTCGGCGGTACCGTCACCGTTACCGTCAACACCATAAGCTCTCCAAGTCCCAGGCATAAACTGCATTGGACCTTGGGCGCCGGCGTAAGACGAACGATCGGTTGAACCGGAAGCGCCGGACTCAACGTAGTGAACTGCCGCTAAAACGTTCCATGGAATACCATACTGAGCCGCGGCCGCTTTATACAAACCGATGTAGTTTTCAACACCGGAAGGTTCATTATAACGGTAAGCAACACGGGTGGAAACTTTCTTGTTGGCCGAGTCAGCTAAAGATACCCCAGAAGTAATTTCGACCTGGCGGTCGTTTTGAACTAACACATTAGAATTGTTAGTATCTAACTTGACGGCCGTCTTGTAAGTTTCGCGTGGTGCAGTTCCGGCAACCGGAATGACTGCAAACACAGTTGATACTAACAAGATTTTAGATGCCATCATCGCCGCTGATATTTTGCTGTAGTTTTGTTTGATGAAATTGTTAATGTTCAATTTGGCTAAAGCGAAGTAATCCACCGAAAAAGTCATAATTTGAACTAACATGTTTGAAAAGTCCTTTTTCCTGAACCTTACCTTCTCTATGTCCATGACTAGACTAAAGAGACAAAATTCAGGGATAATCCGTTCGACCTTGCTCAGAGTTTATCTCGAGGAATTCGGGAGATTATCCCGAGCGCAGTCGAGGGATAAAAAAATCTCCTGGACATTTGCATGCTAACCAGAAGACTCGTTAGTATAGCATATATTTTGACTTTTGTCAAGGGTCTATAGTATGCTTAATTTATCCCCGCATAACTCCTTCCTGCAAAATAGACTACGTTCTATTATTTCAGGAGGGTCGTCTGCGGGACTGCCTGAGCTTTCTTCCTGCTTTCGCAGGAGCGAAACTCGGGAGCGGAACGGAGGTGATTAAATTGTCTTGCGGCAAATGTGAAGAAAAACCCGCCAAAAAAGGCGCGATCAAAAAAGATAAAGTCGAAGGTAAATGTGTCGGAGCTATTGAACACTATTACTCAAAACTTGGTGTCGGCATTGTCAAACTCAATGACAAGCTCGCCGTCGGTGATAAAGTGAAAATCAAAGGCCACACGACCGATATTGATCAAACCGTTGACTCAATCCAGATTAATCATGAAGATGTCCAAGATGCTAAAAAAGGTGATGTTGTTGGCATCAAGGTTTCCGACAAAGTTCGCGAGGAAGATTGCGTTTACCTAGTCAAATAAAAAGATACCCTCAAGAAGCCGTTTTTCTTTTGGGAGATAGTTTTTAGTAAATAAAAAATAAATTAGACCGTGAGGGGATTTTTTTGTTTGGGGAATTTGTTATGATATAAACACCATGAAATCACCAGATTTATTCGATAAAACATTGGATAATAATTTATCGGCTTTTGCCCCTTTGGCCGAAAAGATGCGGCCAAAAACCTTAGAAGAGTTTGTCGGCCAGGAGCATATTGTTGGTAAGGGTAAACCCTTGCGGAAAATGATTGAGAAAGGCCAAATTTCTTCGGTGATTTTGTGGGGACCGCCGGGTTCTGGCAAAACCTCTTTAGCCAGGTTGATTGCCCACTATACAAAGTCGCATTTTGAGCAGTTTTCGGCGGTGACGGCGGGAGTTTCAGACATTCGTCGAATCACCAAAGAAGCAGAAGATCGGTTAAAATTTAATAAACAACGAACAATACTATTCGTCGATGAGATTCATCGTTTTAACAAATCCCAACAAGACGCCTTCCTGCCTCAGGTAGAAAACGGCACCATCATTTTAATCGGCGCCACGACCGAAAATCCGTCATTTGAAGTTAATGCGCCTTTAATTTCGAGATCTCAGGTATTTGTCTTAAATGCTTTAAGAGACCAAGATATTAAAGAACTAATCCGACGGTCGTTGCGTTACTTTCCTAAGAATAATTTCGATAAAATGGCTCTTGATTTTATCGTGAAAAAAGCCAATGGCGACGCTCGAACGGCCCTCAATGCTATCGAATTGGCCGCCTACACCTCAAAAAATATTACCTTAAAAATTGCCGAGGAAGCGGTCCAGAAAAAGGCGATTTACTACGATAAAAAAGGGGATTGGCACTACGACACGATTTCCGCTTTTATCAAATCGCTGCGCGGTTCAGATCCCGATGCCGCTCTTTATTGGTTAGCGCGGATGATTAAAGCCGGTGAAGATCCGGTTTTTATTGCCCGCAGAATGGTGATTTTCGCCTCTGAAGATATTTCCAATGCCTTGCCAACGGCTTTAGTTCTTGCTACGGCGACGATGCAGGCGGTGCATATGGTGGGGATGCCGGAGGCGGGTATAATCTTAGCTCAATCGGCAACTTATTTAGCTTCTGCCCCGAAATCTCGCGCTTCATATAATGGACTAATGGCCGCAATGCACGATATTGATGAAAAAAGACTGGAGCCGGTGCCCTTGCATCTGAGAAATGCCGTGACAAATTTAATGGAAGATTTGGGCTATGGCAAAGGGTATAAGTGGACTGATGATAAGGAATTTCATGAAAAATTAGAGTTCCTACCCGAAAATTTGAAAGATAAAAAGTACTACCAACCAAATTTTCCTATTGACAGGAAAAAATAATCTTTGCAAGATAAAGATAGATCTCAGCGCACCTTGAAAAGAGGAGACCGGGATGACTCAAGGAAGCAAACCCTGGCTTAGTTTTGATTTGGCCACCAATTTTGATGATCGTCTTTTGGAAGAAGCGGGTAGACTGGGAACAGTTGAAACGGTTTACGGCAAAATGGCGGCTGATTTTATTGGCGGCGGACGACCATCAATCACCCTGCCACAAGTAAGCGTTAGCCACCTCCAGCGCCACATCGCCACCGCCCATCGCCACAACATTCAATTCAACTATCTCCTTAACGCCCTTTGCCTTGATAATCAGGAATTTATCGGCCCAAGCCACCGCCAAATTCTCGTTTTCTTGGATTGGTTAGTCTCGTTGGGGATTGACGCGGTGACGATTGCCAATCCCTACCTTTTACGGTTAATAAAACAGCGTTTCCCAAGTCTCAAGGTTTCTGTTTCGATTTTCTGTCGAGCCGACTCCCTTGTTGATGCCAAAAGTTTCGAAGAGATGGGAGCGGACGAGATTACTCTGGATCATTCCTTCACTCGCAACTTTCCGCTTCTGGAGGCGGTTTTACGGGTGGTCAGGCCGCAAACTTCCATCAGAGTCATTGCCAATAATGTCTGTCTGCATGAATGCCCCTATAAAATCGCGCACGGTAATCTCATGGCCCATTCTTCGCAGGCCAAACATCAAAGCGGCGGTTTTTTGATTGATTACTACACCCTCCGTTGCGGCTGGGAAAAATTGCGCCATCCGACGAAACTAATTACCTCTGATTGGATTAGGCCGGAGGATATCACCTTTTATGAAGAGTTGGCCCGAAAAGCCGGCCATCCGTTAGTTATCAAGTTAACGGATCGACAGCGCACTACCAAGTGGCTAATTCGGATGTTGCAGGCCTATTCGACTCGCACGTGGAACGGCAACCTCTTTGATTTAATCAACTTCATCGGCAACGGCGGCTACCAGCAACTTGATCGCGCCAAAATGGCGTCTAAAGTTCTTGGCGGAAATGCGAAAATGCTCCCCATGCTTAACCTTGAAAAAGCGACATTTCTTTGCCCAGTCGAAGTTGACAATACTTGTTTGGCAGGTTTTTTGGAGGGTTTTATCAACCGCGATTGCCAGACGCAAACCTGTGATGATCGCAGCTGGTTTGGCGAGGACGATTTTGACCAACCATCCGGTAGTTGTTCTTACTGCAAAAATGTTGCCCGACAGGTTATCCGCTTTGACGAAAAAAAACGGCAAGAGGCAATGGTCTTAGCCGAGAAGGTTTTAGCCGACCTTGAGTCCAGTAAGATGTTTGTGAAACGATAATGGCGTCACTTCTTAGCCATCATCAAATTCCCTATAAGAACATTTATCTGT
>Ga0315282_10011159_pt1 | contig 13969 bp, 11 predicted proteins | sample YL17G07_20_MG_FD_203693 | JGI IMG/M metagenome (GOLD analysis project Ga0315282, IMG submission 203693) | Sediment microbial communities from Yellowstone Lake, YNP, Wyoming, USA - YL17G07_20 | ecosystem: Environmental > Aquatic > Freshwater > Lake > Sediment | place: USA: Wyoming | collected... | reverse complement strand
CAGACACAGAGACTGTGCTGCAGTACGTCAGAAATCAACGTCTACAACAAACCTCCCTCGATGATTTTCCAACTCAGGGGCTACCGGCCACATGAAGCCCCGCCATTTATGGCGGGGAGAACGTCACAATCTACAAGGTTGAGGATCTGCTACATTTGTGGTATCAGACTCAAAATAAAAAATCTGTGAGATCATTTGATAAAAACGCATTCATCTACATCATGATTATGGCGGTGCTATATTGACCAGTCAATTGAAAAATCAAAATTAAATGTTTAAAAGATTTATCGTTTTTACTCCCGATTTCTTCTTGTATTCTGAACCATGTTGCTTTAAATAGCTGGAGCATTCATTTGGAAATCCCTAATATCTGTTATTCTTTTGTTATTATAGAGCCGATATACAAAAATGAATCCGTAAGATCGACTCTGATGTTATCTATTCCGTTATCTGTGCAATTTTCTGTAAGGAGACACCTACCAATTATATAGCAATTACTAGAATCAGATGTGAATACAATTTTTTTTGGTGTATGACAATACCAAGCCATATCCCATCCTGAGAAATGTTTGAAGATATTCTTATCTCCATCGGTTCTGAGGAACATCCAACATATCCAGTCTCCACCCCAATATGAAGTTTTAGTAGCTTGATATTGTACATCATAAACGACATTTCCGGATGTAGTACATTTCTGTTTATCAGCATTTGGATTTCTTGATATGTTTAAAAAGTACGAATCTCCTGAAGAAAAGAATCTTTCGAAAGTGTTTCCATCTATATGTGCACCGTTCTGGCCACCACTTGGATTCCGCTCGTTGTGGATAAAGATGACAGTATGAAAACCTCTAGTATGCACACTTTCAACTGTTACATTATTAATGAGTTGCGGAACGTTAGTATTCGATGCGTACAGATGAATTCCGTACCCACGACCAGTGTAGTTTGAACTATAAAAAATGTAAGGATTATGAGGTTCAGATTCGTATCCGTCGCTTATCGAACATATCGCCATATTTTCTATATGTGCTGAATGGATCATGCTACTCGCGTTTAAAAAAATACAAGCATAAGGTCTATTGAAGGATGTATTAGACGTATAACGCCATTCCCCTGTTTTGAAACGAGCTTGGTGTCCCGATACATCTATAACGCCATTTTGGATTCCCGATCCATCTTTTAATTCAACGACATTGGTATTTATTCCGTTTGGAAGCTTAAGTTCAGCACCGTCTAGATCAAGGATAATATTATTCCATACTATAATTGTCTTAGTGAGGTAAAATGATTTATTTCCCGGCAACCACACTATACCACTTTTATTATTGAGATCATTGATTGCCTTCTGTATATTGGCAGTGGTTGCTTCCCAATATTTTCCGTTGCTATTACGAATCATCAAATAAATATTATCAGAACTAATTGATATTTTTCGAGTAACTGATGATGCTGAACTCATTGCTATAAGAAGAATTGCAAATGCAAAGATTATGATATCTGATTTTTTCATATTATCCCGCGAGTTGATAGACTCTTCCTATTGTGAGCGAACTATCTTCAAGATTTAATATTGTATATCTATTAGCTGGAGTCCACGGTTCCCACGCTCCGATAGCGATATCATCACCACCACCTATGAACGATAGATAGCACTGATGAGCAGCTTTATTGTTGGATCCCGGGCCTCTAACGGAAAAATTATATGATGTTCGAGTGCCACTGGCATTATCCCAATTGTATGCAATTATATTGTCAAATATGTTTCCAGCTCCGTTGTTCCAGATAATGCACTCTGTATTCGCTGTACAGTAGCATTGGGCATTATGGAAAATATTACCTGCTGCTTCGAAATCAACTTCGTACAAGTAAATAAAGTATTTACAATCGTATCCGAAAATATCTGTAAATATGTTGGCATTTATAAACGCTGAATCACTACCTGCTCTCGTGTGGTTGATGTGAACGCCGATTCTTAAACCACTTAATTTTATATTGTGAACATCCACATACTGAATATAGTTATAATATTCACTACCACCGGTATAGAAAAGGATGCCGTCTCCTCTCTGACCAGCAGATATCAAATTCATATCGAGGATTTTTGGTGGATGGTTTCTGCAATTTATTACATTCCATCCATAAAGTCCTATACAATCTTTATTAAAGTTACTGACTCCAGATACATTTATACATCCGTTTTGGATAATAGAACCCCAAGTTAGATTTACCACTTCAAAATTACCATTCGGTTTAAGAACACAACCACCCATATCCAACGTCACATGAGGTTTAATTCTGATAGTTGATGAAGTTGTAATCGTCATATTCCCTGGAAGCCAGACTGTGCCATGGGGAGCACCCCGTGATTCATAGAGAACGTTCATCTCTAAATCATTTATTGCTGCTTGGATGTTACTTCCTGTTACCTCCCAATACTTCCCGTTGCTATTTCGGATAAACGTGTCCACATTATCCATTGAATCTGTCATCGTCCGAGTTAGTGATTTTACTGTAATAACAGAAATCATCATTACGAAAAATATGATTATCATAGATTCTATTTTAGTTCTCAATTTAATTTTTTGCATTTTCCACCTCTATTTTCAATATCCATAACCCTGTACTAATGGATTCTTTGATGATAACGATATATTAAGTTATGGGGCCAAAATGTCAAAATGAAAAAACCATCATATAACCGCTTTCGACTGAGAATTAATGGGACCAAGTAAATGAAGCATGCCTCCAAGGTCATTGTCCCATTGTCTATCCAGTATTTATAGATATCGCCTCCAAGTAAGAGGTCAGCCGTGTGAAGTTAATAAGATGGCGGACCCATGATCAAGAAGGTTCTTCTCATTCTGACGAAGTGTTTGAACAACACTAAGAAGAATCTCGTAATTTTTCGCTCCAGCATACGATCTGCTCCCTCCACTTATTTTTCGTGCAACCACCGGTGGACGAATCGCCCGTTCTGCCGCGGAATTCGTCCCATCCACCTCCGGGTTTTTCACAAACTCGAAAAGATTCTCTTTCTCTAACAAAAGATTGACGACAAACCGATAGCAATGCTGCGATTGATAGGGACGGTCCAACATCTCTGCCATATCCTGAAACAATCGTTCAATATCCTCCTCAGTACCCCGGTGATCATATGCTTTCGCCCGCTCATAAATTTCTTTTACCACTTGATAAACATGCGCGCCTTCCGCTTCATAAAACTGAACAAGTTCCTTAGCGTCACAGATAATATGCGTCCAGCAATCCTGCTGAACGTTCCCGGTTTTCCTGGCAAGTGTTTTGTATGCGGAAAAACGATCATGAACATCAACACCTTGATGTTTTTTCCCTAAAACCTGCAGCGGGACCGTGTGAGCACGTGAAGAGGCAATAGTATACACTGTCACCCATTTCGTCACAAACGCCCACAACCGTACATTACTACCGTTGATCCGCCAGATGGTCTCATCGATATTTCGTGCTGACGCAGCACGAAGCTCATCAATCAACTGTTGATAATACGGACCGAACGCCTCCGCCATCTGGGACAAGATATGAATCACTTCACCTTCGGAGATTTTCAACCCGAACAGCCGGTAAAGAACCTCAGGGATAGCAGCCTCAGTCATCCGCAGTTTAATCTTAAACCATACTACAACAAGCATCACGCGAAGACCAAGCCTTGCGCCAGGCAACACCACCGACACCGGCGTCTCAACCAGTTTCCGGCAGGTTCGACAATACCGTCGTTCAATCTTCAACTGAATGGCAAGCGATTTGCAGATCGGTATATCCTCATAGATCCGCTCACGTACCTCCTGAACCTCTTCACTGAGTTCTGTACCACCACATTCCGGACACCGCGTCACCGGCACCAGACAGACTTCATCAATATGCTGCGGCAATGGACGAATATGTGGCGGATGACCAGGTTTCGCCCCAGGTTTCTTCGGCATCCATGATTCTATAGAGGATTTGAGAACATACGGCTTGCCATGTTTCACGCCTACACTCCAAGGATGTCTTATCTTATAGTTCTCAAACTCCTCCGTAACCCGTTCTAGCTCCTTTTTCAGTCGTTCGTTCTCCTGTCGTAACGCTTCATTTTCCCTGCGTAACCGTTCAATCTCGATCTCTGAGTGTTGTTCATTCATCGTCTACGATCACCAGATAAACGGTTTCGCCCAGGTACTCTTTTGGACAATCGACTTTAGCACCATTGCCAAAGGGAGTAACCGTTCTGCGAAGGAAACCCTGGATTCCTTTCAGATGCAGTTCTGTTGTTCTTTCTATTTTTACCACCTTCATAGTATATACATAATATATACAAAGATTATATAGTTTTCGGTGTAAATCATTAGAACAGGTTATGAACTTCAGACCAGTGACCTCTTACGCCTCCAAGGAGGCTTTGGGACAGAATTAACCGAGTCTGATTCTCACGGTAAAAATGGTATGAAGAACTGTAATAGAGAATAACGTCAACTCATGGCAATCCTCTTATTTCTGGTTAAGCAATCTATAAAATCATCGTTACACAGCAGAGACCCCATATTTAAAATACAGCAGAGAAAACATCCTTTCAGAAATAAGTACGGATCCTTGAGTATTCCTCTGAGAATTCATGACCATTCTAAACCATCCCATGCGATATTCTTCTTAGAGATAATATATAATGTAGTTTTCTCTTCGAAAAGTTTGACTACTTTCCGTGAGATGTGATACTCATTCATCGATAGTGAATTGACAGGAATTTCTAATTCTCTAAGTATGGTCATCGCTTTGTGAAATGCTTCTGTCTCAGAGATATTGAAATAACCGAGTAGGAGTATTTGAAATTGAAATTAATTATACCTAAAATACAGTTCATCGAGATTGAAATATGCCTTGACCATCGTACCATCTTTTTTTCTGATCATGTCGAAGTTCTACCTCCTGTTCTCTCTCTCTAGAATATATAAATTCTGCTGAAAAGTTATCTAACAAAAATGAAATTATAATGAATCGGATAATAATTGTACAACATTTCTTAAAAAGAAGAAGAACAACATATTATGGTGTGGATAAAGACATATTCGCAACCCTCTCAATAAATTTTCTAAGGTTTGTTTTCATAACAATTTTAGCTCTACTGCTTTACATAGCTGTAATCGGTATTTTCTACATAGCGATTTATATCGTGACCTCACAAAATCTCTAGAAACACACTCATTAACGACATCAATTAAATCAAAAAATACTGTTACAGAAAAAATGGAACTAAAATTTAAACAACCGGTTTTTAGAGGAAATGAAACCTCTAGGATATATGAAATTAACAGATCATTATGTCACCTCCGAGATACAATGAATCACATGGTTTTCCTTCGGGGAGGTGAAAACATTTATCCATGTTTTTAACGAAACTAGGTATTGCAATTCTTCTCAGTTCGGAAGGCTGGGTTTTCTCACATTGAATTTATATCGTGATGTTTTTACAATTATCAAACCCTGATAGATGATTCTTTACGATACATCCACCGTTCCGCTCTTTAAAGACACGCGAGATAATTCCGATAAAAACATTTGGTAAATCAGTCTGCCTATTCCCGCATTCTCTTTAAGATGTTCGGAAGAACATTAAGCATCAGGCCGATGAATATCGCAAGAACACCAACGATTAACAAAATGCTCACAAGAATCGCATACGAGATGAGGAACACATGCGTCAGGTTGTACACTTGTAATGTATGAATACCCAGGAAAAGCCCGAGGAGCACTAACACAAGACCAGGGACGCCAATAAACAGGAGGGGGCGTTTCTCCGCGACCATCCAAATCACATAGCTTAACACTGAAAGACCATGAGACGCAGGACCCTTTGTCGACGTCTCCAACCCGTTATATTTACACGCCACGCGGGCGTTACCAACCTGTAACCCCAGATCATGTGCTTTGATCAGTTGTTCACTTTCCACACTAAATGAATCACCATTTAACCGTGAAACAAGAGCTTCGACTGCCTTTTTGTTAAAGCCGCGGAACCCACTCTGACTATCGGTCAGATGTCCCCCGGAACCAAAACTGGTTGCATAATCCAGTACCCGTTTGCCTATCTTTCGCCAGGTAGGCATCTCCGTGCTCGCACCAAATCTCGTGCCGATCACAATATCATGCCCATTATTTTGCATCTCTGCCATTATAGTTGGAATCTCATCGGGATTGTGTTGGCCATCGCCATCAAGGGTCACGACATAATCAAACCCATTTGATACCGCATATTTGAACCCTGTTTTTATTGCAGCAGTCTTCCCCTTGTTTTTCGCATGGGAAATAACGACCGCTCCAGTTTCTTTTGCTATTCTCGCGGTATCATCGCTACTTCCATCATCAACAACCAAAACAGTGTCGGCATAGCCTTTCGCCTTCAAGACGATACTACCAATAGTCATTTCTTCGTTGTAACAAGGAACTATAACAAGAGTATGATTATGTGATGAATTATCCACTTGTTTTCCTCTCCATGTAACTCGCACTTTTTCTTAAATCTGTGATATGTGATATTAATTTCTGCTATATAAACATTTATACACTAGACACCTTGGAAATTCATGTAGTGATTCAAACATATTTTCTAATTTTTTTTTACTCTTCATAAGTGGGAAATCCCTAAAACGTTTATGTTGCTGGATGAACTACGTATTATTTTTTCCAAGAAATACTCGTTTACTCCTAGATAGGCGTGCCCGTTTCCAATGGGTGCCATGAACTACCATTCCAAGAGCATATTTTATGAAATTAATTACTAGAGGTCATAACATAGGCCAGAGGGTATACCACTTGGAATGGATCCCCAAATACCGGTACAACACGTTCATCAAAGAGGAAAAAACCGCTCTGAATAATCAATAGGATAAAATTTTGTTTCATTTCGTGTGGTTGTTTCTGGGGTAGACCCCCTATGAAATGTTATAAACGTATTACATAATATTTTATAAAAAAAATTAAATAGGGGTATTGCTTTTATGACTACAAGGAAAGGACATCAAAGTCATTATCACTAATACAGTATCATGATGCGACGAATGCCTTTCCGGGGGAGAAACTATGGTTGAATTCGTAAAAATCTCGCCACAAGGAACTTTATTAAAAATCAAAGAGGTTTCTGATAAATATAGAAACCAGCCATACGATGAGCTGGCGGAGAAATAACCTCTCTCTTTTCTTCTCTTTTTCTACCGTCGGTTATTCCCTTTTGCACCTCTTGATCACCGACATGATTACGTTCACGTATCGTATGTATCTTTGATGTACCGAGTGTTTTCGAAAACCTCAATGCAACGTTGCATGCATCGTTGTCAAACCATGAGAAGTACCTCGCGAGACGTCATACCCAGGACAACGAACCTCTCCTGCCTCCTCTCATTTCAAAGAGAGATAGTCATCTCCGAATCTCTCTTATTTTCGATATCAAATATCGTGTGAAATGATAATGTTTCTTTGGTCGACCTCATCGTTTATCGCTCTATGATTCGATGAGTCACCATTTTGGACACCAACAACAGTCGTATCAACAGCCACACGCGCTACAGCTTTTCTGTCCACCTCAGAGGAATATCCATTTCTACTTAATTTTATAAACATGTAATGATAACCAACAGGAGAACGGATAACAATACGAGAATCTCAATGATGGTGCTTTTTTTAATAAGATAGAAAGAGAATATCAAGCGATTGTTTCTCTCAGATGTGAGCATATTTAAACTAATGTAAGAGCAAATATAAGAAATTGACGGAGGGATAGTGTTTTATTGGGGGTCAGTGGGTTGTTTTTTGGTACAATCTTCTATTTATTTTTTCGTTTTGTCGTTTTTCCACCATATATATAAATAATATCAATGACAAATAATTTCATGGTAGGTAGTATCATTCTTCAGGAGGTGGCAGAGATGAAAAAGAGAGGGGTCGAAAAAAGGGATATTGTACTGCCAACCGTATATGTAGTCATCTTACTTCTTATAGGAGTCATACCACTTCGTGTGACGGCAGATACTCCAACACTTGTCTATGTAAGTCCTGTAACTAAGACTGTCTCTGCCGGCCAGACATTTACCATGACTGTAGCCTGTACACCAGGTCAATTAATTAAATCATATGAGTTACGGGTCTCATTTAATCCAACGTTACTCCTAGCAAACTTAGTGACCGAAGGAAATATTTTTAACGGCTATACCACGTTTTTTAATGCAGGGACGATCAACAACACCGCGGGTGCAATTGTTGACATTTACGGGTTGATAGTAGGCGCTGGTTCAGTCTCAACCCCTGGGAGCCTGGTTTCTCTTTCGTTTACTGCAAAGTTAGCGTCTGGGACGACCACCATAGGCCTCTCTGAGGTTGGTGTCACCAACGATACCGCGTATGTTCCGATTACGGTGACGAACGGGACAGTAACACTTCGGGAGTATACGCTGAGTGTGACGCTCGACGGATCAGGGTCCGTGACCAAGAACCCGAACCAGGCATCGTATCCCTATGGGACCGTGGTACAATTAACTGCGACCGCGGATGCGGGATGGACGTTTAGCTCCTGGAGTGGAAACCTCTCGGGGAGTACGAACCCTGCTTCGATAACCATGAACGGGAACAAATCGGTGACCGCGCATTTCACGCAGAATCAGTATACGCTCACAATAACGATTGATGGCTCTGGTTCGGTAACAAAGAACCCAAATCAGGCGACGTATACCTATGGCCAGGTGGTGACATTAACCGCGGTTCCAGGGACTGGGTGGGCGTTTAGTTCTTGGACCGGGGATCTCACCGGTAGTCAGAATCCTAAGACGATTACGATGAACGGGAATAAGGCAGTGACCGCGCATTTCCTAGATACCGCGCCACCACAGATTTCAGGTGTCGCCCGGGCGACCTCTGATCCGTTGGATACCGATCCAACGTATGGATGGGTGAATGTCAGCTGTACCGTGACCGATAATGTCGCGGTGTCCCAAGTGATTCTGAGGATTCATACCCCTGGCGGCTCGTGGAACAACGTGTCGATGGTGACCAGAACTGCGGGAAAGTATTACTATCGTTCGACCACCGCGTTTTCCACCGCGGGAAACTACAGTTATTCCATCTGGGCAAAAGACACGAGTAATAACGCAAATACTTCGAGTACCGTGTTATTCTCGATGCCCCCGAACTGGGATGTGAACAGTGATGGTACTTGTGCGATTATTGATTTAGTATTAATATCGAATCATTACAATGAAAATGGGGCGCATGGATGGATTCGTGAGGATGCGGATAATAATGGCGAGATTCAGGTATTAGACTTGGTCTACGTGTCGAATCATTACGGGGAGTCTTGGTAGTAAGATGAAGGATCCGGTATATCATCTGTTAATGTTTATCATGGAAATTATATCTACGAATAGTATCATAGAAAAAATATTTATGCGATGAGGCGATTCTCTGTGGTGAGGGATCATAATTCCAGGAGATGCACGTCAGACAGGATTTTCTCCTTTTTGATGTTCTTCCAAGTCATATTAAAATATATTGAATGATACACCCTTTCATGGTAGAGCGTATCATAACTTGAGAGATGGTTGAGGAAACGCAGAGAAGGATCGATAAAAGGAGTACTGTACTTGCAACAATATTCGTGATCATCTTCCTTTTTACAACAGTCGTTCCACTTCCTGTCAAAGCAGATGGTCCGACACTTGTGCAAGTTTCTCCTTCAGATATAACAGTATCTGCTTTGCAAACATTCTCCCTTAATATTACTTGTAATCCTTCACAACCAATCAAAGCCTTTGAATTGAAAATCTCCTTTGATCCATCATTATTACAAGCAAATTCTATTACTGAGGGCGCTATTTTTAGTGGTTATTCCACATTTTTTAATGATGGAACCATCGATAATATTGCAGGAACTATCATCAATATTTATAACTTGATTATTGGACCATAAAACGTTTCTAACCCGGGAACCCCGGTGACCATTTCGTTTACTGCAAAAACATTTTCTGGCGCATCCACGATTGATTTATACGATGTCGGGGTAACGGATGAATTAGGATATGTGTCGAATACTGTGTCTGATGCAGCGGTCACGGTCATTGGGGAAAATCAACCTGGTGGAGGCGGATATACTCCCGGTGATGGTGGTACAGAACCACCTTTTGAACCAGAACAGAATCTTCCCCCAAATACACCAACACAACCAATCGGTCCGACCTTTATTGAACGAGGAATCTGGTACGAGTACACAAGTGTTACTTCAGATATCAATGGAGATCAGGTTCGATTACGATTTGATTGGGGTGATGGGAATTTCAGCAACTGGTCTGATCTTGTAGACTCAAACATAACAGTATCTGCGGCTCATATCTGGAATAATCGTTCTACCTTTTCTGTACGTGTCATCGCACAGGATGAAAATGGATTAAATAGCAGCTGGTCACTTCCGCTTACTGTCACCGTATCCGAACAAGAGACCGGTGAAGTATCTCCCGTCTTGGATATTATCGCACCAGATAATGGTTCTACAAACCAAACAATTTTTTTTGATGTATCGGTAAGCGTTGGTCCTGATAGTGAGATTATTTCCTATACATGGGATTTTGGTGATGGGACAACAGGAACCGGGAAAAACCCGAGTCATGTTTATACAAAACCAGGTGTGTATTCTGTGATCTTGACGGTAGTCGATAACACTGGAAAAACCAACCTAAAGACGTTTCTAATAACCATAGGTGCAGGTGCTGAAACAACAGCACAAAACCAAGAGTCTCCCTTTTCGTATCTCGGAATCGTCCTTATCTTGGTAGTATGTGTAGGTATTGGCTTGTTCATCTATTTTAGAAAAAAACTACTGAAAATATTATCAGACAGATTGGTAGTTCATCATGAGCGAAAGATCGAACATCTTTCTACAAAGATTGCAGATATGGGCCAGAGGGTCGAACCCAAACCTGTCACGAAGCACCATGTTTCCGATAATCAGAAGAAGCTTTCGAAATCAACTGATACTTCTATAGAAGAGCAGGTCGATCGTGTTCTTCTTTCAAAGATTGAAGAAGAGATAGATAGGATGCAGAATCATTAGTCTTTATGTTGTTTTAATTTTCTTTTCTCGAGAGGCTAGAAAGGAAGTTTTTTTATAAGGCATCTTCATTCTTGGTTAACCTACGGAATTAAGAAAAATATGAAGAATAAGAAAATTGTTGTGACTGGTGGTGCCGGATTTATTGGTTCAAATCTCGCACGACATCTTTCGAATGGGAAAAATCATGTGGTTGTCATCGATAACCTTTCTACAGGCCATCTGGAGAACATTCAAGATCTTATAGCGGCGGAAAAGGTCGAGTTTATCAAAGGGAGCATCACCGAATTGAATGTGCTGCAAGATGTCTTCAAAGGTGTTGATTACGTTTTTCATGAAGCCGCTCTGCCAAGTGTTCCTCGGAGTATTAAAGAACCTCTTCTCACCAACCAGGTGAATATTAACGGAACTCTCAATGTATTAGTAGCGGCAAAAGATGCTAGTATTAAAAAAGTAATCTACGCTTCTTCTAGTAGTGTGTATGGTGATACACCTACGTTACCCAAAAAGGAGAGTATGACCCCCAATCCGCTTTCTCCCTATACGGTTAGTAAACTTGCAGGGGAGTATTATTGTCAGGTTTTTACTACTGCGTATGGTTTACCTACGGTTGCTCTTCGTTATTTTAATGTGTATGGTCCTCAGCAGGATCCAGCCAGTGAGTACGCTGCGGTTATTCCTAAATTTGTTACTCGGGTATTGAATCATCAGAAAATCGTTATTTATGGTGATGGGGAACAAACCAGGGATTTTACATTTGTTGCCGATGTGGTTCGAGCAAACATTCTTGCAGCTGAAAGCAAAATATCTGGTGTATTTAATGCGGCAGGTGGGAAACGTATTACTCTGAATGATCTTGCTCAAACGATAATGATGTTGTGTAAGAATAAAGTAGATATTGTCTATGAGGATGTCCGACCTGGTGATATTAAGCATTCTCTTGCGGATATCTCAAAGGCAAAGAAAGGGTTTGGTTATATCCCAGAATATGGTATAAACGAAGGGTTGAAGGAGACAATAAAATGGTTTCAAAAACACTAGCGAATGATGCTGTGGTGTGCGTTGTTGGATTAGGGTACGTGGGAATGCCTTTGGCAGAGGCGTTTGCAAAGCATGTTCGTGTCATTGGCTTTGATATCAATGAAAAGAAAGTAAAGACCTTGAAGGAGCAGTATCCTTTATTAGCGTTAACAACTGATCCTAAAAATATTAAACAGGCTGACGTGGTGATTATTGCGGTCCCGACTCCCGTGACAAAATCAAAAGAGCCGGATTTGAGCCCTGTAATTTCTGCCTCCGAGCTCGTTGGCCAGAACCTCAAGAAAGGGGCGATAGTAGTATTAGAGTCTACAGTGTATCCTGGTGTCACTGAGGAAATAATGGGTCCTATTTTGGAAAAAGAGTCTGGGTTAAAGATCGGAAAAGATTTTAGTGTCGGGTATTCTCCAGAGCGTGTCAATCCCGGTGATTCAGCTCATTCGATTGATAAAATCGTAAAAGTCGTCTCAGGTATGGATGAAGAGACAACGAATGTTCTTTCGGCGCTGTATGGGAAAATTACCCATGTGTTTATAGCAAAGAATATTAAGACCGCTGAGGCAGCAAAAGTCATTGAGAATGTGCAACGTGATTTGAATATCGCGTTGATGAATGAATTGTCCATGATTTTTAATAAAATAGGATTAGATACCAAAGAAGTGTTGGATTCGGCGTCAACGAAATGGAATTTCATCCGGTTTTCCCCGGGTCTTGTTGGTGGACATTGTATTCCGGTTGATCCTTATTATTTGGTGTATAAGGCAAGGGAACTTGGGTATCATTCTCAGGTGATTCTCGCAGGGCGATCTATTAATGATTATATGCCAAAACATGTTGCATTGCTTGCTATAAAGGCGTTGAATCAAGCAGGGAAAGTACTGAAAGATTCAAAAGTGCTGATCATGGGGTTAACATATAAGGAGAATGTTCCAGATACTAGAGAGTCACCAGTAAGCGAGATGGTGAAAGAATTAAAGGAGTTTGGTATGGAGTTATTCGGTTATGATCCGTTGTTAACTCCCGGGGAAATCGAATGCTTTGGGGTAAAACCAGTTGGGGGGTTATCTGTAAAAACTGATTGTGTTATCATTGCTGTTGCGCATGAAAAATTTAGAGCAATAACCCTTGATATGTTGAAGGATGCTTCAAAAGAAAAACCTGTCTTGATTGATGTTCGAAGGATGTTTGATTCGCAAGAGGCTAGGAAGAAAGGATTTTATTATTTTACCCTCTGAAAAAAGTTGGATTGGCGTTGACTGTTATTCGTAGGATCGCAAAAAAATACGTCTGCTTTGTTTGTAGCACAAATCGTTGTTTCTTTAGCGTCCATTATTTTATCTGTAGCGACATGCTGAATCCCTCTTTTTCTTCTTTTTTTCCTTTTTAGCGTTGAAACTACACGGAGTAGTGTTTGGGGTAAATCCTTTTTTTAAGAGCTGGTTGATGGTGGTTCAGTAGGACCTGTCTCTTCGTACATATTCACCAATGTCATTACTGATCATCCCATAGCAGCTTTTTTCAAAATAAATCCATAGCCATTTCTACAAGGGTTGATACACAATGATTTTTCCCTCACTTTCCTGTCGCCCTTCGTAGGTATCAGTGATAAAAAACCTTTTTGTCTATGAAAGATATCCATCGCTTTCTGCATTCTGTTACAGACGACACCCAGCACTTATTCGGCCTAGGCCGAACGCAGTTTAAGGTTATTTTTATTCCGCCAAAATTAGAAACATTTAAATAGTATTATTACTTTGGCGGAATTATGGAACTTACGAAAGGAGAAATCTTGGTCTTAGAACAGGTAGTAAAAGGCAATAAGTCCTTGAAAGAAAT
>Ga0315282_10011158_pt1 | contig 13970 bp, 17 predicted proteins | sample YL17G07_20_MG_FD_203693 | JGI IMG/M metagenome (GOLD analysis project Ga0315282, IMG submission 203693) | Sediment microbial communities from Yellowstone Lake, YNP, Wyoming, USA - YL17G07_20 | ecosystem: Environmental > Aquatic > Freshwater > Lake > Sediment | place: USA: Wyoming | collected... | reverse complement strand
GAAGCTGCACGCCATCTTGGCACTGACCCTGTCATTCATCCCTGATATCGAAGGAGAGGGATGAGAGTATGAGGTGGGCAAATTTTGATCTACTGTAAAGCTCGTGGGCTTCCATGCACGTTATCCCTCAGCACCTGGCTGGTTCGTCTACATGCAGGGAACTTGTTTCCTGCTTCCTCGACCAGGCTTGCCACCATCATAGGCTTTTCAGTCTCAGGTGGTGCACTAGTCGCCGGATGTGACTTGGCTGATCTCATTGAGGTCTGGAAAACCGTCGCCGTTCGCGTCGACCCAGTTGAAGATGTAGTACGAGTGTGTGTAACTGTCAATGCTCGGATATATTATGGATTTGAAGTATTCTCCGCCTGCGAAGCTTCCCTTCCAACCGTACCCGTAAATGACGAAAACCGCGTTACCGCTGCTGTCCACGAAGTACTCGACTACGAACATGTCCTGATGGTAAGATATTCCGTTACCGAACAGCGTAGAGTCCATCCCCGTGTTTGTAAGCTTCACACCAGCCCTCGTGTACCAGTAATACATCGTACCCTCAGCGTTCGGGTAGACTGGTGCGATACGCTGATTCTCATAGTATCGGACGCAGGCGTGAACCGCCTGTCCACCCACGAGCACGATCCCCTTCCCAGCCAGCAAGGGTTTACCGGTAGACTGCGCCACGTACGGTGTCTGAATTACCGCCCTAATCATGAAGTCCACATCGGTGACCTGAGTCCAAGCGAGTAACCCTGTAACTGTGTAACTTCGACCATCAGGGTTGCTCGTGTCAGAGCCGAGCCAAGGCCTATTCGCGACCGTCCACTCCGCGGCGACATAGAAATCTACTCCAGATGCGATCAACACGCCGCGGCCAAACACATCCACATTGAACCAGCCGGTGGCGGAGGGAGTGACAAGGAATGGCGTCACAATATTCAACTTTGACTGATCCATGAGATGGACCCTAATCGTCTCAGGATTACTCGAAATGCAGAACCTAACAGTCTTCAGTTGACCCGAAAGGGTTGGATTGAAACGGACAGCAAACATTCCGCCTGCGCCACCCCAATACGTCCCGTGCTCGGCACTCCCGTCATCTTATGCGATCTCTACCGTCTCTGGGGTCGTATCTAGGATCGTGATCTGCTGATTCGCAGTCATCCCGTACACGACCCCCATAGCCGTGAAGTCCGATAGCGCGGCATTCTTGGCGCCGTTACCCTTTGGAGAATGACCCGGATCATAATCTGGATAGATCAGGTAGACGCTTCCGCCTGCCGCTTCGATTATGGAACTCTTCACCGAGGGTAGGCCTGTAGGTGCACCAACGCCGACCTTCACAACAATGCCTGGCGATGTATATGTTCCAAAGTAGGCGAAGCCACCAGCAACATCAATAACAGCCGCATAAAGACCTTCTTCGCCTGGATTGAGGGTTAACGCTCCAACACCAGTAGATCGCAAAGTAGGCTTGAATTCTCATGGTTTGAAATTCAAGTCTTGAGTCGCTTGAAAACTCTTGAATGACTTGGAAAGCCTTGAATCACTTGAAACGTCTTGACGTAAGCGACACATACGAAACGGCTCCTACTGACGGTTCAAATTGTGACGCCCGTACCAAGGAACCCGACGACGAAAAACCTGTCTCTCTAGGCCAGTGATGGATATACCTAATGTTCAAAGGACAAGCCAATATCTTCGCAATGAGTCTGAGCAGAAACGGGAATCACAATATCAGGCTGAGACACGCCTCGATTCGGAGACTCCACCTAACTTGCAAGAGGCAGGCCTCGAAGCGAAAGCACTCGAAACGGGCGTAGTGGCAACCGAGGAGAAAGCACCTGAAATTGACTCAACTGAACCTTTAGTGGAAATCTCGCAGGAGGCTAACCCAGTCATCGGCAAAGGCGCAGAACTCTACGAATCTTATGAACTTCCAGTAAATGACTTGGAGCTACTGCTTGTAGAACTTGATGCGTCCCCGTTCGAAGTGCAGCCAGAGAAGAATGTTGAGGCCGAACCAGGGAGGCAACAGTGAATGGTCATCGAGAAATCGTCGAAACGAAATGGTCTCAGTGAGCTGAGAGAGCATGCTACGGAAATGCGCGAATTCGAAGATGCAGATTGGGAGGGAACACGAGAAGACTCAGAACTGCTGTGGAATATCAGAGAAGCATTGTCACGTTCAGTGGAAAAGGGGGAGCTGGAGGTGCCTGTACAGTCTGAGCCGGTCACGGAATCGGAGCTTGATCAATCGTCCGAGCTTCCCATAGAAGATGCGGAACTGCTGCTCGCTGAGCTAGATGCCAACCCACTTGAGACCGACGCGGACCAAAGGGGGGAGAAGGTGGAGAATGCAGAACGACCGCTATAGCACGAGAATAGATTTCGATCTGACGGGCGAACTGGCAAGACGACTCGACGAGACAATTCAGAGAGGGATAGTTGGGTCCAAACCAGAAGCAATCAGGCAAGCGCTCACAGAGTACTTCAACAAGCTAGACGAACAACAGCTCAGACGCGCAAGACTCAGGCTCCTCGAAAAGGAGGCGACTCAGGGATGACCTTGCTTCGTTATGCCTCCTGTACCATGTCTCCTAGCCTGTACAGATTGGCGGTTCTAGCTCCGAAGAACTTGGCCAATTCGCACATTTTTCGTGCCAGCTGTTCACTACTTGTTATCACGACAGATTGGCTGGACCGAAAGAATTCTAGGCCGGATTCTTTCAGGGCTTCAGCTATCAGCTTCTTGCGTGCATTGTAGAACGCCACTCGCCTCGATGCTGGTTTTGCTTGCAGGTCGTAATCCACTAACCATACTGGCATTTCTACCTAGACCTCTTCCGTTTTGGGAGCATGCGATAGACTTAGCGCTGACTCTGCTTTCTCGTAGGCTGCGAGCAACTCGTTGTCGATGGGTTCAGAACCTCGTAGTATGCTCGGGAGATCTGACCCCATCATATGTAATACGGCACCTCTGTCGGTTCTTGCATGGAGCATACAATGCTTCCAATACTTACGGAATGTATTCGGATGGACATCACTCCATGACCCCCCGATCCTTGTTGGTTGCTTGTCCTGAATGCCAATTGCTTGTGCTGCCTTATCCACGATCCTACCCACCTGCCTCTGCGAGACATTTAGTCTCCCTTCCCCATCCCACGAATCCCGGAGTTTGTCCAATTGCCGCAGCAGCTTCATCGTGTCTCGGCCAACTATGAACGTATACTTACGTCCCGACGTGTTCACGTTCTCTCCTCGGCGGTTGGGGAAGTTCGAAGGAACCGTGACGATGCCGTGGCCACGCATTACTTTCTCCGTCATCATCTTCCTCTTGATCGCAGTGAGAATTCCAATCCGCTGACCAGTTTGCGCGAGGAAGGCGATGACAAACTTGTCGCGCGCCTTCTTTCTGCTTTTGACCATGTTGCTTAAGTCCTGTCGCGAGAGAGAGCTTGCTTTGGGTCGCTCATAGGTAGCCTGAACGTCAGTCTTCGGACGAAACCTGCCGAGATATACGCCGTTCGCCGTGAAGTAACCCCTCAGCCTTGTGATATACTGGTTGGCTGAAGTCGGAGCCTTTCCCTCATCCTCAACGAGGTAATTGTAGTAGTCTGTCAGTGCGCGATTGGCATTCTCTGGCCCACGGCTTCTCGCATCTAACAACAGGATCTTCGGTTCTTTTCCTAACCATTCTCGGAATCGCCCCAGATCGCGGAGATAGCGCTTGCGTCTAGGTGGCTCGTACTGGGTTAACCAATTCTCCGTGTATTTGTCTGCTGCAACACGTTCCAGGCCCGGTGTCATGCGCTTACACCACCGTGTGCTGCCTAAAGGGTTATCTGTAGAACCTGTCATTCTAGAACCTGTCATTCCTACCGGGAATCGATACGGTCGGAAAGGAGTCGGCTTGAACGACCGGGATATCAGAAGCAATGTTTGTGATGTTTGCTATGTTAGTAATCCATTCCAATGGCCATCGACGAGCCTAGCCAGGGTGATGCTCAAGACTGGCCTGTCCTCATACCGTCCTCCCTAAGCTGGTGCGGGCACACACGATGCTATTTCAGGACGAGTATCTTCCACACGGGCAGTAACTCCCAGAGAATCGTAAAACCTAGCCAGAAGAGGAGCAGAGGTAGAAACACAAGATAAGGCCTGTTCATGAATCGTGTGAATTGGTTCTTTCCGGCTACCACGTCATCCAACGACTGTAACATGTTGCCTTCCATCTGGGGCGGCACCATTCGCAATGCCGACCGAGAACACGCTCCGTAAAAGAAGCATTTGAGAAGAATCCAGAGCGCGGCTGCCGTGAAGAATCCCTCTGCTACGGAAAACGAAGAGAGATAGACGATCTGGCCGAACATCCTCGAGCTACCCAGCAATCCGACAATTGCGGCAACAGAAGTCAAGAGATAGATGTAGTGGTTTGTCAACTGTGTCGTGTAGTGTTCCAAGAGAGTTTTCCTTGCATCCACAAGTTCGGGGGACTCCGGCAGAGCTGCATTCACTCCGTCTCCACTCGGTGTCACGTGACAGTGCCCTGCGTTGGCTTGGGCCGAGATCGGGAGTATTGACTCGGGCTTGCCCATTTGGTTGCAGAAGAAATGTATGTGGTCGTCGAAATGGAATCTGCCCCCTAGTTGAAGCTGACCAATTCTTCCTTCTATTATGAGCAACGCAACCTCGCTGGCTGCCTGCAACCAAGCCTGGGTAGTTCTCCATCCTTTGGGATTTGTTCGATTTTCGTCGAAACCTCCAGCTTCCCCTGCGTAGACCGAACCAGGAGTGCCGTGACTTCCGGGGTAGTGATCCGCTATGAGGTTCGACTGCTTCAAGCGGTTTAGCTCCGTCGTGAGAATGGTCTGAGCTTGCAAAAGTCTCTGCTGGTCAGGCGCTCTAACTCTGAGTCTGATATGTAGCACGTAAGGCTGAGTCTCCCCCCGTCCTCGCCAGTTTCTACTTTCCCTGAGAAAATGCCAACTTTGAATCGAGCCTGCCTGTTCAAGTCGTGCTACAATTGCGCCGACGTGTTGCGTCAATACATTGTCCATGTCTTGCGGCGTGTTGGGCTGAATATTCTCCTCCACCCAGAACTCAGTCATCATTGATCTCACTATGTTTGATCTCCTGTCCGAATATTATGAGGGTTTGTACCCACTGGGAAATCTCGCGGCCCCGGAAAACCACTGGGCTCAAATCCGAACCATTCGGGCAAGAAACGGCCAAAACTCGGGAACAGCAAGCGATAATAACTTGGCAAAAAAGTCCTAGCGCACGCTCAAGCTTGTCCTAGGCCTGTGGCTTAACGGGATGACGACTTAAGCACTTAAGACGACGTAGCCTGTCGGAATATTCCGAGCTTGGCCTAAGCCTTTAGGGCCTAACTGTTCAAGCTCTTAGGACCTACGCGTGGACTCGAAGGCTGGAATTTGGAGAGAGTGTCAGAGTCACCTAGGCAGCAAGTCTTGTGAATGCGCTAGAAAGTAACGTTGTTTAGAGATGAAGGTCGAGAGCCAATCCGACCCAGAATTTCAGAACTGGGCAGAGGCTGTACCTTCGGACCCAACAGATCATCCGAAATACTTGGCATATATGTCAGGCCTCGCTTTCAAGAGATCTTTCAGCTTCTCTCCTTGAAAAACCTCACACTTGATCCCCAGTCTCTCGTCTTTTTGCATCATATCCAGAAATTCGCGGCATCCTGGAGAAACCAAACCTGAAGTCATGACGCAATACACATCGTAGTCGAACTTCAGGAAAGCTTCAAAGGATGAAATCTTAAGGTCGGATTTTGCCACGGACCTACTCCTGAAATGTTTGCATTGTATTACCCAGCGCCGTTCGGTTTCACCAGTGAGGGTTCTGACGCTTTCGACCATCTCGATGTCTTGACCCCATTCACCTTGACCTCCGGTGATGCGTGCCTCCTTGACCCCGGGAAGAGTCATCAGCAGATCTCTGCACAGTTCCTGAAACTTTCCATCGTCAATCCGGTTCCAGTCAACAATCAGTTTCGACGGCCTTGTGATGATGAGATCGTCCTTCTGAGATTGAATGCCGAAGAAGACGGCTCCTTCCACTGTCTTGTCGATGAACTTCTGTTTTTCCTCGCTGAAGAGCATCTCCATAGCATCTCTATCATCTGCTAGAGGGGCGATTGCTGCCCACGCAGGGTATCGCTGCACGACCAATATCCTTGAATTAGTCAACAAACGATATGGAGAGCCGAACAGGTGCAACTTCTCAAACACTCCCTCGACTCTGTCAATGACATCGTTTCGGTATGCACTCAATCCATTCGCAGTTCTTGCAAGGATGTGGTCAATACCGGCGAAAAACTGGCACTCTTCCATCGCGTACTCTTTGTCATTGAACAAGGTCTCGGGAGACAAGCGGTGTGTGCAAATGCAGTAGACCTTAGATTTGTCGAAGTACAACTGATCGTGTTTGCTGCTTTTCTCTAGACCCTCTTTGAGTGCGAATATCTCCAGCTGCTTACTGAACAACTCATCTGCTCTTACACACTCTTCAACATCGTCTTGACACCCTTCCGTTTCATAAATACTGGAACAGCACACCTCGCAGAATCTCCTGTGATAAATTACACCGTCACGTACTTCTTCCCAAGAAGAAGGGCACTCGACAAGCTGGCCAGGTCGGTTACAGCTATCACATTCTTCTTCGTCGAAGGCTTCTTCAGACTCTTCTTCGGTCTTTTCGTTATTGTTGCTCAAGAATAGACGCTAACAGGATTACATTCCGCGTACCATATATTCGTGTTGAAGTGAGGGTCTGGTAAATTGTCGGTCATACGAACGAGTGTTAAAGACAAAACAGGAAACAAGAATTCCTGATTCAAACCCCGGAAGCGATCTAGGCGTGGCTGAAAAGTCCGAGCTTCTCAGCTTCCCGGATGGCCGAGCGTGTTATCGTAACGCTAAAGGTCCAAGTCCACTGGCTAGCATTGCGCCACCGGCCCTTCACTCGCCTTCTGTATGCAAAGCGGATGTGCCTTTCCTTGATACGATGCCTGTCTCTGTATATTTCCGCAACGAGATATGGGTGACCTCGCGCATAGTGTCCATCCGTATTATGGTGTATTTAATGCCGGAGTCGAAGGAATCCAGAGAAATCATTGCACGAGGCAGCGTGAGAATAGCGTGGCCAGACTACATGACTAAAAGCTTCCCAGAGGTCAAGTCTGACTTGGAGGAGAGGCTAAGAAGCTTCCTCTCGAAGGAGAGCCTCGTTGCGAAGTAATTCCCTCATATCACTGCGTAGGAGAGCATCTGGGGGAGATACGCCATATCGTCTGAAAGTCCATGGCATCCGCGCCAAGGCAATCACGACGATTGCGAACAGTCTCGTACCTCATGATATCACAGACCTGCATCTACTCTCCTACGCATCAGCCAAGATTCTGGATGAGCTCGCAATTGACAACAGCATAAGCAGGACGATCCAGCTCTTCCTGGTCTGTGCCTTGACAGAGAAAGACAAGGATACGCTCCCGGGGCGGGACTCCCCACTGGCGGAATTCCTCTCCGAAGAGACGGTGGGAGACAAGGACCTAGACACACGCGTCCAAGAACTAACTTGGATTTGGAGGCGAGGGCTCCTAAAGATTCTTCTCACCACATACTTCACCTATTTCCGGAAAGACAACCTGGATCGCGCAGATCTGGAAACTCGGCGCGAAGAGAGCAAGGCGATTTTTGCTCTTGTGTCCAGACTCGCCTTCCTATCGCCCACCGAGAGTCTCAGCAAGCAGAACCTCGAGTTCCGAGGCGAGACCGTCAAGTTGTGTATAGTCCCCGTCGAAGTCCACAGAACGAAGAACATCCTACACTATTCCAGCGTCTTATCCAACTACGCGGATAGCGAACACATGCAAGCAATCTTCTTGATAGCAGCAGGTGCAACAAACATTGACGCAGCCCGTCAAGTTTCCGAGTCTTTCTTGAGCAACAAGAAAGACGAGTTCAAGGAACTCAAGAGGGAATACGCGATCGCCAACCAAAGGAGGAAAGAGATAGCGGGATTATGTATCGCTTTGCTGAAGGACGAGCCCAGCATACATGAAGTGCTTGTCGCCAGCGGAAAACAGCGTTGAGTCAGAACGTCAACAAGTCACCCATCTTTTTCCCAAGTGTAACGTCTGAAACACGTGTCGTTAGCGGTCGGCCGACGATCGCTATCGCTCGCTTTAAGTTAGGGTGCGGCCGCCGAGAACCATTATTGAAGTATGGTTCCCACAGCTTGGCCTAGGTCACAAATCTCAGACGATGGTTGAATAGTGCCTGCAGACATTTTTGCTTTGTTGTGGACGCTGCATGGTGGGGCCGTTGGGATTTCACCCTACTATTTCGTGGGGTTAATCTGCTTCCCCCACTATCTCGTAGGCTTCGTATACGTGTATGCATCCTATCCATCCTATTGTCATGATTCCCATCGTGGAACACTATGTTGGCCTCGTTAGGGCTGGGCAGAGGGGCAGTGCCGTAAGCATTCAAAATAGTTCACTTCAAGAATTTGTATTAGACCACGCTTTTTCTATGTTTGTATTAAGGTGTGGTGGTCGGTCAGCTGGTGCGCTCAATCAGCATCCAACTTGATTGAGAAAGCAACTCTATTCTTCTTCTCGAAAAAGCCAAGAATTCTACCATCTAGCCCCTGCTTAGAGTTTACCAGCTTGACGATTCTTTTGCCATCTTCTCCATCGATCCGAGTGGCTTTTCCCTTGAGCCAGTCCCCCTCTATTCTGCCGAACCTTGCACAAGGTGCTAAACGAACGACAGGATTCCTTCGAAGCCTCTTCACCTTCCAAGATTTTGCCGGCGAATGAAAATAGATCAAGCCGTTTTCCTCTACAAACCAAACGGGAGTCCTAACTGCTTCGCCGTTTCTCTTGTATGTCTCAAGACTAATGAATTTGGCTTTCGATAGCTGGTTAGTCATAGTCAACGATAGCTCGCCACAGCTCTGCGACATAAAAGGTCAATGCTTCCAACCTGGCTGCCAACTGCCTTCACAACTACAGCGAGCCCTCCCGCTAAGGCTTTGGCACGCAACTAATTCTCAGTCTTAGTCACAGTCAATGATAGCCAACCTCCCGCCTAAATGAAAGGTTGGCTGGTGCGGGCGTCGTAATTTGAACCGTCGTTTTGTGTGGGGGTCTCTTGGTGCGCGACGACGACGAAACGACGACGCGTGACGACGTCTTTCGACACTCGGTCTATTCGTTTTCCACTTCATATGAATACTAGACGACTGTTGTACCCACCAAGGAAAACCGAAGCAAGGCGGTATGCGTTCTAATCCCTACCGCTTGTTAGCCACCATATCGGCTACGGACACCACCGTCATCCCGCTCGTCGTCCGTACCGCGTATGCAACGCGCCATCACCTATGTCACGCACACTACCCAGGGTATCTGAGCGGCAAAACATCGATTCGGAAACGCCGAAGGCATATAAGCCCACTGCGGTGAGATTCGGTTGGAAGCTATGCGACCGCGGTGATCAGCTTGGGCGGAGCGAAGCGGAAGCCAACCGAAATATCCGGACTTAAGATCGACCTGCCCGCTCTGAAGCTGATAGATACATCCGACTTTGGGATCCGGCTGACCTCGGCGAAACCGAAACCTAAGAAAAAGTCACTCCTTCGACGAAAAGTGTTTGTCGTTCATGGGCGAAATCGCGATGCCCGTGAGGCAATGGACAGGTTCCTCTATTCCATAGGTCTCCTACCCCTGTACTTCGATGAAGCGAGGAAGCTGACTGGCAAGGCAACACCCTTCGTGTTGGACGTGGTGGAAAAAGGGCTATCCTCAACACAGGCCACTCTTGTCCTAATGACTCCGGATGATGTGGGTTGGTTGAGACAGCCATTCAGAGGAGCGAACGAGCCGAGCCACGAGGTGCAACTGAACACTAGGCCCAGACAGAATGTCGTATTTGAGGCCGGAATGGCGATGGCACTCCGCCCGGATCGCACGGTTCTAGTCGAACTCGGAGACCCTCACACTATTGGCGATCTTGCTGGATTCCACTTCATTAGAATGGACAACTCGATTGAGAAGAGGAAAATGTTGGCGGATAGCCTTGAAACCGCCAAATGTCGAGTAGATAGGTCCGGGAGCGAATGGAAGGACAAACAGAAGGGAGGAGATTTCGATGCTGCGATACAGGCGTCGAAATACAATATTGACGAAGAGACGCAATCACTGCAAGAAGAACTCCAACGCATACAGGGAAGAGGACCTGAACAGCTTATCGAACAGCCTAGACCCGTTCGAGAACAGGTTAAACCCGCACCTGTCTCAGAAGAAGAACAACGAACAAGAGCGATTGCCGTTGCTCTTGGCGTGCTGAAAGCCCACGTCACATCTTTGCACTCCGGGGAGTTGTTAGGTTTGATGGACGTCGAGACCTACGCCGTAGCATCCAACAGATTGGTCGAGGGTGTCGTCCTTGTGGGACATACGGGGGATCGAAACATCGCCCGGGCGACGAAGTGGAATTCTCGCGTTCTTGTGCGGGGGTCCGAAGGCGAGATCCTGATATTTCGACGCAAGGGCAAGCGCTAGAACACCGATCTCTGAACCCAGACGTCTGCATCTTCAGCGCAAATTCTCAGGTACCATCATTCATACGCTACCCGAACGATTTGCCGTCACCGTCTGTTCCAGGCGTTTGAGCCGGTCGCGTAGTTCCTCGTTTTGACGCCGTAATTCGTCGTCGTCGGGTACCTTGGCGTGGACATCATGAATTGAACCGTCATGACGAAGCGAGGGAGTCTTGGCGTTTGGATCGGTTATCGCAGACATGTGAAACTGGAGGGACAGCAACACAGAAGAACCGCACGCGCCATTAGGCTCCAACCAACAGGTGATCGAATGTGACGCTTGACAACGCGTGGTTGTCGATCATCTTGATGTTTGTTCTGCTCCTAGTACTAGTAGCATATAGTTACGGAAGAAGCGGGAAAGTACAGGTTCCGCGAGAAGGATACAGACTACCCAGCCTTCGAGAGCTAGTCGTCACCGCGAAGTTCTCGGTGGTGGCCACATCTGTCGTAGAGGTTCATCAGAAGCTAATGCAAACACTAAATCCACATGCTGAGCTGCCATTTTGGACAGGCACGGTTCACGGTAACTTCATCGAACTTCAGTTTACGCGCCCACAAGAGGTTGAAGAATGGATCAAGCAACCCCTATTGAAATGGCATTGGCGCAAACCGAGCCCTCTCAACTTATACTACCGCACACTGCGCGAAAGTCGTTCAGGTATTCCGATGAACGTAACAATGATTGGAAGTAACTCCAGTCAAGGCGCAATCGATTTTGATGTTACTATCCTTCCAAATCTGTACTATTGGGTCAACCAACTAAAACTGTTGGAATGCACCTCTCAGCAAATTGAAGAAGCTCAGCACGAATGCTGCTCTTTTGCCGACGAACTCAGAGGGATGCTCGGAGGCACTGAGCTGCAAGCACCTCAGGTCAGCGCAGTCGGGCCAGCAACGGACGTTCGGAGAAAGCTGACTAGGTATGGTCTTGATTCTCAAGCGGACTTGCTCACTCAAGCTGAGACGAAGATAATGGGCGGGCAAGTAGAAGATGGAGTCAAGAACTGCAGATCCGCCGTTGAACAGGTGACTGAGAAACTGATAATTCGCCACGGGCTCCATCCAACAAACACTTTCGCAAACAACATCACGAGCTTGGAAAGCAACAAGTACCTCGATCCACAGATCGGAGAATTCATTCGTAGGGGGCTCTATGCTTTCCTGAGTAGCGTCGCTCACGACAAGTATGCCCCGACGCCTAGAGTTGCAAAATATGTTCTTGCCATGACAGAAGAGACTGTCGACTTCCTGTTGGACAGGCTGTCATAGATTCGCATGGGAACCGTCGTCAGCACATTTGGTGCGAGGCGTCGTCGTCGGGTCACTTGGTGCGGGCGCCCGAATTTGAACCCTCAACTTCTCTAGGAAGCTGCCAGAAGAAACCAACCCAACCATGGCATGGCTGCTGGTCTAGAGTTATGTCATTTTGACTTGATTTCGTTCCAACTCAGGTTCTGTTCAGTGAGGTACTCCGATAGGCTATTCTCAGGTCGATTCCCTGAATCCCTAAAATTCGCATTTAACACGTGCGTGGGATGGTGAGTCACGGCGGCCGCACAACTTCAACCACTAGTATTCGCTAGATCGTCCGCTGAACGGGCAATCTGACTCGTGCCTCGGCGCATGCAAGCGGGTTTTGAACCCAATACGGTCTAGACCCCGCGGGCCCGCCACCTTCCACGAGTGGCAGTACCTTTTCTCCTACTTTGCTCATGACGGGTGACACATCCATGGCTTGGACTGTTGCGTTGCTCAGAAATAAACAGGATCATGAAGAACTCCAAGGAGCTGGAAGGGTTGATGTTCACGGCGCAACCGCCATAGGCCAGAACTTGCTAATGGAACTATGGCTTCATTCCACACTGCTTGCAAAATGTCCAATCACTCTGTATAAATGTCCCGCAGTTGCGACAGAACCTCGCCGCCTTTCTGTGGGCAGAACACATTAAGTCGTACAATTTCCTCACCCAGGTCTCTGCATGCGATGGGTGGTAGTGCTGCCAGATGTCCTGAACGAATGTTGCTAGGTCGGGTGTCCTCACGTCCATCTTCTTTTCGCGTGAACCAATGTTGTAGCCCGGCGAGATCAGAAGGTCATACCGCACGTTTGTCGTGCTTACCTGTAGGGTCGCAACGGCCACTTTAGCTGTCTGTCCTTGGCTAAGTACGGAGAGAGCGATGTCAATAGCCTTCGACACACTTTTTCCTGCCCCGTCTGGAATGAAGTCATAGACTGATCGCAACCCTTTCTCTGCGCTCGTCATTTCGAGATATGGTATTCTAATTGCGCCAAATGAGTAGAAAGTCTCCGCTGGCGGCCCTGCCGGTGGAACGTTTCCTTCTATCCACGTCAACACGAGGGCGTCTTGCGTTAGCGTTCCTTCAAAGTTATCGCGCTGGACCTCAGGTTCACCGGCTGGGATCATGGGCATTCCGATGAACTCGTCTTGCTTCGGATCGCCCGTGTATCGTATGTCTGTTGGTGCATGTACCCGTACGCCACATCTCATGCAGCCAACCTGGGTGGGAGTGACGTAGTTCATCTTTCGCTGGCACTTGGAGCATTGACGTGGAGGGCCTTTCACGATGGAATGCATGAGACGGCCATCATCGTCAACTAGGACATCACATTTGAAGCAGTAGTTCCCCGCAGCGACCTTGGCCAACGCTCTGTTGCAGCTCGGACACTTGAGCTTGGAAGAAGAAGCGCTTGGCGCGTCGACAGCGACGGCGTCTACCACAAGATCACATTTGGAACAGTAGTAGCCCGCCGCAACCAAACCTAGCCGTCGCCCACAATTAGGGCAGTTGACTTGAGACACTCGCGTGCGGCTCCAGCCTATTTCTCAGTATCGCGTCCTTCTCCAAATCCGAGACGCTCTGATTACATGCTTCATCACGCCCAGCACTGGCAACACAATATAGATAGCGAGTGCCATGACTGCAGCTGCTAGAAAAGCGATAACCGAGGCTGCCTCCGCGCTTCTCGTCATGCTACCTACAGTTGTGAACGTCAAAGCTGCCGCATGAACTATCCCGACCAGAGGAAGCAACAGGATTCGGAAGACCACTTTTAGAAGCTCATTTGCTGATATCCATTCAGCCAGCCGTGGACTCCATGAATAGTAGAAAGCGTTGAATGCCCCGACGAGCGCTCTTCCCACAGCTGTTGAACCAATCAACCTGTCACGTACGTATCGCATGTAGGCCACTTCAGGCGCCATCTCGCTGCCGTAGGCAGCAGTGGCTATGACGCAACGTGTGGGTGAAGATGCAGGAATAGTTGGTTGTTCGCTGCTGGTTGTTCCCTCGACAATAGAGCTGGCGGAAGTGGTTGT
>Ga0315282_10011157_pt1 | contig 13972 bp, 5 predicted proteins | sample YL17G07_20_MG_FD_203693 | JGI IMG/M metagenome (GOLD analysis project Ga0315282, IMG submission 203693) | Sediment microbial communities from Yellowstone Lake, YNP, Wyoming, USA - YL17G07_20 | ecosystem: Environmental > Aquatic > Freshwater > Lake > Sediment | place: USA: Wyoming | collected... | reverse complement strand
TATGCCGACGATCTTCGAGAGATGTGGGTTAAGTACCCCTCCGCTCAGCAGAAGGCCACCCGTGACCAAGCCATTACCGACCTTCAAAGCGCGTACAGCAGGGAGGTCCGCGAACTGGATCCCCCAAAGGGCCAGACCGTCATGAAGGCCACGGAGACGTACATCGCAGCGCTGGAGGAAATGTTCACCCTGTTCCCCACCGAGAGGACCAAGAATGAACGGAACCTGTACATGCGTGGGTGCAGCGTGGTATTCAAGCAGGATACCCAGCGCGCTACCGACGCGAGTGCTGCCCGCACGACGCAGGACTGCTTCGACATGCTGCTGACGATGTGCGAGCTGGCCGTCGGACGCCTGGGGCAGGAGAGGTGCAAAGAGGCCCGCACCGAAGCCACCAACAGCTTCAACACACTCTTCGGCGAACTGTCAAGCAAGGCCTCGATTCCCGAGAAAGTGGACCCCGTAGCGCAGATGGCTGACAATATCAAGGAAGCCCGCAGACGTTTCCCAATGGCCGGAGCTGCTGAGGATCGGAACAAGGCCATTGTGCAGATGCTTGAGAATGCAGCGAAACGCATCCAGCAGCGGGCGATAACTAAGAAGTGACCCGCGCGCCGGCGCGGATCATGTAGGCCGCGATGCCGAACGCGACGGCAACGTTCAACGAGGCTTTGACTCCACGCATGGGCAAGTGGCACTGCAGCGTTGCCAGCGCCAGCGTCTCCGCGGATACGCCGGCCACCTCATTCCCCACAACCAGGCACAAGGGCGGCCTCACAACCCCGCGCCGCACCGCGTCATCCAACGGCGTGCTTGATGCCGTCCGCTCCAGCGCAATGATCTGAACGCCCCCCGCGCGCAGTGCGGGCAGGACGTCCAGCGCGCTGGCATGATGCGCCCAGGGGACGTGCTCTTCCGCGCCCAGGCTTGTCTTGGCGATGGATTTGTGCGGCGGGCAGCCCGTGATCCCGCACAGGTACAGCGGCGCGAAGCCCGCGCCGTCCGCCGTGCGGAACAGCGAACCCACGTTCCCGAGACTGCGGACGTCTTCCACCAGCGCCGAGAACGCCGTTGTGCCGCGCTCAGCCGTTGCGGCCGGCTGCCGCCGCACTTTGGCCTGGTGCTGCCGGTGGATCTCCCGGATGAGCGCCAGAGAACGGTAGGTGATGACCTGGCCGCACGCCGGACAGGGGCCGTTCTTGCCCTCGCGCTCTGCCGGCACGTCGAAGGTCAGCTTGCAGCGCGGGTTCGGGCACTGAGTCAGCATGGTATGTCCCGTAGCATGGGCGTCCCGCCCATGCTGTGCGGCATTCAAGCACGTTGGTCGTCCGCTGACAAGGTGAACAGCCCCAGCAGTTCGTCACGGCTCAAGCCGGCCAGCGCGGCTGCGCCGGCAGGCACGATGGACGCCGCCAGCAGCCGCTTCAGTTCCTGGCGGCGCAGCAGCTTCTCCTCGAATGTGCCACGGCAGATCAGGCGGTACAGCGTCACCGTGCGCTGCTGGCCGATGCGGTGCGCGCGGTCCTGCGCCTGCTGATCGCTGGCCGGGTTCCAGTCGTGGTCGTAGAAGATCACCGTATCGGCGCCGGTCAGGTTCAACCCGGTCCCGCCGGCGCGAGTCGAGATCAGGAAGGCGTCAACCGCGCTGTCGGCGTTGAAACGGTCCACCAGCCCCTGGCGCTTGGGCGCCGGCGTCTCGCCGTCCAGACGCAGCCAGGTGAAGCCCTGCCGCGCCAGGTCATGCTCGATCAGATCCAGCATGCTGGTGAGCTGGCAGAAGACGAGCGCGCGATGTCCGCCTTCGCGGCACTGCCGCATCAGTTCGCCCAGCGCTTCGAGCTTCCCGGAACGCTTCTCGTAGCCGGGCAGCGGCTGGCCAATGCGCTGGCGGCCGGCATTCCTGGGCAGGAACATCAGGTCGGCATGATTGCAGATTTTGCGCAGCGCCATCAGCGCCGCCAGGAGCGCCGTGCGCGCGCCGTCCGGTCCGTGCGTCGAGAGTTCTTCGACCGCCTTCTTCGCCTCGGCGCTGTCCGCGAAGCCCTGGTACAGTGCGGTCTGCTCCGGGGTGAGCCGGCAGAAGATGTCGTTCTCGATCTTGGGCGGCAGTTCCCGCGCCACGTCGGTCTTGAGGCGCCGGAGCACGAAGGGCCGGATGCGCTCACGCAGGCCCTCCAGCGCCTCCTGGCCGCGCAGGCGCTCCTCCTCCGACTCAGCCTGCCCCGCCTGCAGCCGCGTGATAGGCTCCTCCCACTGTTCGCGAAAGGGCGTCTGGCGCCCCAGAAAACCCGGCATCAGGAAATCGAAGAGGGACCAGAGTTCCGCCAGCCGGTTCTGGATGGGCGTGCCCGTCAGCGCCAGGCGGTGCGCGCTGCCGATCGTCTTGAGCGCCTTGGTGGTCGCGGCCGCAGAGTTCTTGATGAAGTGCGCCTCGTCCAGGATCACGTACCGCCACTCGATGCCCCGCAACAGCACCGCGTCGTTGCGCACCGTGGCGTAGGTCCCCAGAACGATGTCATGCTCGTGCGCCTGCCGCCGCAGCCAGTCGCGGCGCTCCGGCGTTCCACGGTAGATCAGCACACGCAGGTCCGGGCAGAACTTGGCCACCTCCGCCCGCCAGTTGTCAAGCAGCGAGGTCGGCGCGACGACCAGCGCCGGCGCCGGCCCGAACTGCTCTTTCAGCCTGGCCAGGATGGCCAGAGCCTGCGCCGTCTTGCCCAGGCCCATGTCGTCGGCCAGGATCCCGTTCAGCCCGTACTGCGCCAGGAACGCCAGCCATTCGAAGCCCTGCTGCTGGTACGAACGCAGACTGAGGCGCAGTCCCGCGGGCGGCGACACCGGCTCCACGCGCTCGAAACCGCGCAGTCTGTCCAGGAACTTGCGGTAGCGTTCCGCGTGCGCCACGGTGCCGGCAACACTGAAGATCTGCGTCACCCGTTCGCGCGCGGCAGGGCGAAAACGGTAACGTGCATGCCCGCCGCGGCCCCAGTACGGCAGCGCGCCGCTGCGGCGCACGTTCTGCGCGAACTTCCGCAACGCCGAGCTGTCCACCTTGATCCACGCATTGCCGCGGCGGAACCATTTGCGGCCCTGTCTGACAAGCTGGCGCAGCTCCTCTTCGCTCAGCGTCTCGCCGCCATGGTCGAACGCCGCGCTGAAGCCGAACCACGCGTCGCTGCCTTCCTCATCCACGTCGAACTGCAGCCGGATCGTCGCCGGCTCGTCCGTGATTTTGTGCGCGCCGGCCACGGCCTGCGCCACATAGACGTTCCAGGGAGTCTCGACGTCACTGGCGGCCGTGCGCGCCCACGCCAGCAGCTCGGGTATCTCCTCTCCGCGGGCCTCGCCCGCACCGCCACGCAGCGCCTCGATCCTGGACGCCTCGCGGCGGCGCGCGTTCACCGCCTCGCGATCCACGCGCACAAACACGTTGCCGCGCCGCAGGTACCGCTGCCCTCGCGCCGCGGCGCCCAGGATCTCAAGCGGCGCAATCCTCTCCGCCGCCCCGCCCGGCTCGACTGCCGCAGGTGCGGTCACGGAAGAAGCCGAATCGAGTGGCTCCAGAAACCACTGCGCCTGCACGCACTCGCCGTCGTGTTCGGCGGGGCCGACTGCAACGGCCGGTCTCACACTCTGCCAGACGCGCGCGGCCTCAACGTCCGGCGCGACCGCGGCGCCCGACGCCTTCAGCCGCGGCAGTTCATCCGCCAGGAAATCCGCAATCGCATCCCCGCTCAGGATCCTCTCGCCGACCACTGCTGGCGTGCCACCCGCCTGTTCCGGCAGGAAGAACGTGCGCCCCTCGACACTCACCCACGGCCCCTGGCGCGCGGCAAGCGCAGCCGCCGGCACAACCCTGCCGTCCGGCGTCAGCAGTTCGCGCTGGATGCACAGGTCGCCGCTCCCGTTGAAGCGCACCCGGTCACGAATCCGCAGCGGTTCCAGCGCCACAGCCAACGCCGCCAGGCGCGCATCCAGCCGTACAGCCAGGCAGCCGTCGCGCGCGGCGGCGCGGGCGCGGTGGAGCAGCTCCCAGGCTTGCGCGCCCTGGTAGTTTCGCGGCGCAGCGTCCGCCGCCGCCACAGCATCCCGCAGCACGGGGTCCGCGGGCAGCGCCGGCGGCGGGGCGATGCAATCCTCGAATGTCCAGTATGCTTCGGTGCGACACAGCGGGCGCGAGAGCGCCTGCCCCGTCTCCGCGCAACGGAAGTGTACGCAGGCTTCGATGCGCAGCCCTTCGTACGCGTCAGAACTCCCCGCTGCCTGCGCTATTGCCAGGGTGACATCGGGCGGAGCCGTCGCCACCCGCACACGCGCAATGCGCTCCCCTTCGCGAACCTGGCACGCGGTCGAATGCTGCCGCAGCAGCGCCAGCACCGGGGCAAACTCACGCGGTCCTATCGCGTACGAGCCGTCGGCGTCAGCCTGCCGCATTACCGTGCGCAGCAGCAGGTTGTCAATCGGATCGCAGCGGCAGCGCTCCGCGGCTTTCGGCTCGCCGTGCTCCGCCAACCCGCGCACGGAGATACGCAGGGCCGGCCACGGCGTGGCTTCGCGAACGGTTATCTCGATGCTCATGTGCCCGACATGTGACCCTGCAAACATCTCTACTGTATCGTCAAGAGTACCGGGCGAGCAAGCCGGAAAGCTTGTCCTGCAAGAACAGCGCGGCGCGGTTATACTCGGTCCCGCGCTTTTCCCGGGTCAGGGGGCAAGCCGGAAAGCCTCCGAAAGCGTCCAACAATCCGGCAGATTGTTGTGCGGCAAAAAGAGCCGTGGGACTGATGGTAGTGAGACCGCGAACGATCACCTGGCTTGTCATCGTCGCACTGCTGACAGTGCTCCTGGTCAGACTGTATCTGCGCAAGCCACTGTCCAGTTCAGCCAGGCGGCCCACGCCGGTCCCCGTGACTCCGGGACCGCGCGCCTCAGCGACCAAGCCGGGCGCGTCAGCAGACGGCAAAGACCGCTCCCGCACGGTCGCGGCTCAGCCTGTCGCGCCCGGGGAGCTGAAACTGTCTGACGATGCGGAGAGCAAGCACGGCGCGTTCTGGCTTGAGCAGGTGCTCGAGACGGACGATGTCCCGGCCGGCACGCATCTGGTGGACCTGTACGTCGCGCTGGACCCGCGGACGAAGACCGGCGTGCGCGTGCGGCTGAAGAACAACGAGGTGTCGCTGGAAGAAGGCACAGCCGGGAAAGAAGGCGGGCTAGAGGCGCGCGCTATCACCCGGGCAGCCCTGCCGCGGCCCGTCGCCGGCGCAACCGTGCTGGGCGTGTTATGGCGCGGCGGCGAGATGAGCGTCTGGCTGGGCGCGAAACAGGTCCTTGTCTGGCAGCCCAAGAGTCCGCCCCTGCTGCCTTCCGGCGCGCCGCTGACCCTGGCAATCCCCAGCGCCACGCACGTCTTCGCCAACGGGCTGCGGCTGGGGGCGCGGCGGACGCTTGCAACGGACGCCGTTCGTTTTGACGACACCTTTATGCGTGAGACCAATAGCGGCGTCTGGCGTCCGTTCTCCGGAAAATGGGAACTCACCGCCCTCGCCTTCCCGGAACGCAGCGCCAACCCGTTCTCGCTGCGCGCGGCGTTCGGCGCCGATGAACCGGTGGACGACAAGCTGTACCAGGGACGCACGCGCGAGGACGATTACGGCCTCGGCATCGTGCTCTCCGGGCTTGAAGGCACGCTCCACGTGGCGCGCATCACCGGCGGCGGGCCGGCCGCCCGCGCCGGGCTGGCGGAAGACGACATTTTCCTCGAAGTTGACGGCATGTCCGTGGAACACCTTGGGCCGCACAACCTCCTGCTCATGCTCGTCCGCGGCTTCGGCGGCCAGGTCCGCCTCAAGATGCTGCGGCCCGGCGAACGGCAGGTGCGCGAGTTCCGGATCACACGCGAGCATTACCGCTGGGGCACGCCCGCGGAAGGCACGGTCATCCCGCCGGTGAACGAGCCTGACCTGTCCGGTGCGGACCAGGTGGCGCTCATCGCGGCAGGCGAAGCCGGCTGGAGCGACTATGCGGCGGAAGTGTGCGCCAAGCCGCTGGGTCCAGGCGGGATGGGCCTGGCCGTCGGCGTGACGTCGCCGCGCGACTACCTCGTCTTCCGCTGGCGTGGACCTGCAGCGCGGCGGCCGAGGGGCATTGAGATGCCTCTTGCCAAACCGGGGCCGGAGACCCCGCCCGCGGCCGACAGACTGCAGTTGGTGCGCGTGGCTGGCGGACGCGAAACGGTGCTGGCGGAATGCGCCGCGGGCTACCGGCCCTATGAGTTCTACCGCCTCGGCGTGGACTGGATGGGCAGCACGGTGACGTGCTTCGTGGACGGCAGCAAAGTGTTCGCGGCCGACGTTCCGGACCTCAAGCGCGGCCACATCGGCCTGTACGCGCTCTCAGGCGAGCCGGTCTTCTTCGACGACGTGCACGTCAGCTCCGACCGCGCGGCCCTGGCCGCCACGCACCACCCCGAGCAGGCGGTGAACCTGATTTTTGCCAGCGAACAGGACATGGCCGCGTGGGGCAACCCGGCGCTGGAATGGGACCGCGACCTCAAGACCGGCTGGGCACTGCACAAAGCTCGCTTCCCTGGCGAGCAGGCCGTCGTGCTGAACAAGCCGCGGTTCAGCGAACTCCGGGTTCAGCTCGCGTGCCCGGATGGCCCACAGCCGGCAGCGACTCCCTGCCTGACAATCGCCGGCGGCCAGGCCGCTGTCGGCGGGGTCGCCGGCATGCCGCAGAGTTCCGCCCAACTCGGCCAGGGACCGTTCCAGCGCATTGCCGTGCGCGGTGACCGCTCGCATATTGAGGCCGACATTGACGGCACGCGGATATCAACTCGTCTCGCCCCCGGGACGGAACAGGCGGGCAGCGCGTTCGGCGACTGCATCGGAATCCGCGGCCTGAAGAACCTGGGCGACCCGAGCACCGTCCGCGTCTCGTCAGCGAATACGCTCGAGTATTCGTTCGATACGTCGCCCGCGGACTGGAAAGTCGCCTGCGGACGCTGGGGGCTGCTCAACAAGTGGATCTGCGACCCGCGCTGGTCGTGGTTCGGCGGGCGCACGAAGACGCTGGCGGCGCTGTGGAATAAGTGCGTCTTCAGCGGCGACATCTGCGTGGAGGCGTACGTCTCGCTGATGATGCAGCAGGAAGACCCGCCGTATGAGCGCCCCGGCGACTACAACATCACCATCTGCGGCGACGGCGTGAACCTCGATTCCGGCTACACGCTCATCTTTGCCGGCGACAACAACAGTTGGACGCGCCTGTATCGCAAGGGGAAACTCGTCGCCGAATCCACACAGGAGGCGCACCGCATCTTCAGCGACAAGGTGCGCCACCCCGACAAACCGGACCTGCACCAGCGCTGGTTCCACGTGAAGCTCGAAAAGCGGGGCGGCACGGTGTCCTTCTACCGCGACGGCGCGCCGGCGTTCTCGTTCAGCGATCCCGAGCCGCTCACTGAGGGCCGCGTGGCATTCTGGACCGTGGACAACGGCTTCCTGCTCTCGCGCGTGCGGATTGCGCACAGCGGAATGAAGGCCGGGCCGCTCGAACCCCGCCGCTCCGGCCTCTTCGAGGACGCGCGCGTGGTCAACATCTTCGACGGCGAGGTGTTCACGGCCGTCGAACGGCAGCCGCTGCCGCCCGCCATCCAGGCCGCGCTGGCCGCGCCGAAGGACGCGTTCAAGCCGGTGGACGCCGATCCTCTGCCCGGGCCCGATGCCGCCGCCACGCAGGCCTATCGCGTGGTGAACGGCACCGGCGGCGGCCCGTTCGCCCTGCAATGGAAAGGCATGCTGGTGGACCCGGAGTTCCAGGGCGTCCTGCGCTTCGCGTATCGCATCGAGCCCGGCGCCAACGTGGACCTCTACCTGCTCGACGTCGCGGGCGGCCGGAGTTTCGACCCGCGCCGCCAGGGCGCGTACCGCTGGCGGATGAGCGGCCCGGCCGAATCCGATGAGTCTGCGCCGCTGGCCGGCGAGGTGCCCGGCGTGCAGGCGGACGGCCGCTGGCATGCCGTCCAGTTCGATCTCAATCCCTCCTGGCGGGCGCTGTGGCAGCAGCGCGGCCTGGGCCGGCCGCGCCGCTACCTGCTGCGCCCCATCGTCGGGAATCTCGACAACCATGGCTACCTGCTGGCGGGAATGAACGGCAACCACGCCGGCGCGGCGTACTCCATCAGCGACATCCAGGTGCTCTCGCCCAAAGACACTGACACCGTTCCACCGTCGGTGGAACGCGTGATCTGGCCCTACGACGCCGACGGCGACGGGCGTTCGGTGACCCTCGTCTTCAGCGACCAGGGCGGCGGCGTCATGGAAGAGTCGCTGCAGGCGCTCCTGAACGACGTGAACGTGCCGCGCGAGGCGACGGAGTTCGACCATGTCAGGCAGCGGTTGCGCGTAGACTTGCTCAAGCTGAACCTGCCCGCGCTGCCGTCCGCGCCGGCACTGAAACTGCGGCTGCTCGGCTTTCAGGACCGCGCCCGGAACTCATGCGGGCCGTACAGCACAACCTACACCTACGACTCCAACGCGGCGTTCAAGGCCGCGAAGCCGGTCCTGCCGCCGCAGGTGGCTATCGAGATTCCGGGCGGCGGCGACAGTGTTCCCGACAGCGCGCCGTTGGCGCTGCCGGCGATCGCACCAATCACGCCCGTGGCGCGGCTGGAGGAAAGCAGCGATGCGCCGCCGTGGGCGCAGCCGGGCCAGCGGCGCAGCATCCACATTGTCAACGTGAACGATGGCTCCGCCTTCGGCTTCGCCCTGAACAACATGTCGTACAACCTGCGGCACTGGCCGTACCTGCTGCTGGAGTACAAGATGCCGCTCGAGACGCCGGTCAACCTCCACTTCGACGACCACACCGGCGCCACCCGCGCTCTGATCCTCGGCGATACCGGCGACGCGCTCGACCCCCTGTCGCAGGATATCGCCAGCCGGGCCGGCCCGCCGCCGGACTTCATCTGCGACGGCACGTGGCGGCGGACACTCGTCCCCCTGGCGCAGATGTTCGGCAGCGACATCCCGCAGCCTGGCGTCGCCGCGCTGCGGGCTTTTAGCCTGTACGACAACGGCTGGCGCGGCAACCGCAGGGCGATGCAGTATTGGGTGCACCGCATCCAGCCGCTGCCTGCCGCGCGCACTGGAGACTACCGGTTCTTATGGCGCGCGGCGGACCTCAGCGGCATCGCGGACTACGCCTCGTGCCTGGACCAGAACCCCGACACGGACCCGCCGGGCAAGCAGGAGATCGCGCCGGGGGACCCGCTGCAAGCGGCTCTGGCGCGGCGGGGCAGCCGCCTCAATGACGGCTGGAACTATCTCCACGTCAAAGTCAGGAACGGGGCCGGCGTCTGGTCGGCGCCGGCGCACGCGCGCTTCATGCTGGACAACACGCCGCCGCGCGTCGTGCGCACGGAACCTCCCGACGGCGGCGTCTGCACCGGGCAGACCCTGAAGCTGTTCCTCGACGAAGAGCACGGTGTGGAGAGCGAAACCGTGCGGCTCAAGCTCAACGGCGAACTCATCCAGGGGCGGCACAACATCCGGTACGACCCCGCGGCCAACTGCCTCAGCTACAATTCCGCCGCAGCCGGCCGGCCGTGGGCGACTGGCGCCAAGGTCAGCGTTGACGTGTACGGCCTGCGGGACCTGCTGGGCAACGAAGCCGTCGCGCCTTTCAGCTTCAATTTCACCACAGACCGTGGCGGCGACAACAAGGGGCCGGCGGTCGCGCAAGTCCGGTTCTCCGCACCGGCGTACGGCGGCATGTTCAACAACCGGCAGATCGAGATGGAAACGAGCTTCGGCCTGGATTTCGAGGAGCATACCGGACACGTTCGCGCAATGCGCGACTGCCGGATGGAGTGGCTCAACGACCCGGCGCAGGCGTGTTTCGGCCGGCGCGCAGTGAAGCTCACCGCCCTCGACGATGACGCCGACGTGCAGGCGATGCTGCATAAGAACCCGTGGTACGTGGACCGCGCGCCGCTCCTGCAGTTCGACTACAAGGCCGATGCGGGCATGCGCGTGGACCTGCTGCTGGAAGTCATGGGACAGTGGCTGAGCATTCGCTTCACGGGTGACGGCACGGCGCCCGAGGGCGGCAAGGCCATCGGCCAGGTGGAGGCGGTCATGGCAGACGGCAGTTGGCGCCACGCCAGCGTGGACTTGAAGAGCCTGCTGGACGCGGCCTGGCCGGACCTGCCGGTGCGTATCGTCAGCAAGATCATCCTCAGCGCCCAGGGACGCGACGGCTGCAAGCGCGGCGCTGGTCTCGTCCTGGACAACCTCGAGCTTTCCCGGGCCCGTTGCATGGGCGGGCGGCTTGAGTGGGCGGCCGCGGCAGACCCAAGCGGCATTCGCGGTTACTCCTTCGTGCTCGACCAGACGGCAACCACAATCCCGCCCGAGGAGATCAACGAGCCAAGGAACCTTGTGAGCGCCGGCGGCCGGATGGGCGTCTGGTACGCGCATATCCGCGCCTGCAACCAAGCCGGCATCTGGGGACCGACACGCACAATACGCATTGACTACGGGCAGTAGTGGCGGCAGTGGGAGCTGCAGCCGACCCCTCACTTGTTCCTGATGGAATTGCCTTTGCGGAACAGCGTGACGGACGACTGACCATCGAAGGTCGCGGTCGCGGCTCCTGTCGCCTGGATTGTCAGCGTCACCGGCATGATAAGCGGAACACCGGCCACCAGAATGTCCGCGCCAAACAGCGCCCTGGGGTCGAGTCCATTCGTCTCGATGACGAAGGTGCGCTTGTTATTGTCTATCACGATCGAGTGCAGGCCAAGGGTAGTGTTCTCAGTGTTGACATACACCAGCTTCCCGTTCACCGGATTCAACTGCAACGCAGGGAAGTACCCCAGACAGACAGTTCCAAAGAGCACCGCGACCTGGTCGTTCGCGCCGGGCTCGATAGCTTTGTCGCCTTCTTTGCGCAGGAACCCGGAGACTTTCAGGAACAGTTGATCAAGCTGGCCGGGGGAGCTCCGCACCTGCCGCTCCGTGCCCTGCACCTTCGTCACCATGAACAAGCCACCGGGGGCAAGCCGGTCATTGCGGCGCGCCGTCCCACGGCCCACGCCCCCGCGGCGCTTGTACTCGAACTTCACGATATCGGTCTTGTCGAGACTGAACTGGTTCGCCGTGTCTGTTGTGGTCGTCGTGGAGCCATCGGTGGTTGTAGTGGCCGCCGCCGTGGCTGCGGTGCCCAGCCTGATAGCCACCGGGATGACCGGGCCGGCAGGATCCCCTGAAGCGCCGAAGGACTTGAACATGGCGCCCAGCCCCGTGATCAGGTCGAGGTTCCTGACCTTGACCGTCAGCACGCCGCTGCGCGGGTTGAGCTTGATCTCATACTCCACTTCCGTGCCCTTGAGGGGGACTATCCCGTTCAACATGTCAGGGAATCGCATCTTCCCGTTCTTGTCGAACTTCTTCGGCACCAGGCTTGTCGTCCCGCCGGACGACTGCCCGGAAGAAGCGGTCAATGAAATATCGGGCGGGATTGTCACGCCGCCGAAGTCCATGGTGAAGTCCATGCCCGCGAGGTCGCTGACATTCCGGATCCCGCCGGCAGCCAACTCGGTCTTGTCCAGCACCAGGATGAGCATCAGCGTGTCCCTGGGCTTCTCCTTGCCGAACATCAGGGTAAAGTTGCCGGAAGTCGCAACGAACTCGGACTTGATGGTCCCAGGCAGCACCGTCAGGTAGAACGTTTGCGTCTTCAGCGTGCCTATATCGTCCCGCACCTGCACCGTGAAGGCCGCCGGCGTCGTGGTCGGCACAGTGGGCTTGCCACTTAACCGCGCTTCGGCAGCGTTGAACGAAATGCCCTGCGGCAGCGCGGCAAAGTCGGCATCGCTGACCAAGCTGAACGTATAGGGCGGCTGGCCTCCGTTGGCGTGGATGGTGAAGGAATACGGCTCATTGGCCACTGCCACAGGCAGCGTTGCCTTATTGACGAACTGCAGTGCGAGTTGCGGGGACTGCAGGGAGTCAACACCCGTAATGGAGAACGTCTTGCTAACGGGCTGTAGGTTGTCGCGATAGGAGGCGTCAATCACGCGGACCTCAAAGCTCTCTTTGCCCAGGTCGGCCTTCTTGCCTGCCACCAAGCCGCCTTCGGACAGGCTTATGCCTGCGGGGGCCTTCTGCGCGCCAAGGAGGAAAACGTGGGGCTTGAAGCCGTAACGCACGATAATCTGCCGCGTGAACTGCGTGCCGATCACCACCACACCCAGATCCGCGTCGGTGACGAACTCAGTCGGCGGCCGCTGATACGTACCCGAGATCAGGCGGCTGGTCAAGCCAACCGGCAAGCCGCGGCTTTCGCACGTCGCAAGAGCGACGGAAAACCCCAGGCAGGCAAACAGCACCCCCATTCCCGCGGCCCGCAACCACCCGGCTCTCTGCATTGTTCTCATCTGATAGAACCCCTCCTGGGCTAAAGGTTAGCCGCGCGCCCGAGAACTGTCAAGATACCTCCAATCACCCAAAAAGGTTATCGGTTCTTTCACGCTCGGGATCAAGCGCTCTTCGGCTGCCAATAATTGGTGCTTCCTGGAGCTTTTCGGTTTGCGCCTATAGGCAGGAATCGCGGCCCCCGAAAGCCACTGGCGGCCGGCAGCAAGGCCGCCAGTGGCGCACGCGGCGAGACTTAGTCGAACGGGACGGAAATACTGCACGCCAAACGATCCACGAAGCCGTGGTCCAGGTGGCGCCGGGTGTCCGCGCTGTCAATGACCACGGTACGCAGGTAGGGGCTGACGATATCGTGCTCCTCGCGGAACATGCCGGCCTTGGCCCATGTCTCTTCCGACGCGGGATCCAAAGGCACGTGCAGCAGGCAGTAGAGTGTGACCGGCTTGCCGTCGGCCGGCAGTTTCAGGTCACAGGGCGGGAAAAAGCGCGGCCCTTTGCCTTCAACCTCGAGGCTCCTCAGCAGGCGGGCACGTTCCTTGGCGTCGTCACGTGGCTGGTCCACCCAGCGCGCGGTTTCAGCCCGCGGGATCTTGCTCCAGGCCACGCGCGCCTCGGCGTCGAGACGCTCCACTTCGGCGGGACTCAAGCGCGGCGCAGCCTGCACACCCTCCCCCTCCCCCGCCACCTCAACCGCCTCCGGCGCCGCGGGGGCAGCGGCCTTGAAACACATGGCGCCGAAGCCGATCGCCATCAGCGCGATTCCCGCCACGAACCCGACACGCGAGGCACGCCCCATGCGCTTGGCACGTTTCCCCGGCGGCGTCCTGGCCTGCTTCCGCCCGCCGCCATTGCCGGGCTGGAGCGCCTGGATAGCCTCCATCACCCCCGCCCTGCTATGCTCAACTTCCCGCTCATCCACGGCTCTCATCCCCGGTATGCGCTCCTGCCCGTCCCGGCGCTGGTCCAGAACAAGCCTGCCCTGCCGCCTACGGCCACCACTGCATCTGCCGCCCACGCCACCAGACCACGCGGGTCTCGCCCACGGATATGGGGAAGCCCGGCGGCTGGTAAGCAAGGTTGAGGAACTTGGTGTTGAAGTTCCAGTTCCGCACGGGAGGGTTGTAGCGGTTGCCGCCGGTGCCAACCCACGCCCCCGTAGCGTATTTCGACGTAAACAGGCTGACGAACGAGCCCAGGATATTGACTTGGTTGCTGCCCCAGTCCTCGTGGAAACGCGGCAGGTTTTCGAACCCGCCACTGTAGTTCCCGCCGCTCCCGCTCGCATCCGGCGCGACCGTCTCGTACGAACCGGACATAACCGCGGCGTTGAATTCGAGGTTGCCTGTCGCGTCCGGCAAGGCGCCGGTCTTGGTCTTGCTGTCATTCCACTGATTCGAGAGCAGGTTGACGGCATCGGCGATGATGATCGCGCCCTTGTCGCCACCGGCCACGGTGTTGAAGTTGCCCTTCACGTACACCGCGTCCTCGCTGGCGAACGTCAGCTTATTGTTCAACACCGCGCCATTGGTCAG
>Ga0315282_10011156_pt1 | contig 13973 bp, 12 predicted proteins | sample YL17G07_20_MG_FD_203693 | JGI IMG/M metagenome (GOLD analysis project Ga0315282, IMG submission 203693) | Sediment microbial communities from Yellowstone Lake, YNP, Wyoming, USA - YL17G07_20 | ecosystem: Environmental > Aquatic > Freshwater > Lake > Sediment | place: USA: Wyoming | collected... | reverse complement strand
ATGCGTTCGCGTCGTCGGCGACCAAAAAATAAATTACATAGGCAGACTCACTCAAATACTTAGTAAATTCAGACAACCAGCTAACCTGATCCTTCATTCCCTCTAGTTTCTTTAAGATCCAGTTAGAGATAGATTGGCGTGCATTCCAAAGACGCCAGTGTGATTCAGGAGCTCCCTCCTCCGGCTCGTTGGCTTTCCCTATCAGGATGGATCGAAAATACGGATCATCGGTCTGATTTAACTTGAGCTGGGGCCTCTCTACACCCTCTGTGATGTCAAATATCGAAAGGTATTGGCCACGAATAGCTTGTGCCCGTTTCTTATCTCCGAAAGTGTCGAACTGATCAGCAATCCCTGAGAGCAGTAGTGATACAACTGCAAGACGTTGTTGACCGTCTAAGACCTTGGGACGCTCACCCTCCGGGGCAGAAATTATTACCAAACTTCCGAGGAAATAGTCTTCTTTGTTTCTACTAAAAGCCCCGCCGATATCTTCTAAGAATTCTACAACCTCCTCGCTCCATTCGAACGACCTTTGATGGACGGGAACCTCTAATCTTGTAGTGTTTAATACGGACGCTATTCCCTCTATTTCGATTGAAGTGTTTGCTTTAAGCATCTGTTTTACTCCCTCTTTGGCTCATTTCTTTTGGGCTTCAATAGAAGACGGTTTCCATGTTCCTTTCGCCCATTATACAAAGAGATGGCAGGATGAAGTGAATGTATCACTTAGTGCCGTTATGTCAAGTTTTTTGATAATGGGTAGGAACAAGCAACTTGCCATTGATGACAAGACGATTGGAGCAATAGGCGATGGGGCCGTCCGTAAATTTATAACTTTCCGCTTTTCACCGATTACACTGTTTTTTCTTTAGCCGTTCTCTCTCTTTATGATTCACCGAAATATTGATGCTGGTTTTGGAGAACCTTTCATTCCTGGGCGCATTCGGAAGGATCGCCCTTGAGTTTGGACAGAGCGTGAGGTAAGGCGGGCAGAATCACTCCAAGATTTTCTTTCACGCCTTTGGGACTTCCAGGCAAATTGACAATCAGACAGGAGCCTCTGATGCCAACGACCGCTCTCGAAATCATGGCATGAGGAGTCTTCTTGAGGCTTTCGGCCCTCATAGCCTCGGAAAAACCAGGGACCTCCTTTTCGATGACTTTCAGCGTTGCATCGGGCGTGACGTCCCGCGGACTGAGGCCCGTTCCTCCTGTGGTGAGGACCAAGTCTGCTCGCATCTGGTCTGAACACTTCTTCAGGGCTTCAATGATTACGTCTGTTTCGTCAGGAATGATCTCGTAATGGATGACTTCACCGGGAAGATCCTTGATCATCTCTCGAATCAGGGGACCACTAGCGTCCTCACGCTCGCCCTTTGAGCCTTTATCGCTTATCGTTAATATTGCGACCTTGAACATGACATGCACTCCCAACAAATTCTTTTCTAGCACCGAGACACGGAGATCACAGAGGTAAGGAGTTTTTTGTTTGTCCCGGAGAGGTACCGGGACAAACAAAGTTACCTCTTGATTTGCCAGTTCCTCTGGCAAATCAAGAAACTCACTTTCTCTGTGCGCTCTGTGCCTCTGTGGTGAGAATACCTTCAATGACTATTTCATCGCCTGCCGCTACTTTCCCGTCATTGATGACTTCGGCGAAGATTCCTTCTTTGGGCATCACACAGTCACCAGCCTGGTAATAGATTGCACACCGCTCATGGCACACCTTACCGATCTGAGTAACTCGAAGGACGACTTGCTTCCCAATGTGAATGATTGTTCCAATGGGTAAGTGGACAAGATCAATTCCCTCGGTTGTTATATTCTCAGCAAAATCGCCATAGCCCACGTTGAGGCCCATGGCCGTCATTTTCTGAATAGACTCATTGGCTAGTAGGCTGACCTGCCTGTGCCATGGCCCACCATGGGCATCATCTTTTAACCCAAAGTCCTTGAGGACATGACATGAATTGACGTTCGTCTTCCGTGTCCCCTTTTTCTCGCTGATGTTAACAGCCAAGACCTTGCCCTTCTGAACGGTGTTCATCTCGTTATCCCCTTGAGTCGCTAAGCGCATAGCGCAAAGCGCGTAGCGTAAAATCAGATTTGTAGCGCTCTCATTAATTGAGGGCGATGAAAAAATCGTTGGTAGTGAATGCCGACACTACACTTGACGCTATGCGCTATGCTCTTTGCGCTTTGCAAGGTACCTTCCGCTCTTCCCACCCTTCTTCATGACCAAGTGGATGTCCGAAAGAGTCATTCCGCGATCGATCGCCTTGCACATATCATAGATCGTCATTCCCGCCACAGAGACAGCGACAAGCGCTTCCATCTCCACGCCTGTCTGAGCTTTGATCCTGACACGAGATTCGATGTCGATTCGGCTCTCCTTTTCCACCGGAGAGAAATTGATCTCAATATGAGCAAGATTGAGAGGATGGCACATCGGAATGATTTCTGCCGTTTTCTTTGCTGCCATGATGCCTGCCACTCTCGCAACGGCAAAGACATCGCCTTTTTCGATTTTACCGGAGATGATTTTCTTAAAGGTCTGGGGTTTCATGAAGAGGGATCCCCGAACCACGGCTTCTCTGAGCGTCTCCATTTTCTTGCTGACATCCACCATTCTTGCCCGTCCCTGCTTGTCGAAATGAGTCAATTTGGCCATATCCACTCCCTTGGTTCCCGAGTCATGTACGTTTGGATTGACTCAATCACCTAATAACTCAATGAGCCAAAACCTCTTCTTCATCCTCCAATCGCAGACATGTTGCGTTGGCACTTTTTGAACTGGGTCGTGTTTAAGTGATGCCTTTCTGGTTTTGCGCGAAGCGCCTCGAGGAGGCGTTCTTTGAGATCCTGATCGCTCCCGCCTTTTCGGAGAAGCTCCCTGAGATCAATCTCCTCATCGGAGAACAGGCAAGCCCTGATCTTTCCATCCGATGTTAATCGAAGTCGGTTACATTCCTTACAGAAATGGCTACTCACCGGGCCGATCAAGCCGATCTCGCCGGTCGCCCCTTCAAATCGGAATCGCAGGGCTGGCCCATCCCGCTGGTCCGTGGGTAGGTCAATCAAGCTTCCGATCTTTTCAAGGCGAGTCCTTATTTCCGGGATGGTTAGGATATCGGTTTCCCTCCACGCGTCGCCATTGCCTGCGGGCATATACTCGATGTATCGAACGACCAAAGGAAGGTGGAGGGTCAGCCGCGCAAAATCTTCGATCTCATCGTCGTTCAATCCCTTGATGGCAACCATGTTGATTTTGATGGGAGAGAAGCCCACATTCAGAGACTCGAGAATTCCTTCCCAGACTCTTTCATATTCGTCCTTTCGAGTAATTTGGCAGAACCGATCTCTCCGGAGAGAATCGAGGCTGATGTTCACCCGTTTCAGACCGGCCCGTCTCAAGTTCCACGCAAACTCTTTGAGGAGGATGCCGTTGGTGGTGAGGCTGAGATCATTGATTCCCGGGACCTGGGAGAGAAGCGAAACCAAGTCAATAACCCCTTTCCTGACGAGAGGTTCTCCTCCGGTGAGCCTCACCTTCGAAATCCCTTCCGCTGCAAACACACGCACAATCCTCAGGATTTCCTCATAGGTGAGGATGTGCTCGTGAGGGATGAGAGGAATTCCCTCCTCAGGCATGCAGTAGCAGCACCGGAGGTTGCACCGATCTGTCACCGAAATCCGCAGGTAATTGATTCGCCTTTTGTAAGGATCGAGCAGCATCTGTGTGTGTCCAATTGTCTTTGAGTCCTTACGTCGTTGTGTCTTAAAGACTGAATGACCCAATCACTCAATGACCCAAGGACTTGTCTGTCAATTCTTCTCCTGTTCTTGAGACATCATAGCCTCCCATGCGTACGACCATGTCCTTGAAGTCTCTGGAACGGATGGTCTCAAGAATCTTCTGCACCTCTTTGCTCTGGAAATAGACAGAGGGGATGACGAGGTCATAACGCTCTGTGCCAATCGGAATGAAGTCGAGATGGAGGGCACGAGCCGCGGACAGGATTCCAAGCCCGGTGTCCACCATCCCGCTGGCCACACTCGAGGCAACGGCCATGTGGGTGAATTCTTCCCTTTCGTATCCACGAATGTGACGTGCGTCGAGCGAGAGCGTCTTGAGGAGATGATCGAGAAGAATTCTCGTTCCGGATCCTTTCTGACGATTGATGAAACTGACGTCCTCTCTCTCGAGGTCCTTCAGCCCTTCGATCTTCTTTGAATTCCCCTTCTGCACGATCAATCCTTGTTCTCTGTTGACGAGGTGAATGACTCTCACCGGTCTCCCTTTGAGATATTGCCGGATGTAAGGAAAGTTGTATTCTCCGGTGTCTGGATCAAGGAGATGGGAACCTGCAAGGTGACAGATTCCGTTCTTGATAGCCAGGAGTCCTCCCAAGCTTCCAACGTTCTGCGACGACAGAAAGAGAGGAGGATAGGATCTTCCCAAGAGATTGGCCAGGAGATCCAGGGTTAGATCGTGGCTTCCAACCATTACCACCGTGTTGCGGATTTCTTCCAGAGGTCTGAGGAGTTCGGCCTCTGTTTCCTTATCTTCATCCAAACCCTCGGAGAGGGCAGGAATGCGGATGATCCCGTCTGCTCGGGTCAGAGAGGTGATCAGCCCAGAACCTCTCGGGAGAGGGGTGGCCAAAAACCTTTCCCTAATCTTGCCAATGGTTACCCTTAAGAACTCTTCGGTCCCTAACTTAGAAGGAATTTTTCTTGTAGGAAAAACCTTGATCCTCTGTCTTTCGGGTTTTATGAGTTGGAGCGATCGGTAAAGGATAGGCCTCACCAGCTCCTCGTAGGCGATGACAGCAGAGACAGGATACCCTGGAATTCCAACAATTGGACGCTCCATGAACTTCCCGATCAGGGTGGGCTTCCCGGGCATGATGGAAATCCCGTGTGCCAAGACTTCCCCTGACTCTTCGATGATGGATCGGGTATAGTCTTCCGAGCCAGCCGATGAACCTGCAATCATGAGGATCAGGTCGACCTCTTGACCGTGAGAAAGAAGCGCTTCTTTAATTCTCTTAGGATTGTCTTCAACTATCGGGTGACGCACAGGCTCTGCTCCGTCCTCTATCAGCAGTCCGGTCAGAACGTAGGAATTCGATTCAATGATGCCTGAGGGAGCACCCAGCAGGCTGGAACGGGATTGCTCCGGGTCTAACAACTCTGACCCCGTTGGAACGACGAGCACTGTGGGTTTCTTTTTCACAGGAATATCACGGTAACCGCTCGCGAGTAGGGCACCCACATCATAAGGAGTGATCTTGTGATTTTCAGGAAAAACCATCTCGGTGGCGATCAGATCCTCACCCACGGATCGAACATGTTGCCAAGGATGGGCCCCTTCTCTGATTTCAGCCGTTTCGGAATCAAGAAGATGGACATCCTCAATCATGACGACCGCATCCATCTCCTTAGGGATGGAGTTTCCCGTGTTAACGAAAAAGGCTTCTTTGTCAATCTTTAAGCTCTTGGGGGATTCCTCGGTGGCCCCATACGTTGCTGAAGCTTTAACCGCGATTCCATCCATGGCCGCGCAGTGAAAGGGTGGGGATGAGATCTTAGCGAAGAGGGGTTCCGCGATCACCCGCCCCAGCGACTGAATCACAGGAAGGGTCTCGGTTCCGAGATGGATGAGTTCAGCAACCTCTAATGCGATTGCTTTAGCTTCTTCGAGGGACTTCTTTTTGAGGTAGATGTTTCTTTTCATACTTATTTTTTCGTAGTGGCCGGCAAGTGCCCCGCAAGCCCTACTCCTTAGGGCGGGGTCAAGGGGCACAATATAAAATAAAATTTTCTTCCCGGGAAGCCCCGCCCTTTAGGGCGGAGAGCTTCACTCTATGCGCCATGCTCTATGCGCTATGCTGCTCAGATCAAGATGACGTCCACTTCCTCGCCTGCCTCCAGGCCTTCTTCGTTGATATCGATCCGTACTAAACCATTGGCCTGGGCTAGATGGCGAATGGCTCCAGACTTTCCAAACACAGGGTCAGCCAACAGAACTCCGTCCTTCTCTTCCAATTTGACTCTCACATAATCCTCTCTGCCGGAAACGGATGGGATATTGCGAGTCGTTTTGGCCTTCACCTTGATCTGATGCCAGATCCCTTCCCGGGAAAAACCGGACAGAATCCTCAAGATCGGTTTGCCAAAAAAGTGGAAGATCACAATGGCAGAGACAGGATGGCCGGGCAATCCGAGAAAGGGTTTTCCGCCAATATCTGCAAGTAACGTTGGTTTTCCGGGCCGGATAGATATTCCGTGTCCAAGAATTTCTGTCGCGGGAAATACCTGGAGAACCTCACCCGTGAGGTCCAGGGTTCCAACAGAGCTTCCTCCTGTGAAAACGACCATGTCCGCCTGCCGGAGGCCCAGCTCAATCTTTTCCTTAAGGTCATCAAATCGATCCTTCGCAATGCCAAGAAAGGTCGGGATGCCGCCGCTTTCCTTGACCATAGAGAAAACGGTGTACCGATTAACGTCCCTGACCTGCCCTGGGCTGGGAGAGGTTTCTACTGGAACGATTTCATCTCCCGAGGAGATGATGGCAACCCTGGGCTGACGATAGACGAAAAGATCCGTCTTTCCGATGGCCGCCATGAGGCCCATATCCTGAGGTCGAATCCAGTGGCCCTGACGGAGGACGATCTCTCCCTCCTTGATGTCTTCTGCTATTTGCATGACATTCTCTAAGGGTGAGAGAGCCTTGAAAACGTGAATCGTTTGTGGGTCCACAGGCTCAGTGTACTCAACCATCTCCACCGCATTGGCGCCTTTGGCCACCATGCCCCCAGTGGCAACCTTTATTGCCTCTCCATCCTTCAGCTCGATGTCTGAGACCTGCCCCATCAAGATTTCGCCCACGACTCGAAGAAGGGCAGGATTTTTTTCAGAAGTTCCATAAGTGTCTTCGGCCCTAACGGCAAAACCGTCCACCGTGGATCGTGGGAATTCAGGAATATTGCTGGGCGAGAGTATGTCTTCGTAGAGGACTCTGCGGAGAGCATCTTCGAGGCTGACCTTCTCAAAGGAGAGAGGTTTGAAACGATCCATCTTCTTGTAAAGTTGGTCGGGCGTCTGAACTTTGAAGAACTCTTTCATTCTTTGATCCTGTGCCAAAAAAAATAGCCCATACCCGTGTTTGAGGTATCGGCCTTGATTTCCTGTCCGTCTCCTTTCCAAACACGGGAGGTGTAGCCGTTTCCAACCACGCCCTGACGGCCATTTCCCATATCTGGATGATTGTCAGACTTAGGCAAATGGCTCGGAGATCATACAAAATAATAATTGATCTCAACTCAAAAATCAATTAATAAAAGGGCCTTAAGCCCTCTTTCCCTAGCAGGGATTAGGGTTGACATCCCTCCAATTAGTATATATGATTGATAAAAATAAAAAAAATTTCTAAGGGGGGTGATTCATAGTACAGAAACGAGAAGCTCATCTTGTTGGGGAATCTTTGAATAATTCAAAAACGGAGGAGGAGTCCAAATGAAACGAATGGTCTTGATGCTAACAGTATTGTTGATGGGTTTTCTTTGTTTTGGAGGGTTGTCCTTTGGCCAGGCTGTTGAGGATGAGTTTTATCTCATTACGCCCGTGTCCAAGGATGTTCATGACCCGGCGTTGAAGGCTTTTGCCGAGTTTGTCAAGAAAAAATACAACGTGAATCTCAAGACAAGTGCGATGCCCCAGGGAACGCCAGTGGCTTACGGCCAAATTGTTGAGTGGAAGGGCAACCCCCGAGCCGATGTTTTCTGGGGTGGGGAAGGGACCCTTTTTGATAGGCTGGCGGAACAGGGTCTCTTGGAACAAATTCAGGTGCCTCAGAAAATGTGGGATGACATTCCTCCCACCATAGGGAAGCCGATTCCACTTCCCATCAAGGATCCGAAGAAATTTTGGGTCGGAACAACCTTGGAGCCCTATGGTTTGATCTATCAACCCAAGTTACTCCAGCGCCTCGGCGTTACGATCAAGGACTGGGATGATCTTCTCAATCCAAAATTGAAAGGCCAGATTGCCCAGTGTACGCCCGATCGGTCGAGCTCCAGCCACGCCAGCTATGAAGTCATTCTCGCCATGTACGGGTGGGAGAAAGGATGGGATTGGCTGACGAAACTGGCAGCCAACACTGGAATTTTTACTGCTCGTTCTCGTGACGTTCCCAGTGTGGTGGCCAAAGGGGAGTTCGCTATTGGGTTCGCCGTGCCGAGCTATATGGCCTTCGCTGAAGTTTTGGGGGGGTATGATGTCATGTACGTTTACCCCACGAACGCCTACGTCACACCGGAACCGATGGCTGTTCTCAAGGGTGCTCCTCACCCCAAAGCAGGTCGTGCCTTCATCGAGTTTCTGTTGACAGAAGAAGGCCAGAAGATTTTCATGGATAGAGGGCTTTTCCCGATTACACCCAAACTGAAAGTTCAGGGTGCCCCAGGTTCAGACGCAGAGAAGGCGGTTCAGTTTACAGCAGGCATTCGCTCCTTCTACGATATCCAGGTTGGGAACGTCTACGACGAGAAGATTGCTGGCGAAAAGAAGAGGATGGAAGATGTGAATGCTTATTTTCGTAAAGAGATTGCAGAGAAGCATAAGGAGATCGTGAAGTAACAAGTGAGTTCGCGTTACGTGACCTGCTAAGTGGAGCCCCACGGACTAAAGCCCGTGTCCCCTCCACACGGCTTCGGAGGGTCTGCCTTCGCCGAAGCGGCTTCGCGCAGGCAGGCGGAACCCTCCGAAGCATACCCTACTGCGCTCCTTCGGAGCTTCTAAGGGTACCCTCTTCGCATTTAATACCGACCTGAAAGACCGTGGCTTTCTGCGTAGGAGGGTCAATCAGGGAAACTCCTCGGGGATGTCTTCCCGAGGAGTTTCCCTGTGTCAGGATTGTCAAGCTCAAAACCCCATTGACCACTGGAAAGACTCTATGGATATTCAGTTACAAGACATCGTAAAGAAGTTTGGTGCCCTGGAAGCGGTGAGCCACGTTTCCTTGGAGATCCGAGACGGAGAACTCTTCACCCTCCTCGGTCCGTCGGGATGTGGCAAGACCACCATCCTTCGGTTGATCGGAGGATTTTACAGGCCTGATCATGGCGATATCCGCTTTGATGGAAAGAGTGTGATTCCTATCCCGCCCTACGGGCGAAATATCGGGATGGTTTTCCAGAACTATGCGCTTTGGCCCCACATGACGATCGTGGACAACATCACGTACGGCCTCAAGCTGAAAAAAATACCCGGGCCTGAAATTTCAGAGAAGGTCTCGCGTGTTTTGAAACTGGTCAACCTCGGAGGATTGGAAAAGCGCTATCCAGGGCAACTCTCGGGGGGACAGCAGCAGCGCGTGGCGCTCGCTCGGGCGCTTGTTCTCAACCCCGACGTCCTTCTTCTGGATGAACCTCTCAGCAATCTTGACGCAAAAATTCGCATCCAGGTCCGGGCAGAGATCCGGAAGCTTCAGAAAGACCTGGCCATTACAACGATTTATGTCACCCACGACCAGGAAGAAGCGCTTACCCTCTCAGACCGGATTGCCGTCGTGGATCGCGGGAAACTGCAACAGCTCGGCACGCCGAGAGATCTCTATGAGAGACCGGAGAATCCTTTTGTGGCGGATTTTATTGGGATCAACAATCTGATCGCCGGCGAGGTCCGGGAGATCGAGAGTGCCGGACGATCCATGAAGGTAGAGACCAAAGCAGGGCCTTTACTGTGTTTCTGCTACAAACCATTCAAACCAGGAGACCGATGCATCATCAGCGTCCGTCCCGAGACAGCGACCATCAGCCCATCGAACACGCCCCTGGAGGGATGGAATGGGATCAGCGGAAACGTGAGCTTTGTGTATTATATTGGGAATGCGATTCGTTATGATGTGGAGATAGGCGATGGCGCACTATTCAGGGTGGATATCCAAAACCCCTGGGAGCACCAGCCTCTCGCCATTGGAAGCAAGGCGTATGTGAGCTTTCCTTTCAAGACGACTTTAGCGATCCCTGTTTAAAGAAGAGACCTCGATGAAGACTTCACAAACGAATTCAGCCGTCGCCGTCCCTCAGCCTCGCCTCTGGCCTCAAGTGAGAATCGGTGGCATCTTGGGCTATGCAGCGATCTGGGCCTTCTTTGGCGTCTTTCTGATCTATCCCCTCATCCGCCTGTTCTATGATGCCTTCACAACCGACCAGGGCCAGTTTAGCCTGTTGAATTTTTATGATTTCTTCACGGATTCCTATTACCTGAAAGCCACGATGAATTCCCTCCTCCTTGGCGTCGGCACTGTCATGACCACCTCGATTCTCGGCATCGCCATCGCCTATCTTCTGTTGCGCTACGAATTCCGTGGAAGGGAGCTTTTTTCCTATCTCACGATTATTCCCATGATCATGCCTCCCCTCGTGGGCGTCATGGGGTTTGTCTTCATCATGGGCCGAGCTGGAACGGTCAACATTCTATTGATGGATTACTTGGGGTTTACCAAACCCGTAAACTTCATGTACGGGATTCACGGCGTATTGCTTGTCGAGACGCTTCATCTTTTCCCACTGATGACCCTGAGTATTGTGGATGCTTTAGGAAAGATTGATCCCTCCCTCGATGAAGCTGCAGAGAGCATCGGGTCGCGGGGCCTCCGGAAGTTCTGGGATATTACCTTCCCTCTCACGACGCCAGGGTACGTGTCTGGTGCGCTTTTGGTCTTCATCTGGACTTTTGCAGATTTTGCCACTCCCCTCGTGGTAGGCATTGGTGATCTGCTCGCCTCTCAGGCCTATCTCAATATCGTCCAATTTGTGGACCGAAGACTCTTCAAGATGGGGATCGTGATTTCGGCCATTATGATTATTTTGGCGATCATCTTTCTTATCCTCGCCAAACAGTACGTGGCAATCAAAGACTATAGTTCGCTTTCGTATTCAAAGATTCAGAGGAGGAAGCTATCGCCTCTTGCCTCCTTTGCAGCGATTGCATTTCTGACGATTATCCTTATTTTTGCCTTCATTCCTTATTTAGGCATTGCTCTCGATTCTTTTGGCAGAGGCTGGGCGCTGACGCCCCTTCCGGTGAAATACACGTTACAGTATTTCAAGCGGGTTTCGGTGGAAACGCCTAAGTTCATCATCAACAGTCTGCTTTACTCAGGCATCTCCGTTTTGATTTGCGTCGCGGTGGGTGTCCCGGTGGCCTGGATTATGGCGAGGACAAAGGTTCCAGGGAGAGAGATCCTGGATTCCTTAACCACTCTCATTCTTGCCCTCCCTGGGACAGGGGTGGGCGTCGCTTACATGCGGGCCTTCAGAGCCCCCTTGCCGTTTATGAACATGTCCTTGATCGCGATGTGGATTGTGATTCCTATTGTTCTTGGCGTGCGGCGACTTCCCTATGCCGTCCGCGGAACATTCGCCTCACTCCAGATCGTTCACAAGTCGTTTGAAGAGGCAGCAGAAAGCGTCGGGGCCAAGAAAGTAACCACTTTTAAGGACGTGACGCTTCCGCTCATCTGGAAAGGGGTTCTCGTCGGCGCGCTCTATTCTTTTATTCTTGCCCTCCAAGAGGCATCCGCCACGTTGCTCCTCGTCGTCCCTGGACACGAAATGATGACTGTGGGAATCTTCAACTTTTACATCGGAGGTTCCGTGAACGAAGCAGCGGCCTTGGGCTTTATCCTAATCATCCTCGGAGCAGTCTGCCTTTTCGTCATCAACAAAGTTGCTGGAACCAAAATGGGTGGCGTGTTCGGGTAGCCTTCAAGGATCTCTCGCCCCACAGGACTCGCAAGTCCAGCCTTATGTCTGCCTGCTGCGGACAGGGTGAGGAGCTTCACCTGAAAGACACGTCTGTGCTCTTGGTGTACTCATCGTAGACGGCCGAAGCCGCTCCGTCAGGGAGTACAGCGATGGCAACCACCACTTTGATCCCCGCAAGGGTTCCGTAAGTGAGATGGCCGCCAAGGGTCGTAACCGTATCTCCCACGACAGTCGAGGCTGAAAAGTGGCAGTGAATTTCTGGGGTCCCGTCCTGCTTGCTTGCGACCCAACCCCCCAAGGAAACCAATTCGAGAGGAGCTTCCACATTCAGGTAAAGGCGGTTGTCGTCCTTGACAGGATACTCCTTGGGAAAATGGATTAGATTTCTAAAGACTCCTTTGCTCAAAGCTCCCAGCCCGGAGACGAAGACCCCTGACTTGATCTTTTCTCTTCTGACCGCCTCTTCAATCGCTTTTAAAAGATCAGCTCCCACTTCTACGTGAAATTGCACGATTTTCTGAATCGACTGTGAACCCATGCTCGACAGGAGTGATGTTTGCTTTGTCATTCCAATCCTCCCTCATGATTCTGGAAATTTCTCGTGAGACACCTAAACTTAATATCTCAACAGGTTCAGTGCAAGATAGCTTGACGGGGTTTGCCGTAAGCTCCGCCCTTGAAAGCGGGGCCAAGGGGCACAATAAAAAAGGAAACTACCTTACCGGGAAGCCGCACCCTTTAGGGTGTGGAGCTTCATTTGTCAAGGCGGGGAGAAATCGTAAGTCGTTTGACAATCTTCGAGCGAGCTGATATAAAATTTCTACATCAATGCCGAAACGTGTGGAAGGTTTCGTCTGTTCGGGAAATAAGAATCGTTTGTGACTAATACAAATGCAAAAGATTCTTTTTACATTGTGAACCGCTGTCCTGGAGCGAAACTGGCCGGGAGCGGTGGGGTCACCCACTCTGGTGAGCAGGAAGGGGAAAGCCAGCCCTTTAGAGGCTGGAAGGGGTGAGAGATTCCCCGCCTGAGAACCTGAGAAGGGTCGCGGGCAAGTCGGCTGGATGCCCCGCCTTACTGCCGGTAGGCAGGGGCGGGAAGGAAAGCCGACCCTGTAATCATATCTACATTTCCCGGAAGCCCGCCCTGTGGGCGGAAAGCTTCACTGCGGAGGCTGTGAAGCGACAAGGCATGGTTCACAAGAATCGAGATGTATCAGTTTATTTGATACGTTTGCATTAGAAACCGGAAAGGAGCTTTCATGTTTCGAGGATTTATTTTTGATCTCGATGGGACAATTTACCTGAGTGATCGTCTCATCCCGGGGGCGGACAAAGTCATTGGGCTTCTCCGCGAAAAGAAGAAAAAGGTTGTTTTTCTTTCTAACAAACCGATTCAAACGCGAGAAGACTATGCGACCAAACTGACGCGGCTCGGGATTCCCACAGCCCCTTCTGAAGTGGTCAATTCCACTCTGGTCATGATTAACTACCTCAAGAAGCATGCACCCAAGGCAAGGGTCTTTGTCGTAGGCGAAACGCCTTTCGTGGAAGAAGTAAAAAAGGCAGGATTTTCGATCACAGAGGATCCCAAAGAGATTGACTACGTGGTGGTGGCCTTCGATCGGACATTTGATTACAAGAAGCTGAATATCTCGTACCAGGCGATCAAACTTGGAGCTCACTTTGTTGCCACGAACCCTGACCGCACGTGCCCCGTGGAGGGAGGAGAGATCCCGGACTGTGCAGGAATGATTGCAGCCATTGAGGCCGTCACGCAAAAGAAGGTAGAGGTGATTGTTGGAAAGCCTTCGCCCATCATCATCCAAACCGCCCTTGAGACCATGGAATTGAAACCCAAAGACTGCATTCTCATCGGAGACCGTTTGGAGACCGACATCAAAATGGGCAAGGATTCAGGGATCGCGACAGGCCTTGTCCTCACAGGTGTGACCGACGAGAAAACTCTCAAAAAGTCGCCGATCCAACCGGACTTTGTCTTCAGGAGTATTGCTGAAGTAAAGAATCTAGTGATTGGAGAGTAAGATGGCATGGGAAGAAGGAAAATCCAAGGGTCAGAACAAGCCAATGGAGCCCCACGGGCTAAGCCCGTGGTACCTCCACAAGAATACCCTCCTACGCCCATGGGCGCCGAAGCGCTTCGGTACGCAGGCACCAAGGCCTCGGAGGGTT
>Ga0315282_10011155_pt1 | contig 13973 bp, 16 predicted proteins | sample YL17G07_20_MG_FD_203693 | JGI IMG/M metagenome (GOLD analysis project Ga0315282, IMG submission 203693) | Sediment microbial communities from Yellowstone Lake, YNP, Wyoming, USA - YL17G07_20 | ecosystem: Environmental > Aquatic > Freshwater > Lake > Sediment | place: USA: Wyoming | collected... | reverse complement strand
GAAGTGCGGGGCCGAACTGGGTGAGGGTGTGTCGCGAGAGACACCGCGAGAGCTTACGTCAGGTGCGCTACCGAAGACGAGACGAGTGAAACCCGGCACGATTGGGCTGTTCATGGTGTTATTGGTAGTAATCTGGGCCGTATCTCCTGTTTTCGTGGCCGACCCAACTCCGGCACTTGTGCTGACGAACACGGGCGTCAAGGGAAATTTCACCTTGAGATTGCAGAATCTGACTCCGTGGCCGATTACCTTCCGTGGATGGTGGATATTTGCCTATCCGATCCAGTGGATGGGGACTAACGGACCCGCAGAAGTTTTCACTTTGCCGCCATTCGGGGCGTACATATTCGAATATTATACGATTGGCGGTAGCGAGACCAATTCTCCTGTGACATTCAGTGGTAGGGTCACGTTGCTGTACAGATCCTATCCAGTGTCGATCAATAGTTGGTGAAGAAATCAAGTTAGGCTTGCCGTGTGTCACACCATAGAAGGGAACGACCTTGAGGGAAATGACAAAGCACCGCATCAAGACGTTATTGTTGGGCATTGGCTGCTTAGGATTCGTCTGGTTGCTTATTCCCTCTCCACTCTGCCTCATCCCAAAGTTTTGCTATGGCGGCCTCGTCCTCACGTGGAATTCAGGCTTCGGTACTCATGAGACCTACCTGAACATCCCCGGGACCATGTCGCTGTTTTTCTTCGGAACATGGATATTGTTTACAGTCGGTGGTATAGCGGCAATCTGGTCTGCCCTGTTTAGGCCCGAGAAGTATCAGCGGAAGTACTGCCGCTATTGCGGCATGGAGACAGAACAGTTCTTGTCGGGCACGAACTACGAGAAAGGCTACAACGTCTATGATGCGTTGAAGCGCGGAGAATCCAAGGCGGAACAGGAGGCTCACTTAATATCACATGAGTATTCGTGCGAGAAGTGCCGCAAGAAGAATGTGGTCCCGATCACACGGCCAGCGTTCAGTGGAATCTGTGCGAAGTGTGGCGGAAAAATGCGATACAACAAGTCATCGTGGAAGTGGTTTTGTGACAACTGCCAAACCTCAGTCACCGCTTTAGCTCCGGCAGGGGAAACATAAGTCAGAGGGTCTGTTGGTCTTGCACGCCGTGGCTGAGTTACTGCTGTCAGCTGTTGCCGTCATAGTTGCAGCATACATTTTGGGGTCGTTTTACGCAGGACATGAAAGCGGGCTTTTTGCGGCTCTGTTGTCAGGGGCCGTATTTCTTGCGGCCATTGGAATACTCATAGTCATGACCAAGATAGGAGCACTCCCCAGAACCTAGCGAAATAATAATACGCTCACTTTGCATTGAGATCTCATACTCCTTGGGGAGTCGTTCCATGTCGAAAGCCACTTGGAACAGGAGTCATACAGGCGCGATTATCGCCCTGCCTTTTACGTTCTCGGCAGCTTATGCATTAGTGAACCTCAACATTGTTTGGTCTGCGGTTTTCGCTGCATGCACGGCCCTGATCCTGTACCTCACTAGGCCGAAAGGCAGTCGATTCTTGTAGTAACCTAAGCCAACTCGCGAGCGGTCACGGCTTCTTTCTTGGGGGGAGGGAAAAACATGGGGTCTTTTGACCCCCATAAGGTGAAAGAGTACTGACGTGAAAGCATACGACCTATGCCTGAGCGCCATGAATGTATCAATCAACATGGCCGAACTAGAACGTAGATGTGTCAGCCTGATTGTAGTCCAGCGTGCCTTCTATCTGTGGAGTTTTCTTCTTCCCTCGTCGGTTATGATCCATTGGTTCTGCCTGCCGACCCGCTTCCCATTGACCAGCTTCTGGGCTAGGAGCTTGTAGAGGTGGACCTGCGCAGTGTTCCATGAAACCCGAAGGTCCTTGGCTACCATCTCAGTTGTGACTGGCCAGTCTTGCTTGATCAGGTACGTCAGGATCCTTTGATCGGTTTCGTCCACGAGCACGTTCCTCTCCCCGTCGACGAACGGATGAAGACTACGACATGGGTTAAATATGTATCATAGGCTATGTTCAAACATATGATTGATCATACCTATCAAGGAGGAGGTGAGAATTCGAGATGAAGATCCAAGTCTCCGTAGTGGTTCTTCTCTCACTCTCTCTTTCGCTCGTTCTGGTGTTGTTGATTGGATACGTTCCTCATGCCGCGGCTGGGGCAAGTGCTATCGTTCAGAATGACACAATGTGGATCGACATCAACGGTAGTCTCCATATTGTCGGGGAGGTGAAGAATACGGGAGACGTCTGGCTGCGATTCGTCAAGGTTTTCGGCACGTTTCGGGACGCAGGAGGCGGAACTGTTGACGTGACCTTCACTTATGCTCTGGTTAGGTTCGTGCCCCCTGGAGATGTGGTTCCATTTGACTTGACGGAGATTGACACAGCCAAGTCGGCACGAGTGCAATCCTACTCGCTCGTACTAGAATTTGATGAGACTGGTCCCCCCCAGTCAGAAGCTAGCCGTCTTGAACGTTGCAGACTCGAAGAACCTGAACGGACAGTTTGAGGTTGTGGGCGAAGTTGAGAACCAAGGCGACAAACCGGCTCCATACACCCATGTCATTGGAACCTTCTACGACGCCGGAGGAAAGGTCGTCTACGCAGACTTCACCTACACCGAACCTACTGAGATTCCCCCGAGAGCCAAGCACGGCTTCAAGATCACTGTGCTAAGCGACACCCAAAGCATCAAGATCACAAGATACACCTTGATAGCGGAGAGTGAGAATGCAGGTTACACAAGCGTTCCTGAATGGCCGTCTCCCATACTCGTGGCCGGAATTGCCCTCTCCTTAGCGGTCATTGTCATACGTCGAAAGAGACGATGAGACCGAGTGACGTTATGCGATCACATGCGCCAAATGCTATCGAGAGCGGCCTGACCTTCAGAGAGCTAGCGAGGTAGCTCGCAAAGAGTGAGACTGTGTGCCTTGCGGCTCTTTGATAGAGGTCGTAGACCGGCGATGTCGGCAACTCAAACACCCCTTCCTCGTTCGAAGTGTCCTCGCTATCGCCCACTAGCAGAGCACGATCTAGGATCCAAGTCAATGATTTGGTCTAAGACAGCTCTCATGAACTATTGCCCCGGTATTGTGACGTGTGTGCCGCATAGTTCGCATCGATAGTAGATGACATGCTCGCCCTTGAATTGTACGAGCTTCACAAGTCGCGGATGAGGACAGTTCACGGGTGTTGGAAGTGGGCTCATAGGCTCGCCTCAGACCGGCCACAAATTATTTTCTTGACGTGTGGCTCGTGGGGGGGCAGTCACAGTCGCGGATGAAACAATTTCCGTTTGCATGACCATTTGGCGGGAGGAGCGGCTCGTCCACGATCGTGTAGGCGACCTGGTATTTCTCTAGTTTGAGGGTTTCACTGTTCAGCCATGAGCTGTGCCTGAACTCTACCGCGAAAAAGCCGTCAGCATGGGCTGGCGAACCGAACGCAAACGTCGAGCGGTCTGAGTGAGTCGTCTGAAGACCATCCCGCAGCAACGGTCGGGCTGGATAGTGGGATGCCATGCGTACCTGTGCATCCTGCTCGGCCCCGCCGATCGCGCCGACGCCACAATTCGGGGCTGCTAGGGTCTTTTGCGCTCATTCCCGACCGTTGGCTGCGCACCGTGCAGTAGGCCGTGCATTTCGCACAGACCTTATAAGAGCGACATGGACATCTCGAAGTGACACGGACGAGCTCGATCAGAATGATCAGTGCTTCAGCAGAGTGGAGGTTTTGCGCGTTCTGCCGAGTCACGACCCCGCCGACTTACGCGATCTACGACTACTTCAGCTCTGCCCCGCTCTGTCCCGATTGCCAACACTTGCTAAGGGCCAGACCGAAAACGTGGCAGGCCGAGCCTGTAGAGGCGCCACGACGGCGCCGTAGAAGTAGCAAAGCTTCCGGCCGCTCTCGCTAGGTGATGACGGCGAATAGCCTGCAACCAATGATGCTGAGGCGGACCCAGCGAAAGAAGGAAAATTGAATTGAGACCCTCTTCACTTCGAGATCAACGAGAAGCCAAAGAAGAACTAGTGCTCTCCTATGCAAACGCCGAGAAACTCGCTGACTTACTCTTGACCTTGGGTTTCTTCAAAGAGGCAACGGTGCAGTTGGCCTGCCCCAAATTGGACACATGGATTGCAGGGAAATCTTGCAGCGCAAAACAGTATTCGGAACGCTGCGCATGGAGCTTTGAACGCGTAGGCAAAAACAATGATTGTCCACTTGACGCCGAACTAAAACGGGCATTGGAGGAGACGAACCGAGAGGGCATCAGGGGCATCCTCAGAAAAGTCATCACCTTCACGCTTCAGAAAATCCGGGGGAAGCATGCGGTTGACATAGTGGTCGAGTTCCCACGCGGGCGCATAGAAGTCAACGGCTTCTTCGGTCTCATACACAAGTCGCCTTTCGAGTACTTCATCATATTCGACTTGGAACTCGCCAGCGCTCTGAGAGCCATCCGATTCATACACTTGCTCTCCAGCGACTACTCAAGCGATGCGTGTAGACCGCAGCCGATCTTGGTCACACTGAACACAGACAAGAAACTCAGAGAGACCATCGAAGGGCAAGGCATCAAAGTCTACAACCCCAGGTGAGCATCATGAAACCTCGAAGGTTGCGCGTGGCTAGGACCGAACGCGCCGCCAAGGTTCCTGCTGGGCGCGATGACCTGCAGCGTCTGTCTCGGTTCTTGGATCTTCAGTTAGAGGCCATTAGATGCATGACGGTGAGTGTTGCGCGGCCTTCAGATCCAGTAGAAGCGATCATGAGCCTCTTCGTGAGCAGAGATGATGCCTATGCGGTCCAGGGCTCGCGTGAGGAGATCGAAGCTGGCAGAGCTTATTGCAAGGTCGACGGTCCCATCACTAGGGCGCTCATCCAAGACCACCTAGAAGGCAAGACCACCATAGGCACCTACTTCATCAACCCCAAGACGCAGACGACGAAAACCATCGCATGGGATTTAGATGTCGAGGTTAAGGAGCCGCTCCAAGGGGATGAGTGGAAGAAGATCGTCAAGGACCTCAAGCCGCAGGCGGACAAACTTCTGGAAGTCATAAAGAACCACGACCTGGACCCAGCCGCTACACTGATAGAATTTTCAGGAGCGAAAGGTCTTCATGTCTGGCTCTTCTTCGACCCACCGATTCCATCCATACTAGCATACGCGCTTGGACGGAAGATCGCTGAGCAGGCCGGCGTCAAGGCTGAGGTCTTCCCCAAGCAGAAGGAGCTCCTCAAATCCTATGGCAATCTAGTGAAGCTCCCTCTAGGAATTCACCAGGGCACCGGGCTTAGGTCCGTCATATACGACAGTGAATGGAAGGTCGTCGACGCAGCTTATCTGAGTCAGATAGAGCCCGAGTTCATTGCATCCGATGATAAGAAAGTCCAGGAACTGAAGGCCAGACTCGAGGCTCAATATCGGCCATGGATGGATGCGGAGGCAGGCCGGGATGAAGCCTACGCCGGTGAAGACCCGCCATGTGTTGTTGGGTATCTGTCAGGTCGACCCATACCTATCGGTGCGCGTCACGAGGTGTTCCGCCGAATCGGCTGCTACTTTCTCAAATTCAAGGGTTTGTCTCAGACCGAAGAAGGCTGGAAGCACGTCCGACACATCCTAGAGGAATGGAACAAGCATAATACGCCACCCTACGATGCCGCGCGATTCGACCAAGAATGGCAGAAACTAACCGAGGGCTACGACTACAACTACGGCTGCCGCGACGAATTCTGGTCGAAGACATGCGATCAGATGCAGTGTCCCATGAAACAGGCCCAGCTGGCCCGCCTGCCGGGCGAAGTCAGCGTTGAGGCTATTGAAAGAGCGAAGCAACTCAGGAATGATCCAGTCGCTTTTGTTTCCCACCTGCAACGGTGTCTGGAATATCGGCTGGCCGGCGAATGCGGCAACCGGCTCTTCATGTTTCTCGCTGCCTTATCCGGCAGGATACAGACTACGATCGTGCGACTATACGGACCGAACGCGGCAGGCAAGAAGATGCTCTACTACTGGCTGGCGGAGTTTCTAGGACCAGATAACGTCATCGTCCTATCATCGAGCACTACGGCTTGGCTTAAGAGGAAAGTTCTCAAAGGCCTTGACACCCGAGGCAAAGTCATAATCCTCATCGAAGAGAGAGGCGACTTCCAAGGACAGACCAAGTACCAATTCGAGCAAATCTACAGCGAAGACAAGATCAAGATAGGGTTCAATATTCGAGGCGAAGGTGGCGACTGGGAACCTGTCGAGGTTGAGCTGCAGGGCCCGCTAACCTTCATTACGTCGAGTACAGAGCTTGAGGAGAGTTACCACGCCTCAACTAGGGAGTGGGAGGTCAACCCTGATGAGGGGCCCGAACAGTCTAAACGGATCAATGAATGGTTCAACTGGCGAGAGCTTCGTCCAATCAAGGACTTGGAAGAAGAGAAGAAACAGATCGAAGTCATCCGAGCCTATGTTTCACTTCTCAAACCCTTCAGCCGGTATGTGATTCCCTTCGTCAAGGACATTCAGTTCGAGTACAAGACCCTCGGAGACCGCAGAAAGAAGCCCGATCTGACGACTCTGATACGAACGGTGACATACCTGTTTCAAGACCTCTGTCCGAAGGATGAGGATCGCGGTATCATATTCGCGGCACCGTTCACGTTTGACATCGTGATGGCGGCCGCGGCCAACATCATAGCGGTTTCACGAGGCGGTCTGAATCGAACAGAGAAGCGGATCTGGGAGTTCCTAACAACTCATCATGATGAAATTCTCAGTGTGACAAGAGATGGAAAAACACCAGAGCCAGATGTTATGCGGGACGGCAAAACAATCCGTGAAGGCCGCCCTGCGGAAGCGTTTACGGTCGCTGACTTGGCCCTCCAGTCGGAGTTTAGCGACATACACGAGAAGACTATCAGAGAGAGTCTAAAGGGACTCGCCAGAAAGGGATGGCTCGTTCAGACAGTCAGTGGGCGCGGCCGGCCCGGAGTGTGGATGCGAGTTCAACGAATGGGAAAGTCGAACTCGGAGAGTGCGGAAACGGCTCTAATTCCTAAGCTGGGGCCTATTTCGGCCTCAGACTTGAAGTTGAACAGTTCAACGATATATGAGGGTCTGGATGGGAAACCAAACCTCTCACCTGCATGGGACGCAGTGGTACCCTCACAAGACGTTGAACTGTTGAACTACCGAATCCCTGCAGAAAGGCTCCTGTTTCGCCCAGAATGGTCAGAGTCGGCCCGTGCCAGTTCAACATTGAAAATCGTTGAACCGGCCGCCCCAGCCGAGCCAGAGGGTCCCAAATCTCCTGAACCGTTTGCGAAGTATATCCGGCAGGAAAAGAAGGAGGGCTCCGCCTACTTCTATGAGGACCTCAGGGGACGCAAGCCGCTCTGCCCAATGCGTGTCCCGGATGAAGTACTTTCGGCACATAGAAGATGCCCCCGTCTGGCATCGCTGCGCAAACTGCGCGATCATGTGGACCACGGCCTGCACCGGCGGTCACACTTTTCGCTTCACACCAAAAGCTCCGTTCTATCCGAACAGTTGCCCTCGGTTCGTGCCGAGAAAGCATCACGCACACTTGATTCAGGAGTGATCAGGTGCGAGACCTGCCAGATGTTCGCGCACGTTCAGTTGATGCCACACTCTGTGGCGGACGCAGCGACTCATGTGAATCCACTCTCTTGGTGCCTTGCGTATCTTCGGTGAGCTCAAGAAGGAGCTTCTGGGCCTCGCACGGTCTTCTCTACAGTTCCTCGGGTGCGATTGCTTTTTCTCTGGAAACAACTCAGTAATAATCTGATAGAATGAGAAAACCATGGTTGATAGAAAACTCCGAGAGGTTGCGCTCCCCAGATGGCATAGTGGGAGGTGGCTCCTCAGCCCGGACCTTCTACGTGCGTATGACCGCATCTACGTGCACCCTGACGATGCGAAGTCCATCGAGTCCGAGGCCGAAGTTAGCACATACAACGAATGGGAGGCCGAGAATCTTGGTGCGATGAGAGAGATGCGCGAGATATTGGTCATCAAAGATCATCCGGCGCATATTGTTCCAACCGAAAGAGAAGTAGAGAGAATTGCGAGCGATCTTTTATCATTACACGAGTTAAGCGGGGATGAGCGATCTCGAACCGCTGGTTTGCTGGAACTCAAGGACGCAGTCGCTCAGGGGCACCGCTGGTGGGTGGACTACAATGAATCCAAACTGAAGATCTTGGATCCGACCGAGCCTTATGCCAACAAGTTGAAAGAACTCATACCGAACTGGCAATCAAGGATAAGCCGAATCGACAACTGCCAGCTACTGGAGTTCCCCAAGCTTGTGCGTACGGACCGAGAAGTGGCAAGCACGTACACTCGACTAGTGGCAGCCACAATGAGAATGGTTCATGGTGCCGACACTGGAATCGATGTCTACGATCACATGCTGCCTGAATATCTCCCCATGATTACTATCTACGAACGCTACAGGCTGATCAAGAAAGGACAATGGGACCCCAAACGGAGGTTCGACGTCATAGCCCGTTGGGTCAAGATACGAAAAGGCGCGAGTGTACAGTTTGATGAACTTGAAACGTTTCTTCAACGCTTCAGATACGCAGAACCTAGCACTGAGCGTCTCAAGGTCGGACTATCCGAACTTGACGGGCTGTTACTGCGAATGGAAAGCATGCCGGTTGAAGCTCAATGGATCAAGCAGTGGACGCAGAGGGCCAGTGAGGTTTTGAACCGGATCCAACGATGCTGCAATTCGATACGTTACGCCGCATGGGGAATGGGAATATTTGGTCTATTGAACGAAGGAGCGTTAGGGAAGGCTTTGGAGATCGTGCCCATAGTAGCGGAGGCACCGAGAATTCGAGGCCAGCTTGTTCGTCTTATCTCAGCAGCCTATGGCATGCCCGGCTCATCAGGTCGCTACATTATGATAGCATCAAGTTCCGTTAGAAGTCTTGGCGGAATAGTGCGGAAGAGAAGGCGTGTGAGAGAAGCGCTGGCACGAGAGAGAATCGACGAGCATTTCTTGCCCTACATGCTCAGGTCCAAAGGGGAATTGGGTGCTGAGAAGGTCGTACCTTGAAAAGGTGCTAGACTTCCTACCCTGCTGATCGGAAGTGTTTCAGAAGAGAAAACTAAGAGCAGCTATCCACCCATGGGGGGCACCTTAAATATAATACCGCGGCCTCCTCTTCTCGTAATGTCAAACAAAGCGTCGCTTCACAGGCCAGTTCTCTGGTTAATCGGGGGCGCAGTTCAACTTGCCCCAGCATTCACATTAGTTCTATCCACATTTCCTCCCGCTGGCTTGACTCTACTAGCACCAGACTTCGTACTTGTCGCAATTGGGTTCTTTCTTGTTGGGGTCTTCTACTGCGTCTTTGCCAGCTTTACGTTCCGACCCAAGCGCTTGTTCTCCCCGTACCTTCTTCAAACCGCCACTTGGTGCTATGTTTCAAGTATCTTTCTGCTACTCTTGACCCTATCAGCCATTCAAAACAGCGTCATGGATGTAAGACCAGTCTTGGCGGGCTGGTTGGGCGATATGATGTTGACTGCAATTCTTCTCGCAGCCGTCGCTGTTGGACAGACATTCGTGGTTCGTTTCTTGGTGGGGCTTAATGGTATGGAGTCCGACTTGGCCTATCGAGGATGGCAGATTGTGTTGCCTGTCGAAAAGGCTGTGAACTTGATGAGAAGCAACGAGGCATTAGGTCGTCTGCTACACTTGGACAACTTTAGAGACACGGGAGGCTATTACGTTCTGAGATCGAGATCATCCCGCCTAACACAGTGTATTCTCCTTCTTGCCCCAGCCCCTGATTCGCCCAAGAAAAGAACGGATCTCATCCTGTTTTGCTACGACCTTCTGTTTGAGAGGATAACCAAAACCCCAGTTGCCAATGAATTGTTCGAGATTCTTCAAAAACATCTTAGGAAAATGGGAAGTGACAAGATTTCTGTTCTTCCGCAAAACAGCGCGTTAACAAGAATGGGTACCAAAATCGCCCTTGCTCCGACAATGCCAAGAGTTCTAAGCTGGGCAGGCATGGCAACACGAGCGAAGGGAATGAGTCTCGGACTAGGAGGGTTGTTTGTAGTCATGACGATCCTGTGGAGACTTGGGATCGCTACCTTGGAACTTTACTTGACAGTCCTAGCCTTTGTAGCATTAGACTTGATTCTAACACTTTCACCCGTCGTCTCTGAGCGGGTTAGCACAACACAGCATTGACAGGATTTGCACGATCACGCGATGATTGCCTTTTTTCCAATTTCCTAAGAAATGCAAGGTCGTGTTTACAGCCTTCAACAATCGTCTTCAATCCAAGTTGCCGCATACGAGTTAACAATGTCGTGTATCCCTTCAGTCGTTCACCATTCAAGCATGCTTCTAGGACTCTGCGTTCGGACTTGCCGAGTATCTCTTTGCGCACCAAGGGGTTATCGAACTAACCGTCGACCCCTCTAGAGGGGGGCCTGCAAGTTCGGTCCAGTGATGTATGATTGTAATACGTCATGCGGGCCCACCTATTTCCTGGGGCGTACCATGGGTGCCAACCCTTGCCACCCCTGCCGCTCGCTCCATGCTTGCCACGCATCGGCACGCGTGGAGAGGCGCCCAAAGCGACCCCTCTTTCATTCAAAGCGACCCCACTTTCATTCAAGTTCCTTGATTAGATCACGAGCGCTCTCCAGGGCGTTCGCGTCAAGATCATCACCTCCCCTCCCCTTCATACCTATAAACTGAGGCGAACGTCATCAGAAATGATTCTCGTTGTCTCCCGAGAATAGAGAGGCAAAGGGCCGACTGAACCAACCCGGTCGCAAGAGCGAGATCAAGTGGCCCGTGTTCAAGCGTCTCCGTCGGCGCGGAATAGAGTACCATCCAGTCAGGGTCCATCCAGGAACAGATGAAGCGCGGCGCGTGCTTGAACATGCAGGGCGCAGACTCGATATCTGTCAAGACTGTGCATCCATGAGTTCCCCGGTTGCGGTTCACCACATAGATCGCAATCCATACAACAATGCCATCGAGAACTTGGCTGTGCTCTGTCCTCAATGCCACCTCAACCGTCACGGCCCCGCCGAGCAAGAGGGAGTCGTGTCTTGGTATGACGGGACGATCAGGGACAGCCAGATGATTCATGAAGAAAGCGAGATCGAGGAGGAAAAGCGAAAGTCAAGAGGCCTGAAAATCGTCTTGAAGGTAGCAGTCTTCCGTTGCAGAGAATGCGGCGGACTAACACGTGTGGAACAAGCCGGCAATCTTATGCGCGGACCGGTTGGATGTGCACATTGCAAGAACATGTTGGGGTTTGACTTCCTTGAGCGACTGTCAACATTTGCCTCGCTTGAGGAGTCATAACAGTCGTGAGGAGCGGGTATTCACCGATGGTCACAGCTAGTACTTATTCGCTCGTTGATAGGATACTTCCATAGAGCGAGGCGGGCGTGGCTGACCGCGAAGAGTAAGCTTGCGGAGGCTCGATACTTCCTTCGAGAAATGGGGAAAAGCGGTAGAGATATCTCCGAATTGAGGTACTATGTGTCGGCATCCGCTTCTGCCATGTACAGTTGCTTGGAGCATTTGCTCTACGACTACGCGAAGAAGTATTGGCGTTCATTTGACACACGTGACTATCTGGACGCAAGGTATTTCCTTCTGCTAGCGAAGGCAACTCATAACGAGGATGCGCTGCAGTTCATACAATGGTACAACGGATTAGATGCGCGAATTGAGTCCGACAAGGATGCTGCCCAGATCTGGAAAATACGGCGTGTGGAAACCCATCGGGGCACGCCTCCCCTAGACTTTGTCATAGAGATCCTTGAGCCCTTCGATATCGCAGATCGTTTGGAATACGGGCTCACGCTGCCGTCCGGTGAGTTTCAGTCTACGGGGTCGATCCCTCCATCACAGCAACAACTGAGGGGAGCACCAGGTAGTAGGGTCACAGTCTACTTTACGGAGTATCGCCGCAAAGAAACACCAGATGTTTTCGAGAGTGCGCTCCTTCTGCTAGAGTCGATCTTGGGCGAAGCCGACAAGAAATTCGGCTTTCCCTGATACTGCGTGAAGAACTGCCTGAAACGAGCACCTAGAAGGTCAGGTCACGATATCTAGGGATTCTCGTTATTGTGGAAATTGGTCGCCAAACAGCATTCGGGCGGATTAAGTTCTCACTCCTCGAAGCCGAGCATCTTCCTTATCTCGGAATACATCGCCTCGTACTGCTTGTCAGCGATAGACCAGTCCCCAGACTTCCAAGCTTCATCTATGGATCTCATCGCTAGGTCGAATGCGTCCTGTAGCTTCTTGGGGAAGAGCTTGACAATTGGCACGCCCTTGCCCGAGGTCCCACTGAGAGCTTTGGTTATGGATTCACCAGCCCGCTCCAATTTCGCATTCAACTCGACCTCACTCGATGCTGTAATCCATTGATCTCGAAGGCGGACGGTCGTCGCTTTCCCTTTCCTCACATTGGATTTTGCACGAAGAATGTCCTTCGTCATCTCAAAAAGCGAAAGGGTATCCAAGAACTCTGGAGTCATGATCGTCTCACGGTAGCGGGAGATGATTCGGGCTCGCCTTTCTTCGCGTAGCTGTAGATAGGTCATGATCCATCCTGCTATCCCGGACGCACCGATCAAAAGCGATACGAGCGAGAGAGTATCCTCAGCCAAGGTAGCCTCACCATACAGCCATAGGTATCATGGTCTAGCCTAAAAACCGCCAGCCATCCGCGTCGTACCGGTGGATGCGCGCCTTCGCGTCGACGCCGATGAGCTTCAGGCTTCTACGCTGGAAGACTCGTTTTCTGAGTTTCTTCGCGACACGCAATGTTGTGACAAGGACGGCGCGGTTGTAGCCGGCTGCGAGCGCTTCGAAGCATTGTCCGACGCCACGTATGATGTCGTCGCTTGGTGATTTGACTTCTATCGCTATCCGCTCCCCTTCAGGTGACCGTGCGACGCCGTCGACCATAGTGTCGTCAAGATTGGAGTAGGCTGAATGGCGGTTAACCAACGATGGAATGCCCTCACCTTATCCGAACTTGATGTCATGTGAAGATGCTACGTTACCCGTCCTTATCCATGTATTACGGTAGCCAAATGCATAAACCACCAGAATATGAGCGGAATTGAGACAAGCGCTATTAGAAAAGCGATGAGTATGTACCATTTCGATCTGTCTGTGGCTTTCTTCAGTTGTTGTTCAAAGTAAGTTCTAGGCTCCATCACCTTCGTACCTTGCGTAATAGCTGCACCGCATTGAAAACAAAACCTTTGATTCTCCGTACAGGATGTTCCACAATTCGGACAAAACGGCATTGAATCCCTTGACCGTCCTGACAAACATGTGAACGGAGTTCGGTTTAAGACCTACTGAATGGTAGTACCGTGCTATCGCCCATTTCAGCCAGCGCTCGTTCGTCAAGGCTGGTTAGCCTTCGGCCGGCAAAACGGTATCGCTTTGATTGAAAGAGGTATCGTTTTGAAAACATGTCCTCGGATGCATTCAGCGCGCCTTCTTGGAGGCCTCGTAGGTTTCGACCAATCGTTCCAGCAGGTCTACGTCGGCTTTGATGCTTGGCAGATACTTTCGGGTCCGGCTCACGATGACTTGGACGTTTGGCGTTTTTGCGCCGTTGTGTTTCAGGAAGTCTTTCGCTTGTCGCCTTTCCAGGGCTGTCAAAACTCTAGTGAACATGATAGGCCTCGATAGCAATACTATATTAGAAAGCTTTAAGTTTGCTTCCCGTGCTCATACGGTAACGTGACCTGAAATGACCTCTGAGATGTTTTTATTGGGCCTCAGAGGCGGGATTAAATGTTTCACACGGCGCTTCCGCGTTTGCGACAACCGAAGCATAATAAACAGCAGGCAACACAAATCATCGAGACGAATTGATTCGCATAGGCATTATCGGCAAGACGACGTTCTTCAATGCATCC
>Ga0315282_10011154_pt1 | contig 13974 bp, 8 predicted proteins | sample YL17G07_20_MG_FD_203693 | JGI IMG/M metagenome (GOLD analysis project Ga0315282, IMG submission 203693) | Sediment microbial communities from Yellowstone Lake, YNP, Wyoming, USA - YL17G07_20 | ecosystem: Environmental > Aquatic > Freshwater > Lake > Sediment | place: USA: Wyoming | collected... | reverse complement strand
GCGTCGCGGGGCCAGCCCGCGCAACTGAATCTTCCCGGAAAAGCTCTTTCCGGGTTCCTGAGTAAAGAATCCGTAATAGAACTTCTCGCCCTTGCGGATCACGTGTCCTTCAGGGTTTTCCCAACGCAGGTCATAGAGGTTGAGGTATTCGCCTTCCGCCGGGCGATGTTGATTGTAGATTGCCACCCACCGGGCATGACTTTTTCCCAACACCGGGCTGAAGGTCGAAACGACTTGTCCCGTACCGATGGCGCGAGGAAAAAGCTCCACGCGAAAGCCGTAAGGCGTCCCGTTGGGTTCCCTTTGCCCGAGCAGCCCCACATATTCCTGCAACACGGGTGAACGGGGTCCAAACATCGCCTTCAGGAACTTCACGCGGGCGGTCACTTGATAATCCTGGGGGTCGGAATCCGTGGGCTGCTCGAAGGCGGTGGCGAGTTGAAACGTGGGGGTGATGCCGCATGGGCACAGCTCAATCCGGAAATCCGGACGGAGCGCTCTCGCCGCTTCCCGGATCTCCCGGAACAGGCTCGGCCACTGTTCAAACGATTCTTCCGGTCGCGCGTGGTGGTGCGCGGGGTTGTAACACAGCGGCGCATGGTTCAGGCAGGTGCCGTCCAGCTTGAAGCTGTCCACCGACCAATCCGCCACGAAGCGTTTGACCAGTTCTCGCGTCGCCGCGCGGACCGGCGCATAGGCGGGGCAGAGGTAATAGGCGTTCCAACTCGCCTTCTCCCGGCGGCCCTCCTGATCCAGGATGAACCAGTCCGGATGTTGCCGGTCGATTGCCGAGCCGGGGTCGGCCGACCCGGGCGACCACCACAAGCGGAATTTCAGGCCTTCGGCATGAACGCGGCCAATCAACTCTTTCAGGTCGGCTTCGCCTCGCGGAAATTTCTGGCGCGTCGGCTGCCAATCTCCGAAGCGGTCGAACCATCCGTCATCCAGGATCAATTCTCTCATCCCCAGAGCTTTCATCTGGGGCAGCTTAGCGAGCACGGTCTTCGTGGTGAAGGTTCTCTGGAAGCCCCAGGTACACCAAGCGGCGGCATAATCATCCGGCGCGTAGTGGTTGACGACTTGCACGCCCAGATCTCCCATCAGCTCGCGATAGCGCGCCACGGGATCGTAGAAGTCACCCGCGTGGACAGCAATCATTACCGGGGAGGGAGCGTAAGTCCCGCCCGGCGGAATCCGGAGAGAAGGCCGCGCCGTTACTTGCACCTGGGCGACACCTTGCGCGCTGACTTGCACCGGCACCCAGGCGCGAGCCGGTTTGGGATCGAGCAGAGCTACGGCCACGCCCATTTCCGGTCGCCAGAGGTCGACGAAGGGAAAGCCTCCACCATTTCCCTTGCCCTTCGGCCCCGTATCGTTATCCTGCGCGAACCCCGCGCGCACCGGGAGGATGTAATCCGCGCCCCAGCGATAGCCTCCTCCTTGCAATGACCAGAAAAGGGTTTGCGACGAGCTGGTGGCAGGCGTTCCTGGTCGCAAGAGAAGTGATGCCTGGGCGACTTCCTGGAGAGCAACCGATTGTGTATTGCTCAGGTTCTTGAGACTTGTTTCGATGACGACAACATCGGGATAACGCCTGGGGAAATCCAGGCGAAGAGTCAGCCCCAGGGATCTCGTTGCGTCCTGTCCCTCCAGTTGAATTCGGTCGGCTTCCCCAAAAGGTGTTTTGATCCCCGCTTGAAGAACCGGCGAACCCAGAAGCGAGAATTCACCGGCTTGACCTTCGCCTGTTAGCGCCGAGGCGATCTGAGGCAGACCCTGAGCGGGAGAGAGAGTCACCCAGTTCTCGCCGCGTTTTAGGAAAACGCGAAGTCGCAGGGTTCGGCTGCATTCCAGGGCCAGGCGGCTGTTCTCCGCCCGGAAACCGTTGTCTTGCGGTATGAGCCTGATGGCCGCGGCGCGGTCAGGGTGCTTCGCGGGCGAGCAGCCTGGCGCAAGGTGGCAGAGCAATAGCGTCCCGAGCAGCAACAATCTGTGCTTGGTTGAGGCCAATCGCCATCTCCTCACTGTGGGCTTCGCTGGTGGGGGAGGGCTGCGCCCTCCCATCTGCTTTCATTCGCGGGAGCCCCAAGGGCTCCCCTGCCAAAAGATCCCACGCTTAATCTAAAGCTCGTTTCACGGTGGCTGCCAGGTCAAGACCCGCGGCTGAGATTCATTTCTTGGCTTTCTCCGCCTTCTTTGCGGAACCCCGCGGCACGCAATTCAATGTGAAGGTGGCCTTATCGGAGAGGGCGGAGTACGGCGACAGGATTCGCAGCCGCATATATCCGTTGTAATGGAATGGGGCGCTGCTGCTGCCCAGCGTCCAGAACTCGCGGACGGTATGAGCATCCGGGCCGCTGAAACCGGTGAAGGCGGGTGGTCGATGCTTGCCGTCGCTGCGTTCCCACTGGTATTTCACTTTACCTGCGCGGCTCACCGTGATGACTCCCGTAAAGTGGAAGGTCTTTGGACAGGGGCCTGCGTGTTCGCTGGGGTTCACTTCTGCGCTAACCTTGGTGACGTGGGTGGTTTGCTCGGACGCGACGGGCATGGCGTACAGTAAGGCGAACAACAGCAAAATTGCTGAGCGTATGAAGGTCTTCTTCGGCATGGCTCTTCCTCCCTCTCCCTCCAGGTGAAGGCCCGCATACGCCGGAGGAAATTCTGACGGTCCTTCCTGCAAGTATCACTTGGCCCCAAGTATAGGAGTTCCCGAGAGCCTGTCAATCAAATCCCCCGTTAAGAGCGAAGTGTGGAACAGACAAAAGGACGCAGCTACGCACGCGCCTCACGAACGGAACTTCATTGCATTTGCACTTGAAGGTGGTGATAAATTGTGCCGCGGAGGATGACCATGAAACGCGCGGCATTTTGCTTTCTACTCGGGGGACTGCTTCTCGGCGAAGCGCTGGCGGCGGAACCTTATCTCCCTCCCGCTGGCATCGGAAAGCTTGAGAAGGTTGAACGGCGCGGAAACTTCTTCATCCTTCATGCCCAGCGAGCTTCCATTCGCGTAAACTTCGTCACGGAATCAGTCGTGCGGGTGTTCATGGACCCCTATCGGCTTTTTGAAGACCGCCCCTCCGCAAAAGCTGTCTTCGATGGTGGCAGGTACCAGGCGGCAATGGCAGTCGCCTGGGAGGAGACTCCCTCTGCCCTGGTGATGACAAGCCAGCAGCTCAAGCTGACCATCGAGAAAGGCGCTTCGCTGCGGTTTGTCTTCGAGGGGCGGGACGGCAAGGTCCTGACGCGCCTCGTGAAACCTTTTCTCATCGGGACCCTCCACACGGATTACCATCGTGTGCGGCTTGAGATCTTCCCCGAGGAGCAGTTCTACGGCCTGGGTGAGCGCTTCCACAGCTTCAACCATCGCGGCAGGGAAATCGCCTTGCAAAATGTGGACGTCATCAACCAGCCAGGAGACTACAACTATTACAGCATCCCGTTTTTCCTGAGCAGCCGCGGCTACGGAATCTTCTACAACAACACCTGGGAGACGAAGTTCCGCTTCGGCAGCGAAATCTCGAACGAGCTTTCAATGGAATCACCGGGACCCAACTGCGACTTCTTCTTTATCTCCGGACCCACCCCGCGCGAGATCCTGGCCAGCTATCTGGACTTGACCGGTCACCCGCCCCTCCTCCCCCGGTTTGCCCTGGGACTCTGGCTCGGCGATTTCCCGTACGAAACGCAGGACCGTATCCCGCGCATCGGCCGGGAATTCATCGACCATCTGTTGCCCTGGGACAACTTTTATCTCGACTACGAGTGGGCCAACACCTTCTACGATTTCAAATTCAGCCCCAAGACCACCCCGCATCCGCAAGAGCTGGGCGCCTGGTTCCGTGAGCACCACCGGCAACTGGCTCTCATTGAGACCCCCTTCAGCAATGCCGAGTGCCCGCTATATGACGAAGCCCTCAGGAAGAAGTTTTTCTGTGACCCACTCAGCACCTGGTGGCACACCCTGACGGCCTCCGGGCAGATCGACTTTTCCAATCCCCAGGCCGCTCACTGGTGGTGGCAATTACACGAAGCGGCGATGAAGCTGGGCGTCAGCTTCTTCGTCACCGACGACGGCGAATTCACCCGCGACAAGGCGATAACCTCGGACGGCGCCACCGGCGGGGAACTGCACAACTATTACAGCCTGCTTTACGCGCGCGGCATGTTCGAGGAGATGGAGAAGTCCTCGAACCGCCGCGGCTTCATTTGCTCGCGCTCGGGGTTCGCCGGCTCGCAGAAATTCGGCAGCTTCTTTGCCGGCGACCAGGACACGGATTATCGCAACCTCCAGAAGGTGACGCGTGCAGAGTTGTCCTCGGGGCTTTCCGGTATGCCGCTGCTGCGCAGCGATCTGGCGGGGCTCTTTGGAGAACTGGACCCGGCGCGTTTCATGCGCTTCATCCAATCCCAGGCCTTGCACCCCATGCTGATGCTCTTCACCTATATTCCCTCCAACGTCTCTTCCCACCAGTATGCCGGCAAGCTCGATCGCCGGCCCTGGACTTATGGCGAGCCGACTCTCCAGAACTTTCGCAAGTACCTCCAGCTTCGCCATAGCCTGGTGCCTTACTTCTACACCCTGGCTGCCGAGACTCACCGGACAGGCGCGCCGATGATGCGGCCCCTGTTCTTCGATTACCCTCAGGATGCGAAGACCTGGACGATCGAGGATGAATACCTGGTCGGCCCGAATTTGCTGGTCGCTCCCGTCATGACCAAGGACACCTTGCGACGCGACGTGTACCTTCCCGCAGGCAGCGACTGGGTGGATTTCTGGTCCGACCGCATCTTTCGTGGCGGCCAGAAGATCAGCTACGATGCTCCCGTCGATGTGCTCCCGCTGCTCGCGCGCCGCGGCGCGATGGTGCCCACGCAGGACCCACTCCTCACCCTCGTGGACAACCCCTATCCGGACCTGACCTGGCGGATTTATCCCTCCACCCAGGGTGAACGTTATGTGCTTTACGAGGATGACGGAGTGACCCAGGATTACAAGCAGGGCAAGTCCGTGCGCACCGAGGTGAGTTGCGGGGGCGAGCCGGAACTCGAGATTCAGATTCACATTGAGGGCCAACGCGCCGAGGCAGTTCAGCGTCGTCAACACACCTTTGAAGTTCATCTGCTCGGGAAGAAACCTCGGTCCGTGACCGTGGCGGGAAGGAGAGTGCCGGTTGCAACTTCCGGACAGGGTTCAATTCCGGGCGGCGAGCCCTGGGCATCCTGGAACGACGCCCGGAAGATTCTTACCGCCGGCCTTCCATCGTTGCCCGATAATGAGGCCACCATTCGAATCGATTAGCCCTTGTGCTTTTTGGAAGCTTGCAATGTCTTTGCCCCGATTGCCTCGCCGAACCGCTTGCCGGTTAGTGTCAATCCAAAGAGGGAGTGCGAACCTATGCGTGCCCGAATATTTCTTTCCTGCATCATCTGCCTTCTTTGTGCTCTCCCGGCTCGATCGCAGGAGAACGTCGTTGTCACCCCGTTTCTTCAGGTCTCGCTTGATCCCCAGGACGGAACCTGGACGTGCTCGACTACTTACGGCGGAAAGGTGCTCGACCATGCCGTCGCCGCCGTCAATACCTCCAACGGATTGCTGCGGGCGACCGACCCGCGTTTTCGAAGAAGCGTGACCAATACGCCCTTTAAGGACGCGATCGGTTCCGGAAAGGAGCTGCTCCTCTCGCTCGCGGACCAGCAATCCGAGGTTCAATGGGAACTTGCCTTGAAGGTATACGACGAGTTGGCGGGGGTGCGGTTGGACTGGAAACTTCAGAACACCACCCAGAAGGAGATCGGACTGCGCACCGTCACCCTGGTGGAAGCGGAAACCGGAGAAGCGAAAGGTCGCTCCGGCACCCACGTGCTGAGCAATGGCTCCAACTCCTGGGATTATTCCCACATGGTCACGCTGGCCCAAAACTCCGCCATCCTCAGCTCCGACCTGATCGCCGTGGATGACCCGGCGCTGGTCGTCGGCTTCCTTTCTGCCCACACGACTTTCGGAAACTTCGGCTATGGCCTGCCGCCTTCGCAAAAACCCTTTATTCAGGCGAGCGCCGAGTTCAACGTCATCCTCGATCCCGGCCAAACGCGCCAGGCTGACCCGCTCCTGGTCCTTTTCCCTTCCGATGCCTTCGAGGGCTTAGAGACTTATGCCTCCGCGGTGCAGAAATTCAACGACCTCAAACCCAGGCAGCAAAGCAGCACCGCCTGGTGCAGTTGGTACTCCGGCTACGGACGAGCTCGGCAGGCCGACCTGAGGGGGCTGGAGAAAGCCATGCTGACCAACGCCCAAATCATCAAGACCCTGAAGCCCTGGGGCATCGACACCTTGCGGGTGGTCGATGACAGCGATGAACAGCGCTATGGCGACTGGACTTTCCCCTTTGTGCCTCACGGCATGGAGAACCTGGCTGCATCCCTGCGCGCGCTGGGGACCAAGCCGGGCCTCTGGCTGGCTCCGGCGTTTGTCTCCGAAACTTCCGACCTTTTCAAGCAACACCCGGAGTGGTTGCAACGGTATGCCGGCGGTGAGCTGGTGACCTCGCGGAACTTCTATGGCAACACCATGCACTTCCTCGACGTATCCAACCCACCGGCGTTGGACTACCTCCGTGCGGTCTTTACCCGCATCAAGGGTTGGGGCTTTCAATATGTGATGACCGATTTCTTGCAGTGGCTGGTGTTTTCGGATCGCTATCATGACCCGCGCATGACCCGCGCCGAGATTTACCGCCTGGCCCTCCGGACCATCCGGGAAACTCTCGGGCCGGAGGTCTATCTGCTGGGTTGCGGGGCGCCGCAACTGGCCTCCATTGGGCTGGTGGATGGCATGCGCATCGGCCCCGACCAGTGGGGTGATATCGGCTTTGAGAATATCGCATCTCGTTATTACGAACACGGAAAATGGTGGCTCAACGACCCGGATGCGCTGGTGGGGAATGGCAGTCCCGTCGAGGAGTATCGCGCCTGGACCACCCTGGCGGGACTTGCCGGCAGCGTCGTCACCATTGGGGATGATCTGGTGGCGCTTTCTCCCGAAAAGCTCCACATCCTGAAACGCATCCATCCCGTCCTGGGTGTGAGCGGCAAGCCGATTGACCTCTTTCAAACAGCCCCCAGCAACCAGTGGCTGCTCGAAACCAAGGGTTTGGGAGCCAGATCGCGCGTGCTCGGCCTCTTCAACTGGGGAAACAAGGAGCCTCTTGTCCACAAAATCCAACCCCGGCAACTCCTGGTCACGGACAAGAACGTGCTGGTCTATGACTTCTGGAATGACTTCTTCGTGGCCCAAACGGCCGGTGAGTTGACGTTCACGGTGCCGTTCCGTAATGTTGTAGCGCTCGGTCTGGTGGAAGTGACGGGAGCGCCGCAAGTCCTGGCTGTTTCCAATCATCTCAGCCAGATGGCCTTCGGCCTCAAGAACGTTGTCTGGTCGGCGGCTGAAGCCACTCTGAGTGGTCAAACCAGCGGCGTGCCGGGCGACGACTATCACCTCGCGGTCTATGTGCCGACCGACTACGAGCCGGAGCAAACGGTGGTGGGCGGCAGGAGCGTGCGGTTGATCAAGCAGGAGAAGAACGTTTGGCTGGTCCCGGTCCAGGGCGGTGAGGGGCCCGTTCAGTGGTCCATGAAGTTCCGCACCCAGCCGCCTCCCGCGCCCGCGCACTGATGTAGAGGCGGCTTTACGCCCCCATCTTCTGTGGCGGGATAACCCCGCCGCTACTTCTCGGGCGGGAAGAGACCCCTCACCCGTCCGTCAACTGACGGACACCCTCTCCCCAAGGGAGAGGGCTATGATTTTTCCTGCCCGTGCGGGGTTGTCCGACCTGCCTGCTGCAGGCAGGTTCAGATTGATTCCGTGCGGCTGCCGGAGCAAAATCGTGGCTGAGGAGTCAGCGGAAGCAGACGGTCATGCCGCCTTGCGAGACCAACGGTGGCTACGCGCTGTTCCAGCGGGCAGACCTGAAAAGAAAGGTCCGCGCCAGCCCGCCGGGTGAATCGGGATGGGGAGCGCTCACGTGTATACCGTGAACCGCGGACGAAGGAGGACTATGGCATCACACATCCGAAGGTTCGTTTGGTTCGTCATCATCGGCGGGTGTCTGTGCGGACGCCTGGCAGCGCAGACGCACTACGTCCCCGACAAAGTGGGGAAGTGGACGTTAAACCCCCAGCCCAGTTTGAGGAAGATGTTCGGGTTGAGCGCTGCCGAGAAAAGCAGATTCCAGACCAAAACCGCCGCCCTCACCTCACTGATCCGAGAGTGCAAAACGTTCAACCCGCCGATGGGATTCGACCCCGTGGTGTTTGCGCAGTTCCTCGCTGCGGATGAGTGCTGGGTCTGGGAGGACAAGCCCTGCCCCGCACATCCGGCCGTGTTCAGGTTGGAGGTTTATATCTATGAGTACCTGGATTTCGGGACCGGGAGGATCTATCGCGATAAGGAGGCGGAAACCGAAGCGATGATTACCGTCAATGACCTGACCCACGCGCTCGGCGCCTATCCGTTTGGCAGCAACGTCCACAGGATGCTGCCCGACGGCCGCACGATCCTTTACATGCCGCGCGAAATTCCGCTGCGCGTGAGCGGCTTCCAGGTCTATGAAAAACCGCTGGGCCGGAGCAAGCACTTTTTCTTGACCAGACGGGATCGCCTCCCTTGGGTGCCCGTCACGCGCAAGCAGTTTCTGGTGAGCCTCATGGACGAGACGGAGTACCGCTTCGCCAGTGAGGCCAAACGGGAATCTCCCTGCGATTTTCGGTACAGGGAATGGATCTCCGAACAGGAGACGCGGCGCAGGAATAACGAGAAATGGTACCAGGAAAAAAAGAAGACCTCTCCGGCCGATGCCGAGAAGCTGCGCGCCGAATTGGAAAAACGTGAAGCTGAGCAGCGAGCGGATCTGCTGAGTGCACAGGCCCGCTGCGAGGAGGACCGCAAGCAGATTCCGGCGAAAGTGGCGAAAGAGAACGAACGCTTTCGCGCCGAACTTGCCCGCCTGACGCCCGCCGAGCGCGCCTCGCAGGCCTGGTATAACCCCAGGATGGACAGATACAACGCGTCGGGGCTGGTAGCGCCCACGGCGCCACGTGCGGGGGGACTAGTGGCGATCAACCCCGATTTCTTCGACCGCTCACGCCCCCGCACGGACTTTCAGATCATTTGCGTTGAAGTGACTTCCAAGCCTGACTTCGAACTCAAGAAGGACGATATCCCCTATTATACGCTGCACGAGTTCCTGACCACCACCATGGACTGGCAGCGCGTCGCCGCGCTGCTCGACTGATTCACGCGGGCATGCTGCTCGTCTCCTTTGGGATATTCCGAGCGCGCTGGCAAGGGGTCTATGGGGGGACGGTGAAGCTGGTAGGCGCGGTTGGCGCTCTCCCAACCGCGGGCTTTTGGCGATTGACGAGCCGAACGTCGGTTTGGAAGACAAATCAATCGTAACTATTAAGCTGCCTGCGCGGCGGTCTCCGGCGCCAGCCAGCTCCTGATGCAGCACGGCTCGAACGGCACGCAAGCTTTGACCCAGGCCCAAGGTCTGATCTACGGGAACCTGATCCGCCAGTCCACTATGCTCGCCTTCGTCGATGATTTTTGGCTTATGGGCGTCACCTTCCTAGCGTTGATTCCGCTCATGTTCCTCATGAAGAAAGCCAAACCCCACGCCGCCGGCCCCGTGGCCGACCACTGAGGCAAAGCGTCGGGTGATTGAGCCATTGAATCATCGGGCCATCGGATCATTGAACCATTGAAACATCGGGTGATCGAGCGATTGCTCGTCACTCGCCACTGGTCACTTGTCACTGATTCTAGACCGCGCCGGGGGCGACGCGCCGGATTTCGGAGACCTGGTCGAAATCGGAATCCACGCTGACCACGGTCTTTAGTCCATTGCGCAGCATGGTGGCCACATGGACGGCATCTCGCACGCACAGCCGTGGGTACTGGCGGAGAAGCTCGCACGCCCCCACCACATCATCGCGCGTCACGGCCAAGAGGTCCGGAAACAGCGCAGTCAAGTGACCCGCCAGCTTCAGGGCGTCATCTCGCCGCCCGCGTCGGGTGAGCACGTAAAGAATCTCCTGAACCACTTCCGAGTTGATGGTGGCCTGGAGGGTGCCATCCCCGACGCGCCCGATTCTCCGGAATCGCAGCTCATTGGCGGAGCGATTCAGGATAACAAGGACAAGGCGGCGCGCGCCAACCCCATCACTTACGTCAGCAAAGACGATCCGCCTTTCTTCATTGTGCATGGCGATCAGGACCCCTTGATCCCGCTCAACCAGAGCCAGTTGCTTCACGAGGCGCTTAACAAGGCGGGAGTGCAGGTAACGCTCCAGGTGATCAAGGGCGCGGGGCACGGCGGTCCGGCCTTCCAAGCGCCTCAGATCGATGAGCTGGTCTTCACCTTCTTCGACAAACATTTGAAGGCGCCCAAGGGGAAGTAGCAAGCTTTGGACCGGCGCATCCGGGTGCTGCACGTGGCGCGGCCGTTCGGCTGCTGGACGGCAAGCGGGTGGTAGCCACCAACGGGAGCCTGAATCCCCTGTGGCTGCCACCGGCCCGCCACTGGAGTTGCCGCATTTATTCTGGTACGGGAACCCTTTCGCGTTTCATTTCGTCGATATTCAACCCGCCGCTGCGCGGTTCCCACCAATTGAGCGTCTTCTCCAGGGCAATGAAACCTGTGGGCCGGTAAAGCCGGATGAGCAGGCGCAGCGACTTGCTCGTGGGGACCTGCCAGCTTGCCTCGAGCGATTGCGCGGGGCCGATATCGGGTAGGGCCTTTTCGCCACCCGCTAACTTGTTATTGTCGTTATCGCGCAGCTCCCATTCCAGCCGGTAATTGCGCAGCGTGTAAGAGGGAATCTCATCCGGGTTGCGGCGTTCCAGGGTGGCGTGGAAACCCACGGGCAACCCGGTCTGGTCGTATTGCCACTCGAGGTGCGCGCGCGCCGGAGAATTTTCCTGCTGCCACACGTAGTACGAGGGGCGGCGTTGGCGGTTCTCATCCACCACGCCGTGGTCCACGATGCCCGCCGTCTCCCCGGGCCAGAGGTTACGGTGCGAGCGGTAGTCCTGGTAACACCAGAGGAGCGCTCCGCCGATCCAATCTTCCTTGCCGAACATTTCTAATTGCTTGCGGATGATCTCCACCCGCAGCTTATCGGCTGCCTTGGAATCGGAGGCAAAGACGCCGGGGGTGCCGAATTCGGAGATTACCACCATCTTATCCGGATAGTTCCGCTTCACTCGCGCTAGCGCCTGGGGCAGGTAATCCCCGGGTCCGTGCCAGGCGCCGAAGTATTCGTTCATCATGATGAAATCCGCCAGGCTGGAGGCGTTCTCGCCCGGGTTCTCAGTGAAGGCAATGCGATCGTCCGCAAAGGTGACGAAGCGGTCCGGGTCGAGCGACTTTATGAAGTCGTACATGGTTTTGAAATAGGCTTTGCCTCCCGGGGTATTCGTGGCGCTTTCATTGCACGTGCTCCAGGCGAAAATGCTGGGGTGGTTGTAGTCCAGTTCGATCAGCTCCCGCATCATCTGCTTGGCGAGGGCAATCACCTTGGGGTCCGACATCTGCTTTTCGCTGAACTGCCACACGGGGATTTCCGGGATCAGCAGGATGCCGTTGTGGTCGCAGTAATCAAGGATGTAAAGGTTCTGCGGATAGTGGACGGGGCGCGTGAGGGTCATCTGCAAGGCTTTCAGGTCGTCGTAATCATGCTTCATGCTCCCAGGTGTTTCGGCCAGCCCTTCCCAGGGAGATTCCTCGTGGCGCGCCATGCCGGTCAAGCGCACGGGCTCGCCGTTCAGGTAAAGGTGGCGGTCGCGCAGCGCGATGGTGCGCACCCCGAAGTTGTCCGTGAGTGAATCGAGCTCGTTGCCGCGCGCGTCGAGCAGGGTGGCTTCGATGCGGTAAACGTTCGGATTGTCGAAATGCCAGAGTTTGACCGCGTCGAAGCGCAAGGTGAGTGTTACATCCTGCGCTCCCGGGAGCAGGGTGAGCGTCTTCTCGGTCGTCGCCGCTGCCGGGCCGCCTTCGGGCGGCAGGGCTTTCACCAGCAACTTCACCGGCAGGGGCTGGCGGGAAGTATTCTCCAGGAAGACGCGGTCGCTCAGGTTGGCGGCGCTGCCCTCGACTTTCGAGTGGATCTGCTGCCGCCGGACCAGCGCCGCCTCGTTCACGCTCAGCCACACGTCCCGCACGATGCCGCCGTAGTGCCACCAGTCGTACCATATGTTCTTTGAGGCGTGGAGCTTCAACGCCCAGCCGGGGATGCTCTCGACGGTCGGCTGGTTATTGATTTCCACGGCAAGGAAGTTGGCGCGCTTCAGATGCGCGGTGACGTCGAAGAAGTAGGCGGTGTGCCCGCCCTCGTGCCCGCCCAGCTCGAGGCCGTTCAGCCAGACGCGCGATTGGTAAAACGTGGCGCCAAAGTGCAGCTCCAGGTGTTTGGCGCGCAACTCCTCGGGCACTTCAAAGGATTTGAAGTACCAGCCGGTGCCTTCAAAATCTTCGTACTTGCCGATGTTCCAGGTGTGGGGCACGCGGACGGTCTCCGTCCCCGCCGGCATGGCTTTCGACCATCCCGTCTGCTCACCCTCTTGGGCGGGGTCGGTGCGGAACTGCCAGTCGCCGTTCAGGTCAAGGCGAGTGGAACTCCAGGCGGCTGGCGCGTGGAAGAGCAGACCCACGGCGGTCCAAAGAACTCCTGCCAGAATCGCTCGGGTATGAAGTCTTGAGAACATGCTTCACCTCAGGATGGCTGTTTGCATCGCCAGCGTGCTACATAGCACGGCGGCAGCGAACACAAGACGGGCGCGATTTTAACCGAGCCTGCCAGAGGTGGAAAGGAGCAATTTGTGCAAAGGGGACGGATGTCCGGGGAAACTTGGCTGGGAGGCAGGGATTCGAACCCCGATATGCAGATCCAGAGTCCGGGGTAGACAACATATCTTGTTGGCCCGCTTAGCTTTATCCTGCATCGTGGTATGGGGTTTTGCATGGTTTTTGGGCTTTAACGTTCCCAAATTGTTCCCAACTCAGCTACGCCGCGAGAGTCTGCCGACAAGTCTGCGGACGCATTGTGTGACCCAACTGTGACCGAAAGGGGAACTTATAGGGGAGACCCTCGCTATTGAGTGGACACACCATGGCCGCGAGTGGAACGAATTTCCAGAGAGGAAAGCGCGAAGGAATGAAAGATTACCGGTTTGAAACCTGACCCTAGGAACGCTAGCAAGCACCCAGCCCGGAACATGGCCATTCTGGAACGTTCCCTTGAGAAGCACGGCGCCGCGCGCTCTATCGTGGTTGATGAGGACGGCCGCATTTTGGGCGGCAACGGGATCGTGGAAGCCGCCAAACGGGTTGGCATCGAGAAGATCATCCCCGTCGAGACGGACGGCAAATCCCTGGTCGCCGTGGTGCGGAAGGGGCTGACGGAAAAACAGAAGACGGAACTCGCCATTATTCGCCGCGTCCCTCGCCGGCAACATCTGGACATTGAACTCTAAGGGTCATTCTGACCAGTAAAAATTTTTATGAGGAATGGTTTGACTCAGAGCGAGCCGTGAAGGTGGCCGGGGATTTCGCGCCATTCTGCCACGGCCAACTCGGGATGGCCCTGGCCTTGGCGATCCATAACCAATACGCGGCCTGGGTCGGCAGTCGGCAACTTCTCGCGCTGGGGGTGCAGTGATGACAGGTTTCCGACCACTACTGCCCGGTCATAAGTTGAATAGATCGAGTTGGTTGCAGACTGGGGCCAACTCGGTTGAACCGTTTATTTGCGAAAAGGCCTGTAAAAGTGGCATTTTCTCGAAGAGTGTGAGGCTCAGGATTTGTGACATCGAGTAGAGGCTGAGCCCCAGGTCCAGGCGCTTGCGAAGGATCGCCAAGAGCACATAAACCGAGATGGCGATCCAGATCTGAGTCTTCACTGCGTTGGGTG
>Ga0315282_10011152_pt1 | contig 13975 bp, 16 predicted proteins | sample YL17G07_20_MG_FD_203693 | JGI IMG/M metagenome (GOLD analysis project Ga0315282, IMG submission 203693) | Sediment microbial communities from Yellowstone Lake, YNP, Wyoming, USA - YL17G07_20 | ecosystem: Environmental > Aquatic > Freshwater > Lake > Sediment | place: USA: Wyoming | collected... | reverse complement strand
AACCAAAATCATCACAGTTCGGGGTAGAGACAAAGAGATCCCTCTTGAGAAGGGTAAGGATGATTCTATGTCAATCTATGAATTTGAAAATAAGAAACCACGCATAGGGAAAGGTTCATTTATTTTTTCTTCAGCAGACGTGATTGGGGATGTTACTATTGGAGAAAACTGCTATGTTGGACCAGGGGCTCGTATTCGAGGAGATTATGGCTCGATACGAATTGGCGATGATACCGCTGTAGAAGAAAACGTGGTTATTCATGCACGGCCCAATGAAAAAACCGTCATTGGAGATTCTGTGACCATAGGGCATGCTTCCATTATCCATAACGCCATGATTCATGATTGGGCAATCATTGGTATGGGTGCGATTGTCAGCGACTGGGCAGAGATTGGAGAATGGGCGGTTGTTGCAGAGGGAGCTGTGGTGAAAAATAAAGATAAAATCCCAGATAAGGCAATCGCAGTGGGTATACCAGCGAAAGTGGTAGCAGAAATAACCTTAGACTATAAGAAACAGTGGACTGAATACAAGAATATATACGTTGATCTTGCCCGAAAGCGATTTCCAAATTCCCTCAAAGTGGTGGATAGATCGGAGCTTTGACAACGATGATATTGGCGGTTGCCAGTGGGAAAGGTGGGACTGGAAAAACAACAGTTGCGGTAAATCTTGCGTTAAGCCTTGAGATGTCTCAGCTTGTCGATTGTGATGTTGAGGAACCAAACGTGAATATTTTCCTCAAAGCAACGATGGATACCCATGAGCATGTTACCGTTGATACCCCTACTATCAATGTTAAAAAATGTGATTACTGTGGAAAATGTGCTGATTTTTGTATGTATCATGCTCTTGCGGTAGTACCAAAGAATGTTCTTGTGTTTCCAGAGTTATGTCATTCTTGTAGAGGATGCGCTCTGGTATGCCCAAGAGATGCAATCAGGTGGAAGAAACGAATTATTGGAACCATTGATCATGGAACCCACGGCACCGTTGATTTTTATCAGGGTGTCTTGAACATTGGTGAAGCAATGGCTGTCCCTCTTCTTCGATCTCTGAAGAAAAAGATCGATACAACAAAACACGTTATTTTAGATGCCCCACCAGGGACAGCCTGTCCTGTGATCGAAACAATACGAGGCTCAGATTATTGTCTTCTTGTGACTGAGCCAACCCTGTTTGGTTTCCATGATTTGAAACTTATGGTCGATGTGGTCCGTCATACTGCCATCCCGTTTGGTGTTATCATCAATCGCGATGGTATCGGCAACCAGATAGTAGAACAGTATTGCCAGAAAGAAAAAATCCCGATTCTCATGAAAATTCCGCATAGCAATGAAATCGCTCATTTGTACTCGCAGGGTATCCCTTTTGTAGAAAGAATGGCCAACTGGCGCCCAAAATTCAACACTCTTTTTCAGCAGATTCATGAAGAGGTGAGCAGGTGAAACAGCTTGCAGTAATCAGCGGCAAAGGCGGAACCGGAAAGACGTCCATTACCGCAGCATTTGCTGCTCTTTCAAAGAATGCTGTCCTTGCTGACTGTGATGTTGATGCTGCTGATCTTCATCTTATTCTGAAACCAAGAATTAAAAAAACAATGAAGTTTCAGGGTCTAAAAATAGCGTCGATTGATCAAACTCTCTGCATTGACTGTAAAAAATGCTATGATTCTTGTCGTTTTCATGCCATTGATGAGGAGATACATCTTATCAAAGAATCGTGTGAGGGGTGTGGTGTCTGTGCCTATGTTTGCCCGGTTGATGCCATTAGGATGGTTGGCAGGGATTCAGGTTTTGCGTATCTTTCTGAGACACGATTTGGGCCAATGGCTCATGCTGTCCTCACTACCGCTGAGGAAGCATCGGGTAAGCTTGTCACCTTGGTGAGAAATACTGCATTTGATATCGCGAAACAGAAGAAAAAAGAATTCATTCTCATCGACGGCCCCCCCGGTATTGGATGTCCCGTGATTGCTTCTATTACGGGTGTGAATCTTGTGTTGATTGTAACTGAGCCAACGCTTTCAGCGATTCATGATTTGGAACGAGTAATGGGCGTTGCCCAGCATTTTCATATACCTGCGGTGGTGTGCATTAACAAATCATCAATTAATTCTGAAAATACCTCTAAGATCGAGGAGTATTGTAAGAAAAATAATATTCCGATTGTTGGTAAACTTCCCTATGACACGACGATTACTCAAGCGATGATTCATGAGCAAAGTGTGATTGAGTTTTCAGATGGTATTTTATCCCATGATATTCGTGAAATGTGGAGCAAGATACGGGAGGTGCTAACACAAAATGGTTGAAGACGAGTTGGTAAAAACAATAAAAGAACTTCAGAAGAAAATAGACTATGATGAAGAACAAACGTATTCAAAAGTAGTGATCAGAGAGTATCGTAATCCTACCAATTTTGGGGTTCTTAAATATCCAGATGCAGTTGGAATAATTAAAGGTCCTTGTGGTGATACCATGAAAATCACTCTCAAGATAGTAGATGGGCGGATACAGGATGCACGGTTTTGGACAGATGGCTGTGGTGCGACACTTGCTTGTGGAAATATGCTTACTAAGATGATAAAAATAAAAACACCGAGTGAAGCCATGTGTATTTCTCAGGAGGATTTAATTATCGCGTTGGATGGTTTACCTGAGAATCATTCTCATTGCGCGAAACTCTCTGTGAACACTCTGCGTAAAGCTATCAAAAATTACCTTGAACGGAAAGGAATGCTTAAAGACGAACTGGTTTGATGGTTGAAGAATGTGTGTGATTGATTCCCGGAAGGTTGATCAGAATTTCAAAAATCAAATTGCGAGTGAACCAGGTGGCGAGGGAATCTTGAAATGTTATGCCTGCGGTTCGTGTACCGCTCAATGCCCAGAAATGAATGTCAAATTGGAGTGGAATCCTCGTATTATCATTCGAAAGGCAGTATTAGGACTAAAAGAGGAAGTATTAGCCAGTGAATTTATCCGGATTTGCAGTGCGCATTATAGGTGTCTGGAGAAATGTCCCCAAGGTGTCGATGTGAAAGCAGTGATGAATGCAGTTCGTAATGCACGATTACTAGAGGAACAGACAGAAGATACCACTGGAAAGAAAGCGAAAAAATATCTTGATTTGAATTTTAAATATAAAATTGTTGAAGACGAAGCAGGTAAGAGTCTATTTGAATGTTTTAACTGTGGAACCTGTACCGCAGGATGCCCTGAGCGAGAACTTGATGCCCTGTATTCACCAAGGCAAGTAATAAAAAATGTATTGCTGGGAATGAAAGATCAAGTTTTCTCCAATAAATTTATCGAGATATGTTCTACACATCACCGGTGCTATACTCAATGTCCACAAGGTGTTGAGATACCAAAATTGATGAACGATATTCGAAACATTGCAATGAAAGAAGGATATCAAAATCCATTATTAGAAAAGAGAAAAAATGAGCGGAAAGATAAAAAAGAATGATGAAAAATCAAGAAGGAAACTATGTTAAAAGAATCGTATGTCGCAAAGCTTAACACTCTACCTAAAGACGCAATCAAAATAGCGGTTGGATACCCAAGCGTATTTTCTCCATCGGAAACGTTATTAAAAGAATTCAATGAGATTAAAAGTAAGTTGATGAAAAAAGGGACGGCTGAACCAGATGCAAGAAAAAGAGCATGGCAACAAACAGATTTTGAGAAACGATATAGAAAAGAAATTGAATCCAAACCTGACGTGATTGACAAATTAAAAGAGATCAAAGAATTAACTGAAAAAAAGGATGTATTTCTCTATTGCTATTGTGGAAGATATCCTTGTCACCGTTTTATTCTTATTGATATGATTCAACATTTGGAGAAATAATTGATGAAACCAACGTATTATGATAAAAGAAAATGAAGTAAAAAAATATGTACAATTCTACAGCACTACGCTTGGTAAAAAAATATTGGAGGGGGAAAAACTATGACTGGGGACGTAAAGAGGATAGCGTTTGGTCCTGTTCCCTCACGACGCTTAGGGCAAAGTATTGGAATAAACAATATTCCACCAAAAATCTGTACGTATTCTTGTATTTACTGTCAACTTGGAAGAACGCATACTCTGCAGATGACTCGCCAACCATTTTATACACTACAAGAAATCCTCGCAGCTGTAAAACAGAAAATTCAAGGAGCAAAGGAAAAAAAGGAAGCTATTGATTATCTCACTTTTGTTGCTGATGGCGAACCAACATTGGATAGCAACCTTGGGGAAGAAATCGAACGGCTTAAGACCCTGGGAATAAAAATTGCTGTTATTACAAACTCATCTTTGATATGGAAAAAAGATGTTCGAGATGATTTAGGAAAGGCCGACTGGGTTTCTCTCAAGATTGATACCGTCGACCAAGAAATCTGGCATCGTATCAATAGACCCCATGGATCTCTAAATCTTAGGGATATATTGGATGGAATACCAGAGTTTTCGAATTCTTTTACGGGTGATCTCGTGACTGAAACTCTGCTTATTCAAGATGTTAATGATGAGTCTGAAGGATTGCAAAAGGTTGCTAGTTTCATAGCAGGGTTGTCCCCAAAAAAGAGCTATATTTCCATTCCAATTAGACCGCCGGCAGAAAAATGGGTAAAATCTACTGTTGAAAATGAGGTTAATAGAGCGTTTCAAATTTTCAAAGAACAAGGAATCGAAGCTGAATATCTTATTGGCTATGAAGGTAACGCTTTTGCTTTTACTGGCAGCATCGAAGAGGATTTGCTTGGTATCATGTCTGTACATCCCATCAGGGAGGAGGGTGTGAGAGAATTATTATCGAAAGCCAACGCAAGTTGGAGTATTATTGAGAAGCTTCTTGTTCAAAAAAAAGTGATTCAAACAGAATATAATGGAAAGAAATTTTATATGAGAAAGTTACCAAGTAAAACTCGTGATGCAACAGAGGGTGATTTTTAAGATTATGATAATCAAGATAGTGGTTTAAGATGATGCAACGAAAAACTACTGAGGAATATATCGAAACCATATACGTTCTTCAAAATCGAGATGGATACGCACAGACCGGTAAAATATCTTCAGAAATGAGTGTACGACCATCTTCGGTAACTGAGATGTTGCAGAAACTTCAAGAAGAAGGTTACATAAAATACGAGCCTTATAAAGGTGCTACACTCACCGATTTCGGAAAGAAAATCGCTCGTGAGTTGATGAAAAAACACAAAATCATCGCAAATTTCTTGGAAATAATCGGTATCGAAAGAGAATTAGCAGATACTGATGCATGTCAAATTGAACATCATATGACTGTAAAAACAATGGAAAGGTTAGGGAAATTCGTAGAATTTATTAATAACGCACCTCAAGAGCCGAAATGGATTGAACATTTTAATCATTATATCAAGACAGGAAAACGTAAATTGTGTACTTTTTATAAGGAGAAAGAAAGGAAAATAATTTGATAAAAAAAGACGAGGTTGTGTGATGTGAAATGGTTCGATTTTTAATGAGAAATGGAAGGTGAGATAATTGTTTACGAATGAAGTAATGAAGAGATTTAAGAACCCGAAAAACGCTGGCGATCTTAAAACGTTCAATGGGCGGGGAACAGCAGGAGATCCTGCATGCTCAGATGTCGTTGAAATAAAGATACAATTTGCGGACGACCGGATAAAAAACGCTAGGTTTAAGGTTTTTGGCTGTCCTGGTGCAGTATCGACAACAGATGTTTTCATCGATATGATAAAAGGGAAAACCATTGAGGAAGCATTGGGTATTAAAGAAGAAGCTATTGCACGTGCGTTAGGCGGATTACCTGTCGAGTCCATGCATTGTGCACATCTTCCCATGGAGGCGTTTCGGAATGCTAAGAAAAACTTTGAGCTTTCGATCAGAAAAGAGAAAAATGAGCATTGAATAAAAATTAATATGAGAAAAAGAAAATGGAAAAAATAATACAACAAATGATAACAAAACTAAGAACGGATAAAAAGTTGAAGATCGTAATCACAACTGAAGATATGAATGGATTGGAGAGTAAAGTGTCAGATCATTTCGGCAAATGTAATACTTACGTTTGTTGATGAGGATGGAAATGTGACGATGATAATAAACAACATCCGTGAACATATGGTTTGCATAGGGCTGTTCCCCAAGATTATAAAAAAACAAGGAGCAGATATTTTATTATGTCGAGGGATTGACCAGCGAGCTTTAGAGAGGTGTAGGGAGTTCAGGATAGACGTGTTTGTCTGCCAGGTTGAAACCGCTGGAGAGATGTTTTGGCTGTGGAAAAATAAAAACATCAAAAGAGACGATAACGATATTTGTGAAGAACATAAGCTTTAAGCAATTCTGTTGATGGTATGACAATGAATGATTATGAGACACAAAATTAATTGTGGATACAACTATAAAGATGAAACCCGTCCTTGAGATAAACAGAGAATATCAACAGCTGATTAATCAGATAATCAACAACATAAATAGGACAGCCATATCTAAGGAGTCAAGTGAAAAAAAATGAGCAAAAAAAGACCAGAGATGTTCAATAAAAAAGCATCGAAACCAAAAAACAAAGCAAATCAAATCATGGAAACACTCGCGTTGAAACCAGGACAGATAATCGCAGATATCGGGTCGGGAGGAGGATACTTTACCTACCGATTCGCAAAAGCAATAGAAGATAAAGGCAAAGTCTATGCCGTGGATACTAACCAAGAATTCTTAGCATTCATCAAGAAACAAGCTACAGAACAAGGATTAACCAATGTTGTTACACTGCTTACTACATCAGAACATCCTGATTTACCAAAACACACGTTAGATTATGTGTTCCTACGAAATGTTACCCATCATCTGCCAAATCGAGTCGATTATTTCCGGAGATTAAAAGAAACGTTAAAACCAAATGGGAAAGTAGTTATCATTGAATATGATGGTCGCGGAAGACTCTTTAGTTTTCAAAAACTTCATCGGCACTACGTTCCCCAACACACACTCCTTGAGGAAATGAAACAAGCAGGATATACGATACATCAGAGTTTCGATTTTTTATCAGAACAATCGTTTACGATTTTTTCTATAAAAAATGATTAATCCTCCTGTCTGGAAGGGCGCACAAATTTATAAGTGATTAACGCAGGAACATATAAATAAATAAAAGTATTATGAATTTTACTTTGGGACGGAGAATAGTATTATGAAAGAAAAACATTTGACCACAAACCAGGCTGTTCTAATCTCTGACAATCAGAACTCGTTGACCGTTGGTGAACGTGGCCCCGTGTTATTACAGGATGTCGAGTTTATCGAGAAGATGGCTCACTTTGACAGGGAGCGCATCCCTGAAAGAGTTGTCCATGCGAAGGGGGCAGGAGCACACGGTTACTTCGAGGTTTACAAAAGTATGGCACCTTACACGAAGGCAAAATTTCTTCAAATCCCAAAGAAAAAAACCCCTGTATTTGTCAGGTTTTCGACGGTCACCGGAGGAAGAGGTTCTGCAGACACCGTGCGGGATCCGCGGGGTTTTGCGGTTAAGTTCTATACCGAAGATGGAAACTACGACCTCGTTGGGAACAACCTCCCGGTCTTTTTCATCAGGGATGCCATCAAGTTCCCAGACATGGTTCATGCCTTCAAGGGTGCACCGGATAGCAATATGCCATCGTCATCATCTGCGCATAATCGCTTTTGGGATTTCATATCATTAACACCGGAATCGACTCACATGATTACCTGGGTTTTTTCCGATCGAGGGACGCCAAAAAGTTATCGTATGATGGAGGGGTTCGGCGTCAACACCTATGTATGGGTGAACGCCAAGGGAAAGGCTATGTATGTAAAATACCACTGGAAACCTAAATTGGGCGTACATAACCTTGACCGCCATGAAGCAACAAAACTGGCAGGTATAGACCCAGATTACCTTACCCGAGATCTCCGCGACACAATCGCCAGTGGAGGCGAGGTTGAGTATGAACTCAATGTTCAGTTAATGGATATCGCCGATGAATTGAAACAAGATTTTGATCCCCTCGATGCCACAAAAACCTGGCCCGAAGACAAATTCTCTTTGATGCCTGTGGGCAAAATGGTGCTCAACCGCAATCCTAAAAATTTCTTCACCGAAGTAGAGCAAGCAGCTTTCTGTCCCGCCAGCATTGTTCCAGGAATTGAATTTTCTTCAGATAAGTTGCTCCAAGGTCGAACATTTTCCTACGCTGACACTCAACGCTATCGGTTGGGTGCGAACTATCTGCAACTTCCCATTAACCGCCCTCTTGTACCAGCCAACAACAATCAACGCGATGGAGCCATGCAGACCGGAGAATTCAGTGGGCAGGTCAATTACGAGCCCAGCAGCCTAACTGATGCTATGCTTAAAGAGGTTCCTTCTGGCGCCTCACACATAAATAGGATTGAAGGAGAAGTAACTCGTCAGAAGATCAACCTAACAAATGATTTCGCACAGGCTGGTGAACGATATCGATCCTTAAGCAAGATGGACCAAGAACATCTGGTGGATAACCTCATCGCTGATCTTACGCACATTGACAAACCGATACAGCAGAGGATAATTGAGAACCTGACTAAAGCTGATAGGGAATTGGGTAAATCTGTATCAAACGGTTTAAAACTCAAATAGATGATTAAAAAAAAGAATCGCTACGCCTCATAACATATACGAATTCCTACCATCCTTTTATCCATAGGTGTGTTTGCTTTTGCTCTCGCGAAAATGAACTCTTCTGAATAAATACAAATAAATTGACCACCCATTATAAGCAGAATTTTTTGAATGCCCAATATTTTATAGGATCTACGACAACGAAGATGAAGAGCGCTGAGAATCCTAACGTAAAGACCACTTGGTCAAGAGTAATCGATGGAATAATAACACCATAGATGCCCAATAATGTGAATGCTGTAATGGTTACTGCGATTGAAATCATTAATCCGTTTCCAGGCCGTGAAGACCAGAAATGTCTCCGTTCTCGCACTATCGCAACTCTTAGCAAACTATGGAAGACGAGTGTTAGGGTAACAAATGTAGTGAGTTCTGTCCATTCTAAATTGAGGTATGTCTCTCCTATATATATCGTGATTGCGCCTTGGATAATTAACAATACTGCTATGACAAGTGAGGCTAGTGTAATATTCTTGATGTTCCATGTATCGGGAGTACGTGTGTCCTTCACATTATCTGTTGCCAGTGAGATTGTCGCAAAATCATTGGCGACCAAGAGAAGCGCCATACCTAAAAGCGTGATGATAAGATTATGCAGCCAGAAGAACCCTATTGCCAATAGAGCGATAAACTCAATCGTCTTGGTGACTTTGTTGATGACCCAGGTCAGCATTCGTTGATAGGTTTTCCTGCTTATCCGTATCGCATCAGCGATTACTCCAAGGCCTTGTTCTTCCAGCACGACGCTTGCTGCTCCTTTTGCGACATCAGTCGAATTACTGACCGCTATCCCCATTTCTGCTTGTTTGAGTGCTGGTGCATCATTAACTCCGTCGCCTGTCATGCCAACCGTATGACCACATGATTGAAGCAATGTGACAATCTTGTATTTGTCCTCTGGATATATTTCAGCGAACCCGTCGTATTCTTCACAAATTTTAATTTTTTCTTCTTCGCTTAAATCTTTGAGATCTTTCATGCGAATAATTTTATCCCCAATTGATGTTTGTTGCGCGATTTCTTTTGCGATGTTGATGTTATCACCGGTCAGCATCAGTGGTTTGATCCCAAGTTGTTTTACCGCTTCGATCATGCTTTTTGAATCTGGTCGTAATGGATCAGCTAAAGCGACTAATCCTAAAAACTGAAGATGATCAATGTCATCGCCGGTTGATCGGGCAACAGCAAGCGTCCTGTATCCTTTCTTCGAGAGGCTTTCAATTGAGGTATCAACATTTTTTCTATTTTTTTCATTTATTTCTTTGCACAGATTTAGTATTACTTGTGGTGATCCTTTTATTACTTTGAATCGTACGTTATCTTTCTCAATAAGCGCCTCGGTTCTCTTAATCGATGGATCAAATGGAGTGAAATGGATCTTTTTATAAGAGGTAACATCAACCCCTAATGATTCTGTATAATCGATGATCGCAGTATCAATCAATTCTTTACTTGCTTTGAGCGATGCTAATCGCGCGAACAGCGCTACATCCTCTTTTGTATATCCTATATGTGGTATGATATCGGTGACCGATAGTTTGTTTTGGGTAATCGTACCGGTTTTATCCAGACAAAGCACATCAATCGATGCCGCATCCTCGATAGAGTCCAGTCGAGTGACAAGCACATCTTCCTTCGCAAGTTCCATCGCACCCACTGACTGGACAATCGTAATGACTGCTGGAAGAGACACAGGGATTGCTCCCATAAGAAAAATCACAACGAACGTAAGAATCGAAATATACGTGATACCGGTGAACCAAGCAAAAATTGTAACTGCGATCAACGCCGCTATACCAAAATACAGCATATATTTTGTAATGGTCATGATGATTTTTTCCTGATGAGATTTCGGTTTGGCTCCCTTTAACAACTCAGCGGTTCGACCAAAAGAGGTATTCATCCCTGTATTCACCACTACGCAGAAGGCTTCTCCTCGCGTTACCAAAGTACTGGAATAAATGATATCTGATCGATGGACATCGATAGGTAACGATTCACCGGTTAACGCTGATTGATCAACAGAAATCTCCCCTTTTATAATCTTAGCATCAACAGGCACCAAATCTCCAAGCTCCAACACAAAGATATCACCAGGAACAATCTCTCGTGCATCTTTTATCACCCAGGCTCCATCGCGCTGTAATTTAGCTTTGACTGCCAACCTTTTTTTTAATAAATCAAGGACTTTTTGAGAATGACACGCATGAACGAAACCGATAATAACATTTACCGTGAGCAATATAAAAATGATTACTGCTTCTAAATAATGGCCGAGAAAGTATGATAGAATGATCGCTATCTCTAATAACCAGGGCATGGGCCCCCAGTACCGTGAAAAAAAATCAATTAAGGGATGTCGTTTTTCTTCCTTTATCTCATTGTACCCAAAGTACTCAATACGATGTTTTGCCTCGGGTTCTGCTAGTCCATCTACAGATGTTTCCAGTAGTTTAAATGTTTCTTCAATGGAGATTTCCTTATAGTCAGACGTGCTTTTGCTTTTCGTAATGCTCTCCTCTGTTTATTGAAAATATCAGTATCCAAAATTGGGTATGTATTTTAAACCTTATTCAATTAGTAGAAAAAGAAAAATTTCTATTTTCCTTTTTGTTAAAAAATTATATTCATTGCAACCATAAGTAAGAGGATTAGGCTTATAATTAATAACAAATTGAAGAGCAGAGGGCTTTTTACCCCTGGCTCATAGAGCACCCGCGGATTGCATTTTCGAGGGGCTCCAACAGGAGAAAAAAAGTTCAGAATGCGAAGGAGGAGTTATTAAATTATTTTTTATTTCCTTCCTTAGGAACGACTATTAATACCGTTTTTTCGGCATGTTTCATCAATCCGCCAACTTTCCCGTCCTTAGTAACCGTCTTTTCCAGCATCTCCTCAACATTATCAATCTCAACTCTCCTCATGGTCATAATTATGTAATAAACAGACCCTTATAAGACCTTTTTGAATACTTTCGGTGACCCTCTAAAAGCCTATATAAGGGAGAAAAACCATACGTTCTCCAGATAAGAGTAATTCATTGACTCAATAAGAATGACCACCAGAGTGCGTCAACACCCTGGTGATCTGGAGCCATGATACTATGAATATCACAGCCCCGTGGATGATTAAAGAAGAAAGCAGTTATAAACATTATTCTAATCAGAATCTTACCCAGACCACAATCACCTTTTTTAACAACAACTTAGATTCATACACAACCAACTCGATTGAGCGGGTGGGAGGTAGAAACCAAAAATGGAACAAGATTTTATCAAAATTAGGCCAGAGCTTACTCGACCAACCCAATCCCCAACAAGGGGAGGTTATGGGTGACCTCGAGTATGTAAAAACTCTAAATAGGTTTGAATGCCCAATAACACTAAGTCCACAAACCGCATCGTTCATTGATGTCGGCATCCATGCCGTACTCAGACAGCGACTCCAGAAATCAACCGTGGAAAAACACCTCAGATACGCACGATACATGGAAAACCATTCCTGCCCGGTCGATTTCAGAAACCCGATACTTGAAAACTTCATCAAACACATGGACTACCGAGAACAAATCGAAAACGCAGGACCACACGCACTCGTCCACGAATGGAAAACCATGAAAATGTTCCTCAAAGCATATGGAATACCTTTATGGAACTACAAACCACCTTCGGCACCAAAATCACACAAACGCATCCTACCCTTCCCCGATGTTGTCTATAAGTTCTTCCACCACCAATACTCTGAGGACGACTACGAAACCACCCTCTATCAATATCTCTTCTGCCACAGCTTCCTCATCGGCTGGAGAGTACCAAGCGAAATTTGCGAACTCAAAACCAGCGATGTCATCATCAACGACAACAACACAGGATGCATCGTCATCACAGAAACCAAGAAACATCGATCACAACGAACCCTTTTTCCAGGGAAACAACTCCTTGGATCAAAAACACACAAGAGCTTCAAGAACTGGATTGACTACTGGCGACCCAAAGTCGCAAACCAACACAGCGGAGACGCTCTCTATCTCCAATCAGACGGACGACCACTCACCATCAGACACCTCGGACACAAACTCAGCAAATACGGAAAACAAGTCTGGGGCCCATTCCAACCCTACGACATGAGACACTGGTGCGCAATAAGCAGATTGATAGAACAGAAAGTAAACACCGATAACTTCGACGTCATACCAGTAAAAAACTGGCTCGGACATGAAAAGATCCAGACCACCATGAACTACATCCAATATGCGGAACAGTACTACATACAAGCACCCTATGACTGGGTGAAGCGTGTCCTTAAATTCCATGAACAAGCGGAAGAGGAAAACACGCTAAAACCAACAAACCCCCAAAATACCTTGGTTTCGACTGGAAACTCTCCGAGAGAGGTTAGTGGGCCAGGCCGGAATTGAACAGGCGATCTCCGCGTTGTAAGCGCGACGTCATAACCACTAGACCACTGGCCCATGTTACTAATATAACATATATTTAATGTTATTATTAATTTATATTCATATTTTATCTTTAAATGTATTAATTTATCTCTTTATGAATTTTATTTTTGTAGACCACGCGCTTGGATTAGAAACCATGAAATAACCACGGGGTTAAAATGATTTTTCATATGCACTTTTTCGCATTCTTAACTACGTAATCTAAATGATATAAGTAATTTTAATTTATCTTATTTTTTCCACTAATATGTTTTGTTTACAAAGACTAAAATACTATAAAAACATACGTATAATTGTGCACCCTAAATTAAAACGTGATAGTATGACCTACATAGAGATTAAAACAGTCCATGGACGGCAGTACAAATATCTACGAAAAAGTATCCGAGATGGAGAAAAAGTTCGCCATGTCATGGTCAAATGTTTAGGCCCTGTCCATCCGATCTATAAAACAAAAAGATCACGCAAGACGAACGCCTCGGTTTATGTGAAACCGCTAACACCAGATGAACGTAATGCGCTGAAAAGAGCAACACGATCAACTAATGCATTCGTCAGAGATCGAGCAAAGATCCTGCTTCTGTCATCTGAGAAATACATCCCAAGAGAAATCGCGGATAAGACTGGTTGTGAAGCACGCAAAGTACGCAATGCCATCAAAGCATTCAACCAACATGGATTGAAGACCTTAAACCGGGGGAAAGCACCTGGTGCAGAACCGAAGTTTTTAAAAGAACAGAAAGCCCAGATACTGATGATTGCAGCAACAGAACCAAAGAAACTAGGCTTGCATTTTTCCACATGGAGTTTGCAGAAACTACAACGGTATCTCATG
>Ga0315282_10011151_pt1 | contig 13975 bp, 20 predicted proteins | sample YL17G07_20_MG_FD_203693 | JGI IMG/M metagenome (GOLD analysis project Ga0315282, IMG submission 203693) | Sediment microbial communities from Yellowstone Lake, YNP, Wyoming, USA - YL17G07_20 | ecosystem: Environmental > Aquatic > Freshwater > Lake > Sediment | place: USA: Wyoming | collected... | reverse complement strand
AAGATTTGGGGTGGGATCTATAATATACTATTTCTCACAGAAAGATGCAGATACAAAAAATAAGGCTCACCGACTTCCGAAACTTTAAAGGAAAACTTCTGGAATTTTCTGACGGAATTACGGTTATTCTTGGACCCAACGCTTCTGGAAAAACAAATATCTTAGAAGGTCTTTATTTACTCTCAGCTGGGAAAAGTTTTAAAGCCAAAATTGAAGAAGAAATGATTAATTATGCTTACGATTTAGCCAGAGTTAAAGGAAGAATAAAGAAAGAAGGAGAGAGGCAAGATTTGGAAGTTGTGTTAACCCGTGGATTTTTAGAGATCGGTAAATCTTCTCCCGAAAAAGTGGCCAAGAAAAAGCTTATGCTCAATAACCTTCCCAAAAGACTGATTGATTTTGCTGGAAATTTTAAGGTTGTTCTTTTTGGCCCCTGGGATTTGGAATTAGTAACCGAATCTCCTAGTCATCGCCGAGACTTTTTAAATGCCGTTTTATCCCAGGTGGACAGGGAATATCGGCGTTCAATTCTCTCTTACGAAAGGGGTTTAAGACAGAGAAATAGACTTCTCTTAAGGATTAGAGAGGAAAATTTATCCAGAAACCAACTTCTTTTCTGGGATAGATTGCTTGTCAGAACTGGGGACTATCTTTCCTCAAAACGGCAGGATTTTATCGATTTTGTGAATAAAACAGAAAGCCTTAACCATCAAGTTTTTAAGCTGGAGTATGATCGAAGTGTTATTTCAGAAGGAAGACTGGAACAATATAAAGAAGAAGAAGTAGCTGCGGCCACCACACTGGTTGGACCACATAGAGACGACTTTATTTTTAAAATTGAAGGGAAAAAGATTATAGATAGAGACCTTACTAAGTTCGGCTCAAGGGGTGAACAAAGAATGGGAGTGCTTTGGTTAAAATTAAGAGAACTGGCTTTTGTGGAGGCAAAAAGTGGTGAGCGGCCAACCTTAATCTTAGACGATATTTTTTCAGAACTTGACCATGAACACCGAAAAATTGCCATGGAGGCAGCCCAAAAACAGCAAACAATTATTACCACTGCCGACCCGCATTTCATTGAAGGATTTAAAAGAGTAGCAAAAATCAAACTTGAAGGATAAAATATCTTTATGGGAGAAGAGAAAGAATATAGAAATGTTTTTATAGGGAAAAATCCAGATACAGGTAGACCTTATTTTGAGAGGAGAAGAGTTAGAAAACCCCGCCCCAAAGATCCTGATAATGTACCTACCGTTGAAGAATTACCTCCACTTGGGGCAGAAGGATCTCTTTCAGAAAAAAGACCAATTATAATTAGAAATCCAGGAACCCATGCTTCACATTCAGCAGAAGCTCTAGAGAAAAAAGAAAATTAGTTTTCTTTATGAACAAATTTGATCCTAAAGAACTAAAAAAACTTTACAAACCCCCGCGTAACTTTGGTCAAGACGAAAATGGGCAAGTGACTATTATTGGAGGTTCCTCTCTTTTCCATGGCGCACCGATTTTATCCCTTAAGGTTGCCTCAAGAATAATGGATATGGTTTTCTTTGCTTCCCCCGAACCAAGCGTCGGCCACGTGGCCGAACGGATAAAATCAAAGCTCTCCTCTTTTGTTTGGGTTCCTTGGGAAGAAGTAGGGGAATATCTTGAAAAATCAGATGCGGTTTTAATCGGGCCGGGTTTGATGCGCTTCCATAGTGAGAAGATTCCCAGTCCCCAAAGACACGCTCTTTGTGATCAGGCTTGTCAGGTAACCAGTAAAATTACCAAAGATCTCTTAGAGAAATTTCCCGAGAAACGTTGGGTTATTGATGCTGGAAGTTTACAAGTCATGGAGCCTAAATGGATTCCTAAGGGAGCAATCCTAACTCCTAATCAAAAGGAGTATAAACTTTTATTTGGGGAGCTTACTCCTCAAGAGGCAGCCAAGAAATATAATTGTACGATTGCCTATAAACGTCTAACCACACTGGTTTGTTCACCAACAGATTGTGTGGAAGTAGGAGGGGGAAACCAAGGCATGACCAAAGGTGGAACTGGAGACGTTTTTGCTGGACTAACCTTAGCCCTTTTGGCTAAAAACGAACCTTTCTTAGCCGCTTCTTGCGCTTCGTATCTCATCAAAAAAGCAGCCGAGGAACTTTTTCAAGAAAAAGGAATTTATTATAATGCCGACGATTTAGCTAACAAAGTCCCTTCGGTCTTAGGTAAACTTCTAAAATAGAAAACTGCTTGTAATTTCCGCAAAATTTGCGGTATATTAGAAGTATGTATGCTCCTAAATACACCATTTCTAATAAAATTCTAAAAAATATTGGCACCCTAGAGGCAGCCAAAGAGGTGATTGAAAGTGCTCCACTAGTACCCTCTTTTGAAAAACAATTCCAATCCGATGCTTTTGTCAGAACCATTTATCACGGAACCCATATTGAGGGAAATGATTTAACTTTGGTGCAGACGAAAAAGGTTTTGGAAGGACAAGAAGTCTATGCCAGATCCCGGGATATCCAAGAAGTTATTAATTACAGGAATGTGGCTAAGCTTTTAGATGATCTGGCGGTTAAAAGGGGAGAATATGAGATAGAAATGCTTAAGGAAATTCATCAAATGACGGTTTACCGAATTGTACCTGAAGATAAAGTGGGAGTTTTTAGAGCTACGCAAGTGATTATTAAAGAAGAGGAAACCGGACAGGTCATTTTTGAACCACCTCCTTTTATCGAAGTGCCTTACTTAATTGAGGATTTTTTCCTTTGGCTTAACTCTCTGGAGGCAGCCGAGATTCATCCGGTGATTAAATCCGGAATTGCCCACTACATACTAGTTGCCATTCATCCTTTTGTGGAAGGAAACGGTCGGGTTTCTCGAGCTTTTGCCACCTTAATTTTAATGCGGGAAGGGTATGATATTAAGAAATTTTTTTCCCTCGAAGAGCATTTCGATAGCGACCCTGCTTCTTACTATGAAGCTTTTGCCAAAGTTGATAAACAGTCAAGAAGTTTAGGAGCAAGAGATTTAACTTACTGGTTGGAATATTTTACGGAGGTAGTTGCCACGGAACTAATCAAGATTAAAGAAAAGGTGAGAAAGCTTTCCATCGATAATCGTTTAAAGAGGAAGATGGGAGAACAAATGAGTTTGTCTGAGCGACAAATGCGACTTTTTGAATATATCTCCGATCAGGGCTCGGGCGGGATGCAGGATTTAAGGAAAGTGATGCCCATGGTTTCTGAAGACACCATTTTAAGAGATATTAAAGATATGCTTGAAAAAGGAATCTTAAAGAAAACCGGAAGTACAAAAGCGTCGCGCTATGTCATCGCGAATAAATAATTAAATAAAAATGTCAGCAGCCGACCCGCAATTTTTATACATGATTTTGATTTTACCTTCACTTTTTGGATTGACCTTAATTGGGGAGGGCTTAAATAAACTTATTCATGAAGAATGGAGTGGTTTAATCAGCGTTCTCTTTGGTCTGGCTTTTATCGCCATAGTAGTCTTTGCCTTTCTTTTCTTTTCCACTTACCTAAAGACTAGAGTCTAGATTTAAACTTCAATTCAATTAATAATAAAGAGTAGAAAAAGCTTGGTGGAAGCATGGGTTGTGGCATACCTCCACCAATTGTTCAGGGAGCAGGATTTTTTGATTCGTGCAGGTGAAGGTCGATTTTTAGATAAATTTCCCATGAGTGTATGGGCAATGCTTTCATTGTTCCATATTCAGATTGGTTGTCGGGTACGTCATAGTACAATGACATAGTATCAGTACCGTTGACGGCCCAACACCCCCTATAACCGCAGATATGGATAAATGTTTCGTTTCCTTCACCATATTCCCGTACGAAAATATTAAGTTCTGGCTGCCCAATGATTGTTTCGGCAACGATATTATTACTCCAAACCTCTGAAATCAGCCATGTGTACCCGACCAGAACAAGTACGGCCCCCAAAATAATGAGACCTTTCCTTGTGCGCATTTGGCACCTCCTTTTTGAGTTGGAAAAGCCTTATGTAAAATTGCTTATCCTGTAGTATATCACAGCCAGGCAAATTGGCAAGAAGACTGCCTGATTTTTCGTTTTCGATATATAATAAGCTATGCAATTTAGAAATCTGGCTCTCTATCTGCAAAAACTGGAAGAAACTTCTTCAAGAATTGAGATCACCAAGATTCTGGCTGATCTGTTTAAGAATTCTCACGTCTCGGAGATAGATAAAACCACCTATTTAGTTTTAGGTCAATTGGCTCCTTCTTATCAGGGAATTGTTTTTAATATGGCTGATAAAATGGTGGTCAGGGCGATTTCCTTGGCTTATAAGAAAGATAATGCGGAAGTAATTAGACTTTTTAAACAGAAGGGGGATTTGGGGGAAGTAGTTTCCAGCTTAAGTTTAAGTAAAAACAATAAACTCTCTATTTTGGAGGTTTATGAGAAATTAGTAAAGATTGCTCAAGACGAAGGAGGAGGAAGCCAAGAAAGAAAAGTCGGAGATTTAGCCAAACTCTTCTCGGAAGTTGACTCCCTAAGTGCCAAATTTATAAGTCGAATGACTTTAGGCAGATTAAGACTGGGTTTTTCCGATAAAACCATTTTGGATGCACTTTCTTGGCTAGTTAAGGGTGATAAAAGTGCTAAATTAAGCTTGGAAAAAGCTTATTTTGTTCTGCCCGATGTCGGACTTTTAGCCAAAAAAGTCAAAGAACTTGGTTTAGAAAAAGCCGTCAAGGAAATAAAACCGGTGATTGGGGTACCCGTTCTTCCCATGCTGGCCCAAAGGATAAAAAATCCCCAAGAGATGATCGATAAGATGGGCACGGTTTCGGTAGAGCCGAAATTAGACGGTCTAAGACTCTCCATTCATTATAAAAAAGGACAATTTGTTAAGGCTTACACTCGTAACTTAAATGAAAATTCCTGGATGTTTCCGGAACTTAAGAAGATTGGGGAACAAATTAAGGCTCGCGAGGTAATTTTAGATTCAGAGGCAGTCGGGCTAGATGAAGAAACCAAAAAGCAAGCTAATTTTCAAACCACGATGACCAGAAGAAGAAAGCATGAGATTGAAAAAACTCTACAAAAAATCAGCATTGAATTTTTTGTTTTTGACCTCCTCTTAAAAGACGGAGAAAACTTACTGAATAGAAGCTATGAAGAAAGAAGAAAAAAACTGGGAGAGGTGGTTAAACCTGGAAAAATCTTAAAACTTGTGGATTATGAAATAACTAAAGATTCGGCAAGAATTAACGAACTTTTTCGGGAGAAGATTAAAGAAGGTTTTGAGGGAATTATTGTTAAAAAGGCTAATGCCAGTTATGTTTCGGGCCGAACTGGCTGGCGTTGGGTAAAGATGAAACAGGAGGAAAATTCGCAAGCCAAACTTGCCGATACAGTTGATGCTATCGTCATGGGTTATACCGTGGGTAAAGGTAAAAGAGCTCAATTTGGAGTCGGACAGTTTTTGGTTGGAATAAAAAAGGGAGAAAAAATTTTAACCACCACCAAAATTGGGACGGGCTTAACCGATGAACAATTTAGGGAAATGAAGAAAAGATTAGGAAGGTTGGAGGTTAAAGAAAAGCCCAAAGAATATGAAGTCCAGAAAAACTACCTGCCTGATTATTGGGTAACCCCTTCTCTGGTAGTAGAAATTGCGGCCGATGAAATCACGGTGAGTCCTACCCATACCGCCGGTTTAGCTTTAAGGTTTCCCAGGCTGGTGAGATTTAGAGACGATAAAGCTCCTGAGGAAGCTACGACTTTATCTGAACTTAAAAAACTTTTTGAGATGCAAAAAGTTTAAGTTTATCCTTCAATTGTGAGTCGCCTTTTCTGGTGTTAGAATCAGCTTTAATGAAAATTATTGCTGATTTACAAATTCACTCTAAATATTCTCGGGCAGTTTCAAAACAAATGAGCCTCCCTTTTATGGCCCGCTGGGCTTCTAAAAAGGGAATTGATTTAATTACCACTGGAGATTTTACTCACCCCCTTTGGTTTAGAGAAATAAAAAATAGTTTGGAGGAAGTGGGGGAGGGAATTTATCAACTAAAAAAGGAATTGGTTGATCAGGAAACCCTAAATCCACCTAAGTTTTTTTTAACCACTGAAATAAGTTCTATTTATTCCCAAGGGGGAAGGGTGAGAAGGATACACACCTTAATCTTTTCTCCCAATTTAGAAACCGTAGAGGCAATTGCTAGGGGATTAACCAAAAGAGGGGCAAATTTAATTGCTGACGGAAGACCTATTGTGGGTCTTTCCGCCAAAAACGTAGCTGAAATTGCCCTAAACGTTAATGAGAAATGTTTAATTATCCCAGCTCACGCCTGGACGCCACACTTTTCCGTCTTTGGTCAAGCCTCCGGCTTTGATTCCCTAGAAGAATGTTTTGGAGAATTGGCCCCTTATATTTATGCGATCGAAACTGGCTTATCGTCCGATCCGGCCATGAATTGGAAAATTGAAGAACTGGATAAAAGAAATATTGTCTCTTTTTCCGATGCTCATTCTGGACCAAAAATCGGTAGGGAGGCAACTATTTTTGAAATTAAAGGAGAAATAAGTTTTGAAAAAATAAGAGAAGCCATTATTAATCTTTCAGATCAAAATTTATCCCAAATTTCATCGACCATTGAATTTTATCCCGAAGAGGGCAAGTACCATTACACTGGACACCGAAATTGTGGCATCGTCTATTCTCCTAAAGAAGCCAGAAAGGTAGGCAGTATTTGTCCGGTTTGTAAAAAACCTTTAACCCAAGGAGTGGCCAGTCGGGTAGAAAGCTTGGCTTCAAATGAGATTGAAACCGAATCAAAAACCGACAATTTTGGAGTGAGATGGATTTATAACAAGGGGGTTAAAAGACCTCCTTATACCATGACAGTACCTTTAATGGAGATTATTGCCGAAGTTTTAAAAGTAGGAGTGGGGAGCAAAAGAGTAACTTTAGTTTATGATCAAATGATCAACTCTTTGGGAAATGAATTTAAAATTCTTTTGACAGAAGAAATCGAAAAAGTCAGAAGTCAATTTGGGGAAAAAATAAGTGAGGCCATTTCTAAAGTAAGAAGCGGAGATATTTATATCGAACCAGGGTTTGATGGAGTCTTCGGAAAGGTCAAGATTTGGGGAGAAGAGAAAGAAAATTTAAAACAAGAATCACTCTTCTAAAAATCAATGTCCTCGACGGTAAGTAGAGAAAATCGAATTTCTCTTAACCGATATTGTTATTTCTTCAAAATTCTGCTCCAGAGGCGGAATTAATTTTTCTGGAGGAAGTAAACCTTTTTGTTCAAGAATAACCCTTTCATCTAAACGGTAATAAAGATAAGTATCGGGACCACAAATTCTTTCGTGTCGAACTGGAGCTTGGGGGTTTATTCTTAGGCCAAGAACAATTTTTTCTGGCTGGCGACGAGAGAAACGCATTTCGTCAAGCAGCGAGCAAAGAGCAACTCTTTCCTCTCCTTCTAATTTAAGTTCGGAAGCAATTTGTTCGAAAGAAAGCGGCCTCATTGAAATTAAATCCAAAATTTCCTCTTGCGTAATTTGCTTCATGAGAGGCATTTTACCCTCCAAAGAGAAAGATGACAAGTTTTTGTGATTGACATTGAATCGTTATTTTGAAATCATGGAAGGAGATGGGGGGTGAGATGAATGAAAACAGGACTTAAAAAAGAAACAGCCGGAGCCTTAGCTTACGTCTTAGGCCCGATCACAGGAGTAATCTTTTTAGTTATTGATAAAGATCCATATGTTAAATTCCACGCCGTACAATCAATCGTGGTCTTTGTGGCTCTTTTTGTTTTGCAATGGATATTGGGCCTTACCTTAATTCTTCTCCCTCTAGTTCCTTTAGTGGGAATTGTTAGTTTTGTTCTTTGGTTAGTACTTATTTATAAAGCTTGGCAAGGACAAGAGTGGGAAGTACCAGTTCTTGGTAAAATTGCCAGGAATTTAGCCAAAAAAACTTAAAAAGGAGATTCTCATGGATCCTCGTCATCAAATGATCGAGGAAATTAGGGGGGTGTATAGATTAAATTCACCAAAAGTGGTTGTTGCTATGCTTTCAGTTCCCAGAGAAGAATTCGTTTCCCCAGAAGATAAAGAGATCGCCTATGAAGATGAACCTCTTCATATTGGTTTTGGACAAACAATCTCTCAACCTTATACCGTGGCCTTCATGACCCACCTCCTTAACCTTAAAGGAAAAGAAAGAGTTTTAGAAATTGGTACGGGATCAGGGTATCAGGCGGCTCTTTTATCCATCTTGGCAAAAAAAGTTTATTCAGTGGAAAGAATTAAAGCGCTTGCCCAAAGTGCTAAAGAGAGATTAAGAAGATTAGGTTATAAAAATGTCTTGGTAAAGTACGGACAGGGGGAGAGAGGTTGGAAAGAAAAAGCCCCCTTTGATGCTATTCTTATTACCGCAGGCATGGAAAAAGTTCCCAGAATTCTTTTTAACCAATTAGGAGAGGGTGGAATTTTAGTTGCTCCGGTAGGGAAGGGAGAAGATAAAAAAATGACCAAATACTTTAAGAAAGGAAATAAGATTACCAATAAAGAATATGGCACTTTCTATTTTGTTCCCTTTGTGGGAAGGTAAGTGATAAAATTGCTTCAGGATGTTAGAAACTGCAAAAAAGGCTGCAATCTTAGCTGGTAGAAAAATATTGTCTTTAAGAAAAAGAGGTCTGACCTTTAATAATAAAAAGCGTTTGGGTGATTTTGTTACCGATGCAGATGTGGCATCGGAGCAAATTATTTTGAGGGAAATTCGTAGCCGCTTTCCAAACCACAACTTTATTTCCGAAGAGGTTGGAAAAATAGATAATCATTCTGAATATACATGGGTTATCGACCCCATCGACGGAACAATTCCATTTTCTTCAGGAATGCCAAGTTTTGGAATTTCGATTGGACTAATTAAAGAAGGAAAACCTTATTTTGGTGTTATTAATTTACCTGCTTTAAACTCCCTTTTTTGGGCAGAAAGAAATAAGGGAGCTTATCTAAATGGGGGGAGAATAACAGTAACTAAAGGAAAAGAACTCCTAAAATCTGTTATTGGCTTTGAGTTTGGTTACGTTGGAACAAGGAATGTTGAAATGCAAAAACTTCTAAAACCTATTATCGATAAAGTCAGATATACTCCAGTTTTGGGGAGTACGGTAGTTGGGCTTTCGTATGTTGCTAATGGAAATCTTGATGCATACATTCATAGCGCACACCCTTGGGATTATGCAGCAGGAGTTGTCATTGTCGAAGAAGCGGGAGGAAAAGTGACTGATTATGAAGGAAGGCCAATTGATTGGTCTAAGGATTGGATTGACGTTTTTGCAAGCAATGGCGTAATTCATGAAGAAATTCTTTCTCTGATTAAACAATGAAATTAATAATAGGATTGGGAAATCCTGACGATAAATATAAAGAGAACCGACACAATGTCGGGCAACTCTTCATTGATTACTTAAAGGAACAAAAATTAAAAGGTGTTTCTTTGGTTAAATCTTCCACCTTCATGAATAATTCCGGTGAGTTTGTGGCGAAAAAGGTTGGTCGTGATTTTAATTTAGACAATTTATTTATTGTGCACGATGATTTAGACATTGCCTTAGGAGATTATAAAATTCAGAAAGGGAAAGGACCGAAGGAGCATCGTGGTTTAATTTCTATTGATGAAGCTTTAGGAAGAAGCGACTATTGGCATGTCAGAATCGGGGTTGACAGTCGTGATTTAGGACAAAGGATTCCCGGAGAAGTCTATGTTCTGGAAGATTTTACTGAAAGTGAAAAAGAAATCTTACGAGGAGTTTTTGGAGAAATTTATTTAGATTTAAAAAGTAACTATTTAAATGGATAAACAAGTTAAGGGTTTTTCTACCATTGCAGATGTCTTAAAAGGTTTTAAGGGTGATCAGGATAAATACATTTCTAGAGAATTCCAAAAGTATGGGTATGATTTAGCCTGCGAATTGGAAGATTCTAAAAACGTTTCTTTATACATTAAATTGGCTAAAGATACCCCCCGAGGCTTAATGGAAAAAGCTCGTAATTTTGTTAAAGATGCCTATAAAGTAAGAAGCAAATCCAGGCTTTTTATGTGGAAGCTAAAACAGTTAAGGGATGAAGCTGAAAACAAAAAAGAATGAGCAATTTTCTGCCCGGATTCAACTATATTGATTTAATTATTGTTTTAATCCTCGTTTATTTTGCCACCGAAGCCTGGCGACATGGTTTTTGGGTTATTCTGGCTGATTTTATTTCCTTTTTAGGCTCAATTTTAATTTCCTTAAGGGTTTATAAATTTGCTTCTAACTTCTTAAAAACTAATTTTTCTTTATCTTTTTCCATGGCTAATGCTTTAGGTTTTCTACTTACCGCGATTTTAATCGAGGCAATCTTGGGTTTTATTTTAGGATATTTAATTAGGATAGTTCCGGAAAAACTTTGGAAACATAAATTAAATAAACTTTTGGCTATTCCTCCGGCTTTGGGAGAAGGAATAGTCCTGAGCTGTTTTATTTTAACTTTAATTGTCGCTTTTCCGGTTAAGCCAAGTATTAAAACTGACATTATTAATTCCAAAATCGGAAGCTATCTTCTTAAACAAACGGCGGGAGTAGAGAAGAGAGTAAATGAAATTTTTGGGGGAGTAATTGAGGATTCCCTAACTTATTTCACCATTAAACCCGGGAGTAAGGAAACAATTAAGTTAGATACCGAAACCTTAGATTTAAAAGTTGATGAGGAAGCTGAAAAAGAGATGTTTGGGCTGGTTAATGAAGAAAGAAGAAAATTGGGAATTCCCCAGTTAAAGTGGGATGAAAAGATAAAAGAAGTAGCAGAAAATTATGCTTACGATATGTGGCAAAGAAAATATTTTGGCCATTTTTCTCCTGAATGGAAAGATGTTGGAGATAGGTTGACCAAAGCTAAAATTAGATATAGTTTGGTGGGAGAAAACCTGGCTTTGGCTCCCACAGTTAAAACAGCTCATGATGGTTTGATGAATTCAGAAGGTCATCGGGCAAATATTTTAGAGCCAAGATTCTCCAAAGTTGGAATTGGGATAATTGACAATGGAATTTACGGAAAGATGTTTGTAGAAATATTTACCGATTGAATAAAGACCAAGAAATAGAATCAAATGGGTGTTTTTGATCAAGTTTATGAAACAGTTAGGAAGATTCCCTTGGGTAAAGTAACCACCTATGGAGAAATAGCCAAACACCTAGGCTTAAAGGATGCGAGAGTTATCGGTTGGGCCCTTCATGCTAATAAAAGCCCTAAAATTCCCTGCCATCGGGTAGTAAATAAAGAAGGAAGATTAGCTAGAAACTATGCCTTCGGAGGATGGAAAAAACAAAAAGAGAAACTTTTAAAAGAAGGAGTTGGTTTTAAGAGTAAAATTTACGTTGATTTAGATTTATACCGGCAAACTTGAAATTAGAAAAAGTTTCGCTATAATTGACCAAATGCCAGAAAGAATTGTCTCTCTTGAAGATTTTAATCGAATTCATATTCCTCCGACGTGTACGGTGATTGGGAAAACAGTAATTTTAAATTCAGACAAAGAGAATCCGGCAGATGGATTGCCGGAACCTGAATTTCATCCCGAGGGAAAGACTTGTTTAAACCACCAAGTTTCCGGAGTAAATTTTGTTAAACCCCAACCTCCAACCTCTTCGTGATACAATTTAATTACTGCCGTGAAGAAAGAAATTTTAATCCATTTTTCTTTTTTGATTCTTCTTTTTATCTTAATTAGTTTAATTAGGCGTTATCTAAATTTGTCTTACTGGCCCTTCTGGGTAGGGGGATTAGTAGGGACACTTTTGCCAGATTTAGACCATCTTTTATACGTTTTTTTCTTAAAGCCGGAAGATTTAACTTCCCAGAGAGTCAATTATATGCTTGGGAAGAGAGATCTTTGGGGCAGTCTTAATCTTTTAGCTGAAACCAGGAGTGAAAGGGTAAAACTTATTTTCCATACCAGTTTATTTCAGATTATCTTTGTAGTTTTGTCTTTCTGGATCATGACTTCTTCGGGCAGCCTTTTTGGCAGGGGGTTAGTCCTTGCCTTTCTTCTCCACTTGGTAATTGATCAAATGGTTGATTTGAGAACGGTGGGAAATCTTTTTAACTGGTTTAAGAATTTTCCAGTTACCTTTCCTCAAGAAAGAGAAAGACTTTATTGGGGAATAAATATCCTTTTTTTGCTAATTCTTTCTTTCCTCTTTTAATTATTCTCGGCAGCAATCAAGAGCTTTTTGCACTAAGGAGCTTAGTTTATCAAAAACAGAAGCGTGGGCTACCTTTTGACTTTTATCATCGATAAAATGAACATCATTTTCAATCTGGGGAACATCTTTTAAGTCGACAGCCTTAAGATTGATGCCCCAAAAAAGAGAATAAAGCTTAAAAGACTTCTCAAACATTTCATTGGCTTCACCCCGATTTCCTTTTTTAAGTTCTTTGGTACCCACCTCCATGAGCCTCATAGAAGCAGAAAGAAGGTGTTTGGAGATACACCAAACTTCACCTTCGTAATCTTTAATCAGTTTCCTCATGAGTTCCGTACGCATGAGGCGAACCTCATTAAGTAAATCTAAATATTTCTGATTTTTGGTTTTTTCGGCAGTATAAAAGAGGTGTTCTTCGATGGAGATTAAATTCATGATGCCTAAAGAAAGATCTTCTCCGGAAGATAAATCTATCTTCTTTTCGGCAATCACCTCCTCAACCTTCTTTAATAAATCCTGATAATTTTTCATTTAGTTAAAAAATAAAAAATAAAACTTAGAATTAGGAGAATCGCAACCGGAAAAACAACTCTCTGAAAATCAAAAAGTACTTTTCCTTTAATTTCTCTAATCTTTTTGTCTAACCAGACTCCCAGGAAAAAACCCAGTGAACCAAAGATAATCCCTAATACTATTTTATCTATTCCCCAGAATTTGTTAAGGGGATGACCGATAACTTTCGTAAAGGCAAGGGGAATAAGGGTTAAAAGGTACATGGAAAGAATGATTCCTAGATTGATTAATCTGGAAACGGTTAAATTTTTAATTTCCTTCTTTCCATGAAGCCAATTAATGGTCCAGAGGGAAAAGGAAAGAATAAGTCCCCCAATCCAAAGTGAGGAGACAACATCGTCAATTCCAATTAAACGGGAGAGTCCTAATCCCACGCCTACAGCTACCGTACAGACTGGGCAGACAGCAGAAACAGGAGTCGTAGAAAGAAGAGTAAAAAGGAAAACTAAGATGAGAATAGAAACTATTTTTTTCATTTTGTTTTAGCCGAAGGACTTGATGCCGGACTAGGGCTAGGAAGAACCAGATTTTTAAAAAAAGTAATAATTGGTTCATCCCCAGTAATACATTTTCCGTCAGGGGTAAAAAGAAAAGGTACGGCAATACTATTTGAGTTCATCTTGCAATAAGCCGCTCTTTGGGCAAGATATTGAGCATTCCCTTTATCGTTATAAACTTCTTTCTTTTCAATCTTAACTTGATCTTTTTTATCCCAAGTTTCTAGGAATTTGTCCACATTAGCGCAGTGTGGACAACCTTCTCCCCAGAAATATTCGTATGAAGTGGGAAGGGGGAGGGAGGAGGAAGAGGAAGAACCATTCTTAGAAAGAATAATGACCCCAAAGATAATAATCGCTAAGGTACCCAAAAGGGTTAAAAGCAAAAATTTGTTATTCATGATTTTACCATCTTATCTTTTTTAGAGAGCTTTTTTCAAGAGGAGTTAAATTTTTCGTCTTGACGAATGATATCTTTGCTCGGTATAGTAAAGTTCGAATGACCATCACTGACATTAAAGAATCAGAATTTGAAACCAAAATGATCTCTTCTTCTTCCCCTGTCTTGGTTGATTTTTGGGCTCCTTGGTGTGCGCCTTGTAAAATGGCCTTGCCGGTTTTAGAAGAACTGGCAGAAACCCATAAAGGTAAA